>Ga0335072_10004219_pt1 | contig 21452 bp, 19 predicted proteins | sample Lox_Sample_21_FD_206725 | JGI IMG/M metagenome (GOLD analysis project Ga0335072, IMG submission 206725) | Soil microbial communities from Loxahatchee National Wildlife Refuge, Florida, United States - Lox_Sample_2.1 | ecosystem: Environmental > Terrestrial > Soil > Wetlands | place: USA...
GCGTGCCGTAGTTACCATGATTGAGAACGTTGCTGGCCCACACCGAAAACGTCAGATTGTATTTCCTCGCAACGGACTGATCGAGCCGGCCTATGCCGCCCTGGCTGCCGCTCAGGCCGCCGTGCAGGCCCGGGCCTCCGCCATGCCAACCACCGCCTCCGCCTCCGCCGCCTTCCGCCTCGGGCCCGAGACCGATGACCTTGCTCAGCCGCATATTCAAGCTCGCGTTCACAGGTCCCGTACCTACTCCGTAAGGCGCAATCCTCTCATTCGCCGCGTAAGGCTCAATCGGGGTTCCGGCAGCCGGGTTTTCCGTTCCGTACGGCAGGGTATCGAAGCATCCCCATTTGGTGCTGAACGCATTCGGCTCAGAGCAACTGGCTGCGTAGGTGGGACGCGCGTTGAACTGGTTGTTGCCGGTCAGATCGCTCCCCGTAATGATGCTGAAGGGAGTTCCGGAGTTGATAACAAACATGGGAGAAACTGACACGGCCCACGGCAAAGAAAAGTTGCCAAAGAGAAAGAACCGGTTGTGAATGTCGAAACTGGTGCGGCCGTAATCCAACCCCGGATAGCTCGAATCCGAAGGAACTGAGCCCACGCCGCTGGTGTCTCCCAGCGCATTCGAATACGTGTAATTCCCCATGAAGCTCACCTTCCGGTAGGTTGTGCGGATGGTTGCCATGATCTGGTTTTCGCGGTAGAACCCGCCCGACTGGTACTGGAGATTGTTGGTCGATGGCGCGGACGGCGCGGTTGAGGGATAGGTATCGCCGTAGGCGTTGGCGAGAGGAAACTCCGCTGCCGCGCTCAGGTTGTCGGTGAAGAATTGATGGATTCCTTGAGAGTAGACATAGGTGACGTTGGCGGTGATGGCCTTGGTCAACTGGCGGTCGATTCCGATGGCGCCCTCCATATCATTGGCCGCGTGCAAATTGGGGGCAATGGTGTAATAGGTTGGCGCATTCTTTCCCGTCGCGGCGCCCGACGAATTAGCCGAAAGCGGCGTGGTTGTGTACGGGTTGAAGACGATACCCGACGTCTCAATGAACTGCTGCTCATTCACCCTGTTCTCGTGAATGGTGTTGATGACGTAGGGTGCGCTGGAGCCAAACCCGTTTGCTACGGTGAAGCGCTGGTAGAACCAGCCGTAGCCGGCGCGCAACACGGTTTTGGCCTGCTTTTGCCCTGAGCCTCGACCAAGTGCATAGGCCAAACTCAGGCGCGGCGCCCAGTCGTCTTTGTCGCTGATCCAGTTTTGTGTTTCCCACCGCAGGCCGTAGCTGAGTGTGAAGCGAGAGTTTACCTTCCAGTCGTCCTGGTAGAAAAGTGCTGCGTCGAACAGAGTGGCCCTGGCCACTGGATTGACGATGGACGTATAGGTGTATTGCTGCGGAACACAGGTTGATGGCGGCGCAGAACCCTGCGGCGTTTGAAGACAGCCCACGAACGATGAAGGGCTTGCAAAGATGTATGCGCCGTTGCTGCCGCTGGTGGTCAGGTTGACGTCGGGGTAAGCCCGCAACCTCGCGCCGAAGTTGAGCGAGTGCGCTCCCTTCACTCCGGAGAAATAATCCTGCAACTCCAGATCGTCTTCGTGGTCCTGCACATTCTGGTCCGAGCTGCCTCCGTCGTTAAACTCACCCTCGACCGAGAATCCGGGCAGGCTGGAAATGGAACTCGATGTGTCTCGAATCCTGCGGTACTGGAAGCGGATGTCGTCAACCAGGTTCTTGCTCAGTACCCAGCTGTCTGAGACCTGCAGTGCATTTTCCTGCTCGTTGCTGTTGGTCGCCTGCTCAGGCAGAGTCAGACCCGTGCTTGGAATACTGTCGGTGCTGACCGACCGGTTATAAGTCTCGCGAATGGTCAGCGTGTTGGACTTTCCCAACTGCAAGTCAATGCGCGGGCTCACGTCGAGACGTGAGGTTGGGTAGCCATAGGCCTCGTCGAGCGGGTTGCCGGTGGTGTTCGTGGATGTGATGCTCTCCGGATCAGTCGCCAGGATGATGTTCTCATTCTGTTGCTGGCGGCTGAAGACGCTGACGAAATAGGAAGAAGTCTTGGTGATGGGTCCGCCGACCGATCCATGCAGGAACCACGAGTAGTAAGGCGGTTCGGTCACGCCCGGCTTCAGCAGCAGGTTCTCCGAGTTGAAGGCCGAATAATTCCCCGAATTCTGAATCTCGCCATGCACGGCGCCAGTACCAGGCTTGGTGAAGATCTCGATCCGTCCGTATCCCAACCGGTCGTACTCCGCCGAAAACGGATTCTGATTTACTCGAATCTCGCGAATAGACGATTTGGGTGGAAGCTGTCCGCCGGTGAATCCATCAATGTAGATCTGGCCGCCGTTCGGCCCGGCTGCGGGTCCGGCGAGCGCCTCCAGTTCGTTCTGCAGCTCATCGGGATCATCCGACAGAGCGTTCAGATCCTTACCCTGAATCACGATGGCGTTCGCATTATTTTCAGGACTGGTGCTTATGGTGTTCGCCTCGGACTGCACTTCAACTTTTTCCTGGACCTCGATCTGCAATGTGGCATTCTGGGTCTTCGACTGCCCGGCTGCGATTTGAATTCCGGGTTTTGAAAACGCGGCGAATCCACTTGCGGTCGCAGTCAGGCTGTAGGTGCCGGTGGCAAGTCCTCGAACCGTGAACTCGCCTACGCCGTTCGAAGTGGTCTTCCCCGCAATCCTTCCAGATGTGTCGGACACAACAACGTTTGCATTGGGAATCACGGCGCCCGTGGCGTCCATCACCTGTCCGTGAATGCTGCCGGAGCCGGCAGGCGCGGCATTTTGTGCTTTTGTGGATGGAACGAAAAGCAACGACATCGCCACGCAAAGAAAGGTAAGCAGAACGACGCTCGACTTTTTGCGCGCACACATGCACCCACGGGAGAAAAAGAGGAAGTGTCTCATGATTCCCATCAAAAGGAGTTTTGATTTTGTCGTTCTAGCTCGACCCGGTTCTATGTAAGAGTCGCAGCGCGTCGCACGGGCAAGGGAAACTGAACGATCGAGCCTTCTTTCCGGTTGAGAAGCGGTCTATTAACCAACCGTCGGCATGGATAGCATCCAGCTTGCGACATCGAAAGTTCGGGTGAATCAACAGTCGCCCGCAGGAACTCTCTTGGGATTTGACGGGAGACCGGTCCGGAGAGTTTCATTTCCGGAATCGTCGCCGGCGCCCGGGAACGTCACCCTGCTGCGCCATGTATGGTGGGTATGGCGGTAGGCGGTGGAAAATCAGAGTCTGGGAGGAGCAGGGGATGTCGGGGATGAATCGCAGGGACTTTTTAAGGGTGACAGGCGCGGCGAGTGCGGCGACGGTGCTTGGAGGCCGGGTTCATGGGCTGGCGGCGATGGAGGAGGAGCCGGTGGGGACGGTCGCGGCGAACGACCATATCCAGATTGCGCTGATCGGCGCCGGTGGACAGGGGATGGGCGACACGAAGACGGCCCTGCAGGTTCCGGGCGTGAAGCTGGTGGCCGTGGCTGACTGCTATGACGGGAGGCTGGAGCACTCTAAGGAGCTGTGGGGCAACGATATCTTCACGACGCGCGACTACGGCGAGATCCTGGCGCGCAAGGATGTGGACGCGGTAATTATTGGCACGCCCGACCACTGGCACAAGCAGGCCAGCGTGGACGCCATGAAAGCAGGAAAGGATGTGTACTGCGAGAAGCCGATGATCCATCTCTACAGCGACGGACAGGAGATGATTGATGCGTCGAAGTCGACGGCGAGGATCCTGCAGGTGGGCAGCCAGCGGGTGAGCTCGATGATTTATTTGAAGGCGAAGGAACTGCTGGCTTCAGGCGCCATCGGACAACTGAATATGGTGACGGCGTACTGGGACCGGAACTCGTCGATGGGCGCGTGGAACTATACGGTTCCCGACGATGCGTCGACCGAGACCTGCGACTGGCCGCGGTTCCTTGGCGCGGCGCCCAAGATTCCCTTCAACGCCGAGCACTTCTTTCAGTGGAGGAAATGGAATGCCTACGGGAGTGGCGTGGCCGGGGATTTGTTTGTGCACCTGTTCAGCGGGACGCACTTTATCACCGGTTCGAAGGGACCGACGCGCGGGATGGCCACGGGAGGACTGAGGTTCTGGAAAGATGGCCGCGACACAGACGACGTGGTGCTGGGGCTGTTCGATTATCCCGAGGGATTCAACCTGAGCGTGCGGGTGAACTTCGTAGATGGCGGCGAAGAGAGCGAGGGACTGGTGTTCACCGGCTCGGAAGGGACGCTGGAGATTGGCTGGGATGGGGTGAGCGTAAACCGGGTGCCGCGCGAGACCGAACCCGGTCTGACCATCGGCACATTTACCGAGGCAATGCAGAAAAAGATGCAGGCCGAGTACGACCGCAAGTATCCGCGCAAGCATCCAGGAGGCAAGCCGGCGGTGGGTTATGAGAAGTATGTTGCGCCGCAGGGCTATTCCGACAGCTACGACCACTTGAGGAACTTCTTTGCCTCGGTACGGTCGCGGCAACCGGTGGTTGAGGACGCGGTTTTCGGTTTCCGCGCAGCCGGAGCGGCGCTGCTGAGCAACCTGAGCATGGAGCGGGGTGCGGTGGTGAATTGGGATCCGGAGGAGATGAAGATCTTGTAGGGAACTAGGGGGCTAGCTCCAATACTGTATTGGCGGCTCGCAGTCAGAACCAAGTGGGTGCCCCATCCTTTTCGCGCTTTTTGCGAAAAGGGTGGGATTGGCCGGCACTTCCCCGGCGTGCAGGTTCCATAAGTGAACAGCATTGGGACTGGCCCGCATCTCTCGTGCGCCGAGAAAAGGCGCTGGTCAACAGTGGGTGCAAATTCCACCCTGGAACTGGATCGCTCCGCCGGGTAGCAATGGGAGCAGCGGTGGAGGCAACGAAGCCGCGGAAGCCTTCGGTGCAGAGGGTCGCGAAGGCGACTGGGCAAGCATGCAGGCGGTAATGAGAGTGAACGCAGAGCAGGCCCCGAAACGGGTGATGCAGGAGCCGACCCGCCGAGAAACGTGGGAAGGCCGACGCTGTGATGGAAACACGAGCGAATCAGTCATCTCAGTGCTGCCGGGGTATTGGGACCATCCGCCGTCGTAGTTCTACGAATACCAGGGGCTCTTCAAGCTTTACAGCCTGAGGAGCAGGTATGCCGAATCCGCCGGTCAGGTCGCCTTGTGAGGTCGTAAAGCGGCGGGCCGAAGGCAGTCGGAAAGCCGTGTGCGGGAAAACTGCACGCACGGTTTGACGAGGCGCCGCTGAGGAGATCACATCAAATCAGTGGCCTACTCTACAGACGATTCGGGCTGCGCGATCAGTACATGATCGCGCGGCCCGCTGCCCCAGGCTAGATTGAGCGGGTCTGCTCTGCCGTTGCGGTTTACGCGAGCCCCGCCGCCCTCACCACCGCATCCGCTACCTCCTCCGGCGTCAGAGCATCGGCTGCAACCGACACATGCGCAATGCGGTAAAGCGGCAGCCTGCGCGCGTAGCGGGTTTCGAGGTTGGTGCGGTCGGCCAGCACGGGACGCTCGTGCTCGGTGCCTGCGCAGCGCGCCAGCGTGGTTTCAAGCGCCACTTCGAGATGCACCAGCAGGGTTCCGGCGGCGGTGAGCAACAACTCGCGTGTCTCGGCGCGCTCGATGGCGCCGCCGCCGAGGGCGAGAACGAGGTTGCCGGTCGCGGCCAATCGAGCGATGGTCGCGTGCTCCAGTTCGCGGAAGGCTGCCTCGCCATAGCGCGCAAAAATCTCGGCGATCTTCGATCCTGCTTCGGCCTCGATCACGTTGTCGGCGTCAACAAACCGCCATCCCAGCCGGGCCGCAACAATCGGGCCCACGGTGCTCTTGCCCGAGCCCATGAAGCCCGTAAGCACGATGCGCTGGATGGGTGCGGCTGAGGGCGCCTGGTCTTTGCTGGCCAAAGTCATTCTCATCAGTATAGGAAAGGGAGCGGAGCTAGCGGAGTCAGCGTTGTTAGCGGAGCTGGTCAGAAACGCTGTGCCACAAGGGCATTCTCTGAACACTGATCACTGACAACCGACAACTGGCTTCATCCCAGCACCATCACCATCGCACCCACTGTAATCAATGCGCCGCCGATCATCGCCGCAGCGTTGAGCTTCTCGCCCAGCAGCAGCCACGCGAAGATCATCACCAGCGGCACGCTGAGCTTGTCGAGCGGCGCCACGCGCGAGGCCGGACCCAGTTGCAGCGCCCGAAAGTAACACAACCACGAGAGTCCCGTGGCCAAGCCGGAGAGGGAGAGATACAGAATCGTCCGCCGGTCGAGCAAGCGAATCTCGCCGTGCTTGCCGAGAGCCAGCGCGATGCCCCACGCAAAGATCACCACCACTGTTGTGCGCAGCGCCGTGGCCAGGTTCGAGTCAACATGCGCCACGCCCACCTTGGCCAAGAGCGCGGTGGCCGCGGCAAAGAGCGCCGAAAGCAATGCCCATCCAATCCAGCTCATGGCAACATGCTACGCGCCGGGTCCCAGCGTTCGCGCCCCGCATTGCTCCGCTCCGCATTGGCGGGCCCGTAGTTCCAGTATTGATACACTCGATCCATGCAGACTGGTCGCGCCAGCCGCACCGCCTTCCGCGTGGCCCAGCGCCGCGCCGTCCACCAGGTGCTCGACCAGCCGCCGGTTCTCAACGATCCCATCGCCATCCCGCTGCTCGGCCGCGAGTTCGCCTACGACCCTGAGAAAGAGTCTTCGCGTTTCGCGCGCGCCTTTCGGGCTTTCATGGTGGCGCGCAGCCGCCTGGCTGAGGATCATCTTGCGGGTGCGGTCGCGCGGGGCCTCGCCCAATACGTCGTTCTGGGCGCCGGCCTCGACACTTTCGCTTATCGCAATCCCTTCGCGCAGCTTCGCGTCTTCGAGGTCGACTTTCCGGCCACGCAGCAATGGAAGCGCTCGCTGCTGGCCGCGGCATCCGTTCCCATCCCGCAGAACCTCACGTTCGTTCCGCTCGACTTCGAACACATGACCCTCGCCGAAGGTCTCGCAGCCGCTGGCTTCGACTCCTTGCAGCCCGCCTTCTTTGGATGGCTCGGCGTGGTTCCCTATCTCAGCCTGCCCGCATTCCGCTCGACCCTCGAGACCATCGGCCGGTTGCCTTCGGGCTCCGGCGTCTGCTTCGACTTTGCCCAGCCTCCCGAAGCCCTCGAGCCCCGGTATCTGCCCGTCTTCCACGCGCTGGCGGGGCGCGTGGCCGCGGCCGGCGAGCCATTCCGGCTCTTCTTCACAGCAGCGCAGCTCGAGCAGGAGTTCCGTCAGGCAGGTTTCACGCGGGTCGAGATTCATACGCCGGGGGAGTTGAACGCGATGTATTTCGAGGGCCGGGCCGATGGGCTCGGAATGCCGCGCGCCGGCTTAGGTATGTTCACCACCGCGTGGACCTAGCAAGATAAGATTTCTTCATGCGCCCGTTCTTTTCCGGCAGGATTCATTACGCTGCGGCGGGGATTCTGTTGCTCACCGCGGCCGGCTGCGGCTACCACACCCTGGGCGCGGCCACGCACCTGCCTCCCGATATAAGAACCCTCTCCATTCCCGTCTTTGCCACGCGCACTGAAGCCAACGGTACTGAGACGGCGATGACCGGCGCCGTGATCCGCGAATTTGCGGCGCGCACCGGCTTCAGGGTGACGCCCTCGGACAACCCCAATGCCGACGCCGTACTGCGCGGAACCATACTCAAGCAGGTGGTTACGCCGCTCACCTACAATTCGAACACCCAGCAGACGTCGAGCTTCGTTATCACCATCGTGGTTGCGGTCACGCTCAAAGCCCGCGACGGCCGCGTGCTTTACAAGAACGACAACTACACCTATCGCGAGCAGTACCAGTCCACCGTTGCCCTGCCGACGTTTATCCAGGAAGACCCGGCGGCGGTCGAGCGGCTGTCGCGCAACTTCGCAAGGCAATTGGTTGCGGATGTGATTGAAGGGTACTGAGAAGCAGGGACCAGGGAATAGGGAATTGGGACTAGGGAATAGGGACGAAAAGCCAGTAGCCAAAGCTGGTAGTTGATCACACTGATCTCTGTTCACTGTTCTCTGACCCCTGTCTTCAGCCTGCGCGAACCAGCAAACATGTGATGTTGTCGTGTCCGCCGGCCTTGTTGGCGGCGCTTACCAGGCGGTCGCAGAGCTCGTCGAGGGGCAGGTCGAGCCGCAGCAGTGACTCGATGAGGCGGTCAGAGATCTCGCGGGTCAGCCCGTCAGAACAGAGCAGGTAAAGGTCGCCAGGCTCGGCCTCCAGGGCAAAGACGTCGGGCGTCACCTGGCTCTGGGTGCCCAGCGCGCGGGTGATCACATTGCGCAGGGGAGAGCGCAGCGCCTCGCTCCGGTTCATCCGGCCCATGCGCACCTGTTCCTCAACCAGCGAGTGGTCCTCAGTCATCTGCTGGAGCGCTCCGTTGCGCAGCCGGTAGCCGCGGCTGTCGCCTACGTTCAGTATCCAGACCTGGCGCTCCGCGGCAATCAACGCCACCATCGTGGTGCCCATGCCGGCCAGTTTGGGATTGCGACGGGAGCGCGTATAAATGGCCTGGTTGGCGGCGGCGACGGCCTTGACAGCATCTTCAGCGGTGGGCGCGCCCGGCTCTTCGGCCACCAGCAGCCGCATCATCTCATCCACTGCCAGGGAGCTGGCAATCTCTCCTGCCGCCGCCCCGCCCATTCCGTCGCACACCACGTACACGCCGTGCTCAACCGAGTATCCGAATGCGTCTTCGTTCGATGGACGTTTGCGGCCGCGGTCGCTTACCGCCGCAGCCGTGTACTGAACCAGAGCCGTGGTCAAATGCGATCTCCCATCGCTCAGTTTACACAGGTTTAGCGCAGCAGGGGGCCCCGGGCGGAGAGCGAAATCGCCCCCGTCCCGAATGCGGCCGGATCGATTCCCGATAGCGATTCCCAAAAGCGATTTGGGCTGTACGTATCGATGCATGGTAGTCACTTGTCGTTGACCGTTGCGGGCACCGGCGGCGGGTCGGGCAGCTCAAACACCTGGATGGCCCCGGCATTCACCACCGCGACCCTGCGGCCCGAGGGCGAGATGGCCATATTCCCGCCTGCGTCGAGCACCGGGCTGGCCGGGGTCTCCAGCGCCATGTCGCCGGTGGCTGCGTCGTAAACCGTTACCCACTGGCCTTTTATATCGTCGCTGTCGAGCGGGGAATAGGAGTTGACTTCGTGGGTTGTGCCCAGCGTCTCGCGCGCAATCCGCCGTCCGTTGGGCGCCATCACCATCTGGGGCCACACCGCAACCGCCGGAACCACGTCCACCCAAAGCACTTTGCCGTCGGTGTTCATGGCCGCCAGCTTGTCGCCGCCATTCGTGGAGCACCCCGTGGCCAGAATCTCGTGTGCGGAAATGAAATCGTCCCTCAGCTCGCAGGTCGAGTCCACGCTGCCCAATATGCGGCTGCCGCCGTCAAAGTAGTTCAGGTTCAGGATCCGCTGCCAGCCGACGCCGTCGAGGTCGTCAAGGTACCCCATGTCGTTGATGGGAAGATGCACTGCGCTCCGGACCCGGCTCACCAGGATCACCTTGCCCGTGTCCCGGCGCAGAATTCGCACCACGACATCAGGTGTGCGTCCGCCGTCCTGATCGTCCACATCCATGCCGGCTGCGGCGCTTGAACTGATGCCGGGCGCCGAGCTCGAAACGCTGCCGTCTCCGCTTTTCACCGTACCCGACGGCGCCGGCTCACGCGAGTTCGTCACAATGTACTGCTGCGTGGGGTCAACCTCGATCCACTTCAGCGGCCCGGGAAAGGTGAGGTAAGGCTTGAGGTTCAATTTGAGATCGCCTACCAGGATATGGTTCCGGTCGCGCAGCAGAAAATGCCCGTTATTGAGCATCCACAAATAGCGGGCGCGGTCATGCAGCGTCCACACATTTTCGGCTTCCACGGTGCCCTGCGGCAGGTCGAGCAGAACGGCGCGAATCTGCCGTTCGTCTTCTTCGCTGTTCGTGGTGTCGCGATGCAGCAGGCCGGGCACGCGGAAGGTGAACAGCAGCTTGTCTTCGCCAATGAAATCGAGCGAGGCCATGGTGTTGCGCGCGCCCAGGTAAATGGGGCCAGGCGGCGAGAAACCCAGCGGCTCAACCGGAATAGACCATTTGGGTGGGATGGAGGGGTCGGGAAGGAAGTGACTGGGGATCAGCCGCTCCTTGACCTCAAGGCGAGGGTGACCCTGGCCGGCAGCCTGGGCGGCTGCTGAACGCAAATCGAGCAGGGACAGGAGCGCGGCGGAGAAGAAAAGGGCCGCGCTCGCGTAAGAGACCTTCGTTCGCTGCCGCTTGCTCATCGTCTTGTATTCTCGCCGATTTGGGCGGGATGTGAGTAATGAGATCCAAAACCGTCCCTGTGTGCGAACCTAAAGACGGATGCCAATCAGCAGAAAAGAGTCGCCCGCCAATCACGGCAGCGGCCGTCAATTCAGATTTTTCGGTTACGGGGCCTGCGCGCTGGCCGGTACCCTTTGGGGTACCGGATTCTATTTCGGCAGGCTTGCGCTCGACGAAATGAGCGTGGAGCACATGGTGCTCTACCGCTTTCTGTTCGCCTCGCTGGGCATGTTGCCCGTGGCCCTCGGCAATCGCGTTCGTCTTACGGCTGCCGAAATTCGCCTGCTGCTGCTGACCGCGGCTTTCGGCGTCCCCATCCAGTTTTTGCTGCAGTTTCACGGGCTGGTGCGGACCACGGTAAGCCACGCCGCGCTGATGGTGGGCGCCATGCCGGTGCTGCTGGCTGCGGCCGCGGCCCTCTTCGCCGGCGAGTCGCTCGACTGGTTCGGGTGGCTCGCGCTGTGCGGCTCAACGGCCGGGGCGGCCCTGGTGGTCCTGGGCGGGAGCCACGTTACCGCGGGCCGCGAAACACCCACCTTCACCGGCGACTTTCTGGTGATTCTCTCGCTCTTCACCGCGCTGGCCTGGGTTCTGCTGAGCAAGAAGCTGATGGAGTCGCACCGGCCGATCGTGGTAACGGCCTATACCATTCTCTGCGGTACGGCGATGCTCATCGTGATGGATTTCGGCCCCTGGGCGCTTTCGCCCATCACTCACTTTCGAGTGGCCTTGCCGCCGTTTGTGCACGTCAGCGCAACCGCCTGGATCGCGCTGGCCATCAGCGGCGTTTTATGCACGGCAACCACTACGCTGCTGTGGAACTGGGGTATCCATCACGTGCCAGCTTCGCGCGCCGGAGTCTTTCTCAATATCGAGCCGGCCCTCGGCTCCATTCTCGGCGTCGAGCTGCTGGGCGAAAAGCTGGGGCCATACGCATGGTTTGGAGGAGCGCTGATCCTGGCTGCGGCTGTTGCGCTGACGACCCGCGGCAACGAGCCGCAGCCGGAGGCGATTCTGGAGTAGCTGGGAACCGGCGGTGCCATTCGGGCCGTGGGCCGGCGCCAACCCACAGGCCCCTGATGTACCCCGTCCGCCCCGCAGGCATCCGCGCATTTGATCCCCCTCTTGAATTCTCTTGACTCTCGCCACCACGAGGCGCATTATGCTGCGAAGCCGCCCCCGGCCCCAAAATCCGGGTGCGGATTGGAAGGTAATCCCCGCTTCTCTCCGCGCTTCGACGCATAGGCTGAGTTGTTCGCCTACGCCTTCCTCACATTCTTCCTCAGCATGGGCCATCTTCTTCTGCGGTTGGGCTATCGTTTTCTGCACTCACAGGAGGGACACCATGAGAAACACCTTCGCACTGTTTGGACGCGGGGCTAAACACTGGCCGCTGGCGGTGCTATGTCTCTTGATCGTCATTTCAGCGAGACCCGCCCACGCCAGCAACTACTCGTGTGGGAATCCCAGCACCGGTCATTGTTACGGATACACGCACTGGCAGGAGCAGCCGCAGTACTTTGGCTCCTACACCAGCATCCTGCAAATCGCCATGAACTGCCCCAGCAATTGCGGCGGCTTCATCAACAACGAGATGTGGCTGGGAGATGACCACAGTCAGGCCTGCCTTTCCAACGGATTCGGGGCCTGCTGGGTCGAAGCAGGCTATCACGCCTTCCCGGGCGAAGGGAATCCCTACTACTTCTGGGCAGATAGCCGGCCAATGACTTCAAATACTTACAATAATCACTTCCTCAATCAGGCTGACGTCGCCGACTTTACCCACTTCATGATCATTCTCGATGCCCGCGGAGGCCCCGGCGTCTATCAGGTCTGGATCTATAACGACAACCTGAGCGTGCTCTTTAACGGCGCATCCACCAGCAACACCATGACGGCGAACGAAATCGACATCGGTACCGAGCTGGCCGGCACCACCGGCGCCTCTGCCGCGCCCTCCCAGTTTCAGCAGAACTTCTGGGCCGTCTCGCCGCTGACCTCCCAATACATCTTCTGGTACAACACCGAGGTCGATAACGGTGCCGTCACCAGCCAGGCGCCTCCCAATGCTTCATGGTTGATTCCCGCCTCGCTTTCTGGATCCAATGGCGGAATATTCTCAACCAACTGCTGCCAATAAGGCGCCCATTCAGTGAGTCACTGGAGCCTGTTGCCAAATTTCCCCGCGCGGAACAGTGGATCACGGGCTCTAAGCAAGAAGGAGAAGCTCGATGCGCATCCAACCTCTCGCCGCCATCCTCCTCGCCGCCGCGGCCGGCGCCTTCGCCGGCTGCCACAGGCACTCCCCCGAGCAGCAGAAGATCGCCATGCAACTGCCCCAGGGAACGCCCATGCACCCCCACGGCATCCCTGCCCTCAAGGTCAAGCCGGGACCGCAGCCCTTCACCCAGGCCGACGTCGCCGCTTTCTTCGCCACGCATAGCTTTCTCCTCGACCAGCCAGACCCCAACCAGATCCACGTATCCAATCTCGAGTTCATCACCGCTGCGCAGGCCCGAGACCGCCTGCAGGGAGAATCCACCGGCCTCGACGACAGCGCGACCGTCGGCTTTGTCACCCTCACCGGAACCTTCACGTTCTCCGGTCCAATGGCCACGAAGACCGCCACCTTTTCCAGCGCCTATGCCATCTTCAGTGCGTCAACCGGAGCGCTGATCATGGACGGCAGCCTCGAACCGGGCAAAGGAGGCGGCGCAAACACTCGGTAACTCCGCGAGTCACATCACTCCGCACAAAGCGTGCGAACACCTGTTGCGCTCCCGCGCGGATGCATAGGTGGAGTTCCTTGGCCGTCAGCCTTTACTGTGCCGGAGCGTCTTGTGCTGAACGTCAGAGATCGTCCCGTTCGAGCCCACGGCTTGCAACATGAATTCACGCGGTCAAAGTCATGGCTGCCGCAAGCGCCCTGGGGTTTGCCGCGTTTTCCTTGGGAACCGGCCCTATCCCACTTCCATTGACTCGATTTCCGATTCTCTGCGTCAAACTTCATATGCCGGGCGGGCCCGACGGCCCGCATCGGCGCTAACCGTCTCAAGGAAGAGATCAACTTCGAAAAGTATGACTGCAGCAAGTGCCGCCACCGCGACGGAAAACAATGCAATGCTCCGACGCGGCAAAGCCCGCGACTTGGCCGAAATCTTCATCGCCTATGCCCTGATCATGATGGTCATCTGGACGCCGCGCGCCGCGCAGCGCGTCCTCTGGTGGGTGGCGGCGGCAGGCGTGGCCGCCATCATCTGTCTCTCGTTCGACGGATGGGCCGCGGCGGGGATGCGCGCGGCAAACTTCTGGCGTTCGTCCTGGATCGTGGGTGCAGCCCTTGCCCTGTCCGCCGCCGCAATACTGGTGGCCGCGCGACTGGGCACGCTGCACATGCCGCGCACCGTGCTCGCCTTTGTCGGCACGTACGTCGCATACGCCATCTGGTCCGCAGTGCAGCAGTTCCTGTTGCAGGGGATGTTTCTGACCCGGTTCCTGCGGGTCATTCCGCGCGCCTGGCTGGCTGCGCTGGCTGCAGCGGGGCTCTTTTCAGCGGCCCACCTGCCCAGCCCGTTTCTCGCCCCCATCACGCTCGTCTGGGGCTTCGCCGCGTGCCTGTTGTTTCTCCGCTACCGCAATCTCTATCCGCTGGCGCTGGCCCACGCCATTCTTGGAATCACCATCGCCATCACGGTTCCCGGCACGTTCGACCACAACATGCGCGTCGGCCTCGGCTACCTGACCTACAATTCGCACCATCCGCATCATCGCCACTTGCCGGTGGTTCAGCCCTCACCGAAGGAATAGACCCGAACCCCAACCGAACCAGGCCCTACCGCAGCCACAGCGACCAGATGGCATCCACTGTTGCGTGGGTCACGGCCGAGGCGCCCACGCGCCGGTCGCGCCGCCACGCGCGGCCGTAAAACACGCCGGCGATGGCGGCCATCAGCACGTAGCGCCAGTTGAAGGAGGTGGTCCGCTTGTTGAAGTGGGCCAGGCCGAAGAGCGCGGCAGTGAGAAAAAGTGCCGCGTTTCGCCCCAGTCGCCGTTCCAGCAGATTCTGCAGCCAGCCGCGAAAGAACAGCTCCTCGGGTACGGCAATGAAGAAAAACGTGAACACCCACGCGCCCCCGATCGGCATCAGGCCCGGCCACGCGTTATGCATGTGCAGGAAGCCCAGGCCCAGCCCCAGCAAGAGCCCAATCGGGGTATAAAACGCGGCTTCGCGCAGGCCGGTTGCCAGGTCGCGCCAGCGCAGCCGCAGGTTAAAGCCCGTCCCTTCGAGATCGCGCACCAGGACAAACCCGTAGATCCCCGCGTCGAGCAGCAGAATTTTATTGAAGATTGCCAAGTGCGCCGGCCAGGCCGATTCAAACCAGCGCAGATCGACGGCGAGGCCCAGGACGGCAAGCACCACGAACTCGCGCCAGCTTCCGCGCTCGCGCAGCTCCCATTGCGCCTCCGTGTCTCGCTCAGCGCCGTAACCGGCCGGCGCGGCCTGCCTGACCAGCGCCGCAATCGCCACCGGCAGCGCGGCGTAAAGCGCGAACCATCCCCACTGGAACTTCCCCGCCGCCCCCGCCACCAGCGCGTAGGGCACACACAGCAGAACCGGAGCCGCAGTCTGCGCCCAGGCCGGCAGCGCCCGCACGCGTGCGCCCGTCGCGCCACCCCAAAACGCGGCAGCGAGATAGGGAATGAGCAGCAGAACTGCCGCGGCAACGTTAGCCGGCGTCACAAACTCCATCCATCCCATTTTGCTCCCCAGGGACGGCGCCTGTGCAGGTATCCGCCCAGCCGACCGGGTCATTGCCCCTCCCGGGCGCTCAACTTTTTCTGCGCCCGTCCGATGAATAAGCGAGAGGGGGCACTATGCCGCTTTTGACCTGGAATGACAGTCTTTCAGTAGGGGTGGGGTCTATTGACAGTCAGCATGCGGTGCTGGTGGGCATCCTGAACGATCTATACGACGCCATGATGAAAGGTCATGCAAGAGACGTGACCGGGCCTCTGCTTCGAAAACTCATCAATTACACGCGCGATCACTTTGCCGCCGAAGAAGCCATGATGGCTTCGGCAAAATACACCGGGTTGGCAGGCCATCGATATGAGCACCAGGTCCTGACCAAACAAGTGAGCGACTATGCCGCGCGATTCGAGCGCGGCGAGTACACGGTCAACATCGACCTGCTCAAGTTTCTGCGCAACTGGCTTACCAATCACATTCAGCATTCCGACAAAAAGTACGGTCCCTGCCTGATCCAGCATGGGACTCATTAAAAGCTGTTCCTGAGTCGGGAAGTCAGCGTTTTGCCATGCACCCGGCGGCAGCCTGTGGAAGCGGCAGCCTGTGGAAGAAGCGGCCCGAAGAAGAAGCAGCCTGAGGAATCGGTATCGACGGTGTCTAGCTCTCGAACGAGAGCTGCGCTGAGCCAAGCAGCAGCGCCGGAGGCCTGGCTTCGCTGGCCAGATCGTATACCAGCCGCTCCAGCACCAGCCGCTTGTCGGGCGGGGAACTGCGCAGCTCAAGGTCGGCGCGCGCCACGAGACGCAGCGCGCGGGTCAACTCGCGCCGGTTCTTGTAGCGCCGCGCCTGTCGGATCAGGTCGTCGGCAGCGAAGGGCGGAATCCTGAATCCCTGCCACAGTGCCTGCCATATCGCGCGCGTGTCGCGCACGTTTTTCTCCAGAATCACCAGCATCTGGCGGAAGGTGCGCGCCAGCATGTAAAGGTGCCCGATGGCCGCATCTTCACCGGCGTCAGAGCTGTTCAGCAAACCGTGCAGCAGCGCCAGCGCCCGCACGCGGTCTTTGGCGCTGATGGCGTCGGTGAGTTCGTAGAGCGAGCGCTGCTTGGCGCCCAGCACCATGGTCTCCACATCGCCCAGCGTGATGCGGCCACGGCCCGTCGCGTAGAGCAGCAATTTTTCGAGCTCCGACGAAACCAGCATCATGTCCGCGCCCAGCGAATCTACCAGCTCGCGCGCTGCGTCGGATTCGAGCTTCACGCCGGCGGCCTGCGCTGTGGCCACGGCCCAGCGCATCGCGTCCTCGTCGCTCACGCGTGCCAGCTCAACCATGCCGCAGTGCGCGCCCAGCGTCTCCTGCAGGCGTTCAAAGCGGTTTTTGTCATCCATCTCCATGCGTCGCGTGTCGTTGGTGATGCGCAGAAAATCGGCAACAAAGATCAGCAGCGCCTGCGGGTTCGGAGATTTGAAATAGCGGTCGAGAGCGGCGAACTCCTCCTTTTTTGCGCCGCGCGTGTAAAGCTGCCGCACGCTGCGAATGAAGATCACCTGAAAGGGCGCCATCAGCGACGGCGTTTGCGCGCGGTCCAGCACTTCAAAGATGGTTGTGTTGGCCAGATCGAGATCGGAAAGGCAGAAATCGCGGAGATCGTCGGGGACAAAGGTTTTGAGCACGACTGCGCGGCAGCGGTCGAGAAGAAAAACTTCGTCGCCGGCCAGCAGGTATCCAGGGCGAAGCGAGCCCGGATTCGCCGCAGCCGCTTCAATCTCGGCCACAAAGCGCGATACGGCTGAGAAGCCGGCGCCCCAGCGCGGCGTGCTCATGCGGGCACCCCGCTCGAGGCATTGTAGATGGTCGTTACCCTCATCCGGCTACAGGATAACTTGGCTGGCGTGCGCGGGCCAGTGGAAAGCCGGGTAGAGATTGAGGTCGCGAGCCATGTTCGCAACCTACGCCGCTTGTTCGCTGGGGCGGCTCAGGTTGTGTTCGCCGTCGTTACCCAAGACTATTTCAGGGCGGAATAGTCCGTGGGACGCATGTACACCAGATCCACCTGGTAGATTCCATTCGCCTGCTGAATCAGAGGCGCTGCGGCCTTGAAATAGGGCTGAAACTCAGGGTCGGCATGCAACGCGTTCCAATTGGCCTCGGCGGTGTCGCGGCTGGGATGATCCAGGACGTATACAAACGTGTTATCCCAGGCAGGGTCATTTCCCTCCGGAACCCAATAGCCAACGGCATTGAGACCATGCCTGGCTTGCAATTTCGAGACGTCGCGGAAGACTGACTCGAGAGCCGGAGCCTTGCCTGGCAATGCGTGATAGATCATGAGCTGATAAACATGGTCAGAAGCGGCTTTTACGCGATCGCCACGGGTCACACCCGCGTGAAACGCTGCGCCGGCAAGGAAAGACATCAAAATGACGCACGGTAGAACCGCGGCCTTGATCGCTCTGCGGCAGAAGACTACTGAATCGAATCGCATCCTGTTTGCCTCCACTCGAATCCTGTTCAAACACGGGGCATTTTCGCGCTGGCGCGCGGCCATTTCAGTGAAGGATATATCGAGTATCGAGCGGGTGTGAAGCAGATCGCGCATGCCCTAGCAAAGTGATGCCTCAATTGGAGGGTTGTTCAGTGGTAGCTGTCGCTGCTTCGGCCAGCGCCGTTACCTCGGCCGGAGGGGGAGCTTGTTCAGCAGCCCTTGGCTCGGCCTTCTTCGACGACGCCGTCTTCTTTACCGCGGCCATCTTTGCTGTTTTCTTCGCGGGCTTCTTTGCTGATTTCGCAGCGGCTGCGCCCAGCAGCGGCGCCCAGCGCAGCTCCGGCACGTGCGGCGCAATCCGGGCCTTGGCAATGGCAAGGTCGGCCATGGCATTCACAATCCACTCGAAATTCGCTTCGCCCACCGAGTGCAGGTCGGCATCGGGCGCGGGATTCATGAAGTCGATGGCGTAGGGGATGCCGTTCTCCACGGCGAACTCCACCGTGTTCAGGTCGTAGCCCAGGGCCCGGCACAGCTTCAGGCAGTCCTGCTCGATGCGCCTCAGCAGCAGACGGGCGGCGACGCCCTTCGCGGTTTGCTGCACGTACCGCTCGGCGTGCGGCTTGCGCGGGTCGTAGGGCATAATGTGCACCTTTTTCTGTCCCACCACGTAGCAGCGGAAGTACTCGGTAAAATCGACGGCCTTCTGATACATCATGCAAAGGTCGCGCGACTGGTCGTAGGCCTTGAAGAACTCCTCGCGATTGTGAATGTGGTGCACGTCGCGCCAGCCCCCGCCGTCAACCGGCTTCATAAATCCATGCTCGCCCACGGAGGCAAAGACCGCGTCCCAATCGAGCGGATACTCAAGGTTGCGCATGGAGCGGTCGGTGGTGCCCTCGGGGTGCAGCTTGTGGGGCAGGATCACCGTGGGCGGCACGGCCACGCCCAGCTTGCGGGCGAGCGTGTAATTGAAAAACTTGTCGTCAGCCGACCACCAGAAGGGATTGTTGATAATGATGGCGCCGTTGATGGCCGCGTGTTTGAGGAACGCGCGATAGAAGGGAATGTCGTGCGATATGCGGTCCACAATTACCGAGTAGAGTGGCGGCTTGTCGAGCGCAACCGCCCCGGTGAGCACAAACTCGGCCTCGACGCCATCGATGTTGCGCGCGTTGATGCGCTCCACTAGCGCGCCGGGAAAGCTGTTCTCCATTCCGAACAGTACGCCGATTTTCTTCATGCGCGGGTCCTCCATCGGACTAAGACGCGCGGCGCGCGCCTCGCATCACCCACGGCATCAGTTTACATCGCGGCTCTCAGCAATCGGCTGTCAGCACCTGGCTGGAGGCTGATTGGTCCCTGCAAATGAAATGTCCTCGCGTCGTCCCTACGGGACTCCGCAATTGTATTGCTCGTCACGCTTCCACCCCAAGAAACAAAGACCGTTTCTTGGGGCCCCGGCGAAAGCTGGGTGTGCCGGCCCAAAAACCTCCGCCAGCCCCGCAGGGGCGGCGTAAAACAGAGTGCCCTCCGACACATTGCGCTCCCTAAAAACCGGCGTATAGTACTAACCGTCGATCAGTAACGGCTGCTTATTACCTGATTAGGGAGGTGGCCATGAAATACCGCGCGCTGACAGTGTCAAGGGAGTTCGGAAGCGGTGGCGGTCGCATCGCCAATACCGTTGCTCAATGGTTGGGATGGAAGCTCCTCGACCAGGACATCATCGGCCGGATCGCCCGCGCCGCGCACGTCGACTCAAGGGTCGTGAAACATTACGACGAGCGGGTTGACTCGTGGCTGCGCCGCATCAACGAGGACGCCATTCGCGGCGTCGCCCTGGCCGCCGGCCGCCCGCTGGCCGAGAATGACATCTTCGACGCCCACTCCATGACCGATCTGACGCAAAAGATCATTGAAGAGGCTTACGCCGCAGGCAAATGCGTGATTGTGGGTCGGGGGTCGCAGTGCATCCTGCAGCACAAGAAGGATGCGTTTCACGTCTTCGTTTACGCGCCGTTGCGCGAGCGGCTGGAGCGGCTCAAGAAGCGCCTCGAGGCCGGCGCCGATGTAGAGCAGCGGTTGCGCACGGTGGACGGCGAACGCGCCAAATACCTTCACCAGCATTTCGGCCGTCACTGGTGCGATCCGCATCTCTACGATCTGATGCTGCGCTCGACCGACGATGAAGATGCCGCAGCCCGCGTAATCTTCTACGCGATGACCGGCGTTTCCTATGCGGCCTGCGAAGTTTACGCATCCGAGGTGATCAACTCCAAAAGGGAGCACGAATGAACGGCAAGCTCAAGGTGGTGGCCTTCAACGGCAGCGCACGCAAGGGCAGTAACACGGCGATTCTGTTGAAGACGGTTCTGGCTGAAGCCGGGAAGGAAGGCATCGAGACCGAACTCGTGGAGATGGCCGGCACGCCCATTCACGGCTGCCGCGCCTGCCGCCAGTGCTCGGCGAAGCGGAATCGCCGCTGCGGCCAGACCGACGATGTGTTCAACGCGTACCTGGAGAAGATGGAGCAGGCCGACGGCATCCTGCTGGGCTCGCCCACCTATGTTGCCGATGTTTCACCTGAGATCAAGGCGCTGATGGATCGGGCCTGCATGGTGGCCAAGGCCAACGGCGGATTCCTGCGCCGCAAGGTGGGAGCGGGCGTGGTTGCCGTGCGCCGCGCCGGCGCCATCAACGCCTTCGACAGCCTCAACCACTTCTTCCTCATCAGCGAGATGATCATTCCCGGCTCGTCCTATTGGAATATCGCCATCGGCCGCGAAACCGGCGAGGTGGAGATGGACGACGAAGGCATGGAGACCATGCGCACTCTCGGCCGCAACATGGCTTGGCTGCTGAAGAAGATTGCGGAGTAGAGGCTAAGGGCCAAATTTCGAGGTCGACGACTTTGTAGAAGGGCACGAGTTCACTCGCGCCGAAGATGCAGCAAAAACTCTTTGGGCTTCACAGGCTGCGGAAAAACTCATTGGACTCGGCGAAATTCGCGAAGGCCGTCCCTCGGGGGTTAAAACCCCGACTCATTTTGAGGATCTTATTGGCACGGATAAATCCGTGCCCTGGAGTTTCTACATTTTTCTGTTGCAACTGGCGAAAGATGCTTGTTTTTTTGAGTGGAAATGTGTTTCATTAGAGATGATGAAACAGAAGGAGATCCTTCGCCGGCGGGAACGGCTTACGCGGGAACTTCCTTCGGTGGCTGAGATTGTGCGTGGTTCACTGCTGGACCGCACCATCCGCCACCGTCAGGGATGTCCCAAGTGTGCGCGCGGCCAGGGACATCCTGTATCAGTGCTTACGGTGGGCTACGCGGGAGGGAAAAACAGGCAGATCAGCTTGCATGCCGGACAACGCGAGCAAGTCGAGCGTTGGATCAGGAATTACCAGGAATTAAAGAACAAGCTGGAAGAGATTTGCGAGTTGAATCAGCAACTCCTGCGTTCTGAGGAATAGTTCTTTTTTGCGTTCGCCATGTTTCATCATTATTAGTGAAACATTGACAGGAGATGCGATGTTACTGGCAGCCTTTCTCGACCTTCTCTCCTCTTGGCGCATGGTTTTTCCTCAGCAGCGCACCTACCAGCGTGCCGTCCAGCATGCCCTCGGCACCTTGGCCTGTCTGGGCCGGCGCTGTCTATCACGCGTCATCTGGACCAACGGCGGCCAGCATCGGAGCTGGAGCGGCGACTACTTTCTCTACTCCCGCTGCCGCTGGGATGCACAGCAACTCTTTGCTCCGATTCTCCGTCATGGCTTGGACTGGTGCCCGGGACGCATGGTGGGCATGGCCGTTGACGACACCCGATTGCGCAAGACCGGTCGCGCCATT
>Ga0335072_10004220_pt1 | contig 21450 bp, 18 predicted proteins | sample Lox_Sample_21_FD_206725 | JGI IMG/M metagenome (GOLD analysis project Ga0335072, IMG submission 206725) | Soil microbial communities from Loxahatchee National Wildlife Refuge, Florida, United States - Lox_Sample_2.1 | ecosystem: Environmental > Terrestrial > Soil > Wetlands | place: USA...
TCGACGGCGTCCTGTTCATCGACCGGCTCGACAAGAAGCAGCGCAAGCTCGCGATGAAGGCCATCCGCGAGGCCGAGTGGTCCGGCATGCCCGTTCCCGAGATCAAGGTCTCGCCGCATCCCGTCCAGCGGATCTCCTAGGGGGCACGACGGTGCGGCTCGTCTTCGCAGGCACCCCGGCGGCCGCGCTGCCCACGCTGCGTGCGCTCGCCGCATCCAGGCACACGCTGGCAGCGGTGGTCACGCGCCCGGACGCGCCGGTCGGCCGGGGAAAGAAGATACACCGGTCCCCGGTGGCCGAACTCGCGGGCGAACTCGGGATCGAGACGCTAAAGCCGGTTCGCCCGAACGAGGCGTGGTTCCTCGAACAGTTGCGCGACATCGCGCCCGACTGCTGCCCGGTGACGGCCTACGGGGCGCTGCTCCCGCAGGCGGCGCTTGACATCCCCGTCCACGGCTGGGTGAACCTGCACTTCTCCGTGCTGCCCGCGTGGCGCGGCGCCGCCCCGGTGCAGCATGCCGTGCTGCGCGGCGATGACATCACCGGCGCGACCACGTTCCTGATCGTCAAGGAACTCGACGCCGGCCCCGTCTTCGGGACTGTCACCGAGCCGGTCCGCCCCACCGACACCAGCGGCGACCTCCTTGACCGGCTCGCCGTCTCCGGAGCCGAACTCCTGGTCCGGACGCTTGACGGGATCGAGGACGGCACCATCCGCGCCGTGCCGCAGCCGTCTGACGGTGTCAGCTTCGCGCCGAAGCTCACCCCCGCCGACGCCCGGGTGGACTGGCAGCTGCCCGCTCACCTGATCGATCGCAAGATCCGCGCTTGCACCCCCGATCCCGGCGCGTGGACCGAACTGGACACCGGCCGATCCGACGCCGACCGCCTCAAGCTATGGCCGGTCAGCCTGGCCGCCGGTGCCGGCCTGGTCTCCGGTGCCGACCGCTCCGGTGGCGCCGGCGTCGCGGCCGGCGAGATCCGCGTCGACCGCAACGCCGTCTACGTCGGCACCGGCACGGTCCCCGTCCGCCTCGGCGACGTCCAGCCCCAGGGCAAACGCCGCATGCCCGCCGCGGACTGGGCCCGGGGCGTACGCCCCGCCAACGGCGACCAACTGCGGCTGCTGCTGGCATGAGTGGCAGTTATCGCCCGGAGGGGCGACTCCCCGTACCCCCCGCCGTCCCCGCGGACGGGCCTGATCGCAAAAACCGCGATCGTATCAGGCCCGGCCGCTCGGACGAAGGACCTGCGAGAGAGGACCGCTCGGCTGCTTCCAGGGACAAGAGCGGGAAGACGAAGGGCGCCGGGGCGGCTAAGCGCGACACGGCCCGCCGGGGCAGGCCTCCGCGCGCCGCCGAGCCGCGGCGCACCGCCTACGACGTCCTGAAAGCGGTCCGCGACCGCGAGGCCTACGCTAACCTGCTGCTGCCGAGGCTGCTGGCCGAACGCGGGCTCACCGGCCGTGACGCCGCCCTCGCGACAGAACTCGCCTACGGCACGCTGCGCGGCCTGGGTACCTACGACGCCGTGCTGGCCGCGTGCAGCGACCGCCCACTCGACAAGCTCGACCCGCCGGTCCTCGATGTCCTCCGCCTCGGCGCCCACCAGCTGCTGAGCACCCGCATCGGCGCCCACGCCGCGGTGGCCACCTCGGTCGACCTGGCCAAGTCGGTCGCCGGCCCGCGCGTCTCCGGCTACGTCAACGCGGTCCTGCGCCGCGTGGCCACCAGGGACCTTGCCGCCTGGCTGGACATTGTCGCTCCCGACCCGCTGACCGACAGGGACGGCTACCTCGCGACCCGCTACAGCCACCCGCGGTGGATAGTCGCCGCCTACCGCGCGGCCCTTGGCGGCACCGCGGGCGACCCGCCCCACGCGGCAACCGCGTCGAGCGCGCCCGGCCCCTCGGAGCGGTCTGACCCCTCGGCTAGTCCGGAGACTGCCGCCGGGGAAACGACCGTCACCGAGCTTGACGCCGCCCTGGCCGCGGGCAATGCCCGCCCCAGGGTCAGCCTCGCCACGTTCCCGTCAGGCCTGCCCCGTGAGGACATCATGCCGGCCGATGCCATGCCGGGCCGCTGGTCTCCCTACTCGTTCACGCTCCAGTCCGGCGACCCGGCCCCGCTCGTCGAGTCCGGCGAAGCCGCCGTGCAGGACGAGGGAAGCCAGCTGGCCGCCATCGCGCTCGCCCGCGCCCCGGTCGTGCCCCGAGCCGGCCAGCGCAACGGCGAGCCCGAGCGCTGGCTGGACATGTGCGCCGGCCCCGGCGGCAAGTCCCGGCTGCTCTACGGCCTAGCCGGCGGCGCGGCGGCGCCTGCAAGCCTGACGGCGGCCGAACTTCACCCCCATCGCGCCGACTTGGTCAGGCAGACCCTGACCCGGGCGAGCCAGCTGCCGAGTTCCGCCGCGAACGGCGCGAATCACCGCCGCGCCTTCGAGGTGGTCGTCGCGGACAGCACCAAACCGCCCTGGCGCGACGGCACCTTTGACCGGGTCCTGGTCGACGTCCCGTGCTCCGGCCTCGGCGCGTTGCGCCGCCGCCCCGAGGCCCGCTGGCGGAAGTCCGAGGCCGACCTCAGGGAACTCACCGCGCTCCAGCGCGACCTGCTCCGCGCGGCCCTGGCCGCCGTCCGGCCCGGCGGCGTGGTGGCCTACGTGACCTGCTCCCCGGTCCCGGCCGAAACCAGGGACGTGGTAGCCGAAGTGGTCGCGTCGCTGCCGGGCACCGACATCCTCGACACCCCGCGGGCACTCGACGGCGTACCGGACGTCCGGGCGGCCGACCCGCTGTTCGCCCAGCTATGGCCGCACCGCCACGGCACCGACGGGATCTTCATCGCACTGCTCCGCCGCGCCGCATAACGCGGCGAATCCCCGCGGGCTGTCCCTCCACCGGCGTGCCGCGCCCTGTGGCGGCGCCGCGTCGGCACCGCGAGCAGCGGGCTCCTACCGGGCGGCGTCGCCCAGGCGGTACTCGTAGGTGAGATCGTCCAGGCGACCCTTCAGGTCGGGGTCGAGCGCGTAGGAGGCGGCGGCGAGCGACGCGTCCAGCTGCTCCGCACTGCTGGCGCCGATGATCGGCGCGGTGATCGCCTTGTTGGCGAGCACCCACGCCACCGACAGCGTCACAAGCGGCACTCCGGCCTGGTCTGCCAGCTTGCGGACCGCCTCGACGGTCTCGAACTCCCGCTCGTGCCAGTACCGGTCCTGGTACATCGGCCCGGCGTTGCCGAGCGTGAACCGGCTGCCCTCCGGCGGGGGAGTGGCTTGGGTGTGCTTGCCCGACAGCAGGCCGCCCGCGATCGGGTTGTACGAGATGACCCCCACGCCGTCCTCTTCACAGAACGGCAGCATCTCCCGCTCGATCTGCCGGAACAGCAGGTTGTACCGGGGCTGCACCGAGTCGAACCGGGCCAGCCGCAGCGTCTCGGACCGGCCGATCGCCCGCACCAGCTGATAGGTCATGAAGTTCGAGCAGCCGATGTAGCGGACCTTGCCGGAGTGGACGAGGTCGTCGAGCGCCGACAGGGTCTCGTCGATCGGTGTGTTCTGGTCGTACCCGTGGAGCTGGTACAGGTCGATGTAGTCGGTCTGCAGCCGCCGCAGCGACCCCTCGACGGCGGACATGATGTGCTTGCGCGAGTTCCCCGCGTCGAACGGCGCGGGTCCCATGGGGACGAAGCACTTGGTCGCGATGATGAACCGGTCCCGTTTGCCGGACAGCCAGCGCCCGATGATTTCTTCGGTCCGACCGCGCGTGGACAGATCCCCGCCGAGCGGATAGGCGTCGGAGGTGTCGAAAAAGTCCACCCCGCCCTCGGCGGCCTTGTCCATGACCGCGAACCCGGTCGCCTCGTCGCTCTGCAGCCCGAACGTCATCGTCCCCAGGCAGAGCCGCGATACCTGCAGCCCGCTCCGGCCAAGCCTCACGTGTTCCATAACCCGCACGCTACCCCGGCCCTCGGCTCCCGGCGTCGACGCCTCCCCTGGAAAGCCGCCCGCGCCGGCCTTTCAGGCGGTCATGCGGTCCGTCGCGGCGCCGGGACGATGTGCGCAGCCAGGTCCAGGCGGTCATCGACGAAGGGGTCACGGCCATGCCGCCGCGCCGGCGGCCGGCGGTTCACAGGCCGGTGCCGTACACCACGATGATCACGCTTCCGGCCGGTGCCTCACCGGACGGGCTGGTGGCAGTCACCGTCTGGCCGAAGCGCGGGTGCCTGCCCACCACCCGGAACCCGTCGCCGATCAGCACCAGCCGCGCCTTGGTGAAGGTCATGCCCACCACGTCAGGAACCGGCACGAGCGGCGCCCCGGTCGAGGCCGGCGCGTTGACCGTGGCGCCGGCCGTGGGCGTGGCGGCCCGGGAAGCCGTCGGAGAACACGCCGGGAGCGCGGGGGCGGAGGTCGTCGGCGACGCCGGACGGGACGGCTCGGCGGACGTGGCCGGAGACGCAGCCGCGCTCCGTGTCGCGGGAGCGGACGTGCCGCCGGCGGCGGTTCCCTGGGACTGCGGTGATCCGTGGAACCGCAACCCGATGAGCGACCCCGCGAGCAGCAGCGCCACCGCGCCCCCGGTCACGGCGATGACCCGGCCGGGGCGCCAGGAACGGGCGGCGGTCGCGCGCGTGGCAGCCGGCCGGGTCATGGCGACGGTCGCCGGCGGCTGCCCCGCCGTCCCGATGGCGCGGCCAGGCCCGGGCCAGCCGGAGGCGGGCGGCAGGGAGGGCAGGCCGGAGAGCAGCCGTACGCAGTCGCCGGCGGTGGGGCGGCTAGCGGGGTCGGGGTCGAGCATGGCCATCACCGCGGCGGTCAGCCAGGCCGGCGCGCCGCCGACGTCGCGCAGGTCGGGGACCGGATCACCGCGCGTCGCCGCGGCCGCGTAGCCGGCGGCGTCCGGGTACAGCCGCGGAAGCCTGCCGGAGATGAGCCGGTAGAGCACGCAGCCGACCGCCCAGATGTCGTTACTGAAGGCGGGCGCCGCGCCGCGCCACTGCTCGGGCGGCATGTAGGCGAACGTGCCGACGAGCACGCCCGCGGTGCTGAGCGTCGTCCCGCTCGCCGCCCTGGCGATGCCGAAGTCGGTGACCTTCACCTGCCCGGTGTCGCACAGGAACAGGTTGCCCGGCTTGATGTCGCGGTGGATCACGCCCTGGCCGTGGGCGTAGGCGAGGGCGCCGCAGATGTCGCGCCCGATCGCGACGACCCGCTCCGCGTCGGCCCTCGGCAGCGCCTTTTCCAGATCCTGTCCCCTGAGGTATTCCATTACCATGAACGGGGCGCCGTTGAAGTTTCCCGTGGTGTACACGGTCACGATGTTGGGGTGGTCCATCTGGGCGGCGATCCGCGCCTCGCGTTCGAAGCGCGCGACGTCGTCGGAGTTGGCCAGCAGGTGGCTGTGCATGATCTTTATCGCGACGGGCCGGCCGGCGAGCTGCTCGTCGTGCGCCAGCCAGACTTCCCCCATGCCGCCGGCGCCGATGCGCCTGATCAGCTCGTACCGCCCACCGAAGTTGGCCACGGTCGCCCCTTCTGCCCGCCCCGCCCGCCGGCGCGGTGTACAGGATAAGTGTGGCAAGGCCGGCGGGTTTGCTGGCACAGATGCTAGGCGCTACCGCGGGACCCGGCGTTACCGCGGGATGCGCCGCGCCGTGACCGTCGGCGGGTACCGTCAGCGGCCGAGTGCCCCGGCCGGACGAGACCGCAGTTTCGGCCCGCCGATGTCGGCCTTCTGCCCCTCCCGGTAGCCGGCGCCGTAGCCGCCGCCGGAGTAGCTGACGCGGGTCTTGCGCAGCCGGGGGTAGGCCGCCTCCACCTGCTGCCGCACCACCAGGGACCGGTCGGCGAGCACCAGTGCCGCCGACTGCCCGCCCGTGACGGTCCCGGCCGCGTCACCGGACGCGGACGCCACCGCGGCCTCTTCCGCGGATCTGACCCGCGTCACCACGGCCGTGCAGTACCCGAGCATCCAGGACCGCCGCCAGGCCCGTGCCCCGCCGCCGTAGCCGGGCACCGCCTGCCTGGCGAGGGCCCGGGCCATCTGCACCAGCAGCGAGGTGAACAGGATGTCGGCCCGCTCCAGGTCCGACCGGTATCCGAAGACGTGCAGCCGGGTCCCCTCCGCCGACCGGGTCTGCACGCACTGGCAGCGCACCGCGGTCGCCAGCCCGGCCAGCAGGTGCCGCTTCACGTCTCCCCACGGGTTGCCCAGGGTGAACATCTGGCTGGTCGGCCGGTCGCTCTCCGGGCGCAGCGCCCCGAGCAGCGCGCGGTCGATGCCGTAACGGGCCATCAGTTCCGCGGCCTTGACGGTCAGTGCCTCGGCCTCGGCCGGCGAGCAGCCCTCGTCCTCGGCCTTGGCGAGCAGTTTGCGCACCCGGTCAAGAAGATCAGCCTGCACTGGGACCTCCTGGTCAAGCCGGGGACGATCACCCCGGCACCCCCGTAGGGGACGTGCTCAACATCAGTGCAGAATGCTAGTCACGGGGTGTGACATTCCGACCTTTCGCATCCTGCGCGCTGCCCGCTGCCTGGACGGCCGGCGAATCTGGCACATCACGGTGGTGAAAGTTCGCGGGGCCGGCTTAGCGGCACCGCCCCCGCACTCTACACTCGGGAACTGCTATGGCCGTTCAGATCTCGCCCAGCATCCTGTCCGCCGACTTCGCGCGGCTCGCCGATGAGGCGAAGGCCGTCGAGGGAGCCGCCGACTGGCTTCACGTCGACGTGATGGACAACCATTTCGTCCCGAACCTCACGCTCGGCCTGCCGGTCGTCCAGGCGCTGCTCAAGCACGCCACGCTCCCCATCGACTGCCACCTGATGATCGACGACCCCGACCGGCACGCCCCCGCCTACGCGGAGGCGGGCGCGGGCAGCGTGACCATCCACGTGGAGGCGGCGAAGGCCCCGGTCCGCACACTGCGGGCGATCAGGTCGGCCGGCGCGCGGTGCGGCCTCGCCCTCAACCCGGGCACCGCCATCCAGGCCTACGAAGACCTGCTCGACGAGGTCGACATGGTGCTGCTGATGACGGTGGAGCCCGGTTTCGGCGGCCAGAAGTTCCTCGACATGGTGCTGCCGAAGATCCGCCGCACCCGTGCCATGCTCACCGCCCGCAACACCTACCGCGGACCACAGTCGCGCGAGATCTGGCTGCAGGTCGACGGCGGTGTGTCGGAGGAGACGATCGAGCGGTGCGCCGACGCCGGCGCGGACGTGTTCGTCGCCGGATCGGCGGTCTACGACGCGCAGGACCCGGCGCGCGCCGTGCGTGAACTGCGCGATCAGGCCGAGCGCTCGACGGCGCGGGCCGCGTGGCACAGCGCCTGACTGCGCTGGCGGCAAGGCCGGTAAGCCGGTCACCAGTCGTCGAGATGGGGCAGCAGGTCGGCGAGGCGGCTGATCACCGCGTCGGGCAGCGCGCCGTCGTACGCGGGGACCGTGCTGTTGGGGACGAGCACGGCGCGCATGCCCAGGCGCTTGGCACCGTAGATGTCGTCGTACGGCCGGTCGCCGACGAAGACACAGGAGGCCGGGTCGGTCACCCCGATCGCCGCCATCGCGGCGCGGAACGCCTCCGGGTGCGGCTTAGTCCACGCGATCTCGCTGCTGTACACGGCCCCGTCGAGCAGGTTGAGCACGCCGTCCCTGTCGAATACCCGCTCGTGCAGCTCACGGGGCCACATGGTGTTGGAAAGCACGCCCACCCGGATGCCGCGCTCCCGCAGCGAGCGCAGCAGCGGCGCCGCGTCGGGATCCGTGTAGGTGTGCGGCTCCCAGGCGCGGAAGTACGTGTCGAGCAGCCCGGCATGCGGCGTGATCCCGGCCCGCGCGAACACGTGGTCGAGTGTGGTGCTGCGGTGCTCGTCCTCGCACAGCCGCCAGCATGCCCGTTCCGCCGCGAGCGCCGCCGCCGCGACCGAACCCGCGCTGTCTTCAGGGAAGTGCGGCGTGCACACCTCACGCCACAGCGCTTCGTGGTCAAGCGCATGCCAGGGTGTGAGCGTCCCGCCCCAGTCGAAAATGACCGCCGCTACCGTCATAAACGTTAATGCTACGGACCGCCTCCACCGCTGCCGACCCCTTTGTCCGGCACGCCCGCCAGAAGACCGTCGCTGCCGCTTGGGCTACTGCGGCTTGGCGGTGCCCGTGGCGGAGTGCGGCGCCGATCCCGAGGCCCTCGGTGCCGTGCCCGCCCCCGGGATCTTGGCGATCAGCCGCACGGAAACCGGCTGCCAGGGCAGCCCGTCGAGTGCCGCGAGCACCCCGGACCTGCTCAGCGCACAGCCGGTGACCGGAAGCCGCGGTATCAGCATCTGCCCCGTCTTGCCGATGAGCACGATCTGCTGCGGGGTCACGGCGACGGCGGGGCACACGGTGTCCGGCGTGTGCGCCGCCGGAGACTGGCGCAGGGCGGCGACCAGCGCCGCGAGGCCGCTGTCGGCCCGCTCCAGGGTCGCGGTACTCCACACGCCCTTGCCGGTGATCACCTGGGCGCTGTCCACGCACCGCTCCACGCTGACCGGGACGAACGACACCGGCAGGCTAGCGGTGGGGGCGTTCACCGGCCAGCCCGCGCAGGCAGGCTCGCCCGCTGTCACCGGCCCGCCGCTGACCGTCGGCACGGGCGTGGCCGGGGCCGACGGCGCCGCCGACCCGGTAGCGCCCGCCGACGGCGACCCGGTAGCGCCGGCCGACGGCGAACCTTGGGACGCCACGCCCCCGTGCGGCGCCCCGCATCCGGCGGCCAGCACGCCGGCGGCGACAAGCGGGACGCACCAGGCCCCCGCCCGCAGGCCAAGCCGGCGCAACGATGCGATGGACACCATCGGCGTGATCATAGGAGTGCCTCGTTTCTCCGGACACTCATTAGACGGTCCCGGAGGCCCCAGCGGTTTCACGCCGGCCGACTTTTGCCGCGGCCGCGGGGCGATTACCGTGAACGGTACGTTACGGCGCTTCAGTTTCGGTGCGGCAACCGCCAGACTTGACGTGTGTATGACTATGACCTGCTTGTGATCGGTTCTGGGCCGGGCGGGCAGAAGGCGGCGATCGCGGCCGCGAAACTGGACCGCCGGGTGGCGGTGGTCGAGCGCCCGGAGATGCTCGGCGGCGTATGCGTGAACACGGGCACGATCCCGTCCAAGACGCTTCGCGAGGCGATCCTGTACCTCACCGGACTCGACCAGCGGGAGATCTACGGCCAGGCGTACCGGGTCAAGGACGAGATCACCGTCGCCGACCTGACCGCGCGGACCCGGCACGTGGTCAGCCGCGAGAACGACGTGGTCAGAAGCCAGCTTGCCCGCAACCGCGTCACGATCATCCAGGGCGTCGGCTATTTCGTCGGACCGCACTCGGTCGAGATCGATGACCTCGGCGGCCGGACCAGCAAGGTAACCGCCGACAAGATCGTCGTCGCCACCGGCACCCGCCCGGCGAGGCCGTCAAGCGTCGCCTTCGACGACAAGACGATCATGGACTCCGACGGCATCATGCACCTCGACAAGGTGCCCCGCTCGATGGTGGTCGTCGGCGCGGGCGTGATCGGCATGGAGTACGCGAGCATGTTCGCCGCGCTCGGCACCAAGGTCACCGTGGTAGAGAAACGCGACCGCATGCTTGAGTTCTGCGACGAGGAAGTCGTCGAGGCGCTCAAGTACCACCTGCGGGACCTCGCCGTGACGTTCCGCTTCGGCGAGACCGTGGCGTCGGTGGAAAGCCACCCAGAAGGCGCGATTACCGTCCTGCGCAGCGGCAAGAAGATCCCTGCCGACACCGTCCTGTACTCCGCGGGCCGCCAGGGCATGACCGACGGCCTCAACCTGCCGTCCGCCGGCCTCGCCGCGGACGAACGGGGCAGGATCTCCGTCGATGAGTACTTCCGCACCAAGGTGCCCCACGTCTACGCCGTCGGCGACGTCATCGGGTTCCCTGCGCTGGCGGCCACGTCAATGGAGCAGGGCAGGCTGGCCGCGCTGCACGCCTTCGGCGAGCGGGTGAGCAGCAACGAGGTCCCGCACCCGATCGGCATCTACTCGATCCCGGAGATCAGCTTCGTCGGCAAGACCGAAGCCGAGCTCACCGAAGCCTGCATTCCCTTCGAGGTAGGCGTGTCGCGCTACCGGGAACTGGCCAGGGGCCAGATCGTCGGCGACTCCTACGGCGTGCTCAAGATGCTCGTCTCGCCCGAGGACCGCACGCTGCTTGGCGTGCACGTGTTCGGCACCGGCGCCACCGAGCTGATCCACATCGGCCAGGCCGTGATGGGCTGCGGCGGCACGGTCGACTACCTCGTCGACGCGGTGTTCAACTACCCGACGCTCGCCGAGTCCTACAAGGTCGCCGCGCTCGACGCGACGAACAGGATGCGCGCCGTCACCCGGCTGTCCGGGTGACGGCAACCACCTCCGCAGGCAACACTGTGAGCTAGCAGTCAGCATCTCGTCTGTTGCACGGAATAGAGCGTGTGGCACACTGGTTAGCAGAACTAGGCGTGCTCCGGGGTCGGTGAAACTCCGAACCGGCGGTGACAGTCCGCGACCCGGCCGCATCAAGCGGCTGGCTGACCCGGTGGAATCCCGGGACCGACGGTTAAAGTCCGGATGGGAGGCAGCACGCGCGCGGCCGGCCGGTGCCGGCCGTGCCGGACGGCGTCGCCGTCGCGGGCACGGCCGAAAATGGCCAGCAGCCGCGTCCCCCGGAGCCGGACCGGAGGAGGACGCGGTTGTTCACCGGCATCGTGGAGGATCTCGGCGAGGTCCAGGCGGTCGAGCATCTCGGCGATTTCGCCCGTATCTATGTCCGCAGCACCGTGGTGACGCAGGACGCCCATGTAGGCGACTCGATCTGTGTCAACGGCGTGTGCCTGACGGTCACCGGGCTCATCGCCTCCCGGCCAGCCCCCGCGGGCAGCGCCGCACCCGAGCCGTCGGCCACGCCGACCGGGTTCGCCGCCGACGTCATGGGGGAGACCCTCCGGCATTCCAGCCTCAAGTCCCTCAGTCCCGGCACCAAGGTCAACCTGGAGCGCTCGGTCCGGCTCGAGGACCGCCTCGGCGGGCATCTCGTCCAGGGGCACACCGACGGCACCGCCACGGTCATCAGCCGCGATCCGCAGGAGGACTGGGACGTCGTCCGTATCGGCCTGCCTGCCGGACTGGCCAGGTACGTCGTACACAAGGGCTCCATCACGGTCGACGGGATCAGCCTGACGGTCTCAGCGATCGGCGACGACTGGTTCGAGGTGAGCCTGATCCCAGAGACGCTCAAGCGGACCACCCTCGGCCTGAAACAGCCGGGCGCCGAAGTCAACCTCGAGGTCGACGTGATCGCCAAGTACGTGGAAAAGAACCTTTTTCATCGTGGCCTTGCCCGTCGAGCCGAGGACGGACGCCAAGATGAAGAAGGTTCCCAGACTGGAGGCCCACGATGACCGTTGAAGCCACGCGCGGCGCCCGGGCGGCGGTGACCATGCAGGACTTCCCATCAGTCCCAGTCGTGCACAATGAGCAGATTATGCGGAATATGCGGGCCGAGCTTTCTGACACCATCCCACTCGACGACGTCACACGCGCCATCAAGGACATCGCGGACGGCCGCCCGGTCGTCGTGGTGGACGATGCCGACCGGGAGAACGAGGGCGACATCATCCTCGCCGCGGCCAAGGCCACCCCGGAACTGCTCGCCTTCATGGTCCGCTACACCAGCGGTGTCATCTGCGCCCCGATGCGCGGCGAGGATCTGGACCGGCTCCAGATTCCGCTGATGACCACACAGAACACCGAGCGCATGCGCACCGCCTTCACCGTGACGATCGACGCGGCCCACGGCGTGACCACGGGCATCTCCGCCGCCGACCGCACGACCACGATCACGAAGCTCACCGACCCGCACGCCACGGCCAGCGACTTCGTCAAGCCCGGCCACATCTTCCCGCTCCGCTACCGGGAGGGCGGCGTCCTCGTCCGCCCCGGCCACACGGAGGCCGCGGTCGACCTGGCCACCCTGGCCGGCCTGCCGCCCGCCGGGGTGCTCTCGGAGATCGTCCACGACGACGGCACGATGATGCGCCTGCCCGCGCTGCGCGAGTTCGCCGACTACCACGGTCTGGCGCTGATCTCGATCGAGCAGCTCATCGAGCACCGCCGCCGTACCGAGCGCCTGGTCACCAGGGTGGCCGAAACCGTCATACCGAACGTCTACGGTGACTGGCGCGCCTACGGTTACCGGTCAGACATCGACGGCGTCGAGCACCTCGCCCTCGTGCTCGGCGACCTCGGCGCCGACGAGGGGGAGGACATCCTCACCCGCGTGCACTCCGAGTGCCTCACCGGCGACGTCTTCGGCTCACAGCGCTGCGACTGCGGCGCCCAGCTTGACGCCGCGATGGCCAAGATCGCCGAGCGCGGCCGCGGCGTCGTGCTCTACCTGCGCGGCCACGAGGGCCGCGGGATCGGCCTGCTGTCCAAGCTCCAGGCGTACACGCTGCAGGACGCGGGCGAGGACACCGTGGACGCCAACCTCAAGCTCGGCCTGCCGGCAGACGCCCGCGAGTACTCGGTCGCCGCCCAGCTACTCGACGACCTTGGCGTCCGTTCGGTCCGGCTGCTCACCAACAACCCGGCGAAAGTCGACGCCCTCGCGGCGCACGGCTTCGGCGTGACCCGCATCCCGCTGCCGCCGCTGGCCACCCCGCAGAACCTGCGCTATCTCACCACCAAGCGGGACCGCCTCGGCCATCAACTCGGATCACTGGAACCGCAAGAGCTCCCTGGCGCTTAGCTCTCCCGGCCGGTCCCGGCCGGGGGCTGGCGTGTCAGGGGATGTCAGACATTTCCTGAACAGGGCGGTTGGTCGAGGCCTGCGATCTGGCGGTCACTAGACTCGTGATCCAGGCCCCAGCGGAGGGAGAACGCCATGAGCGGACAGGGACGGCCGGAACTCGCGACCGTCGATGCCGCCGATCTGTCCCTTGCCATCGCCGCGACGCGGTGGCACGCCGAGATCACCGACTCCCTCGTGGACCGGGCCGTGGCTGCGGCCAAGACCTGCGGCGTGACCGACCTCCTGGTGGTGCGGGCCGCGGGCGCGGTCGAGCTTTCCGTCGTCGCACAGGAACTGGCCAAGCGGTACGACGCGGTGGTCTGCCTCGGCGCGGTCATCCGCGGCGGGACTCCGCACTTCGAGTACGTCTGCGACGCGGTGACCGCGGGCCTGACCCGGGTGACGCTGGACTCCGGCACGCCGGTCGGAAACGGCGTGCTAACGTGTAACACGATTGAGCAGGCCCGCGATCGCTGCGGGCTGCCCGACAGCAGCGAGGACAAGGGATGGGAGGCGGTCGTGGCGGCGCTTGACACCGCGATCCTCCTTCGCGCCCTCCGCTGCGGCGACCTCCCGAAAACCGGCAACGCGCGACATTAGCGGCGCCGCGCCCCTGTGCTTCATCTGCCGTGGTGATGCCGCACGCTCATGTGCACCACCGCGGCCCTAGGGCGCGGCGCTTTGTTGTGTCGGGAAACACGCGTACGTTCGGGATAAAAAAGGACCTTTCCATGCTCACTCTGGTACTGCCCAAGGGCTCCCTAGAAAAAGCCACCCTCGACCTCTTCGACGCCGCCGACCTCACCGTGCTCCGGGCGTCCGAGCGCGACTACCACGCCTCCATCGATGACCCCAGGATCGACCGGGTGCGGATCCTGCGCCCGCAGGAGATCCCGACCTATGTCGAGCGCGGCATCTTCGACCTGGGTATCACCGGCCGCGACCTGATCACCGAAGCGGGAGCGGACGTCGTCTCGCTCGGCGAGCTCCAGTACTCCAAGGTCACGTCTAACCCGGCCCGCATCGTGCTCGCGGTGCCGCAGGACGCGCCCTGGCGGTCGGTCGACGACCTGCCCGACGGACTGCGCATCTCGACCGAGTACCCGGAACTGACCGAGCGCTTCTTCGCCACCCGCGGCATCAAGGCCACGGTGATCCGCTCCTTCGGCGCTACCGAGGCGAAGGTCCCCGACATCGTGGACGCGATCGTTGACCTGACGGAGACCGGCTCGTCGCTGCGCAAGAACGGGCTGCGCATCCTGGACACCCTGCTGTCCAGCTACACCGAACTGATCACGAACGCCGCGGCGTACGCCGACGGCGAGAAGCGCGCCGCGATGGAGGACATCGCGCTGCTGCTGCGCGGCGTCATCCAGGCTCGCCGCAACGTGCTGCTTAAGCTGAACGTCGCCGCGGACAAGCTCGCGGCGGTTACCGCGATCCTGCCCGCGATGTCCTCACCGACCGTGACCGCGCTGGCCAACACGGGCATGAACGCGGTCGAGACCGTGGTGCCCAAGCGGGGGGTCAACACGCTGATCCCGGCGCTCAAGGCGGCGGGCGCGAAGGACATCTTGGAAATCCCGATCTCCAAGATCGTTGAATGACCGGCCGGGCAGGAACCGCTGGAGCGCGCGACCCTCGACAGGCATGGCTGGCTCTATCCTGGGGAGCTGGAAGGCGGCACGGAGCGGCGGCCGACCCGGAGATCCCGCGCCTGATGCGCGCCGCGATCGCCGCCGTGAACGGTTACCGCTGACGGCGTGACGGCTGTTCACGTGCGGATGGCGGGCCGCGGCATAGACGGAGGTCGTTGCGAGTTCAATTAAGCAGTCGCTAAACCCGCCGTAGCCCGCTACGGGCGAAGGTCGTTAGCGTGGTAGTACAACTGAGACTTCGAGGGCGGGTGAACCTTAGTCTTTTCGCCCTCACCCCGAGGTGTCACTGGTGACGCCGTCGAAAAGAATAAGGTTCATAGTGCGCGACATCCTGAACACGATCACCAAGTGGTGGTCGGAAGACGAGACGTTCGGTCTGGCGACGGTGGTCAGCACGTTCCGTAGCGCGCCGCGCGACCCGGGCGCCGCCCTCGCGGTCGAGAACGGCGGCGAGGTGATCGGCTCGGTCTCCGGCGGCTGTGTCGAGGGCGCGGTCTACGAACTGGCCACGGAGGTCATCGAGAGCGGCGAGCCTGCCCTTCAGCGCTACGGCGTCAGCGACGATGACGCTTTCGCGGTCGGCCTGACCTGCGGCGGCATCCTGGACATCTTCGTCGAGCCGATCAGCAGGCGGACCTTCCCCGAGCTTGGCGAGATCCACCAGGCCGTCGAGAGCGGTGAGCCGGTCGCGGTCGCCACCGTGATCTCCGGCCCGGGCCAAGTCGGCGCGCGCCGGGTGATCTGGGGGGACACCGCCCGCGGTTCCACGGGCAGTCTCGGCGCGGGCGACCGGCTCGACACCGCGGTGGACGATGACGTGCGCGGCATGCTCGCCCAGGGCCTGACCGGCATCCGGCACTACGGCGAGCACGGCGAGCGGCGCGGTGACGAGCTCGCCGTGTTCGTGAACTCGTTCGCGCCGCCGCCGCGGATGTTCGTGTTCGGCGCGATCGACTTCGCGGCGGCCGTGGCCCGGGTCGGCAAGTTCCTGGGCTACCACGTGACGGTCTGCGACGCGCGGCCCATCTTCGCGACTAAGTCCCGTTTCCCCGACGCCGACGAGGTCGTGGTCGACTGGCCGCACCGGTTCCTCGCCGGAGTCGAGGTTGACGCCCGCACGGTGATCTGCGTACTCACCCACGACCCGAAGTTCGACGTCCCCGTCCTTGAGGTCGCCCTGCGTACCCCGGCCGGCTTCATCGGCGCGATGGGCTCGCGGCGCACGCACACCGACCGGCTTGAGCGCCTGCGCGCCATCGGCATGACGGAGGAGGAACTGGCTCGGCTGCGTTCGCCGATCGGCCTCGACCTGGGTGCCCGCACGCCGGAGGAGACCGCGGTCTCCATCGCAGCCGAGCTTATCCAGCTCCGCTGGGGCGGCACCGGCCACGCCCTCACCGACACCGAGGGCCGCATCCACCACGACGAGCGCGTCAACGCCTAGGCCCGCTGAATCAGACCGTTTCCTGGGTACCACTTGCCGGATCTTGCGATCGACGAGATAGCGGGCACGCCCGCCGCCAGTCACTCGGCTCCCTTAGCTCGACCGCGCTTGGCTGCTGGTCCTTACGGCAGAGGGAAGCCGGAGATCAGTTGCTCCGGCCGGTGAACGCCAGCCGGGCGCCGATAGCGATCATGGCCAGGCCGCCGGTGCCGCCGAGCAGGGCGAGCCGCCGCGGCGAACGTGACAGCCAGGCGCGGACCGTGCCGGCCGCGAGCGCCCACGTGCTGTCGCTGAGCAGCGCGATGCCCGCGAAGATCGCACCGAGCATGACGATCTGCACCGGCACGTCGCCCGACTGGCGGTTCACGAACTGCGGCAGGATTGCCGTGAAGAAGACGATCCCCTTGGGGTTCGTGATCCCGACCGTGAACCCGTCGAGCATGATCCGCGTGGCGGTCTTCCGCTCCACCTTGGTGCCGAGTGCCTCGGCCAGCGAATGCCGGTGCCTGATCGCCTGCACACCGAGAAAGACGAGGTAGCAGCAGCCCGCCAGCTTGAGCACGGTGAACAGGGTGATCGACCGCTGGACCAGCGGCCCGATGCCGAACGCAACCGCGGTCGCCTGGGTGAACGCGCCCGCCGTGTTGCCCGCCACGGTGGCGACGCCGACGACCCGGCCAGCCGAGATGGCCCGGCTGATCACGAACAGGACACTCGGCCCAGGGATCGCGATGATCACGAACGCGGTGAGGGTAAACGTCAGCAGATGCGAGGTGGGCAGCACCGTCTCACCGTAACCCCGCACCGCCGGCCGGGTCACCGGGTTTCCCGTCCGTGGGCTACCGTTGGCTGGTGGTCACACGTGTCGCGGGGGTCCTGCTCGCGGCGGGAAACGGGTCCCGGCTCGGGCAGCCGAAGGCGACCGTCAGACTCGCCGGGTCAACGTTCGCCGAACGGGGCGTGGCGCTGCTCAGGCGCGGCGGCACAGATCCGGTGATCGTGGTCACCGGCGCGGTCCCGGTGGAACTGCCCGGTGTGCTCACCGTGCACAATCCGGACTGGGTGACTGGCATGGGGTCGTCGCTGGCGACCGGGCTGCGCGCCCTTGGCGACGGCGCCGACGCCGCCGTGATCGCGCTGGCGGACCAGCCGCTCGTCGGGCCGGAGGCGGTACGCAGGCTGATCGCCGCCCACACGGGCGGTGCGACGATCGCGGTTGCCGCCTATGACGGCAAGCCGCGTAATCCCGTCCTCATCGACCGGGTCCACTGGCCGGCGGTGCTCGAGTTCGCCACCGGGGACGCCGGGGCACGCCCGTTTTTGCGGGCGCACCCCGATCTCGTCACGCTCGTCGAATGCGGTGACACCGGCAGCCCCGACGACATCGACACCCCGGACGACCTGGCCCACCTGCGGGCCGCGACGTCTGAGGGCTAGCGTCGGTCGGCGCTACCGGGGGGACGGGCCCCCTTACAGGGCGCTGACTCCCCAGCGGACCGTCACGGTCGCCCTTGGCTGCAACACGATGAGGTCCTCGCCGCTGGCGAACGCGTTCGGCGGGCACGTCATCGGCTCAATGGCGACGGCAGCCCGGCGGCGCTCGGGCTCGAGCGAGTCGCTGGTGAACACCTGAAGCCAGGGGTTGGCGGCGTCCATCCAGATGGCCGTGGTCAGTCCGCCGCCGGACAGCCGGGCCCAGGCGAGGCCGTCGGACTCGCGGCGCAGTCCGGTGAACGCGTGGTCCAGTTGCAGTCCGGCAAGCTTGCGCGCCGAGCGCAGGTCGAAGCCCGTCCCCGCCACGTCCTGCGCGGGCCCAGACGGGATAAGCCGGTCATCGACGGGCTGCCAGCGTTCGGCCGGCAGCTCAAGCTCGCACTCGTCGATCGTCGCGGTGCCCGTGGTCAGGTACGGGTGCGCCCCGGTCCCCCAGGGCGCGGGGTGGCTTCCCTTATTTGTCGCGGTCACCGTGACGTGCAGCCCGGACTCGGCGTCAAGCCGGTAGCTGACGTCGGTCTGCACGGCGAAGGGGTACCCCTGCTGGCCGTGCGGCAGGCAGCGCAGCGCTACCTCGCCGCGGTCGTGGGCGATCCTGGTCCACGGCATCCACCGGGTGAGGCCGTGAATGGCGTTCCCGTGGGCCGGCTCGGACAGGGCCAGCTGGTAGCGCTCGCCCTCGAACGCGTACCGGCCGCCCTCGACCCGGTTGGGCCACGGCGTCAGCAGCTGGCCGGCGCTGTGCGGCGGGAGTTCATCGGCGTCGTAACCGGTCACGAGGAAGGTGCCGCTGAAGCTGAGGCCGCGCAGGCCCGCGCCAAGCTCGGTCACGGTCGCGCGGTAGTCGCCAGCCTCGATCTCATACTGGGTGCCAGTCAACGGGATCGTCATGCCGTCAGCATACGGACCCCGGTCGGGGGGCGCACGGACCGCTCGGCGCTGCACCGTCCGGCCCCGTAAGCATTTCTTAATAATTCGAATGTCAATTTTATGGTAGAGTTGCCAATTGGCATTTATGTGAGGCATGTTGAGCTAGAGAGAGAACCCGTTTCCGGCGCGTCAGCGTGCCTTTTCCCCTGCCGCTTGCGCTGCTCTTTTGCCTTCTCGCGGGGTGAGACGAGATGTCGCTGCTTCGACGGGGACGGGCCGACGGGGCTGCTTGGGGAGCGGGGGACCGTCAGCCCCGCCGGCAATTAAGCATATCCACACAACACTGGTTCTGGCCATTCCTTTAATGATCTTCGCGCGGCCTTTTTCCTGCCGCGAATTAGTGCGGGAACAGTCAGCGGCGAGGGCTCAGGCGGCCGTTCCGCACCGCCTCGGCGGCAAGCACCCCGAACAGGTAGAAGTACGCCGATTCCTCTTCCTCGAAGAAGCGCACCTCGTGCCTGGCGTCCTCGGCGCAGCTGAATACCTCGTAGCCGCCGTCCGTCTTGAACAGGCACATGGCCCCGGTGACCTCCTCGTCCACCGCGTAAGAGGACCTCGGGATATCGGCCATGTCCACCAGATCGGCGAAGATCGCGGACATGGCGAGCCGCGGCTTGCGTGCCGCCCGTCGTCCCCTGACCGCGCCGGTCAGCTTGCTCAGCGGCCCGGCCGACGTCAGGCCGGACTGCGACGGCTGATCCGCCCGGGGGGCCGTCGGCAATGGCGCGAGCGGTACGGTCACGCTCTCCGCCGGGGGCGGCGCCGGCAGCGGAGGCGCGGGTGCGGCCGGTGGCGTTACCGGTGCCGGCGTCATCGCGGGGGCCAGCGGGACCGTCGCCGGCCCGGCGGACGGGGCCGCTTGCGGTGCGGGCATAGCGGCCATCGGCCCGGTGGTCCCGCCCGGCGTGCCGAGTCCATCAAGCGGCGCGGGCCCGGCGGCGCCCGCCGCCACTGACGAAGAGGCCGTCGGCTGTGGCGCCTGCGGGCCGGGTTGCGCGGCCTGCTGGACAAACGCAGGGGCTGGTACCGGCTGCGGTTGCCGCCCGGCCGGTGACGACTGTGCCTCCGGCGAAGGCCGCGTGAACTGAGGAGGCTCCGCCAGCTGCTGGGGCTGCGTTACCTGCTGCGGAGGAGCCGGCTGCTGCCCGGGCAGCGGTCCCTGCCCCGCGGCCTGCGGCGACGGGGCCTGCTGGTACCCGGCCCCTTGGACCGGATGGACGGGCTGGCCGTACTGCTGCACGCCGCCAGCGCCGTTGACCTGCGCGGCCTGCGCGGCGCCATGGTCGGGCGGGGCATAGCCGGTGCCTGTCAGCCCGTTCGCCGGGTATCCGCCGGTCCCTGTCCCGCCCTGCTGCGGGTCGGGAGCGGGCTGGAAGTACCAGGCGCCGTTGCTGTCGGGGGCGGGGGAGCCGTGCCACGCGGCGACTGCGGACGGTGCGGGTGCCTGCGGTGCCGGCGCCTGCGGTCCCTGCGGTCCCTGCGGTCCCTGCGGTCCCTGCGGTGCCTGCGGTGCCTGCGCGAACTGGGACGCGGCGGCCTGCTGCGCTCCCGCGCCGTGCCCGCCGCCCGCCGGCTGCGGCGCGCCAGGGAGCGGCGGAGCCGGCGGGAACTGCTGTGCCAGCGGCTGCTGCGCGGCGGGCAGCTGCGGCCTGGCAGGGAGCGGCGCCGCGCCCGGCTGCGGGCCAGTGGCGGGCTGCGCCCCGGGATTGCCCGGCGCGGACTGCGGCATCTGCGGCTGCGGGCTGGCCGCAAGCTGTCCGCCGGAAACGTGCGGGCCGGCACCGTGCGGGATGCCGGGCATCTGCTGGCCGGACGGCGCCTGCTGCCCGGCGTGAAGCTGCGGCGCCTCGGCCGGCTGAGGGATCCCGGCCGGGGCCGGCGCGCCTTGCAAGCCGGGGACGCCGGGCATGCCCGGCCCAGGCGGCAGCCCGCCGTTCTGCGCGACGCCGCCCGGTAGCTGGTAGGTCCCGGTGAGCGGCGGCTGCTGGCCGGCCGCGGCGGGCGGCTGCGGCACCCCCTGGGGAAGCTGCGCCTGGCCGCCCGGCGGGAGCTGGCCCCGCGCCGGCTGCGGTGCTGCCGCCGGGCCGTTCCATCCGGTCATGCCGCCGGGTACCTGGACCGCTCCGGCGGCCGCGCCCGGTCCGATGTCCCTGCCGTTCCCCGTCGGCACCGGGCCCGTGCCCATGCCGCCAGGAGCGATCCCGCCACTGTTCTGGCCGCTGCCGAGCCCGCCAGCGGCACCAGGCCCGGCCCCGGGGTCCCCGGCGCCGAGCGCCCTCGGCAGCGCCGACAGCAGCAGCGCGATCGGGAACTCGTGCCGTTCCTCGGCCAGGTCGGTGATGTCATGCCGGGGCACGACCACCTCGAAGACGCCCCTGTCGACCTCCCAGTAACCGAGCTGTGCGGCCCGCCGCTCGTCCATGCCCAGGTAGACGATGTGCAGCCGGTCGCCGAGGTCGTCGAGCACCAGGCACGGCTCGCCATGGTAGGACCCGATGGGCCGTGACTCCCAGAGCGCGTCGAGATCGTTGAGCCGCACCTGCTTGCGCCAGATACCACCGGGGGCGGGGGAGAAGCCGTGCTCTTCCGGCGGCGGCGGGGCGGCGAACAGCGTCACATCGTGGTCGGAAGGGCCGACCGCGGCCTGATAGGAAGCGCCGAGGTACGAGGCCATGAGCCTGTATCGCATGAAGCCTTATCCCTCCCTAGGCAGCCGCCAGGCCAGTCCGTCATACCTGGCCACCGGCTGCTCCCCCGCGTCCGTCAGCTTGCACAGCGTCGTGCCGACCGGAATCTGGATCGGCTCCAGGTAGAACTCCGCCCGTCCGGGGACGCTGTGCGCGGTGACCGGCACGTACCCGTCGATCTCTCTCGCCTGCCAGCACAGGAAGTACAACTCTGCCATCTCAGGCTTGAAGTCGGATCCCTCGTAGCCTAGGCCGAGGGCGTAGAACGCGTCTGCCGGGTTTCTGAAGACGACGTCGCGGACCCGGTGCACGTACCCCGCGATCACCCCGCGCTGCCCGCTCATGTACGGCCCGACCATGCGGGGCGGTACCACCTTGCGCATCGGCGTACCGGGAAGTATCCGCGCGG
>Ga0335072_10004221_pt1 | contig 21447 bp, 19 predicted proteins | sample Lox_Sample_21_FD_206725 | JGI IMG/M metagenome (GOLD analysis project Ga0335072, IMG submission 206725) | Soil microbial communities from Loxahatchee National Wildlife Refuge, Florida, United States - Lox_Sample_2.1 | ecosystem: Environmental > Terrestrial > Soil > Wetlands | place: USA...
GAGAGCCCTGGCTATCCCAGGTGGCCCAGTAGCCGTCTCCAAAGTCGCACTGGCTGCCGGCCATAAACTCGTGGCCTGACAGAACCACGTAGAAATCGAGCTCCGAGGACCAGAAGTGGGCTTCGACAGCGGGGTCGTGGTAGACCCAGAAGTCCCACAGGAAGTGGGTATAGGGAGTGGTTCCCGGGATGATGTCCTTGAACAGAACGTTGCTCCAGGACGGCCCGCCGGCATACATCTCCATGCTGCTGCCGCTCAGCGAGGGCTGGCTCTGGTCAAATGTCATCGTGTAATTGTTGGTGTCGTTTGTCCCGGCCGCGCACACGCTGCAGATGCTCCAGTTGGACTGGACATTTTGCATCTCCGTCAGCACCTTTGCATTGGCGGGTGGAGTAGGCAGCACCGTACTGCTCGCCGGTGGGGCCCCGACCTGGATCAGCCTGATTTCCGATCTGTCGGAATCGTTCTTGGAATCCGCTACGCTGACCCACAGAAGATGCTGGCCAGTGGGAATGGTGATCGCCTGGGAGATCGTATTTGCAGGGCTATTCGTCTGATATACGGCTTTCCCGTCGAGGCAAACCGTCCACTGGGTAATGGTAGCGGTGGAATATCCGTTTGCATTCACCGTGACATTGCTTGGATTCTCACCTGGCGCGGGGGTCTGCAACCAGATCCCGCTTATTGAGCCATTTTGGTTGTTATATCCCGATTCCGCGCCGCCACATCCCGGACTGGGGTTGCTGTTATAGCCAATGGTCGGAAGCGTGCCACTGCCCGATCCGCCGCCACTTCCCGAGCCGCCTCCGCTGCCCGATCCGCCGGACCCAGAATTGCTGGTCGTTGAAGTTGAACCGCCGCACCCCGCTATGACCAGGACCTGGAGTGCAAGCGCGAATGAGCAAAGAAGGGAAAGAGAAATCCGAAACATGCGTACTCCCCATGTACAGATTGAGATGCGGCCTGCCCAGCTTGTTCTGTCCCAGATAGACAACAATGTTCGGCTAGCCCAGGTTCTTCCTGGGTCTTGATTCTGTCCGGATAGCCGATGACCACACGGAAAGAATGCTCGTTAAGGCGGCTAGCCGAGGACTCTTACCAGGCTGCACGGCACCGTGAGAGCGGGATCCAGCATCGCTGCGCCAATACGCGGAAAAGAGATAATTGTGCTGCTAATCCCTGGCACACTTATCGACCGCAGCAGTGAAGTTGAACTTAAGGGGTTGGTCCTTTATTGAGAATCCGGAACGAAAGAGGCTTCAGGCTGCACAGGCGCAATTGGGCTACGCATTCATCGCAGCATTGATCCGGACACTGCCAGTCATTAGTGACGCTCGCGGTCGCGTTTGCGGTCAGCGATCCACTGTCGCCACTTGTAGTCGGCGTAGAACGAACCGGCGAGGAGGACGACGGCGACGAGGATGAGGAGCCATTTCATGACGGGACCAGAGACCAAGGGACGTAGGATTGTTAGGGCCTGAAAATCCCGTCCTTGTTACGAGAAACCTACGTCGAGGATTGAGCACCCTAATGTGCGAGGTCTCAGAATCGAGGCCCCTGGGGCACATCAACATTTCATACGATCAGCGTCCTACGACGAGCACGGTGAAGCTGCCGGGGACCATGGCCGGGCGCGGATGGGGATTTTCGGGCGTGGCTGCGGGGCGCGGGCCGAAGTCGGCGGTGACGAGATAGATGCGGTCGTTCGCCGGATCGTACCCCATGGTGCGCGCTCCGCGCTGCGTGGGCAGGCTCTCGATGGTGGGATAGCCGGGCTTGCCGGCATCGACCACGGAAAGAACACCCTCGCCGCAGGAGGCAAAGGCGAGATTGTGTTTCGGATCGTAGCGGGCGGCGTCGGGACCATCGCCGATGGCGGGCGTGGCGAGAACCTTACCGGTATTCGAGTCGAGCACGGACATCTTTTTGCCGTCGCAAACCGTGAAGAGGCGGTGGCCGGGCACGTCGAATGCAAGGCCGGAGGGCGATTGGCAGCCAGCGGGCCACTCCGCGGTGAGCTTGCGCGCGTGGGCGTCGAGGCGGACGATCTCGCTCTTGTCTTCAATGTTGTCGAAGACGGTGCCATGGCCGTCGACGGCTGGGAACTCCGGCTTGCCGGGCAGCGGAATCGTGGCAACAACCTTCTGTGTGACGGAGTCGATGACCGTGACATTCTGACTGCGGCCGTTGAAGGCCCATACAGTCTGCGTTGCCGGCTCAAAGACGATGCCGTCGGGATTGGTTCCGGCCGGAATGGTGGCCACTGGGGCCAGAGTGTTGCGGTCAAACGCAACCACGGCGTTGCCTCCGCCGTCGGAGACGTAGCCAAACTTGCCGGCGGTGTCAAGCGCCACGCCATGCGTTCCATGCATGTGGCCGATCACGCCGATCTGTTTGCCGGTCTGGGTGTCGAGTACGTCGACGTGGTCGCCACGCGTGATGTAGACGCGGTGCGCGGCTGAGTCAACGTGAAGGTAGTCCCACCAGCCGGAGTCGGGGAGCTTCCAGCGGTCGATGATGTGATATGGTGCTTGCGCTGCAGCCGGCGCGACGGCGGCATGGAGCCCGCAGAAGAAAGCAGCAATAGAGAGGGCCCAAACAAAATTGCGAGCGAAACGCCGGATATTCATAAGGAACTCCACTCGTGCCGTGGGTGAATTTGGAAATTCACCGGCTTCCAAGATTGTCCCACAGAGGGATTAGGGTGTGCTGAAGAGGATGGAGGTTGACTTGATTGCCGGAATTGGCAAGCCTTAGACTTGCGGCAGCCGTACGGTGACTTTGGTCCCGACACCGAGTTCGCTCTTCAGGTCGATGGAGCCGCTGACTTTCTCAACGATGGCTTTGCAGATGGCGAGGCCAAGTCCCGCACCCCCGGTGGAGCGGGCGCGTGAGGGATCGCCGCGATAGAAGCGCTCAAACACATGCGGCAGCGCGTCAGCGGAAATGCCCTCGCCGTGATCCGTAATGGTGAATTCAACCGCATTGCCCAAGGTTTGCGCGCGAACCTCGATGATGGCTCTGGCAGCGCTGTGTTCGAGGGCGTTCATCAGGAGGTTGGAGGCGAGCAGGTTACAATCTTCGGCGCTGAGGGGCACGCGGCAATCGGGAGGCAGGTTCGCAACCGAAATTCGTACGCCGCGGAAGTTCGCCGCAGTTTCCACCTGCTCGAGGACCTGGCAGATGCATTCGCCCAGGTTCGATGCAGGCAATGATGAGCCAGCGGCGGGCTGGGTTTCGACGCGAGCCATGGTGAGCATTTTGGTTACCAGATCTTCAACCCGCGCCGAGTCGGCGAGGCAGCGATCAAGGCCCGACTGATATTCAGCCGGCGTACGGGGACGAAGGGCCAGTAGTTGCAAAGAGGATTTGAGAACGGCGACGGCGGTCTTGAGCTCGTGGGCCGCATCGGAAATAAAGGTTCGCTGTTGTGTGAACGAACGTTCGAGCCGTGCGAGTACGCTTTCGAGGGCGTGCGTCAGCGGAGCCAACTCGCGCGTGGAGCGGGCGCTGTTGGGTGGCGAGAACTCCCACGAGTCCGCAGAGACGTGGCCTGCGAGCGCAGCAAGCTGTCGCAGCGGCAACAAGCCGCGGTGCAGAAGCCATGCGATCAGCGGTCCGGATACGAACAAGAGCAGCAGGCTGCCTGCGGCGTAAAACTCCACTGCGCGGCGAATGGCGTGCCATGCGTGCTCGGTGGGAGCTGCATAGAGGATGGTGACGGGGCGCAACTTGCCACCGCCAGCTTCGCCCGGATCGACGATGCGGGAGCCATGGAGCCGGAGCAGGCGATAATGGCGCCCATTCAAGGTGAAGTGCGTAATACCATCTCGCTGCGGGACGGTCATGGAGGAACTGCCCTGCCAGTTGCGCGACCGGCCCAGCAGGTGGCCCCGCCCGTCCCACACTTCGTAGAGATCCTCAGAGGGAACATGGATGTCGGGCTGATCGAGCATGACATTGTCGCCGGTGTCCTCGGCATCCTGCACTGCGCCAAGCACGCTGTCGGCACGCCCGCGGAGCATGACGTCGAATGCGCGAAAGTGCGTGTGCCGTTCGTAACCCCAGGAGAGCAGGATGACGAGTACGGCCGAGGCGAACTCCACCGCAAGGACAACGGCAATGAGCCGGAACGCGATACTCTTGCCCGATCCGATCATGCGTCCTGTTCCAGATGGAGCCGATAACCGCGCCCGCGCATGGTTTCTATTACAGGTTCGGCGCCGGAGGTTGCGCCATCGAGCTTGCGACGCAGATTGGAGACATGCGCCTCAATCACGTTGGAGTGGTGCTCCCAGTTGTAGTCGTAGAGATGCTCGAGCATCTCGCGCTTGCTGACAACCTTACGCGGGTGGTGCATGAGGTATTCGAGGATGCGGTACTCAGTGGGTGAGAGGTCAACGAGAGCTCCGGCGCGCCGCACGGTCTGCTCGAGGGTATTCAACTCGACGTCGAGTGCGTGCAGAGTTGGATGTGCTGCGCCCTTGCCACGCCGGATGAGCGCCTTGGCGCGCGCGATGAGCTCGCCAAGGTCGAACGGCTTGGCCAGATAATCGTCGGCGCCGGCATTGAGCAGGTCAATGATGGACTCCTTGCCTTCTTTCGCGGTGAGGATGAGTACCGGGGTCGGGTCATGACGGCCGCGCAGGCGCTTGAGCAGACCGAGCCCGTCAAGCCTGGGAAGCATGAGATCGAGGATAACCAGATCGTAGGAGGCGCCTAACGCAAAGTCGTCGCCGGCCTCGCCATCCGCGGCCCAGTCCAGCGCAAAACCGGGTCCATCGCGAAGGGCGGCTACGAGGTTGTCGGCCAGACGAACTTCATCTTCAACCAGTAGCACGCGCATGCAAGCAGGATCCCCAGCAACATTATCGCCGCTGCAAGATTAAACGAGGCTGAAGCCCCGATGCGCAAGTCGGTCCCTTCGCGGCGCATTTGGAGAATCGGCAAGACTCTCATTCGGTTCTTAGAGCCTGCATGGGATCGAGGCGAGAGGCGCGCCACGCAGGGAAGGCGCAGGCCGCAGCCGCAACCAGAAGCAATGTACAAGCCACGGCGGCGAAAACCGATGGGTCGAGAGGCCGGGTCCCATAGAGCATGGACTGGATTTCGCGGATGACGGCGGCACTCAGCCCGAGACCGAGAACGAGGCCGATCAGCGCCGGCCGCAGGCCGTCAAATAGGGCGAGTTGCAGCACCTGGCCTCGTTGCGCGCCGAGGGCCATGCGCACGCCCATTTCCACCCTGCGTTGCGTGGTGAGGTAGGAGAGGACTCCATAGAGGCCGACCGAGGCCAGCAGCAGGGAGAGCAAGGCGAAGGCGATCACGAGCGTGGTGCTGAAGCTGGAGTTGCCGATCGACTTGTTGACGATCTGCTGCATGGTCAGGACGTCGGAGACAGGCAGTTCGGGGTCAAGCTCGGCGATCTCTTTTTGCACCGGAACGGACACAGCCAGCGGATCGGAATCGGTGCGAACGGCCAGCGACAGTCCCATGTCTGCATCTCCAGCAAGCACGGGAAAATACATGGTCGCCTTGAGAGGCTCCCCGACCCGATAAAGTGTGTCGCCAACCACGCCGACAACCTCAAAGCTCCTTTTGTCTTTTGCGGCTACGTGGAGATGCTTGCCGATTGGATCTTCGCCAGGGAAGTATTGCCGTGCAAGTTGCCGGCTGATGATGACCTTGTCGGCGCGGTCGAGCCGGTCATCGTGGGTAAAGAAGCGTCCCTCGATCAACGGGATCTGAAGAGCGCTGAAATATCCCGGATCGGCCTCTCGATTGAGGGCGTCGGGCAGCTCGTCGCCTGGCTTCAGCGGCGGGTGTTCAGTAACCGTGAAGATGTCGTCGTCTTCCCAACCCGCTCCCGGCAAAACCATTCCGATCGCCGCCGCGCGCACGCCTGGCAAGGCGCGGACTCGCGTCAACAGTGTTTCATTAAAGGAATTTACTTTGTCCGGCTTGTCATATTTCTGCGCGGGCAGGCTGTATCTCATGGTGAGCATATTGTCTGTGGTACAGCCAAGGTCGGCACTACGGAGGCGGACAAAGCTCTTGAGCAGGAGCCCGGCAGCGATAAGCAGCACTACGGTGATGGCAATCTCAATACTGAGCAGCGACTTGCGCAGCGCGGTTCGGGAGAGATTGCCGCCGGCGGTGCGCGACGACGCCTGGAGCACCGCGAAGACGGATTTGCCGGTGGACCAGATGGCAGGCAGCAAACCCGCCAGGAGCGCCGCGGCAAAGACCAGCAGGCAGGCAAACCCCAACACCGTCCCATCTATATGAATGCTTTCGGCGGTCGGAAGATCCTTCCATGCGCTCGCCAGCCAGCGGGTGGCCGCAAATGACAGCAGAACACCAGCCGCTCCCCCTGCGAAGCAGATGAGCAAGCTTTCAGTAAGTTGTTCGCGGATGAGCACGAAACGCTGTGCACCAAGTGCTCCGCGGATTGCGACTTCCTTTTGCCTCGCTGCGCCGCGAGCGACCAGGAGATTGGCCACGTTGAGACAACCGATCAACAACATGCAGCCCACTGCGGCCATCAGAATGAGGAGTGGCTTCTTCACGTCCTGCGCCAGGTCATCAATCATGCTGCGCGGCACCACATCCTCGGCGACAGGGGCGGTGGGGTACTGCATATGCAGTCGATACTGCACAGCTTCAACCTGGCTGATGGCGCTGGCGAGGCTGACGCCCGGCCTGAGTCGGGCGATCACGTGCGACTGATGCCAATCGTGGTGATGAATCCATTCAGCCGGGCCGGGAGCTGTGTAGGGAACCCACACCTGCACGGTAGCGTCGGGATACGTAAACCATTTGGGCAGGACGCCGACGACAGTGTACGGCTTGCTGTCGAGATGAATCTGACGCCCGATGATAGAGGGATCGCCGGCGAAGCGGCGCTCGAAGATGCTCCACGTGAGCATGACCACATTGCTGTCGAGATGATCCTCCGACGCAAGGAAGGTTCGGCCGACTGCCGGCTGCACGCCGAGAAGAGGAAAGAGGTTCCAGGTTCCGGCCGCTGCCGTCACCGCCTCGGGCAGTTCACCGCGCTCGCCGCTCAGGTTGAATTGCCACCATCGCCAGGCGGCCATGTCCTGAAAACCGTGGGTCTGCGAGCGCCAATCAAAGTAGTCGGCCGGGGACACCACGTTGTAGTTGAACGGGCCCGTGTTTGCCCAGGCTGCTCGGAAATGTTCGTAGACCATCACCAGGTGATCCGGGTCGCGAAACGGCAGTGGCCGAAGCAGCACAGAGCGAACGATGGTGAAGAGCGAAGTCGCGGCGCCGATGCACAGAGCCATGACGATCACGGCCATCAACGAAAAGCTCGGGGTGCGGCGCAGGGTGCGCGCGCCGTATTTAAAATCGCGCAGCAACGACTCAAGCCAGGACCAGCTCCAGGTGGAGCGGGTTTGTTCGCGGAGCAGCGCGGGATTCCCGAAGGTACGCAGCGCCGCGTAGCGGGCTTCTTCCTGATTCATGCCGGCGGCGACATTCTCGGCGATTTGACGATCGATGTGGAAGGCAAGCTCGTCGTTCAGACGCGCGCTCGCCTTTCCGCGCCGGAAGAACATCGTGATCTTCATTTGCAAACGTGCCAGCCAGCGCATGGATACCTCCAGGGATGTTTCAGGCCTCGGTGACGATGAGGTTGATAGCTGCCGAGAGGCGCTGCCAGTTTGCCGTCTCGGTCTCAAGCTGTTTGCGGCCTGCCGCGGTGAGGGCGTAGAACTTGGCCTGCCTGCCGGTTTCGCTTTCAGCCCATTTGGCTTTGATCCACCCTTGCTGCTCGAGCCGATGGAGCGCTGGATAGAGCGAACCCTGCTGAACCTGCAGCACATCTCCCGACATCTGCTGGATGCGCTTGGCGATAGCCCAGCCGTGCATCGCTTCGGGAAGAAGGGTTCGAAGAATAAGAAGATCGAGCGTGCCCTGGACGAGATCGATTGGCTTTCCCATGCCTAGATTATCTACAACAAAGTTGTGTAGACCGTCAAGGCATCGGCTCGGCTGGGGCGCGTTCCATGCAACCAAACATCTTGCCGCCGGAGTCATATTTCGTTGTATGCTGCGGTTGGCGGAGGTGGGGGTGGCCATGCTGCATGCGCCGATTCGAGTGATTACCGTTGAGAGGGAATACGGCTCGAGGGGAGGGGAGTTCGCGCACGACCTCGCCTCGCGGCTAGGGTGGAAGTTGCTGGATTCGCAACTGGTTGCAGGCGCGGCCAAGGCCGCCGGAGTCTCGCCCGAGCTGGCCGCAAAATTTGATGAGCGGCTTGATCCCTGGTACTACCGCTATGGCAAGATCTTCTGGCATGATTCGGCCTACCCGATGACAGCGTTGACCGACGACCAGGTATTTGATGCAGAACGCATGTTGTCGTTGATGCGGCAGGAGATAGAGGATGCCGCCAAGGAAGGCGAGTGCGTCCTGGTGGGCCGGGGAGCAGCGTGCGCGCTGGCCTGCCATCCTGGCTGCTTTCATGTTTTTGTTTACGCCACTTCGAAGGCAAAGCGCGACTGGTTTGCGAAAGCATTTCCCGAGCAGGCTGAGCATGCCGATCAGGTGCTGGCGGGGTTTGACAAGCGCCGAGCGGCGGTGATCCGCAAGTTTTACCAGCAGGAGTGGTGCGCTCGCGGGCTTTACCATATGCTGCTGAATTCTGCGATGGGCGTTGACGCCATGATTGACGCAGTAACACACGCCGCCAGCCTGCAAACAGCTACGCTGGAAACAGCGGGCTCTCAAATCGCCCCGACGGGCCATCCCTGCTGAAGAGAAACTGGCATCGGCCTGCTCGTATACTCAAGCCAGGGCATGCCGGTTCTACTTGACACAATTCTTGCTTCCACACGGGCCACAGTGGCAGCGGCCAAGACCCAGGTGTCTCTCCGCGACCTCGAGCGCCAAACCGCGAAACATCAGCCCCGCGGATGGGCCACCGCTCTGCGCCGGCAAGCTGCGAATGGCCTCGCGGTGATCGGCGAAATCAAGAAAGCCTCACCTTCCAAGGGCCTGATTCGAGCGGATTTCGACGTGGAGTGGTTGGCTCGCCGGTATGAGGAGGGCGGCGCAGCGGCACTTTCCGTCCTGACGGACGAACCCTACTTTCAAGGCAGCTTGAAGAACCTTGAGATCGCCTCGCATGCGGTCGCGCTTCCCTGTCTTCGTAAAGACTTCATGGTCGATGAATATCAAGTTGTCCAGGCGCTGGCCCACTGTGCCGACGCAATTCTGCTGATCGCGGCAGCGGTGACGGATGCCGAACTGGTCCGATTTGCCAACGCCGCGCACGGGCTGCGACTGGATGTGCTCGTTGAAGTCCACACCGCAGGGGAACTCGACCGCGTGCTCGATGTGCTGGGCGAGTCGGGAGCCGATGCCATCGGCGTCAATAATCGCGACCTGAAAACATTCGATGTTCGCCTTGAAACCTCGCTCGAACTCGTCGAGAGAATTCCCGCAAGTGTCGTTCGGGTGGCGGAAAGCGGAATCTCCACTGCGGAGAATCTGCGCCGGATGCGCGCGGCGGGATTTGACGCTTTCCTCATCGGCGAGGGCCTGATGCGGCCAGCCGATCCGGGGATGGCGCTGGCCTCGCTGCTGGCTGAGGCGGTCGCCAAGCCATGAGTCCGTGGATCAAGATTTGCGGAAACACCTCTCTCGATGACGCACGGATTGCTGCGGACGCCGGCGCGGATGCTGTCGGGTTCGTGTTTGCGCCGAGTCCGCGCAAGGTGAGCGCCGCGCAGGTGAAAGCGATTGTTTCCGGGCTTCCGGCTTCACTTGAAAAGATCGGCGTTTTTGTTGACGCGTCGTTTGAAGACCTTCGCGCGACGGTCCGGGAGACCGAACTGACCGGGGTGCAACTCCATTGCGCGACGAGCCAGGAGATGCCGGCGCGTTTGCGTGCGGAGTTTGGTCCGGCGCTACGCATTCTGCGGGTGGTTCACTTTGGACCGGATGCGGCAACCCTGGCGCAGTCTCTTGCAGCCGATCCCAACGTCGATGCGACGCTCGTGGATTCTCGCACGGAAACGGCGGTCGGCGGCACGGGCACCGTTTTCGACTGGCAGGCCGCCCGCGAGATTCTCTTCCGCAATGCTGTTCAGCGGAGACTTGTTGTCGCCGGTGGCCTCAATCCTTCCAACGTTGCGGGTGCAATTCAAATCCTGCGCCCCTGGGGTGTCGATGTCGTTTCCGGTGTTGAAGCCGCGCCGGGCCGGAAAGATCCTGCGAAGGTGAGCGAATTCATCGCGAACGCGCGCTCGGCAGACCGCAAGTAGCGATCGAAAAGCGGGATTCCCCAAGCGTCAAGACCTGCGCAGAACAGGAGATGAGCACGGAATGAAAAGGTTCATCCTCACGGGCTCGCCCGGCGCAGGGAAAACGGTGATCCTTCGGCAGCTTGAGCTGGAAGGTTTCGGTGTCGTAGAAGAAGCCGCCACAGACGTCATCGCGGTTCGGCACGCGCAGGGCATCTTCGAGCCGTGGACAGAGCCTGCATTCATCGATGATGTTGTTGCGTTGCAAAGGAAACGGCGGATTCGCGCTGCGCATTTTCCGGACGTGGTGCAAATCCATGACCGGTCGGCCTTTTGCACCGCCGCGCTCGCCATCTATCTCGGATACCCTGCCTCTTCGGTGCTCACTGATGAGTTGGGTCGTCTCAAGACAGAAAAAGTCTTTGAAAAGGGTGTTCTCTTTGTGCGCAATCTCGGCTTCGTTGCGCCGACCGGCGCAAGACGCATCAGCCTTGAAGAAGCTCTGCGTTTTGAACGGATTCACGCTGAGGTCTACCTCCGCCATGGCTTTGAAATCACCTATATAGAGCCTGGGATTTTGGCCGACCGGGTTGAGGCGATCAAACTAGCCATGGGAGTGAACGAAAAATAGCAGGACCGATTTCGACTTGGCTGCTCCCGCGTTCGGCCAGCCGTTCAATCTGAATCCCACAGCCCTCGGGTCGAATCACTCAAAGTGAATTCTTGCCCCGGAGGTATCCTGTGGGAACATTTCTTGCGCCAATTGAACATCCCCAGCGACCCATGGTCAGGTTGGCTTATGCCATGACCCGCCGTCAATTTGGAAAAGTCCTCACGCCTGTGAAGGTGGTCTATGCGCGGATGCCGGTCGCGTTTGGCATGTTCATATCGAAGATCGCCAGGCTGGATAAGAAGCTGCAGATTCCCCCCGAGCTCGCCATGCTGGTTCGCGAGCAGGTGGCTCGCATCAACGTATGTGAGTTCTGCATGGATATCGGACGCGCTTTTGCCATCAAGGCGTCAATGAACGAAGCCAAGTTTGATGCGCTCGCCGATTATCAGACGAGCCAGATGTTCAGCGAAGCGGAGCGCGCAACGCTGGACTACGTGACGGAACTGACGAGGGACAAGAGCGTGAATCCAGAGACCTTTGCGCGCCTGGCTAGACACTTTTCCGAGCGTGCCATCTGCGAGATTGTCTGGCTTGTTGCCACCGAGCATGTTTACAACGTGACGAACATCGGCCTGAATATTCAGTCGGACATGCTCTGCGATATCAGCCGGAAGAAGAAATGACGGATGCCGCCGTTTTCCTGTCCTAGTAGACTAGAGATTCTCTATCCTTTGGGCAGGAGGCCACAATGGCATCGGTGACTCTTCCAGCAGCGCCCTCAGAGTCGCGGGCTGGGCGCTTCGGCATCTATGGCGGGCGTTACGTGCCAGAAACGCTCATGGCCGCGCTGGTGGAGTTGGAACACGCCTATAACGAAGCCAAAAGCGACACGGCGTTTCAGGCGGAGCTTGCGTTGCTGCTGAAGGACTTTGCCGGCCGGCCGACGCCGCTCTACTTCTGCAAACGGCTCACGGAGCAACTGGGCGGAGCGAAGATTTATCTGAAGCGCGAAGACCTGCTGCACACCGGTGCGCACAAAATCAACAACGCGCTCGGCCAGGGGCTGCTGGCGAAGCGCATGGGCAAAAAGCGGATCATTGCCGAAACCGGCGCAGGCCAGCACGGCGTGGCCACGGCGACAGTGTGTTCGTTGCTCGGCCTCGAGTGCGTCATCTACATGGGTGACGTGGATATGGAGCGCCAGGAATTGAACGTTTTGCGCATGCGCCTGCTGGGCGCCGAAGTGCGCGGCGTTTCGTCCGGCTCGAAGACACTGAAAGACGCCATCAGTGAGGCCATGCGCGATTGGGTCACGAACGTCCGAACCACCTATTATGTACTGGGCAGCGCGCTCGGCGCGCATCCGTATCCCTCCATGGTGCGTGACTTTCACCGCGTGATCAGCCGGGAGATGAAAGAACAGATCCTTGAGAAAGAAGGACGCCTGCCGACTGCAGTCATTGCCTGCGTAGGCGGCGGGTCGAACGCCATTGGCGCCTTCTACGAATTCATTCCCGACCGGCAGGTTCGGCTCATTGGCGTTGAAGCAGGCGGACGCGGCACGGAACTTGGCGAGCACGCTGCCCGGTTTCAGGGTGGAACGCCGGGGGTGCTCCAGGGCACATTTTCGTACGTGTTGCAGGATGAAGATGGACAGATCGCGGCGACCCATTCCATCTCGGCCGGCCTCGATTACGCTTCCATCGGTCCCGAGCATGCAGCCCTTCACGATTCGGGACGCGCAGAGTATGTTTCGCAGGACGATGCGGCAACGCTGGACGCGGTGGTGAAGCTGGCGCGGACAGAAGGAATCCTGCCGGCTCTGGAGAGTGCGCATGCCGTTGCCGAGTGCATCCGGATTGCGCCCACGCTTGCCCAGCATGACATACTGGTGGTGAATCTCTCTGGACGCGGCGATAAAGACATGGGCATATTGGCCCGTGAGCTGAAGTTATAGAGGTTGCTCAGCCTTGATTCCACTCCAGGGGCGAATGCCCGGTCGTTTCAACAGATTTTCCTGCACGGTCGAAGCCGTGCATGCACACAAAGCCGATCTTTCTGAAGCCGGGTGTTTCAGAAGCGGTTCGGGAGCTTGACGGCACGATGCCGATACGTTTCAATCACAAGCCGGGACTGGTGGTTTACCTCACCGCCGGCGATCCGAGTCTCGCGGCAACAGGCGCCATCGCACTCGAGGCCATCGATGCGGGTGCGGATGTGATCGAACTGGGCGTACCGTTCAGCGATCCGCTGGCCGATGGTCCGGTAATCCAGCGTGCAAGCGAGCGAGCCCTGGCGCATGGCACACGATTGAAAGATGTTCTCGACCTGGCGCGGGAGATTCGCGCGCAGCGGCCGGAAGCGGGCATGATCGTCTTTACATATTTCAATCCCGTTTTGCGCTATGGGCTGCGCAGATTTGCAGACCATGCTGCGGCAGCAGGAGCTGACGGCGTGTTGCTGACCGACATGATTGTCGAAGAGGCAGGCGAGTACCTAGCCGAGATGGAGCGCGTCCATCTTGCACCCGTTTTTCTGGCCGCGCCCACCAGCCCCGACGAGCGGCTTGCGGCGATTGCCGCCCATAGCAAAGGTTTTGTGTACGCCATTTCCCGGACCGGCATTACCGGGAAACAGCAGAGTGTCGCAGCCGACGCAGCCGCATTGGTTGCCCGCATCCGGCGATGGACCGGGCTGCCGGTTGCCGTGGGGTTCGGCATCTCCAATGCGGAACACGTCGCACAGGTGGCGGAGTTCGCTGATGCCGCGGTGGTCGGCAGCGCCATTGTGGAGTTGATCGAGCGGTCAACGCCCGAGACAGCGCCCGGTGCCGTGGCGCGATTTATCAAGGGCCTGCGACTGCCCCAGGCAGCGCTGGCCCGGTAAACCTCACGCACCGCGTCCGCCGCGGCGGACCGCAAAGTTGGATCAACTTAGTTCTGATGCACCCCGAAGCAAGGCCTTACCTGCAAATGGGAAGCCGGCGACGAGGCGCAACAAGAGGGTCGAATGACGCTGGAAGAACTGCGAAACCAAATCGATGTCCTGGACCGCCAGCTCGTTGAATTGCTGAGCGAGCGCGCCCGCGCCGCGTTGATGATTGGTCATCTCAAGGTGGCTACTTCACTGCCGGTTTACGAACCGGCGCGCGAGAAAGTGATTTATGCGAATGTGCGCGCTGCAAATAAAGGTCCCCTGCCGGATATCGAGCTGACGCATATCTACGAGCGCATCATCGATGTGATGCGGGCCCTGCAACGGAACGAGTTGGCATCAGAGAGGAACGCCCTGGCGCATCCATCAGAGTCCCCGGCCACAGGTCAAGGCCGCGGGGCCGATGTGCCGGGCCAAGGCACTGGCGCACAGACGCCCGAGACAGGGAACAAGCAATGATCGTAGCCATGCAGGAGAAGGCAACCGAAGAGCAGATCGATGCCGTCATCGACGCCATGGTGGAAGCGGGTGTCGGCGTGCATCGTACCACCGGAGCAACGCAAACCATTCTCGCCGGCGTGGGACCAACGGCCAGCGTCGACCTCAGCAAGTTTGAGGTGCTGCCCGGCGTGCTTCACGTGCATCGCATCAGTTCGCCCTACAAGCTGGCGGGCCGCGGCTTTCGCCCCGAAGGCACCGTGGTGGAGTTCGCCAACGGCGTCAAAGTGGGGCAAGAGCGGGTTATTGTGATGGCCGGCCCATGTTCCATTGAGAACAGCGAACAGGTCTTCGAAACCGCGAAACGCGTCAAGGCCGCGGGGGGAACATTTCTGCGCGGCGGCGCTTTCAAACCGCGCAGCTCGCCGTATGCGTTTCAGGGCATGGGTATCCCCGGTCTCAAGCTCTTGCACGAAGCAGCCCGTGAAAACGGCCTTCTCGCCGTGAGTGAGGTGATGGAGATTGCGCAAATCGAACCCATGCTGCCCTACGTCGACCTGTTTCAGGTTGGGGCGCGCAACATGCAGAACTTCAACCTGCTGCGCGAACTGGGCCAGGTGCGCAAGCCTGTACTGCTCAAGCGTGGGATCGCCGCCACAATTGAGGAGCTGCTGCTTTCGGCCGAATACATTTTGTCGGGAGGAAACTACGACGTGATTCTGTGCGAGCGCGGCATCCGCACCTACGAAACATCGACGCGCAACACGATGGATATATCGGCAATCCCGGTGGTGAAAAAACTCTCTCATCTGCCGATCGTCGGAGATCCATCGCATGGAACCGGCCGGCGGGACATGGTCGCCCCAATGGCGCGGGCTGCGGTTGCCGCGGGTGCCGACGCCATTCTCGTTGAAGTGCATCCGAATGCCGACAAGGCCGCTTCTGACGCGGCGCAGACCTTGTACCTGGAGCAGTTTGAAGAGCTTATGGGACAACTTCGCGTCATCGCCGCGGCCGTCGGTCGCACAATATAATGCGCCACGCCGGGGAACAGGCATGATTGAGCGAATCGCGATTCTTGGCACGGGACTGCTGGGCACTTCGGCGGGTCTGGCGTTGCGCGCGGCGGGATATCGCAGCAGTATTGTCGGCTGGAACCGCAGCCCTGAGCAGGCGCAGGTCGCGATGGGAATGGGCGCCATCGACTCCGTTTCTGCCGATCCGCTGCAAGCCGCCCGCGAAAGCCAGGTCACCCTGCTGGCTGTTCCGATCTTTGCCACTCTGGAGCTGATGGAGAAGTTGGCAGGGGTGCTCGGTCCCGAGCATCTCGTCACCGACGTGGGCAGTACCAAGGCCCAGATCACCGCTGCGGGTTGCCGGCTATTCAACACTCCCGAGCGTGCGGGGTTCTTACCCGGTCACCCCATGGCCGGAAAGGAGCGCGGCGGTGCTGCCCAGGCGGATGCGAAACTGTTTCGCGGCGCGGTATGGCTTTTCACCGACGATCCCGCCTGTCAACGATCTCCACAATCAGCGGAATTGGCAGCGAACTGGCGCGAAATGGTCGTTGCCATGGGCTCGAAAATTGCCAACGTTAACGCAATGCGCCACGATGAACTCGTCGCGTGGCTGAGCCATCTACCGCAATTCACTGCGACCGCTCTCAGCGCGCTCCTCGAAGATGAATGGGGTGACGCGCCGGAACTGAAAGACGTAGGTGGTCGCGGCCTGCGCGAGATGACGCGGTTGGGCGCAAGTCCCTTCAGCATGTGGCGAGACATCGCGCATACCAACACCACCGCGGTAGAAGCCGCGCTCCTGGCGCTTGAACAGCGCATCGCTTATCTTCGCGAAAATCTGCGCACTCCTGCGTTGCGCGAAGAATTCGAGAAAGCAAATCGGTTTCGTCAGGAAAGGTAGTTTCGCGGCGGGCGCGCGTCACTGTGCCGGCGCCGAAGCTTGGCTTACGGTAGCCGATGCAGGCGGCGAAACAGTTGTTCTGGCCATCGTCATCCTTTCCCGTTCCGGCCTCAGGTGTCTTTCACGTCGGTCGCATGCTTCCGGCACATTCGCCATCTGCCGGATGAAGTTGGGAAAGCCCGCGGTTCCCGGCCGCAACGTTTCCCAGTAGCTCTTTCGGCTCAGCAGATGCTCGTGCCGCTTGACGAGTTGATCCTCCAGAATCCTGATGCCGCAGGTGAGATTGTTGGCTGGTTGCAGAATCGTCTTGGCAGGATCTTTCTCGGGCAGATGCTTGTCCTTCGCCCAGTCGAAATTACAGCCATAGCGATCCGCGTCCATGTAGGTCAACTGCAAAAGACCCTCTGCGCGCACCATGCGGCGGGTCACGGTATCAACAACGGCAACCTGCGGTTCGGTGTGTCGGACATCGGCTGTTGGCCGCAGTCCCGCCTCCGCGCCGGCTAGCGCTTGGAAGAAATAGGCCCAGAAGGCGCGCTTGTCCGCCTCGCTCATATGTTTGAATCGCGGACAAAACGGCTTCACGTCCCGCGCTACGCGAGACGAGAGAAGGTCGGGCGGAAGATCCGCTTCGATAAGGCGATCCCAGGCAGGATTCCACGAAGGCTCGCCAAGCTCAACCTTCTTGATCGCAATTGGCGTCGGTGGCGGAGTCTTGAAGATTGCAGCCTTGAAATCTGGTGGCACCGGGGCAGACTCAGGGCCCGCCTGCTGGCATTGCCACCCCAGACTCAAAATCACCGCGCAAACCAATAACCTGCTTGTATCTATCCTGACTCTAAATATCATCCAGGTTATTAGGATGCTTAATCGACCAGCGCGGTGGGCCAGGATAAAAAGGCCCATCTTCTCAGCGGCTTATGACACCTGAGTAAGTGGAGTAGATAAGTTGGAAACCGTTTTGCGATATTTCTTCGCCTCCGAAATTTACTGGGGAAGCCCTCCGCTTCTTCCAACGAAAACCCGCACGGTGACCATTCCGACCTTCTGCCCGGCTGAGGACGCGCTCCATGTCACTTCGTGCCAACTCGATTGCGCCGCTCCCTGTGCCGTGAGTTGCGCCTGTATGGGATAACACTCGCCTGCACGGACCGGATACTGCGCAAAGGCCGTCTCGTCTTTCCATCCTGGAGGCAGCGAACTTGTGAGCGAAATGTCGGCCTGCGCTGCGGTGTGGTTACAAACCGACAAGGGTACGAACAGCTTTCTTCCCGCGTCGGCTTGCAGTTCGGGTACGGGAATCAGTCCAGCCAGGTTGTCGAGGTTGTGCGCTTTCCAGAAGAGCGAATAGAAACGCCAGGGATCGCCCACTGCAAACGAAATGCCGCTCTCCTCCGTGGCTTCGTAACCGCGGACTCGCGCAAAAGGAACCGGGGCCGGCGTCACTCCGTCGAATACGTCGCCAGTCGCCGATCCGCCCACCAGAGATTTACCGAAGATCAGGTGGATCGGGTATTTGAAATCGGAATAATCGTTGCTCCTGATTGCCCTGTCGCCGATATCGCCTTCCTGGGTCTGATAGAACGTCTGCTGTTCGGCCCACAGGCGCGCATAGGATTCATGGCGCGAAGGGGAGACATCCGTGGTGTCATACGTCGGTCCGGTGTGATCCACGATGCTCTTGCGATAAGGCGAGCGGACAGAAGGATCATTCCAGTAGGGGCCAAAATCCTCGAATGCGTCGGAAAAGAAGTAGAGCTTCTTCGGCTGCCACGGCAGCAAGCCTTCTGTCAGGTTCGCCATGCCGGTGCGATTCTCGGTTGGGGACACCTGCTCTGGGAAGCGTGTCGGATCTCCGGCTGCATCGAACGCTTCAACGGCCAGCACGCCCGAAGCCTGGTGATCGTCATGGTCCTCGCCGACCACATGATCTGGAAGCCATGTGAGAATGACATCGGGCCGCGTGACGCGCATCAGTTGCACCACTTCATCGAGTGCAAGGCCGTGGTTCCAACTGTCGAGCGAGCGCAATACGTTCTGCCCCGGATTATCGTGTCCGGGCAGGAACCAGACGTTCTGGATTCCCCATGCGGCCAGCGCGCGGCGAGCTTCGATTTCGCGCATCTTTCCCAGCGCCGCGCCGCCTTCGTTGCCGACGCTGTTGCCGCCTCCGTCGCCGTTCGTGCAATAGATCACGGCCACCCGCTTGTGCTGGTCGAGCGCGGCGCGCGCGAGATATCCTCCGATCACCACGTCGTCGTCGGGGTGAGCGACGATCAGCAACAGGTCTGCTTTGTAGCGCGCATCCGGCAAAAGCAATGCGGGCGCCTGCGGTTGCGCCGACACCTGCGCAAGCATTGAACAGAAAAACAAGGGCAACAGCAGTCGCTTGATCCCCATTGTCCAGCGTCCCGTTTCCGCAGCAATCTCGATACGCGCATCGCCGGGCGGCGATCGTCAGCTCGGATCGCGCCCGGATGAGACATATCGGAGACCGTTAGGATACGGCTTCCGTAGTGGATGCAACAAATACGCGCTTGCCCCTCGGCTCGTTATTGACGCTTGATGAACTTGCCGGTTTGCAGTTCGTGCATGGCCTGGTGCAACTCGGCCTGGGTGTTCATCACGATTGGGCCGTACCAGGCGACAGGCTCTTCGAGCGGCTTGCCTGAGACCAGCAGGAAGCGAATGCCCTCGGGACCGGCCTGGACAACGATTTCGTCGCCGCGATCGAAGAGCACGAGCGAATGATTCTTCGCGTCATACTTCGGCTGCGCGTTCGGGTCGACGGCCGATTCGGTTAACACCGCCTGCGGGTTCGAGGCGTCGCGGAAAGTTCCCGCGCCGGCGAAGACGTAGGCAAAGGCGTTCCGGGTCACGTCGATCTGGATCCGACGGCGCTTGTTGGGCGGCACCGAGATATCCACGTAGCTGGGATCGGCGGCAACCCCTTCGACGGGTCCGGTTTTGCCCCAGAACGTTCCGCAAATAATGCGGGCCCTGGTTCCATCGTCCTCGGTGACCTCGGGGATGGCGGCAGACGGAATGTCCTGGTAGCGCGGATCGGTCATTTTAAGCGCGGCGGGCAGGTTGGCCCACAACTGGAATCCGTGCATGCGGCCATTCGCATCGCCCTTGGGCATCTCCTGGTGCAAAATACCGCTGCCGGCGGTCATCCACTGCACGTCGCCCGCTGTCATGCGGCCCTTGTTGCCCAGGCTGTCGCCATGATTCACTTCGCCGGCAAGAACGTAGGTGATGGTCTCGATGCCACGGTGAGGATGCCAGGGGAATCCGGCAAGGTAGTCCTCTGGATTCTCGTTGCGGAAATCGTCCAGCAACAGGAATGGGTCGAATTCCTTGGTCTTGCCGAACCCAAAGGCGCGCTGCAGTTTGACGCCGGCGCCTTCGATGGTCGGTTTGGTTTCAAGGACTTGTTTGACTGCGCGAAGCGACATGGGGTTGGACCTCCTCGGGCCTTACAACCAATTAGATTCACGAGGACGATATTCGTTGCAACGACTATCTTGTGGTCGAGGCCGGAGTCTGCAGCGATCTCGGCGCTTTTCCCGAGGCAAGAGGCACTTCAGGCCGCTCCCTGGCGAACGAACTGACGGGCAGCCAGGAGGATAGCCGCGCAACCCATCACGGTCAAGATCAGGCCATCGAGCCAGAGTTCCTTCAGCCCCGCCCCGCGAAGAATGATGCCGCGCAAGATGCGGATGTAATAGGTGGCTGGAATCACGCGGCTGATCGCCTGGAAGGGGACCGGCATGTTTTCGATGAGGAAGATATATCCGCTCAGGAAAACCGACGGCAGGACCGTTCCCATGGCCAGTTGGAACGCCTCGGCCTGGGTGCGCGCCTTGGTGGAGATCACCAGGCCCAGGCCAAGCACGGTGAGCAGAAAGGGGAGCGACAGAACGAGGAGAACGATGACGTTGCCATGAATCGGAACCAGAAAGACAACGCGCATCACAAAAAGGATGGCGCAGAGTTCGGCGAAGGCAAGAACCCCGTAGGGGATCATCTTGCCAACCATCAGGCCAAGCGGCGCCACGGGAGTCATGGTGAGTTGCTCAAGGGTACCGCGTTCGCGTTCGCGGACCAGGCTGAGCGCAATCAGCAGAATCGTCATGATCTGGAGCAGGATGCCGATCAGTCCGGGAACAAAGAAATTGGCCGAGCGGGTGGCAGGGTTGTAGAGGACGGAAGGCCGGACATCGATGGGAAGATTCCCCTCGGGAAGCACCTCGGCCAGCGACTGCTGCAGCGCCACACCGGTGGAAGTGCTGACCGCCTGTGCGGCCACTGAAGAGTCCGATCCATCGACAAGGACAAGCACTGTCGCAGTTGAGCCATCGAGGAGACGCCGCGCGTAATCGAACGGGATGCGAATGCCAACGCGCGCTTTGCCGCTGCGAATGGCCTGGTCGAGCGCACCCGGTGACTGCACGGATTCACGCAGATCAAAAACATCGGATGCGGCGAAGCGCTGAAGCAACTGCCGGCTCTGCTGAGTGTGCGACTCGTCCAGCACCACAGTTGCAATTTGCCGGATATTCGTATCGATTGCGAATCCGAAGAGGAACAACTGCAGCATGGGAATCAGCAGAGCGAAGAAAAGCGTGCCGGGATCGCGTGTGATGTGGAGCGCCTCTTTACGGCAGACCGGGATGAGTCCATAGAAGAGCCTTTTCACTGCGCGTCCTCCATGGTCCTGTAGGTCAACGTGACGAAGATGTCTTCAAGCGACGGCGCGATGGGCTCAATCGAAGCATGGGGCAGATGGGCGCGCAGCGCCTCGATCTGGTCGCTCTCAACAAGAGCATGAATCGAATGGCCGAAGATCGTGGCTTCGTGCACCGAGGGAATCTTGCGAACGGAGTCGAGGAGCGCGGATGCGTTCGCCGTTTTGATTTGAATGCGCGCCGTGTTGGGGGGATTTGCGGCGGGCAGACACTGCAACTCGGCCACCGTCCCAAGGGCCACGAGGTTGGAGAGATAGATGTAGCCCACGCGGCCGCAGCGCTCGGCCTCATCCATGTAATGCGTGGTGACAAAAAAAGTCACGCCCTGGCCGGAGAGCCGAAACAGCAAATCCCACAGAGCGCGTCGCGCAACCGGATCGATGCCCGCCGTGGGCTCGTCAAGAAACACCACCTGCGGCGAGTGAATGATAGAGCAGGCGAGCGCGAGGCGCTGCTTCCATCCGCCAGAGAGTTGCGCAGCGCGCCGTTTGAGGTAAGGCTCGATTCCTGTGAGAG
>Ga0335072_10004222_pt1 | contig 21447 bp, 22 predicted proteins | sample Lox_Sample_21_FD_206725 | JGI IMG/M metagenome (GOLD analysis project Ga0335072, IMG submission 206725) | Soil microbial communities from Loxahatchee National Wildlife Refuge, Florida, United States - Lox_Sample_2.1 | ecosystem: Environmental > Terrestrial > Soil > Wetlands | place: USA...
TCGCAGGGTGAATGTCGTCGATGAGGGAATCGATGTCGCGCTTCGAGTGCGCTTCCCGCCGCTCGACGATTCAGACCTGGCGATGCGGTCGTTCGGGATGTCGGAGATCATCCTGGTGGCAAGTCCTGCGTTCACGGCCGCTCATGGACAGCCGAAAGCGCTCGCCGACGTCGGCCGAATGCCCACGCTGTCCATGGGGACCGTCGGAAAGGAGCACAAATGGCGCTTCGTCGATGTCGATTCAAACTCGACTGAGCTGATCCATAGCCCGAGTCTCGCCACGGATGACCTCTACACCCTGCGTCGCGCGGCCGTTCGTGGGGTGGGCGTGGCGTGCCTGCCCACGCTGCTGATCGCGGAAGATCTGTCCAGCGGCATACTGGTTCGGGTGCTGCCCTCGTTGAGCTTTCGCGCGGGTGTGTTGCACGCAGTGTTCCCTTCGAGGCGTGGCATGGTGCCCGCGGTCCGCGCGCTCCTCGATTGTCTGTCGGAAGGTTTCGCCGCGAACCCGTTGCTTGCCGGCTGAAGCCGTCAGCGGCGCGCTCGATATCCCCTGAACGGGGGCGGAACGACAATGAAATTAGTGGTGTGCGAAATACGCAGAGGACGAGGAGATGATCAATCGGCCAGTCCCATGATAAAGGCTAGCGCGACATTCAGCCGATCGACATCATTTTCGCTGAGCGAACCGATCCTGCGGCCAACGCGCTCGCGACGGATCGTTACCGGTTTGTCCGCCATGATTTGCGAGCGCATCAGCAAGCCATTGCTCTCAGTGGGCTCAATGGTGATGCGGAAATCCGGCGCCTCGGCGATATCGGAGGTCATCTGGCAGACGATCACAGAACCATGCTGGGCAGGTAGAGCGTCTGTCTGAACGATTACGGTCGGGCGCGGCTTTCCGTAGTCACCCGATGCCGCGACTGTCACGACATCCCCCCGCTTCACTGAGCGTCAAACTCCGAAACTGCTTCGATCCACCGCATGGCTTCCCGCTCTGCGGCTTGGTTCAAGCCCGCGACCTGCTTCGCGACCCGCCGCAAAACTGTCCTCGCGTGAGGATCGGGTACGACGAGGCGCAACTCGCGTAGCCCCCGTGCACGCCGTCGCTCGCGCATTGCGCGCATTCGTTCTGCCGCATGTGCCATGATCTTCTCCGGTCCCGTAACGCGTTACAGTGTAACGCGTTACGCCCGCAGATTCAAGGCTGCCATGTGGAGCTTGCGGTAAGTATACCCGCGCCACGCGTGGGCACGTCGAGTGAAGGTCGCGCGCGCGTGAAACCAGCGATATGTGCCATCGAAGCGGCGAAGACGGTGAACATCATCATACGGACGTCCCGTCTGCGTGGATTCCATCCAGGCCGCACTCACACGACCGAGATCGTCCGGATGAATTGCACCGTTGTCACGCCAGCTCTTCAATTCCTGCAGCGGCCTGCCGAAGTAAGCCAGCGACTGTCGATTGAGGAACTCGACCCCGCGGTTCACTGAGGGCATGCGGGAATGACCCGACCACCGGGGGATTCCCCCCGAGCATGCGCGCGCGTATGGTGGCAGCTCATCTCACATCAGGCAGAACACCCATGGATCTCGGACTCGGCTCAAAAACCGCCCTGGTCACCGGCTCGACGGCCGGCATCGGGCTCGCAACCGCGGCAACGCTGGTGCGTGAGGGCGCCCGCGTCATCATCAATGGCCGCACGAAGGCCCGCATCGACGCCGCAATCGCCGGACTGCGCAAAGCCCTACCCAGGGGCCAGATAGAGGGCATTGCGGCCGACGTCGCCACCGCCGCCGGATGCGACAACATCATCCGCGCTTACCCCGATGTCGATGTGCTCGTGAACAACATGGGGATCTTCGAGCCGAAGCCCTTTGAGGAGATCCCGGATGCGGACTGGCTGCGCTTCTTCGAGACCAACGTGCTGAGCGGAGTGCGGCTCTCGAGGCACTACGTGCGCGGCATGCGCAGCCGCAACTGGGGACGGATCGTATTCGTCTCCAGCGAGTCAGGTCTGCAGATCCCGCAGGAAATGATCCACTACGGCGTCAGCAAGACCGCCCAGCTCGCGGTCGCGCGCGGTCTCGCCGAATCGCTGGCGGGCACCGGTGTCACCGTGAACAGCGTGCTTCCGGGTCCAACGGCCTCGGAGGGTGTCGGGCACTTCGTGACGCAGCTGGCGCAATCGAGCGGCAAGACCCCCGCTGCCGTCGAGAAGGAATTCTTCAAGGACGCCCGCCCCTCTTCGGTGATTCAGCGTTTCGCCACCACGGACGAGGTCGCCGCGATGATCGCCTACGCGTGCAGCGTACAGGCGTCCGCCACCACCGGCGCGGCTCTTCGGGTCGACGGCGGCGTGGTCCGTTCCATCGCCTGATGGCTGCCTGAAGAACGGCTACGGCAGCTTGCGGACCCAGATGTTCCTGAAGCTGATCGGCTCGCTGGGATCGCCGTGCGCCTGCAGTTTGATGGGCGCCCGGTCGTACGCCTTGTAGAAAGGCTTGCCGATGTAGAGGGTCTGGCCCTTCAGTTGGAAGTGGTCGTCCACCAACACGCCGTTCCAGAAGACCGTCGCACAGGCCGGACTCCTCAGGCTGCCGTCCGGGTTGAAGCGCGGCGCCGTCCAGACCACGTCGTACGTCTGCCATTGGCCGGGCGGGCGGGCCGCATTCGCCAGCGGGATGCTCTGCTTGTAGAGGCTCCCCGCCATGCCGTTCACGTACGTGCGGTTCCTGTAGGAATCCAGTACCTGCAGCTCATAGCCGGTATCGCCCGGGCCGGTCGATGCCAGAAACACCCCGCTGTTGCCGCGGGCCTGGTCACTGCCCGTGACGTCCGCGGGAATCCGCCACTCGATGTGCAGCTGATAGTCCTTGAACCGGAGCCGGGTCTCGATGTTGCCCACACCCGCCGCCTTGTTGACCACCAGGTCACCGCCCCTGACGAACCAGCGCGCCGGCGTATGGTCCTGCGCGGACACCCACTGGCTCAGGCTCCTGCCGTCGAAGAGGATGATCGCATCCGACGGCGGAGCGCCGGCCGTCCTGCCTGGGGTCACGACCGGCGGCACCGGCGACCACACTTCAGTGGCCTTGGGGTTGCCGGACTCCTGCGCCAGGACGGGCGCGCCGGCCGCAAGCAGCAGGGCGGCCGCGAGAAGCTTCGCAGTCAGACTCAGTTCGGATGTACGCATTTTCGAGCTAACCGTATAGCGCGCCGACCCGGTGAACGGCCCAGCCCTCCGCGGCCAGCATCCCCGCCGTCAGACCGAGGAACGTCCCCATGATCACATCGCTGATGAAGTGCCAGTCGCCGACGACCAGCAGGGCCGCGGCGATGAGCAGCAATACGGCCAGGGGCCGGATGCTGACGCTGTAGAACCGCATGAAAACGCCGGCGAAGGACGCCGCGAGCATCATGTGACCGGAAGGAAAGCTGCTGTGCGCGAAACCCCTGCCGATATTGAGGGCATGTCTCGCGCCATGCACGACCGCCTCCGGCGGCTGAACTCCGAAAAAGGATTTCAACACCTCGTCGTTGACGCCGTAAGCGCATATCGAGGCGAGGCAGGCCAGCGCAAGAGTCTCCGCGAATCGCGAGATGTGTCCGCGCACCAGGCGCGCCACGATCAGGCTGAGGACCACCACCGATTCCAGCGACAGGATCACGGTGGCGCCGAAAGTGGAGTTCAGCGCGCTGAGATGGCTGTTGAATCTCCAGACACGATGCGCCACGGGCGCGTCCAGCGCCTTGAAGCAAAACGCCGCCATCGCCGCGCACACGGCGAAGGACAGGAACCAGAGCCGTACGGCGACAGCAAAGCGTTTCACGCGTAAAGGATCCTTTGGCGGCAAGGTGCGGAATGGTACCGAAACGACCGCGCCGCGGCCGCTCATCCTCTCCGCTAGTGAGCCACGAAGCGGCATTCTCCCACCCGGCATTCGAATCGTCCGTTCGGCGGCAGGGATTGCCACTTGCGGGCGTCGCTGAGAATCATTCTCTTCCGCGCCCCCGTGAGGCTGCGGACGTAGCGGCCATTCAGCGGGCCCCAAGGGCTGTGGAATCCATCCATCTCGGCGATGGCCCTCTGCGTGCTCATACCCTGGACCAGCACGCGATATGCCGCCGCAATCATGCCGGTGCGATCGACTCCCGCGCGGCAGCTGATGAGCACAGGCTTCGGCGCTTTCTCGATGATGCCCAGCACCTGCGCCACGTGCTCATCCAGATGCCGGTGCGTCAGGACCTGCAGAGCGCTGAAATTCGCGATCCGATAATAGACGACCGAACGCATGGGGCCGGAACGGGGATGAGCCTTCTCGAACGAATGTCGCACATCCAGCCCCAGGCTGATGACCGTCCCGACGCCGTGATCGACCAGCCACTGCGCGTCCGGGCGGCTGGGCGCCTCTGCCCGCCAGAGCACTCCCGGCGTGACCACACAGAAGTTACGTATGGGCGAGCCGAGATCGTTGGCACAGGCACCGGGTAGTGTATGGCGGGAAATGTAAACGCAGCCTGAAAGCAATGAGGCCGCCAGGAATACCACCCTTAGCGCAAGCTTCGCCTTAGGACCGCGCATCGGCATCGGTCAGCACGGACTATGCCGACAGGGTCACCAGCGCGCCGCTGGACCGCGGCATGCTCAACGTCAGGGACCCGCTACGCGCGGCGAGAGTCTCGGCCGCAGTCGGTATCCAGCCGCCCTCGTTCCCCACTGCGGACCCGCCAAACGTGACGTCGGTCGTGTCGTTCGGGCGCGGCGCCACCAGCCGCAATACGGAAACACTCTTCATGCCCGGCGCATCGACCGCCAAAGTCGCGTCTTCACCGAGATGCTTGTTGAGAACGACCAGCTTCAGCGTGCCGTCAAGGGTCTTGAGTCCATACGCGGCCAGACCGTCAGCCGCACCTTCCATTTTCGTCGTCACCAGGCGTCCCGCCCCCGCGACCGCGAAAAGAAGCATGCCGTAGTAGATCGGACGCGCCACGAAGCCGTTGCCAGGCGTCCCCGCGACAGGCGTATACCAACCGTACCCTCCTCCATGGAAATTGACACCGATGGCTCCCACCTGCGCCAGCTGGTACATGAGGTCGGCGGCCCAGAGCGCCGAGGCGAACGTGTCGCTGACCCCCTGCTTCCCGCCGCCGTAGCACGAGTTGGTCTCGACCATGCGGAACGGCAAGCCGGTTTGGCTGCGCACGGCAGCCACCGCCTCGAATTCCGCCGCGAGCTTGGGGCTGGGGCGGAGCAACCGCGCCAGGGTCATCGACGGATCCGTGGGCGGCCCTTCGGCGTAGTAGTGCTGCGTGAGGAATGCGACGTCGCGGCGCCGCTCCTGCGCGAAATGCACGAGCCATTGGTTGTTGTCGGCCGTGTCGGGTCCCGCGATGGGCACATGCGGCAGCCTGCGCCTCACCGCCTGAAGATAACGCCCCCACTCCGCCGCGAATTGCCGATAGCCGTAGTCCGCCGGCCGCAGCCCGTTCCGGTGGAACAGGTCCGGCTCGTTGCAGAGCTGCAGCGCAACGAGCTTCCCGCCCATGACGCCTGCCACGCAGGCCGCCTCGTCGGCGACCGTCTCGGGGCTCTCGCCGCCCATGTTGAGCCCGTAGATCAGCCGCCAGCCGGACAGCTCGAGGAAGCCGCGCAGGTTGCGGACGGCGAGCGAAGTGACCGGGCGGCGAGGCGCCGGATGCCGGCCGGTATCGGGTCCGAGCGCCTGGGACGCGGATGGGATCGGTGCCGCCGCCGGACTCCAGACACCGAATTCGCTGGTGTTGCCGCCGATCCGCAGAATCCCCGCGCTGCCGAGGCGCCGGTGGAACGCCGCGAGCGGCGCATTCTGCCGCGAAAAGAAGGTCGGATCGCTGAGCTGCGAGGTCTCGTAGCTCAGCCCCGTGAAGTCCGGCGCGATCGGGTTGCCGAGCCTGTCCGGGTGCACCGCCAGCCGCAGCCGCTCACCGCCGCCGCGCGCCGCAACGGCTGGAAGCGAAGCGAGCGCGGCGCAGGAAGCCGCCATCGAAGTTGCCAGAAATCTGCGTCGATCCATCGCCTGGGCTCGAAGCTGAGCGGACGGGGCATATTGCCGCACGCCGCCGCGCGGCGCCATTCCGGCTTGACACATGATTGCATTTGCCGTTAACTATTATCCATCGAGATAACTGTTTCGGGAGACCGCCATGACCAGCGCTGCAACGCCCCGCCCCGCCTTCATCCCGGCGCTCGCCTACAAGGACAATCGCGCAGCGCTCGCATGGCTGCAGAGAGCGTTCGGCTTCGAGCCGTGCGAGGTCCTCACCGATTCCAAGGGCAATATCGTCCATGCCGAGATGACCCACGGCGGCGGTATCGTCATGATCGGCACGGAGTGGGCGGACTGGACCCGCAGTCCCGCCTCTCTGGGCGGCAAGAACACGCAGCGCGTCCACGTGCGGATCGAGAGTGGAATCGATGAGCACTGCGCGCGGGCGCGGCAGGCGGGCGCGGGCATCGTGATGGAGCCGGCCGACCAGTTCTACGGCGACCGCAGCTACATCGCCGCCGATCTGGAGGGCCATTACTGGACCTTTGCCCAGCCGCTCCGGGACGTACCCAGACAGGAAATGGAGAAGGCCACGGGCTTCAAGTTCCAGCGGCTGGGTTGAGCACCCCGGGCCTCGATCGTACGCTCGCCGCGCTGGCGGACCCGCATCGCAGGCGGGTCGTCGACCTGCTGCGCGAGCGGCCTCATCGGGCGGGAGAGCTCGCACAGGCGGCGCGCATCTCCTTCCCGGCGATGAGCCGACACTTGAAGACGCTGCGCAGGAGCGGGCTCGTCGACGAGCAGCGCGATGAATTCGACTCGCGCGTGCGCATCTACCGATTGCGCCCCGAAGCGATGGCGGAGCTCAAGACGTGGCTCGCGGAGACGGACGCCCTATGGGGTCGCCAGCTCTCCGCGCTCAAGGCGCATCTGCAGAAGACGAAGAAATGACGTCGCGAGTGCTGGTCGCCTTGCGCGTACCCGCTACTCCAGCGCGCGCGTTCGACGCGTTCACGGGCGAGATCGCATCATGGTGGCAATCCAATCCTCTCTTTCGGATCACGCCGTCCGGTGACGGCGAGCTGGCGTTCGAGCCCGGCGTGGGCGGCCGCCTCGTCACCACACTCGGCAACGGTGAGACGTTCGAGATCGGCCGCATCTCGGCCTGGGAGCCCGGCAAACGCCTCGTCTTCACCTGGCGGCAGGCGACCTTCTCGCCGGAGCAGTCGACCGAGGTCGAGGTCCTCTTCGAGCCGGTCGGTGAGGAGACACGCGTGTCGATCGAGCACCGCGCCTGGGACACCCTTCCTCAACGCCATGCCGCCCGGCACGGCTTCCCGGAGCCGATCACACTGCGGCGGGTCGCGGACTGGTGGCGCGCTTCGCTCGGTGAGCTGAAAACGCGGCTCGGCTGATTATCACCGGCGAGCCGCCGCCCGGCACGGCTGCGCCGCCAGGGAGCCGCAGGCCGGCTCCGGGCCCCCGGCGCCGGCGCCGGGAATCGTCGGCACGATGATCTCGGACGGGTATCGGGCAGAGGCGTAGATCGTGTTCTGGCCCGCCATGCTCACCGGCAGCAGACCCCAGGCCGGCTGCGGAATGGGCGATGGCGCGAGGATCACCAGCTGCAGCCGATGGCCTTTGCGCAGCACGGCGCCGAGCGGCGGCAGCGAGATCTCCATTTCATAGATACGGCCCGGGACCAGGTAATCCGCTCTGTCGTACGGGTGCACGACCTCATCAGGCGTGGACGCCTTCCGGTCGATGGCGCGCAGCGAGGCACGCAGAAATCCCTGCTGCAGGTATTCGACATCGCCGTTGGGATGCACGTCGTGCAGGTCGACGGCGAAGTCGGTATCCGGATTCTCCGAAGCGGCGTAGAAGCGCACCTGTACCCTTCCCAGGATGGTCAGATCCCGCTCCAGCGGTGCGCTGGTCCAGGTGAGAGAGCCATTGGGATCGGGAGGCACGGCGAACTGGGTGTTGTCGCCCACCAGCTCCACCCCCGTCGGGAACGTGTAGCTGAGGCCCTTGTCCTCGCCGGGGGCGTCGGTAGCGGAGTTGGCAGGCGGACCCGGGCTGAGCGTCTGCCCCTGGGTCAGCCGGAATGTTTGCATCACGGTGCCCGGCGGCGGCCAGGCGGAATAGTGCGTCGTCCAGCTGGCGACGGGCGGATATCCCCTGGACTCCCAGTAGACCGTGACCGGCGGTTGTCGCTCGATCCCGTTCCGGACTCCCTTGACCCAGCGGTCCATCCATTGGACCAACTGCTGCTGGAGTGCGGCCGTCGCATAGATCGCGGTGTGCCCTCCCGGGGACATCGACAGATGCCTGGGCACCTTCAGACGCCCATACAGCTCGGTGATGCCGCTCGACATCGTCGCGTTGTCCTGCCACGTCCCCGACATGAACGTCGGCACGGTCACCCGGTCGATGTATTCGGCGAGCGAATGCAGCTTCCACCACGGGTCGAGGAAGGGATGCGCGCGGGTCTCGAGGAACAGGTGCGGGTCCGGATGGGCCTCGTAGTTGGCTTTGCACTCCCTGTCTCCCCAGGCGACGCGCGCCTTGACTCCCATCGCCGCGAACAGAGGTTGGTCATGAAGACTCCACTCGGCGACGAAGCCCACGTTCAATATCCCGCCGGGGTAAGCGGTTTCGCCGTATGCGCTGGCAGTGACCGCCGACGGCGTGATCGCCTCGAGAAATTTCGGGTGCCGGGCGGCGACGAGGATCTGCGTGAAACCGGGATACGAGACGCCGATCATGCCGACTCGCCGGTCGCTCCACGGCTGTGCACCGATCCAATCGACGAGTGCCGCTCCATCCGATCCCTCCCGGGGTCCGAAAGGATCGAAAGCGCCTTGAGAGCAACCGGTGCCGCGGACGTTCGCGAAAACCACCGCATAGCCATGCTCGAGCCACATGCCGGCCGGCCACCATGCATCCTGCGACCAGGGTCCGCTTCCCGCGCCTACATAGGGATCGTACTGCAGCAGCGCCGGAAATCTTCCTTTCGGCCGCGGCAGATAGGCGACGTAGGCGAGCCGGGTCCCATCGGCCATGGTGACATAGCCGAATTGCCGGGGATATTCGCTGCCCGGCAGGCCGCGGCTCCCCCGAGCGGCCGCGGTCGCCGCCGTGCCGCCCAGAATCGCGGCGGCCAGCAGTGCCGCCGCGAGGCCCGCGAGGCGTGTCAGGCCGCTCCGCATCCGCATGGTTATGCGCCGGGCGTGGGAATCCCTGCCGTCTGCGCGGCAGTCTCGTTGCCGAGATACTTTCCGAACCAGCGCAGCGCGCGCAGGAGAACGTCCCGCTCGTCCGCGGGCTTGTCGAATCCATGACCCTCGCCCGCGTACACGACCAGCGTCGTCGGAACTCCCATGGCGCGCAATGCATGCCAGTACTCGAACGACTGCGGCGCCGGACACTCGCCGTCGAACTCGCCGACCACGATCAACGAAGGGGTCTTGTCGTTCCGGATGAAGCCGATGGCCGAGCTCTTCGCGTACGCCGCCGGATCCTGATACACGGAGGCGCCGAAGAACGGCAGCATCCACTCGTCGATCGAGTTCTCGCCGTAATAGCTCTCCCAATCCGAGAGACCGGCGCCGACGACGGCGGCCTTGAAGCGATGTGTCTGCGTCGGGGCGAACATCGACATGAATCCGCCGTAGCTCCAGCCCGTCAGGCCGAGACGGCTGTCGTCGATGGGATACTGCGCTTCGACCTGGTTGACGCCGGCGAGAATGTCGCGCAGGTCGCCATATCCCATGTTGAGTCGCACCCCTGCCGCGAAGCGCTCACCCTGCCCGAAGCTGCCGCGCGGATTCGGCATCAGCACGAAGTACCCCATGGCCGCGAGCGGCGCCGCCCCGTAGCCGTCCCGCGGCCACATCGGACGCACGGCCGCGCTCGGCCCGCCATGCACATAGACGACCATCGGGTAGCGCTTGTGCGGATCGTAGTTCGGCGGGAAGAGCAGCCAGCCCTGCACCTGGAAGCCCTCGTTGTGCCAGCTCACCGATACGGCCTTCCCCCACATCGGCTGCACGCCCGCGTTGACGTGGGTGATGGCGCGCGGCGACTCGGCAACTCTCACCGGGCCGGCTGCACGCGTTTTCAGCGTGGCCAGATAGATCTCCGGCGGGCTGTCGAAAGTACTGTCGATGAAGGAGAGCACATCGTGCCGCGCAGACACGGAAACGGCCGAAGCCAGCGTTCCATCGCCGACGCCGGCATCCACGGTGAACAGCGGATGATGCTCCGCCGGCATGTTTCCATGCAGCGCGAACACCGACAGTCGCGTGGATCCGCCGGCGACCGATGAGACCAGCAGAGTATGCTTTCCGCTCCAGGTCAGCCATGACGGCGAGAAGTCGATCCCGGATGTGACGTCCACCGGCTCGCCACCCTCGGCGGCAATGAGGTAGATATCCCCTCCCGTCGATCCCTGGTCGCTCATCAGTCCGCCGATGAACGCAATCTGCGTCCCGTCGGGCGACCACCGCGGTACCGCGATCTGCAGGCCATGCAGCGGCCCGGTGACCGATGGAGGATCCAGCGTCACCTTCGGCGTGCCCCCGGGGGTCTGAGTGTAGAGTTTGGCGGTCCACCAGTTGTCGCGTCCCGGCGGCGGCGCGCCGACGTAGGCGAGCCGATCTCCCGTGGGCGACCAGTCATATTCGTAGATGAATACGCCGGCAGGCGTGATCTGGCTGACGTTGCCGCCGCCAGCCGGCATCTCCGCGATCCTCTGACGCTCGACGCCTGTTTCTCCGATCACACCGACGAGCGCCTTGGTGGCGGACACGGCGCTGACAGGGTGCACGTCGCCCTCCACGTACAGGAAGCTCAGCTCCGATCCGTTGGGTGTCCAGGCGAGCTGATTCACCAGGCCGTGCAGGTGCGACATGCGGCGCGCCCCGATGCTCCCGCCGCTGACTTCATAGATATCGAACTGATCGTCGCCGCTCGCCGCGTGATTGCAGTTGGATAGGAAAGCCAACGTACGGCCGTCCGGGGACCAGCGCAGATTGCTGTAGCGGCACGATTTCGCCGCTTGCGCGATCGTCACGGTGCGGACGTTAGCGCCGTGGGCGTCGGCCATCTGCAGGATCTGACCCGGCTTGCCCCCGTCGGCCGCGGCGCCGGTCTTCCCGTCCTTGCCCTTGGCAGGCTTCGCGTCGGCCCCGTCACCGCGCGACTTCTCGGTCACGACCCAGGCGACCGTCTTTCCATTCGGCGCCACCGACACGGCCTCGAAGCTCTGAACATCCCGCAGGCGCTGCATGATCGCGGCAATGCGCGCGCCATTCCGGTCCGGGGCCATCGGCGCGGCGGCCGCCCGGGAAACCCACGAGCCCATGCCCGTGCCGGCGAAGACGAGGGCCGCCGCCCAGGCGGCAATTCCAGCGTGCGATGCAGGCGATTTGCGAGTTCCCGACAATCTGGTCAATTGCGTGTCTCCCCTGTGACGGGCAGAAAATGGAATGATTGCAGGATGTTAACATGCGCCGGGCGACCCTCCTTGTTTGCGACGAGGCGACCGCGCTGCGGGCCGGCTGGGATGCCTGCGCGCTGGCGCTTCGGCGCCGGCGGGGCCAGAATGATCCGTGCGCCACGGTCCAAACCCTCGCAATTGGGCGAGCGCCGTCAACTGTGACGGCCGCTACGCTCTCGGCCTTCTTGCGGCCTGCGCGATCCTGCTTCTACCGCAATCAGGCGGGAATTCTGCCACCAACCTGCTGCGCTACGACCGCACGGCAATTGCCGCCGGACAGTGGTGGCGTCTGTTCACGGCGCATATTGCGCATCTCGGTCTTCACCACGCCGTCCTCAACACGCTGGGTCTCGTGTTCCTGTGGGCTTTGTTTGCGCGGGACTGGAGGCCGCGGCAATGGGCGGCCATCACGATTGCCGTCGTTGCCGCCATCGACGCCGGCCTCTGGTTTCGGGACTCAGGCGTCGCGTGGTACGTGGGAGCGTCCGGCGTGCTCCACGGGTTGATGGCCGCGGGTGTCGTCGCTTACGTCCGAAAGCGTGATCCACTGGGATGGATCATGGCGGTGCTGCTCGCGGCAAAGCTGGCCTACGAGCACACCCAGGGCCCGTTGCCGTTTGCAGGGAAGGGCGTCCCCGTCGTCGTGGACGCCCACCTGTACGGAGCCCTCGCCGGGCTCCTCACCGCTGTTGCTTTGACGTGCTTACAGCCGCGCAGCCCGAAGGGTTGGTGATGGCCCGGAGAGCCTCGGATGAATTGTTTCGTCCGCTCGCCGGAAAGCGCGGCGCGCCCGGCGAGGGATCCGGCGACAGCCGGGGGCTCGAGGCGATCTGGCAGGTCGTCTGCGCGATCCCTCGCGGGCGGGCGTCGACTTACGGTGCGGTGGCGCGCGCCGCCGGCCTGCCGGGACGCGCCCGGCTGACCGGTTTCGCGCTGCGGGTCGCCCCCGAGGAGTTGAATCTGCCCTGGCACCGCGTGGTCGGCGCGGGCGGCCGGATCGTTTTCCCGAGCGGCTCGCGCCCCCACCGGGAGCAGGCGCGGCGTCTGCGGGCGGAGGGTGTCACCGTCACGGCGGGGCGGGTTGCACGCTCCGACCTCACGGACCTCGACGGGCCGTGACGGCCGATCAGAGATCGTAGGCGATTCCGAGGTAGAACTGGCGGCTGAGGGCGGGCTCGATCCTGCCCCCCGAGATGAAGACGCGGGAGTAGTACTCCTCGTTCGTCAGGTTGGAAATGCCGCCGAGCACCCGCCAGTGGCCGAGGAATTTATATTCGCCGGAGAAATCCGCCACGGTGTAGGCCGGGATCTGGGCCGGCATCGCCACGCCGGCCGTCACGATACCCGCATCACTGGCCTGGAAGTACTGCGCGCCGACGGCATCGACGACGAGGCTCAGCTTGAGGCCCGGCGCCTGGCTCCATGTGAGGCCGCCCTTGAGGACGTAGTGCGGCGCGTAAGGCGGCGTCTTGCCCTGTTGTCCGGCGACGATGCTTCCCGTGTAGACCGCATTGAGGTAGCTCGCGTTGGCAAAGAGCGACAGATGCTCTCCGTCGGGCACCGACGGCAGAAGCTGCAGCAGATCGTACGAGGTCTCCGCCTCCACACCGCGGCTACGCTCATTGCCGGTATTGACGTTGATGGATTGAGTCGGCGTCAGCGGCAGCGACTCGATGCTGTTCTTCACGTTGACCTGGAACACACTGGCGTCGTAGTAGAGTCCCAGCACCGGCCAGCCGTGAACCCCCGCCTCGTAGGTCAGATACTTGGTCGGGTCGGGATTGTTGGTCGGAGAGAACTTGCCGAACGGACTCGCGACATCCAGGTAGCGCATCGGGCGGAAGCCCTGCGAGATGTTGAGATAGGTCTCGTTGCCGCGGCCGAAGTCGTTGCCGATGCCGAAGCCGAACAGCGGGATGTTCTTGCTGTAGTCGCCGTTCACGAGGTAGGGGTGCGGGGCCACCGTCTCGTGGGTATCGAGCTCCTCGTGGTTGAAGCGGGCGGAGGTGACCACGTGAAACTCTTTGAAGCGGTACACGTTCTCGGCGAACACCGCGCCGTATCGCGTGCTGCGCTCATCGTCGTAAATGAGCGTTCCGGCGGGTGAATACGGATCGGTCAGCGGGTTGGTGCTGCTGAACTCGTGATAGGGGCTGTCGGAATAGTAAGCAGTGTAGCCCACCGTGAAAGCGGCGCCGCGCCCGTAGTGGTGAATGAATCTGCCGTCCAGGCCCGTGTAATGGAAGCGCTGCGCGGCGATCGTCGTGCCCGTCGCCACCGGCATCGCGATGGGCGTCGTGGTCGCGCCAAGGTAGCTGCCCGAGCGGGTGATCAGATCCTGGTAACCCGACCACAGCTTCTGCACGAAGAGGTCTTCGCTGTCGAACTGGTTGCTGTAGGTGAGCACTCCCGTATAGCGGTGCTCCCAGTCGCGATCGTCCGGCGAGGTCGTCTGGTTGGGGTCGGCCTTGAACTGCGTGTAGTTCTCGAAGCCCCCGAGGCCGCTCTCGAGAGAATAGGCGTGCACCGCCAGGCTCAGCTTCTGCCGCGAATCGATCTGATCCTCGAGATCGAGGTCGCCGGAATCGAGGTCGTAATCGCCGTTGGCCCGCTGCCCGTTGGACTGGCGGTGCTGGAAGTCCGCGAGGTAGCCCAGCGGCCCGAGGGGACCCGAGATCGAATCGAAGTTCGAGTAGAGCCCATCGTCGCCGCCCACCTGCTGGATCGTGCCCGTGGTGGTGGATGACGGCTCCCTGGAGACGAAGTTGATGACCGGCTCCGGCTCAGGGCCATAGAGCAGGCCCGAGCCGCCGCGGATCATCTGCACCTGGGAGATCGTCTCCGGCACGGGGATGTAGTAGAGCGTCGGATAGCCGATCCAGTCCATCTCCATCGGGATGCCGTCCTGCATCAGCAGGACGTACTCGCTCTCCTGCGGGTTGCCCAGGCCCCGGTAGGTGACGTTGAGCTCGGTTGGATTCTGCTGCTCGGCCAGGACCAGGCCCGGCATGCGGTCGAAGATCTCGCGGTTGTGGTTGTCGATCACGGGCGGCTGGTCATCGAGCTGCACCACGGTCGTCTTCTTCGTGACCGTGATCTCCGGTCCCGGGACCTCCGGCATGGAATGCGCATAGCGCGTGGCGCGATTGAAGAGGTACCCCGCCCGGACGACGACCTTGTGCAGCCGATGGCCCCGATGCGCCCCGCTCTGGGCTGCAGGCCGCGGCGCGGACTCGCCCGAAGCGCTTTGTGCGCTGGCGACGGCGCAGACCAGCGGAAACGCGCACAGGACAGCGGCGCAGGAGATGCACTTCACGTCGGACCTTTCGATCTGCTAGGGGGCTCGGGCGGCCGGCAATATAGGAGGGGCGCCGAAACTACTACCAGCGGTCGTAAGTCGTACCGGCGCTCGATCCCCTCGCCCCGGCGCTTCCCGGCAGCCCTTGCCCCGGCCCCCATTGCAGGGCCGCCCGCGACTTGAGACGCTAGCGTCCCCTGCGTCGCGGCGCCGGAAGGTGCCGGAGATCATCGGTGGCCAAACGCCTGGAGCTCGGACCCCTCGAGCTCGAAGTCCTCGAAGTGCTGTGGCAGCGGAACCGCTCGACGACGGTGCGGAACGTGCAGCCCTCGTTCCCGCGCCTGGCCTACACCACGCTCATGACGACGCTCGACCGCCTGTATCGGAAGGGCGTGCTGCGGCGTTTTCGGCTCGGCCGCGCTTTTGGCTACGAGCCGCGCTGCTCCCGCGATGAGTTGTTCGGCAAGATGGTCTCGGGGCGGGTCGCCGAGCTCCTCGCCACGTGCGACGATCGCACGGTGCTGCTGTCCACTCTGGTGGAGGCTGTCGGCCACAAGGACGCCGAGCTCCTCGATGAGCTCGAGGCGCTCGTCCGCGCCGAGCGCTCACGGCTCAAATGGGAAGAGGAGTGGGAAGACAAGTGAGCTTCGATGTGACCTTCCCGCTGGTGCTGCTGGCGGCCTATGGCCTCTTCAATCTCCTGCTCTCCGCGGCCGTGGCGCTCGCGTGGCGCGCCGGGCTGGCCCGGCATCTGACCGGCGCGGGCGCCGTGCTCAGCCTTCGGCTCCTGCCGGCGGCGGGTTCGGCAGCCCTCGTCCTGACCATCGTGCTGCCCGCCTTCCTCATTTACGAGCCGCGCCACGCTCACGACCATCCGGGCCCGCTCCTCGTGGTGTCGGCTCTCTTCACGCTGCTCGTTCTGGGGGACGGGTTCCGCCGCGGCTTGAGCCTCCGGCGGGCCACGAAGGCGCTGATCCGCGGCTCACAACCGCTCCACACCCGCACCACGGGCGCCGGTAGGGAAGTGACGGTCATCAACATCAGGGAGCCGCTGGTTGGAGTGGTGGGCGGCCTGCGGCAGCGGATCATCGCCGCCCGAAGCGTGGCGGCCGCCTGCGATCACGAAGAGTTTGGCCAGGTGCTCGCCCATGAGGCGGCCCACATGGACGCGCGCGACAACCTGAAACTGCTGCTGCTCGTCACGATGCCGGACGCGCTCGCGTGGCTCTCCGCCGGCAGTGCATTGACCGCTCACTGGCGGGCCGCGACCGAGCTGGACGCGGACGAACGCGCGAGCGGCGCGGATCCCCGCAAGCGGGTTGCGCTCGCCTCGGCTCTGATCAAGGTCGCGCGCCTCTCGCTCGCGAGCGGCCGGCCCCGCGCGGCTTCCCGGGTCGGCACGCAACTCAGCGGCCTCGAGCAGCGCGTACGCCGTCTGCTCGCTCCATCCCCGGCCGCGGCTGCGGGCTTCCCGGATCGATTCTCCGGCCGATTCCCGGGCTGGCGCCTGCTCACCTGCGCGCTGCTGGTGCCGTTGCTGGCCGTACCGCTCTATGCCTCGGTTCACCGCTTCATCGAGGTGCTGGTCGCCTTCGGGCGCTAGGAGTCCCGCGATGCAGGCATTGACCACCAATCCGGGGCCGCTCTCCCCCTTCCATGTTGCATTCCCCGTGCACGACCTCGCGCTCGCGCGCGCCTTCTACGGCGGCACGCTCGGCTGCCCCGAAGGGCGCAGCTCCGGCGAATGGGTCGATTTCAACTTCTACGGCCACCAGATCGTGGCCCACATGGCCCCGGAGGAGACCCGTGAGGCGGCGCGCAACACGGTCGACAGCCACGGCGTGCCGGTCCGCCATTTCGGCATCGTATTGCCGATGGCGGAGTGGGAAGCCCTGGCAGGCCGACTGCGCGCGAGAGGCGTTCGGTTCCTGATCGAGCCCTACATCCGCTTCAAGGGTCAGCCGGGCGAGCAGGCGACCATGTTCTTCCTCGACCCCTCGGGCAACGCGCTCGAGGTCAAAGCCTTCGCCGACATCGCCCGACTCTTCGCCCGGTGAACCCCCGCTGAATGTCAGCTTTGGCGTGGCCGCCGGCCTCCAGCGCCCGCAGGAGCCGGCCGGCGGAACCGGGAAGCTCCCACGATCGTTTTAGCTGAGCCTTCCCCTTGAGGAGTTGTTATGCGTAAGTATGTCGTGGCGCTCGCAGCGTTGACGCTGACCAGCGCCGTTGCCTGGGCCGATAACGGCAGCAGCCATCCCATCAAAGATTCGTACATCACCACCAAGGTGAAAGCCGAACTCGCCGCCGATCATATGACCAAGGCGCGCGACATCCACGTCTCCACCGTGAACGGAGTTGTGATTCTCACCGGTGTTGCTCACTCGGACACGGAGAAGGACCGGGCACAGAAGGATGCGTGGAGAGTCAAAGGCGTCCACGCGGTACACAACGACATCAAAGTTCCGGACTGAGGTCGTTCCAGCCGGCCGGCCGGATCCCTGAGCGTCACCCGCCAGGATCCGGCCGGCGCGGCGGCGCTTGCGGCGGCTTGAGCGGCAGCGGATCATAGGCGGCCGGGGCATCCAGCCCCGGTAGCCCACGGCGCTCGCCATGAAAATGCTCAGGCCCTGCTTCGTCGCCACGCTCGTCGCCTTTTGCTCCGCGCCCGTCCTCGCCGCTCCGGCGGCCGGGGTCGACGCGCAGCTGCAGCACGCCGTCGCGGGCTCGTGGCGCTCGACAGCCAACCGGGCGCGCGATCGCTATCGCCATCCCATCCAGACGCTCGAGTTCTTCGGCCTGCGGCCCGACATGACGGTGATCGAGCTCGATCCGGGCGGCGGCTGGTACACGGAGATCCTGGCCCCGGTGCTGCACGATCGGGGGCACCTGGTGGAAGCTGCGCCGCCGATGCAGGGCGGGAGCGCCTTCATGCACCAGATGGCCACGGCGTACCAGGCCAGGCTCAACGGCAACCCGGCCGTGTTTGGCAACGTGAAGGTGATTCCGTTCGACCCGCCGGGCCAGGTCGCTCTCGGCTCGCCGGACTCGGCCGACATGGTCGTGACCTTCCGCAACCTGCACGACTGGCTCAACCAGGATCCCGCCACTCTGGCGGCCATCTTCAAGGCCGCATACCGGGTCTTGAAGCCGGGCGGCGTGTTCGGCATCACCGAGCACCGCGCGCGGCCCTATGAGAGCGCGACCGCCATTTCCAGGGCGCTGCATCGCATTCCCGAGGATTACGTGATCGAGCTCGGCCTGAAGACCGGCTTTCAGCTCGGCGGCGTGTCGGAGATCAACGCCAACCCGAAGGACATGGAGACCGTGAACGTCCACCGCCTGCCGCCGGACCTGTCAGGACCTCCCGGTGAGCACGCGAAAATGCGCGCGATCGGAGAGTCGGACCGGATGACGCTCAGGTTCGTGAAGCCGGCGGGTCAGTGATCGCAGAGCGAGACGTCGCCGCTCAGACTCTGGATCCGAACCTGTCCGTGTCCCCCGCCCCGGGTGCCCTCGAGGTGGTTTCCCGGGCCGTACTCGCTGCGGTCGGGGCGCTGCCCGAAGCAGTCGCGGATATCGCCGCTGAATGTCTTCGCCTCGTACGAGTAGCCGCCGGGAGCGGCCACCTCGAGCTTCTGATCGCCGCTCACCGTCTCGGTCTCGACCGTGCCGCCGCTCGCGAGCGAGGCGCTGAGCTCGATATCACCTGAGGTCGTGTTGAGCCGCACCAGACGGGCCGGCGACAGCTCCGCGGTCAGGGTCCCGTTGACGGTTCTCGCCTCGAGCTCGCCGGCCACGTTGGTGACCCGAAGGTCACCGCTCACACTGGCGGCGTGAAGCGTCCCGTCCTGGCCGCTGCCGTGCAGGGTGACCGTGCCGCTCACGGAGTCCGCTTCATCGTTGCCGGAGCCCAGATCCGCATCGATGCCGCCGCTCACCGTATGCAGGCGCTGGGCGCCGGTGACCCCGTGCGACCGGATGTCGGCGCTGACTCCCGACACCTCGAGCTGGCTTCCCTGCGGCACCTGGACCTCGAGGGTCACCGGTTCCCCGCCGTGAGACCAGCCGCTCGAGTCGCACCCGTTCGAGCTGCCATAGGCGACGCAAACCCGCGTGTGGCCGCTGCCGGTGATGACCCGCACCCGTTGCGTGTCGCCCGAGAGATCGGCCGTGACCGCCACCTGGGGCTTGTCCCAGCCGGTGATCTCGATCGATCCGGAGATGTTGCTGATGTCGACTTCGCCGTGCGGATCCGCCGCGACCTGTTCCTGGAACGTGCCGGCACGGGCCGCCCCCGCCGCCAGGGCCAGCGAGGCGGTCAGGATTGCCATGCGAAACGCGGATGTGCTCATGTTCAAGTCTCTCCGGCGCCGCCGCTCGCCTCCTGGACGGTCGACAGCACCTGCATCTCATTCTGATAGGTGTCGATCAGCAGCTCCTGCAGCAGCGCGTTCCCGGGCTCGCGTCCCAGCGCCTGTTGAATCTGTTGCATCGACTGATGGATGGTGGCCAGGCTCTGCAGGACTTTCTTCCGCGTAGGCGGCGGCAGCTTCGCCAGCCGCGCGTCCAGCGAGCGCAGCAGCTCCTCGCGCGCGTGCACGTACCGCGGATCGCTGACATAGGCCACCGCCATTCCCTCGCCGCCGCCGCCATGCGGGCTCGCTGCGACCGGCGGGGCCGGCTGAGCGGGCGACAGCATCCACCGGTCGATCGAGACCCCCACTGCCACCGCGGCGAGCACCGCGGCGAGCGCCGCGAAGTGCATCAGATGCGGGCGCCGGCGCCGTATCGGCAGCGTTGTACCGCCTGACGGCGCGCCGGCGTCTGCCTGCGGCCTGCCGCTCTCGCGCAACCGCGCCTCGAGCGCCGGCCAGCCGTCATGCGGCGGCAGGACCTCTCGCGGCAACTCGCTCAGGCGCCTGACTTTAGGCGGCGCTGGGTCGTTCATAGGCTCTGACTCCCAGGCTCGAGCTTAGCGCGCAACAGCGCGCGAGCGCGATGCAATTGGGCCTTGCAGGTGCCCTCGGCGATGCCGAGCATCTGCGAAGCCTCACCGTGCGAGTAGCCGTAGATCCCGCACAGCACCAGTGCATCGCGCGCGCCTTCGGGAAGGTCCCCGACCGCGGTCTCGATCTCGTGCACTTCGACTGGCGTGTCCAGCGTCCACTCCTCCGGCAACCCGCCGGACTCCTCGTCCGGGTCTGTCATCAATGGCGGCAATTCGACCTGCGCCGCGCGCTTGCGGCGCCGGTTCAGGACTACGTTGACCGCAATGCGGTGCAGCCAAGTCCCGAAGCTGCTCCGCGTCTCGAACCGTTCGAGCGCCCGCCACGCGTTGAAAAACGCTTCCTGTGCGCAGTCCTCTGCCGCTGCCGGATCGCGTGTCATCCGCAGGCATAGCCCATATACCCCGCCAATGTGGTCGCGATAGAGCCGCTCGAACGCGCGCACATCGCCGCCGCGGGCCCGCTGCACGAGACCTGCCTCCCACTCGATCCAGTCGCTTTGTGCAGCCGGGACCATTCAATCCTTTAGATTCAGGGGTATGGGAAAGGGTTTAAAGGCCGGCCCGGTCCCGGCTGAGGTCCGCGCCCGAGCGCCGGGCCGGGTACGGGACGCCCGGATTCAGGCCCTTCCAGTAGATGTGCTCGCTGGGCAGGGCGGGGTTCTCGTCCTCCTCGTCCCAGCGCATGCCGCGCGTCACCTTTGCCCAGTACCGGGCGGTGTGCTTGAAGTGGAACGCCGCCGGATCCGGCGCCTGCCTGCCGCCGGTGAAGGCCGCCGCGAAGGGCGCAGGCTCGATCGCACGATAGGTCCAATCCTTCTGCCTGAGGTCGAATGCCGCCGACATCGGCCGTTGGTACGCGTCGTAGATGGACAGATGGCCCGTACCCAGGATGTCTTCGATGGTTGCCAGCACGTTGATGGTGGAATAGCGCTCGCTAACGACCGCGTGATGCTTGAGATAGGGCCCCGCGAGGAAACACACGCTCCTATGGGCATCCACATGGTCGGCGCCGTCCTGTGCATCGTCCTCGATGACGATGATGAGCGTGGAGTCGGCATACCGGCTATGGGCGACCGTCTCGATGAGCCGGCCGACCGCATAATCGTTGTCGGCCACCTGCGCCTCGGGCGTGTTCAGCCCATCGATCGACTCGGCGAAGTCCCCGAGATGATCGCGCATCAGCCGCACCAGGCTCAGCGCAGGCAGATTTCCGTGGGCGGCGTAGTGCGCGAATTCCCGTTGCCATTCCGCTTCCCGGTAGTAATCCGGAAACTTCACGTCGAAACCGCGGAAGTAAGGATCGGTGACGGGCGCGAGCTCGCGGTTCGAGGGAAAGGCTACGCGGGTGCGGCTGGCGTAAGGCAGCGGCACCAGGGGTGTCGGGCGGATCGGATTGCCATAGGGCTTGAGGTCCAGCATGAACCCGTAGTTGCGCACGGTGAGTCCCGCCCGCATGACGGCATCCCAGATGTAACCCTGCTGATACTCGCCCCCGGGGCCATCGGGCGCCGCCACGTCGGCGGTTCCGGGCAACAGGTTGGGATCGTCGGGATAGCCGGGCTCCTCCTTTCGCCTGCCGGCGAGCGAGCCGATGGCGACATCCACGTCG
>Ga0335072_10004223_pt1 | contig 21446 bp, 19 predicted proteins | sample Lox_Sample_21_FD_206725 | JGI IMG/M metagenome (GOLD analysis project Ga0335072, IMG submission 206725) | Soil microbial communities from Loxahatchee National Wildlife Refuge, Florida, United States - Lox_Sample_2.1 | ecosystem: Environmental > Terrestrial > Soil > Wetlands | place: USA...
CCAAAATAGCCATTGCGGACGACGTGAACCACACCGGAGCTCATGCACTCCATGTAATTCTTGAGCAGTTCGATGGAGTCGCGCTGCCGGTTGATCACCCAGAGCGTGACCAGAGGGCGGGCCAGTTCCTTGAGTGAATCGAGAAGAATGGCGCCGTGTCGGAGCACTGCGTCGTTGTTGCGCGCGGGCGTGTTGACGACGATCGCCTTGAAGGGATTTGCGTCGCACGTGTTCACCAGCGTAATCCAGCCATCGACCTCATCGAGGCTGACCACTTCCCCCTCGACCAGGCGGCGGTAGGCTTTCCAGACGTCAGGGTTGGTAGTGTCGGCCTCGAGAAGCCGGACGTAGCGATGCTCGTTCGTGAAGTAGTCCAGAACGGCCATGGCAGTGAGAGATTTGCCGACACCTCCCTTGCTGCCGCTCACAAAAACGATGGGTTGGTTCATGAATCTTCCTGCAGATCGTTGAGGGGGTGAAGAGTTGCGGGGGTCCGAAAGATCGAGAGTACACGGGAGGCGGAAATGCGGCAACGAAAATGATGCCCGGAGAGGCGGCGGAAGACGGGTCAGCTGAAAAGCGGTCAGCTAAGAACTGGTCAGGGAAAAAGCGGTCAGCGAAGATGCGGCCGGCAAAAAGCTGCGCAAAACTTAGCGGAGTGCGACGGTGAGCCGCCGCCGACGAAGTGGACGATCTCGAATTTGTCGCCCTCGATGAGGGCGGTCGAGGACCAGGAAGGACGCGCGACGATCGCGCCGTTGTGCTCGATGGCAACGCGATCGGACTTGAGGGAAAGGGTCGTGACGAGATCCTGTACGGTCGAGCCGGCAGCAAGCTCAGAGAAAGAACGGGCGTGACCGTTGATGACGAGATCCATGAACACAGGGTACAGGGGCAGCGCGCTGCCGTGACGCGGAAGCGAAGATGGAGTTACGAGCCAACAGCAATTGGTGAACAGCGCGTTTGCCTTAGCGCAGAGCCTGATAGAGGTGCCAGGCAACTCCGCCCAGCAGGAAGAGAACGGTCTGGAAGATCAGCGCGAAGGCGAGACCGCGAAACGCGCCAAGGTTGATCTCCGGCGATCCGTCAGGTCCCACGCTGGAAACGCGGCGCGATGGATCCACAATCGGTTCGCCAGTCGCATCCAGCAATTCGATCGGCGATGGAACTGCGTGTTCGGCCATAAAAGATCCCTCGTAAGTGAAGCTATCGACCGGGACTGGCCTGTGCATGAATAGATGCGAGATTGCTGACCAATGTGTTCCAAAAGCGGACGGTTGGTTTGAGCAGAATCAAAATGGGATGAGGTGAGATGTTGCTCAACTCCCCTGGCAAGAGCCATTTAACAATCGCCCGGCGGGCCGGAGTGGCGGCAGACTGGCTTCGGCGAGTGTCAGCTGTCCCGCCAAGGCCCGCGGTAGACTGACCAGTGGCGCGGAATCTTTACATCCTGGCAGGTGTGCTGCTGCTGTTTGCGGCGATCTGCTTTGTCATGGCGATGACGTCGGGGCGCTTGCAACCGGCGTTGCCGGTGAACGGTACGCTGTGGAAGACCACCGCTCTCTTTCTCACCCTCGGCGGATTGCTGGTGGGGCTCCTGGGCATCATGACCGCGCTCTTCGAGCAGGTGGACCGCCGCGCCGAGGAGAGAAGAATCCGGCACCGCGGCGGGCGAACGCGGGGGCCGGGCTCGGGGTCGGATTCGCGCGGCGGCAGATAGAATAGAACGTGCGCGCCATTGCGCCTGGGACGCTATTAGAAAACATGTATGAAGTGACGGTGGAACGCGGGTTTTCGTCCGGGCACTTTCTCCGCAACTACAAGGGGAAGTGCGAGAATCCGCATGGGCATAATTACAAAGTCGAGATCACGCTCTGCGGCGAGACGCTCGATCAGGCGGGGCTGCTGCTGGATTTTCGCGATCTGAAACAAGTGATGCGGCCGCTGATCGACCGGCTCGACCACCAGATGCTCAACGACATCGAGCCATTCACGACGATTAATCCATCGGCGGAGAACCTGGCGAAGTTTTTCTACGACGAGACCAACCAGCAGCTCCACCAGATGACGCAGGGGCGCGTGCGCGTGAAGGACTGCACCATCTACGAAACCGACACGACGACGGCGACCTACTACGAGTAGCGCTGCCGGGGCAGGGTAACGATGGAGAACCACTGGTGGCTCGGACTGGCTTGCGCGCTTATCTTGTTCGGAGTGGTCGGCTGGTTTTCCTGGCTTGTGAACCGGACAGCATCGCGGGAAAAAGACAAAACGAAGTGAGCACCGCTTGTATCTGATCGAAATCTATAAATCCATTCAGGGCGAATCGAGCTTCGCCGGAGTGCCGTGCATCTTTGTGCGGCTCGCGGGGTGCAACCTGCGCTGCTCGTGGTGCGATTCGGAGTATACGTTCACCGGCGGTTACAAAATGTCGGAGGACGAGGTGGTTGCCGAAGTGGAAAAGCTGGCTCCGGTGAAACTGGTGGAATTCACAGGCGGTGAGCCGATGCTGCAGGAGCGGGAGCTGATTCCGCTGATGGATCGGCTGCTGGGGCAGGGCTACGAGCTGATGATCGAGACCAGCGGAGAGCGGCCTCTGGAGCGGGTTCCGGGGGCGGTGCACAAGATTGTGGATGTGAAGTGTCCGGGGTCGGGCGAGGGCGGGACCTTTCGGATGTCGAACCTGGAGTGTGTGACGGAGCGGGATGAGGTGAAGTTCGTGGTCCTGAACCGCGGGGATTACGAATTTGCGCGGGATTTCATTCGCGAGCATGGGCTGGAGCGGCGGGCGGGGCAGGTGCTGCTGTCACCGGCTTTTTCGAAGACTCCGTCGGGGGCGCGGAGCACGGAGAACGCTGTGATGGATCCGCGGGAGCTGGTGGAGTGGATGCTGGCTGATGGAGTGACGGGCCGGCTGAGTTTGCAGATCCACAAGTATGTTTGGGAGCCGCTGAAGAAGGGGGTTTAAACCCCCACGGGAAACGGTTTTGGTGAAGCGTCGTCGAGGTTGGCTCCCGTCCGCCAGCGTTCGAAGCGGCCCTGGAGGAGCGAGAGCAGGCCTGTGTACCAGTAGCCGACAACGAAGAGCAGCAGGAACGGCACCGTGAAGTAGTTCTCGTTGTCGACCGCGTACCAGATGCACATGGCGAAGTAGGCTCCGATCAGCAATTCTAGAAACGGAATCAGGCCGAGGCGCTTTCGATACTTCGCCGCGCCTTTGGATCTTTCGCCTTTCTTCTGGACGCGGTACTTCGGTGTGCGCTTGAAAGCGCTCTGAATGCCGAAGATGGCTTCCATCACGGCGATGGTATTGGTGATCGTCAGGCCGATGCCGAGGGACATGAGAAAAGGAAGATAGAGGATGCACTTATACCAGCGGCGCGGGAAGAGTTCTTTCTGGGAGACCAGATAAAACGACGAGATCGAGAACGTCGAGGCGAGGAAGAGGGGAAAGTCGATGTAGAGCATCTCCCACCAGCCCTGGTAGAAGCGGATGATCATGGCGGGCATCAGCAGGACTGACAGGATCACCATGAGCGGATAGCTGAGGTTCGCGGTGAGGTGATACCAGGCTTCGACCTTGACGCGCATGGGCACGTCGGAGCGGAAGAGGCGGGGCAGGATTTTCTTCGAGGTCTGAATGAGGCCCTTGGCCCATCGCTGCTGCTGGGTCTTGAAGGCGGTCATCTCGATGGGGACCTCGGCGGGGCAGGCGACATCCTGGAGGTATTTGAATTTCCAGCCAATGATCTGGGCGCGATAGCTGAGATCGGTGTCTTCGGTGAGGGTGTCGTGCTGCCAGCCGCCAGCCTGGTCGATGACGCAGCGACGCCACATGCCGGCGGTGCCGTTGAAGTTGAAGAAGACGCCGGTGCGGGCGCGTGCGCCGTGCTCGAGGACGAAGTGGCCGTCGAGGAGAATGGCCTCGACCTGGGTGAGGAAGCTGTAGTCGCGGTTGAGGTGGGTCCAACGGGTCTGCACCATGCCGATTTCGGGGTCGGCGAAGTGGTGGATGACGCGCATCAGCCAGTCGGCCGGCGGGGTAAAGTCGGCGTCGAAGATGGCGACGAATTCGCCTGTTGCTGTGTGGAGGCCTTCGTCGAGGGCTCCGGCTTTAAACCCCACGCGGTTGGTTCGGTGCAGATAGACGATGGGATTGCCGAGCGCGCGGAAGCGTTCGACGATGGCCTGGGCGACCTCTTTGGTCTCGTCGGTGGAGTCGTCAAGGACCTGGATTTCGAGCAGGTCGCGGGGGTAGTCGAGGCGGCAGATGGAGTCGATGAGGCGGTCGACGACGAACTGCTCGTTGAAGATGGGAAGCTGGACGGTGACGCGGGGCAATTTCTCAAAGTGCGACGGCGGCTCGTGGGTCGCGTTTTTGCGATGGCGGTAGTAGAGCCAGACCAGGGTGTAGCGATGGAAGCCGTAGATCGCGAGCACGATCATGACGGCGAAGTAGGGCGTCAGCAGCGCCGTGTCGAAAGAGAAAAGCTGCCAGTGGTAGAGGTTCTGAAAGGTGTGGTCGCCGTAGTGGGTGCGCAGATAGTGGCGGAGGTCGTTCTTAACAAAAAAAAAGGCGAGAGTCTGGGCGCAGGTCAGCAGAGATCGGGTGGCCGCCGCAATGAGCATGAAGAAACAGGGTACAGGGTGCAGGGCGCAGGGTATAGAAGAGAGTTTAGCGTTCAGGGATCAGGGATCAGAGTGCGCGGTGGGTTATCACAGTGCCAGTGCACTCTGTGGTGTGGTCGGGGACTTCGATCCGACGTGCCTGACGCGAAAACCCATGTCCCTCCCAAAAGGGCGGGGTGCGCAGGCGAAAGAGTCGCGCTACTTTCGCCCGAACCGGTAGACCATTCCCAGATTGCCGCCGAGGTTCTCCTTGAAGCCCGAACCGTAGTTGGTGATCACCTCATTCGCCGAGAAGCGGAAGGCAAGCCCGGGGCTGAGATTCCAGTCGGCCGAGACGCCGCCGAGGAAGTTGAGCACGGTCGAGTCTTCATAGAGCCCTACCAGCTGTGGCGGCAGTCCGTGTGTTCCGGTGCCGAAGTTGCCGTGGCCGGCGCCCACCAGCCCTTCAGCCGTCCAGCCCCAGTGCTGGCCCTTGAAGAAGCGATAGCGCGGTCCGCCCATAAACGTGTACTGGCTGATGCCGGGGTTGTACGCCTGGCTTACGGGAGGGTTGAGAGTGATATGAGTACCCGTGTACGCGGTGCCGTAATAGCCGCGAAAGTCGGCCGAGATGCCGAGGTCGCCGTGGAAGTAGTCAGTCAGGTCCACGAACCATCCGGCTTCGTTCATGCGCTGGAGGCTGTCGCCTGGCGTGAAGCGCAGAGAGCCGCCGCCAAAGCTCAGCTCATATTTGTGGCTGTAGGTGTCCTGAATGATCTGCTGGATTCGAACCTTGCGCCGCGCGTTGACACGAGCCTGTGCCTGGCGAAGCACCTCGGCCTGATTCTGAGGAGCGGTCGGCTGCTGCTGGCTCTGGTCTGAAGGCTGCGTCTGAGGGTTGGCCGCCGGCTGCTGGGAGCTGGAGTCCTGTGCGCGAATGACGGAGGGGAAAACAAGAACAAGCGCGAGGAGCGGATACAGAGCGTATCCGGAGAACTTGCGAAAATGCATGAACCTGGGTGCCTCCACTGCTTAGACGAAAAGAAGAAGATTTTCTGCTGGTTACAGGGTACTGAATACAGCGTACAGGGTCGAGGGTGCAGGGTACAGGGGCGCGACCCTGGAGTTCGGTTTGGTTGACTTGCCATGCGCTTTTCAGCTTCACTCAGACGGATCCGCTCCATGTTCACCGCAAACTCTGCATTGCGGAATCTTCATTGCCGTGCAAGGATGCCCGGAAGGACTGCGGTTATTTTGGGGAATGAGGATTCGAGCCGATGAGATTTCTGTTGGGGCTGGTCATTGGGCTGCTGTTCGTTCCGGTATGTGGGCTGATCTACTTCCAAATGGGGCATCCGCCGGTCGCGGTGGCCGATGTGCCATTTCCTTTTGAGAAGCAGATCGTGCATGTGCCGCTCTCTGCCCGCATTGAAGCCGAGATGCCGAAGAGTGCGCCCATTGAGGCCAGCGCCACCAACCTGACGGCGGGGGCGCAAATCTATCGCGAACAGTGCGCCGCGTGTCATGGGTTGTATGGCCGGCCCTCCGACTACGCTTCGCACATGTATCCCAAGGCTCCCCAGCTATGGGCGCCGCACCATAACGGTGTTGTCGGTGTGAGCGACGACCCGGTGGGTGAGACCGAGTGGAAAGTCGTTAACGGAATCCGCCTGAGCGGCATGCCTGCGTTTGGCAAGACTCTCAACTCCACGCAGATCTGGCAGGTGTCATTGTTGCTGAAGAACGCGGATCATCCGCTGCCGCCCGATGTGATGAAACTGCTCTCGACTTCGCTCGACTATGGAGTGGGCCAGACCGCCGCGACGCAATAGGCAGCCTTCAATACCCCGCCGCTTCTCCATAGTGATGCCGGTGATCCTGGCCGCCTTCCCGCTCTCCGGTCTTCGGATCGACGGCAATGCACTCGCCGTCCGACCAGCGTCCGCCCACGCGCGCGCTATAGCCCTCAGCCCTGAGCCCATCGAGCGTCGCCGGCAAAAAACCAGGTTCCAGGAACAGCACGTCAGGCAAATATTGATGGTGGAAGCGCGGTGCATCCACCGCCTGCTGGATGTTCAGCCCCTCATCGGCCACGCTCAGAAAAATATTTGCCACCGTCGTGATGATTCGGCCGCCGCCTGGCGATCCCAGCACCATCGCCACCTTGCTGTCCCTGAGCACGATCGTCGGTGTCATGCTTGATAGCGGGCGCTTGCCCGGCGCAATCGCATTTGCCGGCCCCTGAATCAGCCCGAACATATTCGGCACACCCTGCTTCGACGCAAAGTCGTCCATCTCGTCGTTCAACAGGAAACCCAGCCCTGGCACGGTCACGCCTGACCCGTATCCACCGTTCAGCGTTGTCGTCACCGACACCGCGTCTCCTGCGGCATCCATCACCGAATAGTGGGTGGTGTCGGCTGCCTCCTGCCGCACATCGGCCATGGTCGGCGCCGGCGGCAGGAATCCCGCTGGTCTCTCCAGAGAAGCCGATGCGCTCGCGTGATCCCTGTCAATCGATTTCCTCCACGCCTCACCGTACGACTTGCTGATCAGCCGTTCCACCGGAATCTTGACGTAATCCGGATCGCCGAGGTAGCCGGTGCGGTCCATGTAGGCGCGCCGAAACGCTTCGACGACAAGGTGCATCTCCGGCGCCGTGCGGTCGCCGAGCGCGTGCAGATTGTCGCCGTCGAGCATGTTCAGCATCTCGATCAGGGCTACCCCACCCGACGACGGCGGCGGCGCGCTTACGATCTCGTAGCCGTGATACCTCCCGGTCACCGGCTTGCGTTCCTTCACCGTGTATCGCGCCATGTCGTCGGTCGTAATCAGGCCACCGCCCTTCTGGACTGCGTCGGCGATCTGCCTGGCCATCGCACCGCGATAGAAGCCATCCGGATCCTTCGCGATTTTCCGCAGCGTCTCGGCCAGCTCCGGCTGACGGAACAGTTCGCCGGTTTTGTAGAAATCGCCGTCCCGCTGAAAGATCCGACGCGACTCAGGAAACCCTGTCAGGATCTTGTCGTGCATTTCGTCAGCCTCCTCATCGCTCAGGATGAATCCATCTGCGGCGAGGCGAATCGAGGGTGCCATCACTTTTCCCAGGGTCAGCTTGCCGTACTTCTTCTCCGCGTAGACCAGCCCCGCCACCGCGCCCGGCACGCCAATCGCGCGATAGCCTTCGATGCTGGCCCGGGGAATAATGTTCCCCTGCGCGTCGAGATACATATTCGTCGTCGCAGCCAGCGGCGCCTTCTCTCGATAGTCGATAAAGAGATCCCGTCCGTCACACTCGTGCACCAGCATGAATCCGCCGCCGCCGATGTTTCCCGCCACCGGATGGACTACGGCCAGCGCGAACCCCACCGCCACAGCCGCATCCACGGCGTTGCCGCCCGCTTTGAGAATGCTCACGCCTGCATCGGTCGCCAGATGGTGCACCGTCACCACCATCGCGTGCTGCGCGCGTACCGGGTACTCGCTCATGTATGCGATCGAGCTGCGTCCTGCATCGTCCGGAGCCGCATCGTGGGTGGGCTTCGGTGTCTGTGCCAGTATCGGCAGGACCGCTGCAGCGGAGAGAGAAGCGACGATTGAGAGGGCGAGAAGACGGAAGCAGCAGATTCTCATAGGACAGGGGATGACTCGATTCCGAGAATTGTAGCCCGCCAAAACGCTGTTCGCTCGATAGCTGACAACTGAACGCTGTCATTGACCCCCCCAATGCCCGCGCTTAGACTGAAGGGCAGTTCATCCGTCCAACCTCTTATGTCGTCGCGTTCCCGCCACTGTCCTCTCTTGCTTCTCCTCGCGGGATCCCTCTCCGCCCTCCCGTGCCTCGCGCAGCAGGGCCAGGGCTCGAGTTCCAGCCAGGTTCCCGGTCTCAACCCCACACAGGTCCCCGCCCCCAGGCGTACCGCGCCGTCCGAGCAAAAGCTCTCTACTGCTCCCGCCCTCATTGATCCCGCCGGTCCCGACGTGAGCCTCGAGACCAGCGAAGCGATGTTCGACATCGGCGTAGCCCTCAATGCCTGTGGTTACGATCACGGCCTCGACCAGTCCGAGCCCGTCCGCAAAACCGTCCGCGACGAAATCAACACCGCCCTGCAGACATCCGCTGATGCACGCGACGACCGTGACAAGCTTTGCGCCTTCATCGATCAGCATCGCACTGAAGATCCGGCGCACAGCCTCTCACAATACGTCTCGCTCGCCCTCTACCTCACCTCGCCGCCGCAACTCACTCCCAGTGTCGAAGAACAGGACCTGCCGCCCGATGCCAACGCCGTTGAGCTGGTCCTGCCTCTCGTCCGCCGCTTCGCCTCCGACATCGACCTCCATCACATCTTTGTCGAAAACCGCGTTGCCTACGACGATCTCGCCAACAAGCTGCACAATCCTCTGTCGCAGATGATCGTCGCCACGAATTACTACCTCAAAATGCCGGCCTCGTCGTTTAGCGGGCGCCACTTTCTGGTTGTGATCGAACCGCTCTTCTCGCCGCTGGAAACCAACGCCCGCGTCTATGGCTCGGACTACGTCGTTGTTGCCTCACCCAGCAACGGACAAATCTCCATGGATCTGGTCCGCCACGCGTACCTGCACTATGAGATCGAGCCGCTCCTCTATCAGCGCGCCACTTCCATGGATCGCCTCATGCCCATCCTGCGCGCCGTTGACGACGCCCCGCTCGAGTTCGAATTCAAAAGCGACATCGTGGCCCTCGTCATCGAATGCATGATCCGTGCCATCGAAGCGCGCACCATGAATACCGGCATCTCCGACGTTCATGTCCCCACCAACCTGCCCCACAGCGAGACCGAGCAGTACGAGCAGGCACGCACCGCGACTCAGCAACGCCAGGAGGCTGTCCGCCAGCAGCTCGTCAATCACGATATGACCCAGGGCTATGTGCTTACGCAGTACTTCTACAACCAGCTGCGCGGCTTCGAGAAGAGTCCCGAAAGTCTGAACGAAGCCATCGGTCCCATGGTCTATGGCATGGATATGAGCGTCGAAACGCACCGGGCCCGTGAAATCACTTTCGACACGCAGGGTGAGGGCGACATCATGAGCCGCTCGCCGCAGCGCCCCGCGCAGGCAAAGCAGCTCGACCTCGCCGAACTCGACCTCATGAAGGGTGACGTTGCCGGTGCTGCGGAGATCGCGCAAAAGGCTCTCGACACCCACAGCGGCGATTCCGGTCAGGCCAACTTCATCCTCGCGCGCGTCGACCTGATGAACGGCAAGATCGACGATGCAGAGGCGGCCTTCCGCAATACGATCGCCGCCAGCAAGGACCCGCGCATGGTGGCCTGGTCCCACATTTATATCGGGCGAATTTTCGACGTCAAAGAGCAGCGCGACGACGCGGTTGCCGAGTACCGCGCAGCGCTTGCCAGCCGCGACGGCCAGCCTGATACCAAAGCCGCCGCCGAAGCCGGCATCAAAAAACCCTTCGCGCTGCCCCAGCATAACGATTCATCCAACGCCGGCGAACAGGGGCAGCCGCCGGCCTCCAACCCTTCTCACCCGCAATAATCTGCTCGGAACCGGGACGCCCTGGTCGTTTCCATGTCCTCAGTGACCTCCGTGGTGAGCTGTTCCTGAACGCCCCCTCTGCAATAATCATTTCAGCGGCCCGCGCATGAAGCTCTCCGCACATCCTCCCATCGACGAGCCCACGCTGGCCGAGTCACCGATCGCCGATCCCGCCGCTATCGACGAGCTCCAGGCACTCCTCCACCACCGCTTTGGCCATCCCGAACTCCTCCGCCGCGCCCTCACTCACAGCTCGCTGGCGCACGAGCGCGGAGCCGATGAGCCACAGCGTGAAGACAACGAAACCCTGGAGTTCCTTGGCGATGCAGTCGTCGGCATGGTCGCGGCTGAACATGTTTTTCGTTCTTACCCTGAGCTTTCCGAAGGCGACCTCACGCGTCTCCGCGGTGCGCTGGTCAGCCGCCGCCACCTTGCCGACGTTGCCTCCGATCTCGACCTCGGCCGCTTCCTCCTGCTCGGCCGCGGCGAAGAGCGCAGCGGCGGCCGCACCAAAACAGCGCTGCTGGCCAACGCTATGGAAGCCGTCATCGGCGCCATTTATCTCGACGCCGGCCTCGAAGCCGCTCGCGCTCTGATCCACGCTCGCGTCATCCAGCCGATTATTGCCAACCTGCGCGAGCAGCTTGACGCCCGCGGCGGTATGGGCGACTTCAAGTCCGTCCTCCAGGAACTTCTGCAGGCGCGCAAACAGGGCCAGCCGGACTACCGCATTACCGCTGAAACCGGGCCCGACCATCGCAAGCGGTTCCACGTCGAGGTCCGCATTGCAGGCAGCGTGCTGGCTGAGGGCGAAGGCCGCACGCGCAAACATGCCGAACAGGATGCCGCACGCCGGGCCGTTGATAAGCTGCACGAAAACCCGAACTCCGCGGAGCCGCAGCTATGAGCGCTCCTGATCTCGGCCCGCACCAGAATCCTCCGACCACCTCGGAGCCCGGCTACCACCCGGGCCCCGAACCTCACGAGGGGCCGGACCTTTTCGGCGTTCTGCCTCTGACACAACCACCACCGCCTCCCGCCCCAAAACGCAAAGTTGTCCTGTTCCCAGGTGTCATGGAGATGTTGCGCTCTCTGCTCATCGTGCTCGTTGTCGCGCTCTACATCCTCACCTTCGTCGTCCAGCCCTTCCGCATTCCGTCCGAGTCGATGGAGCGCACGCTGCTGGTCGGCGATTTCCTCCTCGTCAACAAGATGGCCTTTGCGCCCCCGGGCCGCTGGAACTGGCTCCTTCCCTATCGCTCTATCGAGCGTGGGGACATCATCGTCTTTCACTTTCCGCCCGACCCGCCGGAGCACGTCGTCAAGCGCGTCATCGGCCTGCCCGGCGATCGCGTTCACCTGCAGAACGGCCTCACCTGGGTCAACGGTGAGCGCATTGACGAGCCCTGGGTCGTCTTCGAGCCCGCTTACCCCGACGATTTTCGCGACAATTTCCCCACCGAGCTCTATACCGATCCCGGTGTCGACGCGCACTGGTGGATGCAGATGCGCACCGACGTTCGTGAAGGCGACCTCGTCGTTCCGCCTGACAGCTACTTCGTACTCGGCGACAATCGCAACTTCAGCCGAGACAGCCGCTACTGGGGTTTCGTTCCGCGCGACCATATCGTGGGCCGCCCGTTCATCGTGTATTTCTCCCTGCGAGAGCCCTCCGCCACCGATGTTGCGCAGCTGGCGGATGATAGACTCGGACAGAAAAATGATTTGTGGGAGAAGATCGTCAACGTCGCGCGCTGGAATCGCCTGATGCGCGTCGTACGCTGAGGAATGCTGATGGCAGAAGCTGAGGAGCAGCACCCGTCGAAACACAAGCATGATGAAACCCCGCTTGAGGCCTTCGCCTCGATCTGCGGTGTCCTGGCTGTCGGTCTGTTCGTCCTCGTCTTCATCTTTCAGAATTTTGCTATCCCATCCTCCTCGATGGTGAAAGCCCTGCTCGTGGGCGACCACGTTCTCGTCGACCGCATCACGCTCGCGCCGCGTGCGCGCTGGGCACCCTTCATCAACTATCGCGACGTCCATCGCGGCGACATCGTCGTCTTCTATAAGCCCACACTCGAACCCAACGGCGATCATCTCTTTCTGGTGAAACGCGTCATGGGTATCCCAGGCGATCGCATCCACCTCCGCAACGGCATCGTCTATCGCAACGGCGTCGCTCTCGATGAGCCGTACGCCGGCAAGCCCACGGACGCGGACTACGATGCGTACCGCGACGACTTTCCCTCTATCTCCCCGAGCCTCAGTGGTAACGTCACCGCCGAATGGGGCGAGGCGCTGGCCACCTATATTCAGGGCCAGGATCTCGTCGTTCCCGCAGGGATGTATTTCTGCATGGGCGATAACCGCATCGTCAGCCTCGACAGTCGCTACTGGGGCTTCGTCCCCCGCGCCAACATCGTCGGCCGCCCCCTGTTCGTCTACTGGTCCTTCGAAACGCCCGAGTCGCAGGAGTACAAAACCTCGGCGGCGGACCGCATCGGCTGGATTCTCCACGAGACCATCCACTTCTTCGATCAGACCCGCTGGAGCCGCACTCTCCACCGAGTGAAATAGCCATGCCTTCGCTGGAGGAGCTTGTTTCCTCCGAGGAGTCTCGCAGCCCTCGGCCTTTTCCGTGGCTGCGTGTTGCCATCATCGGCGGCCTCATCGCAATACTGCTGATGGCCATCTTCCTGCCGCCTTATTTCAACCTCGGCAGATATCGCCGGTCCATCACGGCAAGTATGTCGGAAGCGCTGGGGCGCCCCGTCTACGTCGGCGGCATGCAACTTCGGCTGCTGCCTGTCCCCGGCATCGTCATGACCGATTTCACGGTCGACGAAGATCCCTCCTTCGGCTACGAACCCGCGCTCCATGCCAACTCCGTCGTAGCCTCCCTGCGCGTCAGCTCGCTCTGGCGCGGACGCCTCGAAGTGAGCCGCATCAGCCTCGACGAAGCCAACCTGAACCTTGTCCGCAATGCGACGGGCCACTGGAGCATCGAATCGGTCCTGCTCCGCGCCTCGCAAATCTCCAACGCGCCCACCGGCCAGCACCGCGCCAGTGCTCGTCCTCGCTTTCCCTATATCGAAGCCACCAATGCCCGGATCGACTTCAAAGACGGCGTCGAGAAAAAGCCTTTCTCGCTGATGAACGCCGAGTTTGCCATGTGGCAGGCGAGCACAGACGAGTGGCGCCTCCGCCTCCGCGCGCAGCCGGTCCGCACCGACCTGCAGCTTCACCTGTCGGACACCGGCGAGCTCAACATTGAGGGGTCTCTGCGCCGTGCTGGTGGGCTCGATGCCGTGCCGGTCGATCTCAGCGCCGAGTGGAGCGGCGCTCAGCTCGGCCAGGTCACGCGCCTCCTCGCCGGCATGGACAGTGGATGGCGCGGGGACCTCGACCTCACCACTACCATTCGCGGCACTCTGGGCGATCTCCAGCTGCAGTCGCGCCTCCGTGTCGCCGATCTTCGCCGCCAGGAGTTCCAGCCGCCCTCCACGGTCGACATCGATGCGACCTGCCGCAGCAGTTACGCTCGTGCCCGGCATACCCTCGACAACATCACCTGTTTCTCGCCCGTTGCCAGTGGGCACCTGCTCCTCACCGGCAACCTCCAGGGCTTTGGCTCACCAGAGGCCGACCTCCAGCTCGAAATCAACAGTATTCCCGCTGCTTTCCCCGTGCGATTGCTTCAGCTCATCCGGCCCGGCGCGCAGAACCTCACGGTCAGCGGCATCGTCAATGGCAGTTTTCACGTCGTTACCGCCGAGCACCCGCTTCTCACCGGGACTGCCGACGCCACCGGCGTCTCGCTTCGCTACTCCGGGGGCGTACTGAATCTCCCCGTGATGCACTTCGTTGCGTCATCACAGCAACCCGCGCATTCGCGCCATGCGCAGCAGGCCGTATCTCGGGTGCACCGTGTCCCTGGTGTTGGGGAAATGGGGCTGGCAGAGAACACCATTCAGCTTCTTCCCATCTCCATCGCCCTGGGCGAAACGCAGCCGCTTGTCGTCGAAAGCCGCTTCACGCGCGCAGGGTTCGAGCTTCACCTTACCGGTCCGGCCTCCCTCGCGCGGCTCCTCCCTGTGATCGACAACTTCGGCGTGCTCCAGAATGCAACCAGCCTCGTCGCTGCGCGCGGGCGCGTCGCACTCAATCTGAACGCCACCGGCCAGTGGATGCGACCGATCGCGGCTTCCCCAATCGGCAACGGCATTGCCACCAGCGGCTCGGTCGCCCTCGAATCCGCTCAGCTGCGCCCCGCCTTCCTGCCAGCGCCAGTCGATGTGCAATCGGCCAACATCGCCCTGACTCCCGATCAGATTTCCTGGCAGAACGTTGCCCTCACATACCAGAAGATACCCATGCATGGCTCATTGCAGTTTCCTGTCGTCTGCTCTAACCCGACAGGCTGTCCCGCTACATTCACCCTTGCGTTGGGTTCCAGCAGCGCCGACGCCATAGAAACGGCGGTCGGGGTCAATCCTGACAGCAGTCTGCTCGGGAGGCTGCTCAGTTTCGGCCAAAATCGACCGGCCTGGCCGCCTCTCGAGGGTCAGATTCAGTGCGAGCAACTCGATCTTGGAACGCTTCCGCTGCACAACATCACGGCCACACTCAGTACCGTGGGCAACACGCTGACGTTTTCCTCATTCGACGCCACAGTCCTGGGCGGAAGCCTCTACTGGACCGGGGAGATGCGCATCGACGATGGTACGCCCCACTGGAAGCTGAGAACACGCCTCACTGAAGCCAATGCCTCTGAGGCCGCCGCTCTCTTCGATGAAAAGTGGGGTCCGGGCCAGGTGAACGCCGACGTCACGCTCTCCATGACCGGCTATCGTGCGGCCGATCTTGCCGGCTCTGCTTCCGGCGACTTCTCCGTCGCCTGGCAAAATGGCGCGTTCCCAGGCGGCACATCCGGCAAAGGCTCCATAGTCAGCACTGCGTCCCCGTTGTCAGGGCCGGTTTTCTTCGAACGCTGGACTGCCAGGGGAACCATCGCTTCGCGCGCGCTGAAGATCGCCAGCGGCAACCTCATTCGCGCCGGCAGAAGCAATGCCCTCCATGGCTCGATCTCCTTCGACCGCGACCTCGACCTTAACGTTGAAACACGGCGTGGCGCCGAGAAGATCAGCGGAACCCTCGCCGAGCCCGTTTTTACTGCGCCTTTGCAGCCGTGATGATCCGTTCGTGAACGCTGTCCCGCACCTCTGGCACCGACCCGTCATTCAAGTCCACCTCAACCGGATCCTCCGCGAACGTCATGCGATTCGTGATGCGCCCATGCGCGGGAACCAGCACTCGGTGCGTCACCGATCCGTCCATCCCCTTCAGCGTCACCGGCACCTCAGCCGACGCATAGCCGTCGTTTTGAATCTCGACGGCCACCAGCACCTGCTGCTTCCCCTCCCGGCTCGGATAAACCCCGCCAATCGACAAATCCGGCAGACCGCGATCGCGATAAACCCAGTCGTCGAAGAACCACTTCAGATCCCGGCCACTCGCTTTCTCGACCAGCCCCTCGAAATACCCGGGAGTCGTATCCTGCGCCGCGTTGTACTGCTGCAGGGCGCTCTGCAGTTCTTTGCCGCCAGCCGCATCACGCAGCATCCACAACACGTATTCGGCCTTCGTGCGGTAGTAGACCGCGCTCACTGCGTGGAGCAGATCTTCGCCTGCTCCTTCGCCTGGAGACGCCGGCTCCGCCAGCGCCAGGGCAGGCCGGTCGGCATTCAGTCTCTCCAATGCGGCCTGTTGTCCCTCACTTTGCTCAACCCACAGCGATCCGAGAAACGCCGCCACGCCCTCGTTCAGCCATACGCGAGGCGACTGGAACGCCCCATGTGCCAGCGCATGTACCGCCACCGGCGCCAGATGCTGTGCGTCATCGCTGGAAAGCGGCGTCGCCAGCAACTCGCCCATTTCGGCCGGGGCATCGTACGACTCTGGCAAGTCGAGAATGGTAAAGGTCGTCCTCGCTGCCCCAGGCGCGGCTTTACCGAACCAGGTTGTTATGAGCGGCTCCGCCAGTGCTGCGGCGTCGACATACCTTTGCGCGCTGCCTGCGTCTGCATCCGTCGCCAGCACACGCAGTCCGTAGCCCTGGACGGCACCCCTCCGCGCCACAAAAAACGATGGCGTCTCAAACCCCAGCCGCGTTGCGGGAAGGGAAGCGGTCACCACCCCGGGAAACGAGGCTGACGGCATGGCCGAGGGCTGCGTGCCCGCCACGGAATTTCCATCCAGCACCACTGTGTTCGGAACCGGCGAGACAAACTCATCGGTCACGCGCAGGCTAACCGTCGCGTCCTCGTCCATCTGCTTCTGCCGCCCGATCTCCGCGAAGAGATTTGAGCCATCCCTGAGCAGCACGGGTACTGAGCTGACCGGATACCAAACCACATTTCCGAATCCCCTTACTCCGGTGAAGTCTTCCGTGATGCGGTCCCAGTCTGATGCCTGAGCCGTCGTTTCCGGAGCCCCAACCGCGGTCAGCCGCTCCGCGGTCATCGGCACCGTTCCGCCGTAATCGACATCCAGCGTGACAGAAGAGCCCGACGCGAGCGCCTCCGCCAGCGGAACCACCGCCTCGTCAAGCTTTCCCGTGTGATCGGCATCGCTGAAGATCGTGGACTGTGCGAATGCCACCTTCCTGCCCTGGAATCCCACAGTCTCAAAATGCAATGTCGACGAAAGCTGCAAAGCGATCCTGCTCAGCGGATCTGAACCGGCGTTCCGCAACGTCACCCGCGCGTGGACCTCCATCGCCTGGTCTCGCGGGTTCAGGTGTACATCCAGATTCCATGCAGTGATTGCGACCGACCGGCGGTCTGCATCGGTGACCGAAGAAGCTGTCGCACTCTTCCCCGAACCCGGCGCCTTTTCACTCGATGCGGGCTGGCCCGAAAACAGCACCTGGCTCCCCTGTGTAACAGGCACCGTGGGCTTGCTTTCCTGTTGTGCGGATCCCGCCTGCGTGAATCGCAGACAAGTGCCAGCCACTGCGGCGCAGAGCAGCCAAGCCCTCATGAACCCAACCCCTTTTCCGGACGATTCTGGCGCCGCGACTCTGCCCCGCCCGCGCGCAATTCCGAAGCAACCGCCCGCCGCTGCCGCGCCGCCTCATACAAGACCACGGCACCCGCGGCCGACACGTTCAGCGAATCCACTTTTCCCGCCATTGGAATCCGGAGGAGACGATCGCAGGTCTTCCGCACCAACTCGTGCAAACCGGCTCCTTCGCGTCCCATCACTACCACCGTGTTGGACCGGAAATCGTAGCGGTCGTAATCCGTCGTGCCGCGCTCGTCCAGACCCACGACCCACAGGTTCCGTGTCTTCAGCGTTTCCAGCGCCCGAACCAAATTGACCACGCGTGACAACCGCAGATGTTCCGCTGCTCCGGCCGATGCCTTCACCGCCACAGCACTCAGCGGCGCTGACCGGCGTTCGGTCAGCAGCACGCCATCCACCCCTGCGCCTTCGGCCGTTCGCAGCAGCGCGCCAAGGTTCTGCGGATCCTCCACGCCATCGAGTGCCAGCACCAGTCGCGGCTCCTCACCCTGGAGTAAATCGTCCACATCCAGAAAGGCCCGTTCCCCAACGATCGCCACCACGCCCTGATGCGCTGTCGTCCCGGCCAGCCGGCTCAGCGCCTCTTTTGGCTCGGTACGCACCGGCACACCCACCGAGCGCGCCAGCGTCACGATCTCTCCCAGCCGGTGATCGTGCCGCTCCCTTGCCACGCAAACGTGATCAAACCGCCGCGAGCCGGACCGCAGCGCCTCCTCCACGGGGTGAATCCCAAACAGAACGTCCATTCTCTCAAGTCTATCGTTGCAGACAGGGCAAATCCGACTGATAATGGTAGAGTTACCCTGAACCTAGCGACCCGGTGCCCCCGCCGCTTGAGAAAGGTCAGCGATGGATCTGACGCAAAAGGTCGAGAAACTCGTAACCCAAAGCGTCTTTCGGCTTCCTTCCCTCGTCTCTGAGATTGACATGAGCACGGCAGCGCTCCAGCTTGCTGAGGTCGTCCGGTCAGAAAACGCGCGCGTCGTTGAAGGCCTTCGCCGCCACGACCCGCAGCTGCTCGACGAACTCATCCTCCAGTACCAGCATCGATTGCTGCGCTACCTCCTCTATCTCACCGGCAATCGCGAGATGGCTGAGGACCTCTTCCAGGAAACCTGGATGCGAGTCCTCGTGCGGGGCTCTCAGTTCAACGGCAACTCCCGCTTCGATACCTGGCTATTCACCATCGCCCGCAACCTCGTCATTGATGTCCGCCGCCGCCGCTCTATGGCCAGCCTCGAGGAGATGTGCGAGTCCGCCGATGAAGATCGCCCCTTTGAAGTCCCCAGCCACGACAAGTCCCCCTTCGATCACCTCGCGACGCTCGAAAACGGACAGCTGGTCGCCGAGGCGCTGCTGACGCTCGATCCGCTTCATCGCGAGGTCCTGGTGCTGCGCTTCCACGAGGAGATGTCGCTGGAGGAGATCGCACGCATGACGCGCGCCCCGCTCTCCACCGTCAAGTCGCGTCTGTACCGGGGACTCGCCGCTCTGAAGCCGCACGTTGAACCGGCAACCCGTTCCGTTGTGATTCCCTCTGACCGGATGGAGGTTCGATGAGCAGCGAAGTACTCCATCCGCGCAGAAACGGCCACCCGATTCCCGAAATCGTGCTGCGTACGCGTCGCTCCGTGATGGAAGCAGCTATCGAAATCCAGTCGCAGCGGACGCGCAGGCGCCGCCACGCCGGCATCGCTCTGCTCGCCATGGGGGCTCTGGTGCTCCTGTTCGCGCCGGTTCTGTGGAGCGCGGTCAACGATCTCAGTACAGGAGAGCACTTCTTCGACCTGCCCGTTCTGATGCTGACGATGTTTTTGGTCTTCCTCGCCGCCATCTTTGCCATCCTGCTGGTGACGTGGAGAGACCGGGCCGCCCGCGCAGAACGATAGGTCGCCGGGACCGATTCGATGAGCCACGATCTTCGTCAACGCACAGAGCTTCATCAGGAGGGCTTCTCCGGTGAGCTGAGTCTGATCCCCTGGTGGTCCGTTGTGGGCGGCGTTGTTGCCTTTGGACTCATGCAGTACCTCATGTGGGTGGTCGTGCCCGCGCACCGCCACCATCCCCCCAACCTGCCCTTCTGGTTTCGCTTCTACATCGACATCAGCATCGGCCTTCTGGCCGGCCTTTATGTGCTGATGATCGGCTATATCACCCGCGATTCCCCACGCCGCGGCATGAGCGTACCCCTGTGGATGCTGGTCTGCGTGGTCATCCCCAGCGGGATTGGCGCCGTACTCTATTTCCTGCTGCGTCTTCCCGTGCTCTCCACTTGTCCTGCCTGCAGCGCGCGCATTGAGAGCGATTACCACTTCTGTCCGCAGTGCGCTTACCAGGTGTCGCCCTGCTGCGGCAACTGTCACCGCAGGGCCCGCATTACGGACCTCTACTGCGTCTACTGCGGCCACCATCTGGCTGAGGATCATCCGCCGGCACGGCTCCACGCCTTCGCCGAATAGCCCGGGCATCTGTCGATCGGCTGAGCAGACGGGCGACGAGAGAGGTGTGCTCCCGCGGCGATGCAATGCGGCGGAACAACCTTCTCCACCGCGTCTGGGCGGGCCTCCGGGGTCGTGGCCCCTAAAGAGACACTGTCGTCACTGAATGATCTCCGGCCTCGCCCGATTCCAGGACATGTAAGTGCGGATTCCGGTCCGCGACATGGCAACAAAACGCAGGGGTTAACCGTGCCGGAGTTGCAACTAAAGACGCATTGGGTGTGCCACGTCTGAGCCGCTAACATGCAGCAGGACCCAACTCCATTGGGATAACAGGCGGCGCGGGTGAGTCTTTTCTGAAGGACTCCGCAAGAACAGCGACTCTGTGTGGGAAGTGCATCGTGTCGATCCGGGTGAATACTCTCGTCAGTGTCGTAGTCGCAGGCGCTATCGCGAGCTTGTTCGTCGTCCGCGGACACCCTCAGCAGCAGTGGATCCACTTCTTCATCTATCTGACCGCAATCCTTCTCAGCTCAGGCATGAAAGTCGCCTTGCCGAAGAGCGAAGGTACGATGTCGGTCAACTTCCCGTTCATCTTTCTGGGAATCCTGCAGTTGTCGCCTCTGCAGGCTGTGTGCCTGGCGGTATGCAGCGTCATTGCGCAGTGCCGGTTCCGGGTTATCAAGCCATTCACAATTGTTCAGATTTTGTTCAACGTGGCCAACGTCGCCACGGCCACGGCACTTGCATGGCTCACGTTTGCCGGTGGGATGCGCGTGCTTCCGGAGAGCGCGCCTGTACTCGCGCTCGCGGCGATCGTCTACTTCTTTGCAAACACAGTCCCGGTAGCTCTGGTCATCGGCTGGTCGTCTGACACTTCGCCTTTGGCGCACTGGCGCCAGGAATTTCCGTGGTATCTGCCGTTTTATCTGGTTGGCGCTATGGTGGCAGTACTCGCCGACTTCATCGGAATCCGCTTTGGCTGGCTGACATCGCTGCTGCTCATCCCGCTGGTCTACACGGTCTATCGAGCTTACTGCGCCCAGATGGCGATGGTTCGCGATCGCGAACAGCACATTCGCGAGATTGAGGCGCTGTATATGCGGACCATCGAGGGCCTCTCGATGGCCATTGAGGCCAAAGACGAGGGAACGCACGAGCACCTGATGCGGGTCCGCGTTTATGTCGCCGAGCTGGGCAGGATCATGAAGCTGGATTCGATGCAGATGCAGGCGATGAACATCGCCGCATTCCTGCATGACATCGGCAAACTGGCGATTCCGGAACAGATTCTGAACAAGCCGGGCAAACTGACGCCGGCCGAATTCGAGAAGATGAAAACCCACACGGTGGTGGGTGCCGACATTCTGGAACGGGTGAAGTTCCCTTATCCTGTCGTGCCGATCGTTCGATCGCACCATGAAGCCTGGGATGGGAGCGGTTATCCCGACGGGCTCAAGGGCGAGGAGATTCCCATTGGAGCGCGCATCCTCTCGGTTGTCGACTGCTTCGACGCGCTGGCTTCCGAGCGCCCCTACCGGCATGCGCTGCCGGTCGACGAAGCCATGGCAATTGTGAAAGGCAGGGCCGGCATCCAGTTCGATCCGGCGATTGTCATGCTCCTGGAGGAGCATTATCCGGCCCTGGAGGCGCTGGCGCGGCAGCAGAGCAGCGCGATGGAGCCGCTGAAAACCGACATCTTTATCGAACGTGGTGCCGCTCCAGGAGCGGGTTTCGACGTGGACCCCACCGCGGGTGAGCCGACCAGCA
>Ga0335072_10004224_pt1 | contig 21445 bp, 21 predicted proteins | sample Lox_Sample_21_FD_206725 | JGI IMG/M metagenome (GOLD analysis project Ga0335072, IMG submission 206725) | Soil microbial communities from Loxahatchee National Wildlife Refuge, Florida, United States - Lox_Sample_2.1 | ecosystem: Environmental > Terrestrial > Soil > Wetlands | place: USA...
ACGACCCGTCTGATCGAACGGGTTGTGTCGCTGGGAGGCCAGCCGCTCCGGCAGGTAGCCCAACTGGTCAGCGATAACCGTGCCGCCCGGCGTAACCTCTCGCCGCTCGGTGGCGCGCAGGCTGGTGTTGGATTTGAGCCGGGTGACAAACGTGCAGCCACGCTCGACCAACCGGGCCCACCAGGCGAAATTGTAGTAGCCCATGTCGAATACGTAGGTGGCGCCGGGCTCGATCGGCAGCAGGCACTTGGCGGCGGTGATGTCGTTGATCCGTGCCTTGGTGAGGGCGAAGTAGGTCGGCCGCTGGGCGGCCGGGTCATAGACCACGTGCAGCTTGGCGGCGACGGTGCCTTTGTGCAGGTCGAACCAGCGCTCCATGCGCGCGCCGAGGCCAAGATGGGTGGCGTCGATCAGCCGCACGGCCTCGCGCAGTGCCTGGCGCGTCTTGGGGGCGTGAGCGTAGCCCAGCAGTGCCTGGAGCAAGTCGAAGAACAGCGCGGCCGGACGGTCACGCATGGCATCCGACAGCGTGCTGCGGGCCGGCGCTTTGCCGCCCAGAAGGCGCAGCGCGCCGCTGTTGGGGGCCAGCGCCGCGATCAGCTTGCGCAGGCTGCCGTAACTGCCGAGTGCTTCGGCCAGCAGGGCGAGGAAGTGGTGACGGCTGGTGAAGCCGCGCTGGGCGTCGTCGGCTCCGTGCTGGCGGACCAGGCGGTCGAAGCGGTCCCAGCAGAAGTGTTCCACGGTTTGTTCGAGCAAGGTAGGCTGGTGGCGCATGGCATCGGCTCTCTCGGCGGTGGGAACGTTGGCGAACGTCTCCCTCGAGTAGAATCGATGCCATGCAGCCGTACAAGCGATAGTTGTGCCGTTTCCAGCAAAATTTGTGCCGGACACCAGTGGCCGTCGCGCACCATGACGCAAGAGGCATTGGTGCGCGCGCCATCGCTTTGTTTATTGTCCCATACGACCTGACCCGCGGTCAGCCGTGCGCGGCAAGACGGCGCGTCGCCGCGGACGATGCATGTTCGCCGGGATTGCCGCCGTGAACGCCGGCTTATCCGTGCCGGCCGGCGCCGGTGTGGTGCGTGCCACGCGTTGCCACGCCATGCCGGCACGATGGCCTGCCGCCGGCGTCATCGCAACGACGAATCGTTGCGGTAGTCAAATTTCGAGAAATACCGTCTCGCCGTCGCCTTGCAGCCGGATGTCCAGCCGCCACACGGCGCCCTCGGTCCGCTTCGCGACCAGCGTGCCGCGCCGCGCGGGAGTCTCGATCGACATCAGCAGCGGGTCGGTCTCGTTCAACGCGTCGCCATCGAAATACGCGCGCGTCACCAGCCCTTTCATCAATCCGCGCGCCATCACGCAGATCGCGATATGCGGCGCCTGCAACGCATTGCCGCGGCCCGGCACCGGTCCCGGCCGGAGCGTCAGGAACCGGTACTCCCCGCGCGCATCCGTCCGGCTGCGGCCGAAACCGGGAAAACTGTCGGACGCCGGCGGATCGGCCTGCCAGATCTCCACGCACGCGTCGGTGCAGGGTGCGCCGTCGCCGTCGATCACCGTGCCGGTCAGGGTCAGCGTCTCGCCGGCCGCGCCGAAGCGGGTCAGGTCGGCCCAGGCCGGGTCTTCGAGCAAGTGCCAGTATGGCCCGACGGTCTGGCTGGCGGTGGCGATCGGCATCGGGCTCAGGCCTCCATCGGCGTGGCGTCGCGGCCGCGCAGCACGATGTCGAAACGATAGCCCAGCGCCCAGTCGGCCTCGGTAAGGTCCATGTCGAACGCCGCCACCAGCCGCTGCCGCGCCTCGCCGTCGGCCGTGCCCTGGTAGATCGGGTCGAACGCCAGCAGCGGATCGCCGGGGAAATACATCTGCGTCACCAGCCGCGTGGCGAAGGCGGGGCCGAACAGGGAGAAGTGGATGTGGTTGGGGCGCCAGGCGTTGCGGTGGTTGGGCCAGGGATAGGCGCCGGGACGGATGGTCAGGAACCGGTAGCGGCCCTCGGCGTCGGTGAACACGCGGCCGGCGCCGCGGAAATTGGGATCGAGCGGCGCGTCGTGCTGGTCCCCCGGATGGTCGTAGCGCCCGGTCGCGTTGGCCTGCCAGATCTCCACCATCGTGTTCGGTACCGGCCGGGCGTTCTCATCCATCACCGTGCCGGCGACGATGATGCGCTCACCGATCGCGGCGTGGCCGGTGGTGTTGGTGGTGAGGTCCTCGGACGGCGGGAAGCGCAGCGCCGTGAAACCGGGGCCGGTGGTTTCCGTGACCGTCTGCGGCAGGGCGTGCAGCTTCTGCATCGGATGCCGCTTCCGCGTGCTGCCGTAGGCCGGGGTGTCGTACTCGGGCTGCGTGCCGGGCTGGTAGGGGCGGAACGGGATCGGGTCGCTCATCGCGGCGCTCCATGAACGGGGCGGGGCACCGTGTCATAGCGGCGGAGGCGCTGCAATACGACGCGCCGGGCCGACACGCCGGGCCAACGCGCCAGCCCGCTGTCAGGCGGCCCCGACGCGGTACGCCGACGTCAGGCGGTGGGTGTCTCGGCCGGCTCGCCCACCCGCAGCAATCCGGCGAGCGCGGCGCGCGGCCGGATCAGATCCTCCAGCGTGTACCGGTCGAGCGTGGCGAGGAACGCGCGCAACGCCTCGTCCATGGCAGTGGCGGCGACGCAGGAGGGCTGGATCGCACACGCGGCCTGCGTGCCGAAGCAGGGCATCAGCTCCAGGTCCGGCTCGGCGCGGCGTACCACGGCGCCGATATTGATCTCGCTGGCCGGGCGCGCCAGCCGCAGCCCGCCGCGCTGGCCGCGCACCGTGATCACGTCGCCGGACAGCGCCAGTTGATGCACCACTTTCATCAGATGATTGGTGGAAATCTGATAGGCGGAGGCAACGTCGGAAATCGTCACCAGCGTTTCGGGACGCAATGCAAGATAAATCAGGGTGCGCAACGTATAGTCGGTGAACACTGTCAGGCGCATCGGCATCCCCTGTTCCGGGTTGCCCCGGCCGGCCGGTCCCGGCGAATTTATCGTCGCCCGTCTATTTGCGGCAGCCAAAAGCCCGATACGGTCGCGGCAAGAGGCGGCACACTACCCTTTAGACGCTATTTTATACGTGCAATAATAGCATACCGCCAGACATGTATTCGGCAGGAAAGGCGCCCATAGTGTACAGGTATGCACCGGAACGCTGGTGTATTCAAACCAGCCGCGACACCACTTCTTCCACGACGGATTCAAACATCTGAGATGTCAGGCGGCCAGTATTCGTGTTCAGCCGCGACACATGATAGCTGTTCGCAAGGAATAGTCCGGGCGCCAGGGAATGAATTTGGCCGTGCGCAAATTTCGCATGGCTGCCCCGCAGACCGCGCGCCCGCAGCACCGCCGCATGCGCCACCCCGCCCAGCGCCAAAATCCCCGCCAGCCGCGGCATCGCGACCATTTCCGCCGCCAGAAAGCGGTTGCAGGCGGCGATCTCGGCCGGCTTCGGCAGATTGGCCGGCGGCACGCAGCGCACGGCGTTGGTGACGCGGCAGTCGACCAGCGCCAGGCCATCGGCCGGATCCGCACGGTAGGCGCCGCGCGCCAGCCCGCAGCGCAGCAGCGTCTGATACAGCAGGGTGCCGGCGAAATCGCCCGTGAACGGACGCCCGGTGCGGTTGGCGCCGCGCACCCCCGGCGCCAGGCCGACAATCAGCAGCCGCGCATCGAGCGGGCCGAAACTGGGGACCGGGGCGTTGAACCAGGCCGGATTGGCGCCCTGATTGGCGTCGCGATAGCCGGCCAGGCGCGGGCACAGCGCGCAGTCACGATCCGGGACGGCGGGCGCAGTCGTCACGGGACAGTGGCGGGCGGATCAGTGGCAGGCGCAGCCGGGAGTGGGCCCGCGGTCGCCGCGCACAATGTGATGGTCGATCCATTCGGCAACCAGCCGGCGCGCTTCGCTGATCGACGCCTCCGGATGGTGGATGCGATACAGCGCGGTGCATGCCTTGAAGGCAGCGAGGTCGTCGGAACCGATCTGGCGCAGCTCACGATAGGCGGTGACCACGGCCCGTTCGCAGTTGCGGCCGATGCGGCTGACATCATTGCCCATCTTGGCGGACGCTCCTCAGTTGCGAATGATTCGCAAGTGTTGGGACAGGTTAACCGCGCGGCGGGCGCGGGGCAATACGCAAATACGCGTAGCAGCATGCATCCGGCGCAGGGTTCTTGACCAAGGCAACCGATCCTTTGGATCATCGTGCGATGCCTGACCCGACGCCACCATCCTCGCACCTCACGTCCACGCGCCTGACCATCGCCGTCGTCGGACCAGGGGGCATCGGCGGCGCACTCGCCCTGGCGTTGCGCGCCGCCGGCCGGCATGAGGTGGTGGCCTGCGCCCGCCGCCCGATCGGGCGCCTGGTGCTGGAGCGTGACGGCATCGAGCAGGAACTGCCGCTGCGCGTGGCGACACGTCCGGACGAAGTGGGGCGGACCGACTGGGTGATGCTGTGCACCAAGGCGCACCACACGGCCGACGCGGCGCCCTGGCTGGCGCGGCTGTGCGGGCCGGGCACGCGGGTCGCGGTGCTGCAGAACGGGATCGACCACGCGGCGCGCATCGCGCCCCATGCCGGTGGCGCGGCGGTGGTGCCGGTGATCGTCTACTACAACGGCGAGCGGATCGGGCCGGACCGGGTGCGCCTGCGCCAGGTTTCCAGCCACGATCTGGTGGTGGCGAACGAGCCCGACGGACAGGATTTCGCCGCGGTGGTGGAAGGCTCCGGCCTGCGCGTGCTGTGCGCCGACGATTTCAGAACGCGCGCCTGGCGCAAGCTGCTGCTGAACGTGATGGTCAATCCGGTGACCGCGCTGACGCTGCAGCGCCAGTCGGTGACCCAGCGGCCCGACGTGCATGCGCTGTGCCTGGACATTCTGGCCGAGGCGCTGGCGGTGGCGCGGGCCGACGGCGCGCGCCTGGCCGACGACGAGCCGGCGCGGATCATGGCGGCGCTGGCTGCCGCGCCCCCGGGGCTCGGCACGTCGATGTATTTCGACCGGCTGGCGGGGCAGACGCTGGAGATCGAGGCCCTGACCGGCGCCCTGGTCGCCGCCGCCGACCGCCACGGCCTGCCCGTGCCGATCAACCGCGCCCTGCTCGTGCTGTGCCGCGCGGTGAGCGAGGCGGCGGGCGGCTGAGCGGACGCGCGGCGCTGCCGGCGAACGCGGCGCCGTCATCGCCAGCCGGCGTGCGTCAACGCCAGGCGGCGTGCGTCATCACCAGGCGGCGTGCGTCATCGCCAGGCGGCGTGCGTCATCGCCAGCGGCGTGCGTCAACGCCAGGCGGCGCGTTCCGGATGGCGGACGGATGCCTGGACCCGGATCGGCCACCCGGGGTCGACCGCGCGGCCGGCCGCCGCGAACCCTGGCGCGCGAGCGTCAGAGCGGGTCGTATCCCGGGCGCCGGTACAGCGTCGCCGCCTTGCCGATGATGTCGGGCTTATAGACTTGCTCGACCCAATCCGCCGGTTCAACGTCTTCGATGCCGACCGATACGGCAGCTTCCGGGCATCGCACGACATCCATCACGGCCCGGGTCAGCCGCGCCGCCAGTTCCGCCTTCAAGCGTCCGGCATGGAATTTCACGATGACATGGGGCATGGCTGGGTTGCTCCTGGCTGAGGTGCCGGTCCTTTCGGGTCAACGCCCGACCGTCTGTTGCATCCATTCCGGATACCGCGCGCCCTGCACCGCGATGCGCGCAACGGCATGCTCGATGTCGCGAAGATCGGCGGTCGACAGCGTGATAGTGGCCGCGGCGATGTTTTCGTCCAAACGCTGCTGCCGGGACGTGCCGGGGATCGGCACGATCGACGGCTTTTGCGCCAGCAGCCACGCGAGCGCGATCTGCGCCGGCGTCGCCTGTCTGCGCGCCGCGACCACACCGATCTCATCGACCAGTGCGCGATTGGCCCGGCGCGCCTCCGGCGAGAAACGCGGCACCACGGCCCGGAAATCACCCCGCTCGAACGTCGTGGTGTCATCGATGGCGCCGGTGAGGAAACCCTTGCCAAGCGGGCTGAACGGGACGAAGCCGATTCCGAGTTCCTCCAGCGTCGGCAGCACGTCCAGTTCCGGCTCCCGCCACCAAAGCGAGTACTCGCTCTGCACGGCGGTCACCGGATGCACGGCATGCGCGCGGCGGATCGTTGCGGCACCTGCCTCGGACAGTCCGAAGTGCCTGACCTTGCCGGCGGCAACCAAAACCTTCACGGCACCGGCGACGTCTTCGATCGGCACGTCCGGGTCGACGCGATGCTGGTAGAACAGGTCGATCACGTCGGTTCGAAGCCGCCGGAGCGAAGCGTCGGCGACCCGCCTGACTTGCTCCGGGCGACTGTTCAGGCCGCGATGAACCTGCGCTGCCTCCGGGTCGAGGTCCCAGCCGAACTTCGTGGCAATCACCACCTGGTCGCGGACCGGCGCGAGCGCCTCACCGACCAGCGCCTCGTTCGTGTAGGGACCGTAGCTTTCCGCGGGGTCGAACAAGGTGACGCCACGCTCGACGGCGGTGCGGATCAGGGCGGTCATCGCCGTGCGGTCTTTCGGCGGACCCTGGTTGGCGCTCATGCCCATGCAGCCCAGGCCGATCGCGGATACCGCCAGATTGCTGCGTCCACGATTGCGCTGTTGCATGACCGTTCACCGCCGGTATTGCGCGTCGGTGACGTGTTCCATCCAGGTGACGGGCGAGCCGTTCAGCTTTTCCTGGATGGCGATATGGCTCATCGCGGTGGCCGGCGTGGCGCCGTGCCAGTGCTTCTCGTCCGGTGAGAACCAGACCACGTCGCCTGGCCGGATTTCCTCGGCCGGCCCGCCGTCACGCTGCACCCAGCCGAGTCCGGCGGTCACGATCAGCGTCTGGCCGAACGGATGCGTGTGCCAGGCCGTGCGCGCCCCAGGCTCGAACGTGACCAGGGCGCCGGCGACACGGGCCGGGTCCGGCGGGCTGAACAGCGGATCGATCCGCACCGTGCCGGTGAAACACTCCGCAGGCCCCTTGCCGGAAGGCTGCGAACCGCTGCGCCTGATTTCCATCCCGTCCTCCAGTCCCGGTCGAATGGCGTCGGGTATAGTGGCTGGATTGATCGCGGTTGATCGATAAACTCCGCATGGAGCGATAAGCGGAGCTTATCAATGGCCAGACGGAATCTTGACGACCTCGCCGCGTTCCTCGCGGTTGCGGAGCAGCGGGGTTTCACGGCCGCGGCCGTGAAGCTCGGCGTTTCGCAGTCGGCGCTGAGCCAGACCATTCGCGGGCTGGAAGCGCGGCTGGGCACTCGGCTGCTGGCGCGCACCACCCGCAGTGTCGCGCTCACCGAGGCGGGTGAGCGATTGCTGCGAACCGTTCGGCCCCGGCTTGAGGAAATTGAGGCCGAACTGGCAGCGCTGGGCGGAATGCGGGACAAGCCGGGCGGCACCATTCGGCTGACTTCGACTGAGAACGCGGCCGAAGCGGTGCTGTGGCCCGCGCTCGCACGATTCCTGCCGGATTATCCCGACATCAAGGTGGAGATCGTCATCGATTACGGCCTGACCGACATCGTGGCGGAGCGTTATGACGCCGGGTGCGATTCGGCGAGCAGGTGGCGAAGGACATGATCGCCGTGCGCATCGGGCCGGATCTTCGCATGGCGGTGGTCGGTGCGTCGGCCTATTTCGCGCGGCGCCCGCCGCCACGCACGCCGCAGGATCTGACCGCGCATGACTGCATCAATCTCCGGCTGCCGATGCATGGGCTTTACGCGTGGGAATTCGAGCGGAACGGGCGCAGCGTGCGGGCGCGGGTGGACGGGCGGCTGGTCTTCAGCACGACCGCGCTGATCCTTGAAGCGGCCACCGCAGGGTTCGGGTTGGCGTATCTGCCCGAGCAACAGGTGCAGACGCTGCTGGACGGCGGCACGCTTGTTCGGGTGCTGGCGAACTGGTGCCCGCCATTCGCCGGCTACCATTTGTATTGTCCGAGCCGCCGGCAGGCGACGCCGGCGTTTGCTTTGCTGGTCGACGCGCTGCGCTACCGGGCAAACCGGGGGCGGGAGAGCGGGTGGTTGAAGGATTGACCATGGCTTTTGCGGCATTGACCGGACTGGCCGGTGCTGGACCCGAAGCGGCCATGTGGGCCGGTGTCCCGCGCCATGTGTGCCACTGAAAAACATGCACCGATAAGGCACGTGCTCAGCGGTGGGTACAAATGGTTGAGTTTTTATACTATTTGCCCGCGCCTGTGATATGAATGGAGTCGCGGCGTGACGCGTGCATCAGCGTGCGTGCCGCGTGCGGTCCAAAATAGTTTTGCCGGAGATATTCTGGTGCTGTTGGCAGCTCCCGGGGCCACCTCACGGATCAGTGGCAAGTCTTTGCGGGGTACGACGATTCTGATCGTTAGTAGAACAGATGGTTCCGGGCAGACTCAAAGCTCCCGGGCAAACCGGTGAGTTTCGAGGCGTCGCCCGGCAAAGTTCAGCAAACGGCACAAGCTCAGGCGCGTCGTCTTCAAATCGTTCATTCATTGCGCGGTATGCGCAGGTTCCGGTGCCCCGGCGGAACCGGCGGCAGCGCGGCGCGCATGTCCGCTCCCTCAAGCCTTGGCCCACCCCCCCGGCGATTGACTTGCCAAGCCCGGCGCTCGCACCTTCCGCCAAACGAGGGGACCCAAAACCATGGACGCCATCACAGCGTCGGCATCGGCGGAATTCTGGACCCGCGCCAACCGGCACATGCTGCGTTACGGCGGGGACTTCGTGCCGTTCGTGCCGGTGCGTGCGGAAGGCGCCTTCGTCTACGACGCCGATGGCCGCCGCGTGCTGGATTTCACGTCCGGCCAGATGAGCGCCATCCTCGGCCACTGCCACCCGGAAATCGTCGCCGTGATCCGCCATGCCGCCGGCCGGCTCGATCACCTGTTCTCGTCGATGCTGTCCGAACCGGTGGTGGACCTGGCCGAGGCGCTGGCCTCGCTGGTGCCGGCCCTGCCGCGCGTGATGCTGCTCTCCACCGGCGGCGAGGCGAACGAGGCGGCGATCAAGATCGCCAAGCTGGTCACCGGCGGCTGGGAGATGGTGGGTTTCGCGCAGTCCTGGCACGGCATGACCGGCGGAGCCGCATCGGCCACCTACAAGGCGGGACGGCGCGGCTATGGCCCGGCGGCGGCCGGGTCCTTCGCCATCCCGGCGCCGAACGCGTTCCGCCCGCGCTTCCCCGGCGTGTCCTGGCAAGCCGAGCTGGACGATGCCTTCGCCCTGGTGGACCGGCAGAGCACCGGCAACCTCGCCGCCTTCATCGCCGAGCCGGTGCTGTCCAGCGGCGGCGTGATCGACCTGCCGCCAGGCTACCTGCGCGCGCTGAAATGCCACTGCGAGGCGCGCGGCATGCTGCTGATCCTGGACGAGGCGCAGACCGGGCTGGGCCGCACCGGCACCATGTTCGCCTTCGAGCGCGACGGCGTGGTGCCGGATATCCTGGTGCTGTCCAAGACGCTCGGCGCCGGGCTGCCGCTGTCGGCAGTGATGGTCGGCGAGGCGATCAGCCGCGCCTGCGACGAACGCGATTTCCTGTTCTACACCACGCATGTGAACGATCCGCTGCCCGCGTCGGTGGGGCTGAAGGTGCTGGAGATCGTGTTGCGCGACCGGCTCGCGGCGCGCGCGGCGGCGCTGGGGGCGCGGTTGAAGGACGGTCTGCTGGGGCTGCAAATGCGCTTCCCATGGATCGGCGATGTGCGCGGGCGCGGGCTGTTGCTGGGCCTGGAGTTCGTCGACGAGGCCGGCGGCCGCGGGCGTTCCGCGGCGGAACTGTCGGACGCGGTGACCGACCGCGCGCTGGCGCTGGGATTGAGCGCCAATATCGTGCGGGCCGGCAATTCGGGCGGCGTGATGCGCATCGCCCCGCCGCTGACGGTGCACGAGGCGGAAATCGACCTGGGCCTGCACGTGCTCGCGGAGGCGTTGCAGGCGGTGGCGGCGGGGTAGTCCGCCGCCGGGATCGAGGCGGGTGCAAGGCATGCGGCGGCCGCAGGCCGGCGGTGTGATCCGCGGCGTCACTCGTCGTTCGAACTCGCCGTCGCCTGGCCTCGTAACCGGAACCGCTGTATCTTTCCCGTCTGCGTCTTCGGCAACCCATCGTGGAATACCACCGACCGCGGATATTTATATGGCGCGATCACCGCTTTGACGTGGTTCTGCAGCCGTAATCGGGTTGCGTCATCCGGGACGACACCTTCGGCCAGCACCACATGGGCCTGTACGATTTCTCCTCGCGCCTCGTCCGGCAAGCCGATCACCGCGCATTCCTTCACTTCGGCATTCGAGAGCAAGGCGGATTCGACTTCCGGGCCAGCGATGTTGTAGCCGCTGGAGATAATCATGTCGTCCGACCGTGCAGCGAAATGGAAATAACCGTCGGCGTCCTGGAAGAACGTGTCGCCCGTCAGGTTCCAGCCGTCGCGCACGTAATCCCGCTGCCGCGCATCGGCGAGATATCGGCATCCGGTCGGTCCGCGCACCGCAAGCCGTCCCAGCGTACCGCGCGGCACCTCCCGCATCGCCTCATCGACGATCCGCGCTTGATAGCCGCCGAGCGGTCGCCCGGTGCTGCCTGCGCCCATGTCGTGCACGCGGTTGGAGATGAATATGTGCAGCATCTCGGTCGATCCGATGCCGTCCAGAATCGGCTTGCCGGTCGTGCGCAGCCACTCGAGAAACACCGGCGCAGGCAGCGTTTCTCCGGCCGACACCGCGATCCGCAGCGATGACAGGTCGGCACCAGCCTTCGTCGCCTGCAGCATCGCGCGATAGGCGGTCGGCGCCGTGAAGCTGATCGTCGCTTTATAAGTCTGGATGATCTCGATCATGTTCGGCGGCGATGCGTTCTCCAGCAGCGCTGTCGCGGCTCCGAATCGCAGCGGAAAGATCGCGAGCCCGCCGAGCCCGAACGTGAACGCCAGCGGCGGCGAGCCTACGAACACGTCGTCCGGCGTCACGCTCAGCACCTCCTTGGCGTAGCCGTCGGCGATGATCAGCAGGTCGCGATGGAAATGCATCGTCGCCTTCGGTACTCCCGTGGTGCCGGAGGTGAAGCCGAGCAAGGCCACGTCGTCGCACCCTGTCGGCACGGCATCGAACCGCACCGGTTTGTTCAATGCCAGGCGATCGAGTTCGGCATCGTGATTGGCCGTGCCGTCGAAGCCGACCACCGTCTTCAGGAACGCGCTGTCCTTGGCGCAGGCAACCAGCTCGTCCATCAGCCGCGTATCGCACAGCGCCAACGCGATCTCTGCCTTGTTCACGATCTGCGTCAGCTCGCCGGCACGCAGCATCGGCATGGTGTTCACCACGACGGCGCCGGCCTTGGTTGCCGCCAGCCAGCACGCGACCATCGCGGGATTGTTGGCGGAGCGGACCAGCACGCGATTGCCTGGCACGACGCCGTAATCATCCACCAGCGCGTGGGCGATGCGGTTGCTCCAGTCGGCGAGTTCCTTGTAGGTGCGGCGGCGGCCGTGGCCGATCAGCGCCGTGCGGTCGCCGAAGCCCTTGCGCACCATGGCATCGGTGAGTTCAACCGCCGCGTTCAGGCGTTCCGGATAGACGAAGCCGTCCAGCTTCAGGTCGGGCCACTGATCCAGCGGCGGCAGCCGGTCGCGGGCGAAGGTGTCTACGTGCGCGGATGGTCCCAGCATCGCATCTCTCCAAGCGGCGGGGATGGCAGCGCATTGTGCATCGGTTGGGCCACCGGGACCATGCGGACGGATACGAAAGCACCAGCCCGCGGGAGTCGCCGATCAATGCCGGAACCGATCGGAGGGCGCCCGCAACGATGACAGCATCGAGCTGGCTTGGCCGGAGACCCGCGCAGAACGACTGCGCCGCCCACTACGCGATCGCCGTCAGGGGAGACCACGGCGACCCGGACAAACACCGAGGGACGGGCGGACCCCAACATTGACCGCCGCCGTCACCCGCCTATCCTCCCCGGCCAGGAGGATCCTGGCCAAGTGAGCATCCCCGCGCCCGGCGCGATCGACTGCGACATCCATCCGGCCTTGCCGAACATGCAGGTTCTGGTGCCGTATCTGGATGAGTACTGGCGCGCCCATGTCCTGATGCGCGGCCTGGACCGCGACAACTATACCGCCAGCGCCTTCCCGCCGAACGCGCCGATCAATGCCCGCCCCGACTGGAAGCCGCCGAAGGGCAACGCCGGCACCGATTTCGCCACCTTGAAGGCCCAGGCGCTGGACGCGTTCGCCTCGCGTTACGCGATCTGCAACGTGCTGCACGGTTCGCCGGCGATATTCAGCGAGGACCTGTCGGCCGCCTTCTGCCGCGCCATCAACGACTGGATCGCGCGCGAGTGGCTGGACCGCGATGACCGCCTGCGCGCCTCCATCGTCGTGCCGATGCACAGCCCGGAACTGGCGGCGAAAGAAGTGGAACGCGTCGCCGCCGACCCGCGCTTCGTTCAGGTGCTGGTTTGGGAAATGGGCGAGTTGCCGCTGGGCCGCCGCATCCACTGGCCGCTGTATCGCGTGGCCGAGCAATTGGACCTGCCGATCGGGATTCATGCCGGCTCCAGCTACCGCCATCCGCCGACCAATCTCGGCTGGCCGTCCTATTACCTGGAGGATTACGTCTCCTGGTCCACCGGTTTCGCCGGGGTGTTGAATTCGCTGATTTCCGAAGGCGTGTTCGTCGAGTTTCCGCGCCTGAAGGTGGTGCTGATGGAATCCGGCGTCACCTGGCTGCCCGGCTGGATGTGGCGCGCCAACAAGACCTGGCGCGGCATTCGCGCGGAGGTGCCGTGGCTGGAGAAATCCCCCGCCGATTATGCGCGCGAGCATGTCCGCGTCACGCTGCAGCCGTTCGACGCGCCCCCGCGCGCCGACCAGTTGCAGCGCGTGGTCGAGGAAATCGGTTCTGACGACATGCTGTTGTTCTCCAGCGACTATCCGCACTGGCACTATGAGGGCACGGATGCGGTGCCTGATGGCCTGCCCGACCACCTGGTGCGGAAAATCCTGGTGGACAACGCCTTGAAGACTTATCCAAGATTGGCACGGTAAGAGAGGAGCCATCCGATGAACGTCACCGTTACGGATCGCCGTCCGGATAGCAGCAACCAGACGCAGAATCAGACCCAGTTGGGCATCGTCGATTGCGACGTGCACCCGTACACCAAGACCCCCGCAGACCTGGACCCGTTCCTGTCCGAGCGCTGGCGCAAGCACCGGCAGGAGATCGGGGCGCGGTCGCGCTCGCCGTTCTCCAACGCGCCGAACTATCCGCGGATGTCGCCGTTCACCGGCATGCGGATCGACTCCTATCCGAAGGACGGCATGCACCCCGGCTCCGACCTCGACATGATGCGCGAGCAGCTCCTGGATCTGTTCAATGTGTCGTTCGGGCTGATGATGCCGCTGCTGGGCCGCGGGTCGGACGAACGCAACGTCGAATTCGGCGCAGCGCTGGCGAGCGCGGCGAATGACTGGGAAGCGCAGGTCTGGTGCGATCGCGAGCCGCGGTTGAAGGCGGGCGTGCAGATTCCGCTGGAATACAGCGAAGCCGCGGTCAAGGAGATCGAGAAGCGTGCCGGCGACCGCCGATTCACTCACGTGATGATCCCGCCGCGCGGGCTGGAGCCGCTGGGCCGCCGGCGCTATTGGCCGGTGCTGGAAGCCTGTGCGGCCAACGGGTTTTCCATCGCGCTGCATCTGGGCGGCACGTCAGGGCATCCTTCGACCGGCGGCGGATGGCCGTCGTTTTACCACGAAGAGCATCCATCCTATCCGCAGAGCAAGGAAGCACTGGTTACCTCGCTGGTGCTGGAAGGCGTGTTCGAACATATTCCCAATTTGCGCGTCGCGCTGGTGGAAGGCGGCTTCGCCTGGCTGCCGTCGCTGGCATGGCGGTTGGACAAACATTACCTGCGGCTGCGCGACGAAGTGCCGCATCTGAAACAGCTGCCAAGCGAATACATCCGGAGCAATATCTGGGTGACCACGCAGCCGATCGAGGAACCGGAGCGCCCCGAGGATCTGCTGGCGACCTGTGAGTGGATCGGCTGGGATCGCATCATGTTCTCCACCGACTATCCGCACTGGGACCAGGACGATCCGCGCTACGCCTTCAAGGCGCCGTTGCCCGAGAAGGAAAAGCGCATGCTGTTCCGGGAGAACGCGCTGGCGTTTTACGGGCTGGGGTGACGGAAGAAAATTGGAACCGCAGATGAACGCCGATCAACGCGGATGGGGTGGGAGTCCGCCATGCTGGTTCATGATTCCGACCCCAGCGGCGCAAAAAGAGCCGCGTGACCTCGTTTCCGATCGTGGCATGCGCGTTCATTTGCGTTCATCTGGGGCTGACTTTTCTTGCTCTGAGACGCGAGCCTCGGCCGCCTGATGCCCCGTCACGTCGTCGCCACCACCGATGAGATTGCGCCCGGAACGTGCAAGATTGTCGCCGTATCGGGTCGCGAGATCGGCGTATTCAACGTGCATGGCGAATTCTTCGCCCTGGTGAATCGCTGCCCGCACGAGGGCGCCGCGCTTTGCCTTGGCCCGATCCTCGGCCGTTTCACCGCTGATCGTCCCGGCGAATACCGCCTGACACGGCATGGCGAGATGCTGCGCTGCCCGTGGCATGGCTGGGAGTTCGACATCAAGACCGGCCAGTCCTGGTGCCATCCTGAAAGCGTCAAGGCGCGCACCTACAAGGTGGAGGTCATACCGGGCGAGGACCTGGCCAAAGGCCCATTCCAGGCCGAGACCGTGCCGGTAAGCGTGGAGCAGCGCTACGTGGTCGTGGAGCTATGAACCGCATATCCGCGGTCGTTGCGAGGAATGAAGGGGCGAAGGCCGTTGCGAGGAACGCAGCCTCGCAAGTCGTTGCGGTGAATGCGGCGACGCAGCAATCTCGTTCGTAAGATGTCCTGTTTCGGAGGAGGTTGCTTTGTCGCCATGTTTCTCGATACGAGATTCGGGGCGATCGCCGATGATCCTTCGAACATGATGATCCCGCCAACATAAGGAAACCAACGAATGGCCGACAGCCCCCTGCGCGCCAAGGGCCGCGCGATGCGCCGCAAGCTGATGGGTGACGCCTACGCCGACAGGCTCGACAAGAATCTCTACACCGATCCCATCATGGAGAAGTTTGCCGAGGTCACGCAGGAGACGATCTTCGGCACGTTGTGGACGCGGCCTGGTCTCGATACCAAAACCCGGGCGCTGATCTGCATCATTTCCGATACCGCCACCGGGCGCACGCCGGAGCTGAAGCTGCATATTCGTTTTGCACGCAATCAGGGGTGGACCGAGGACGAACTGGTCGAAGCCATGCTGCACTTGCTCGGCTATGTCGGCGCACCGCTGGTGCGGGAGGCGCTGATCACCGCCAAGGAGGTGTTCGCCGAAATGCGTGAGGAATCCTGATCCCGTTCACCAGCAAGGAACGTTACGATGTACGATCTGCACTACTGGCCGACGCCGAACGGCAAGAAGGTCACCATTTTGCTCGAGGAGCTGGGCGTCCCCTACACCATCGTGCCCTGCAACATCGGGCGCGGCGACCAGTTCACCCCCGAGTTCCTGAAGATGAACCCCAACCACCGCATGCCGGTGCTGGTGGACCGCGATCCAAAGGACGGCGGCGAACCGCTGGCGGTTTTCGAGTCGGGCGCCATCATGATGTATATCGCGGAGAAGGAAGGCCGCTTCTTTCCGCAGGAGACGCGCAAGAAGTGCGCGGTGACCGAATGGCTGATCTGGCAGATGGCCAACCAAGGGCCGAAGAGCGGCGAGTGCGGCCATTTCCGCCGTCTGGGCGACAAGCAGGGCGACCAGTCCTATGCGGTGCGCCGCTTCACCGATGAAGCGAACCGGCTGTACGGCGTGCTGAACAACCGGCTGTACGAAAGCCGCTATTTGGCTGGCGATGAGTACACCATCGCCGACATGATCAGCTATCCCTGGACCGCGAACTGGAAGGCGCAAGGCCAGGACATCGAGGAATTCAAATACTTCAAGCGCTGGTTCGAAGAGATGGGTGCCCGTCCCGCGGTGCAGCGCGGCATGGCGGTTGGCGCCGACCTGTCGGAAGATCCATCGAAGCTGCCGCCGGAAGAGCAGGAACGGCGGGCGAAAATGCTGTACAATCAACGGGCGCGGCCGGTGCCGGCGTAGCCTCCGGCGTGCCGCGACCTGCGTCTATGCGGCATCCTCCAACAGGTCGGTAATCACCCGCTCCAGGTGGCGTAGCGTGTTGCAGACCGTCACCAGATTGCAGAACGCGGCGTAGCGGTACATGTCGGAATCGCCGGTGCCCCATGCCGACCGGTATTCCGGGTTCAGCCAGATGATCCGCTTGGCGCGCTGCGACAAGCGCGCCATGATCTCGCTGCGTGGATCGGTGCGGTTGCCGCGTGCGTCGCCCAGGATGATGATCGTCGTCTTGTTGGTGACCAACGCGCCCCAGCCATCCTCGAAATCCGCCAGGGAGTTTCCGTAGTTCGATGATCCATAGCCGATCGTCTTCATAATTTCGTCGATCGCCGCCTCGGTATCCAGCTTTTCGAGACTATCGCTCACCTCGATCAGCGATCCGGCGAATGCAAACGATCTTATGTCCGACAGCGCCTCATGCACCGCATAAAGAAACATCAGCAGGAACTGCGCCATCGGTGCGACCGAGCCGGAGACATCGCACAGCACCATCACGCGCGGCTTCTCGATCCGCTTCTGCTTCCACACCGTGATGAAGGGCACGCCGCCCCAGCCCATGTTCCGCCGCAGCGTCCGCCGCACATCCAACTGCCCGCGCAGCCGCCGGCGCCGCGTTTTGGCATAGCGCGCGGCCAGCTTTTTCGCCATAGCGCGAACCAGCACACGCATGCGATCCAGATCGCGCCGTTCCAGGTTGGACAGGCGGGCGCTCTTCAGCAGTTCCTCACGGAACGCTTCGGTCTCGCCGCGCGCGAACAACACCAGGTGCCGCTCGACAAAATCGCGCAGCGCATCACGCAGCATCTCGATGCGCGCTTCCAGCCGGCCGGCACGCACGATTGCCTCATCGGTGCCGGCCGATTGCAACGCTTCGATTTCGCGCTCCACGGTGCGCAGGCCCATACGATCGAGGATTCGCCGCGCGTACAAATTCTTCTGCGTGAAGAACCTGATGTTCTCCAGTCCCGCCTCGCGTGCCGCCTGCTCCATCGCTGCCGCGAGGGCCGCGCGATCGTCATCGAGCAGCATTTGTCCCAGCGCCGACCCGCCCTGTCCGCCCACGCCATCACCGCTGACCGGCATGTCGGATGCGGCCATAGGCTCCGGCAATGGCGGTTCCATGGCGTCCGGTGCGGCAAATTCATCGCGCTTGAAATAAAGTTCAAAGCATTCGCCGAACAGGCGCTTTTCGTCGGGGGTCTTGGCGAGAACCAGGGAGAGGGTGTCTTTCAATACGGCACGGTCGCCGAAACCGACCACGTCGACCGCGCGGGCCGCGTCGATGCCCTCGGCGGCGGACACGCGCAGGCCCGCGCCGCGCGCCACTTGCAGGAAGCGGCGCAACGGTTCGCTGACTAACCTCTCCCGTGAAACGGTAGAGGTCGAGACGCCGGAAGGCGACGAGGGTGTGGGTGATCGGGTTGGTAAGCTCAACACTGTGCCCTCCCGATCACCCTCAGCCTCGGCGCTGCAGCGCCTCGACCTCTCCGACTCCGTGGGAGAGGTTATCTTTGGCCTTGTGCGTCAGCGTCGCGAGCTGCTTGCCGGCGATCTCGATGTCCGCTTCGAACTTCAGCAGCACGTTCAACGTCTCCCGCACCAGATCCACCTCCAGCGCGGCGGCGTGGAGCAGTACCAGCACCTTCGCCCAGTCGATCGTCTCGCTGACCGACGGCACCTTCTTCAAATCCAGCCCGCGCACCTGCTGCACAAAGCTCACCAACTGACGCAGCAGCCGCGCCTCGATCCCCGGCACTCGCGATTCGATGATCTGCGCTTCGAGTTTCTCGTCCGGGAATCCGATATGGAGGTGCAGGCAGCGCCGTTTCAGAGCATCCCCGAGGTCGCGTGTACTGTTGGACGTCAACAGCACGATCGGCGGCGTCACCGCGGAGACGGTGCCGATCTCGGGAATCGTCACCTGATAGTCGGACAGAATCTCCAGCAGGAACGCCTCGAACTCCTGATCCGATTTATCGACCTCGTCGATCAGCAGCACCGCGCCACCGGGCTGCTGCAACGCGCGCAACAAGGGCCGCGGCTCAAGGAAATTCTCGGAAAAGAAGATGTCGCCGAAATCGTGCAGCTTGTTCAGTGCCGCGCCCAGCCCGTCGGCATCGCCGATCACCGAGCCGATCTTATCCTTCAAAATCTGGGTATAGAGAAGCTGCTTGCCGTATTTCCATTCATACAGCGCTTTCGCCTCGTCCAGGCCCTCGTAGCATTGCATGCGGATCAACGGCAGGTGCAGCCAGGTGGCCATCGACCGGGCCAGCTCGGTCTTGCCCACGCCGGCCGGACCTTCCACCAACATCGGCTTCTGCAAATGATGCGCGAGATAAACTGCCGTTGCGATCTGTCTGCTGGGAATATAGCCGGCCGACCGCAGACCCTGCTCCACCGCTTCGATCGAGGGCAGGGTCAGCGCCGGCCCCGGCGCCGCCGCGTCGTTCACTTTCCGCTCCGCTACTGTCCAGTAGCTCCCTGGCAGGCGGGGGGACGAATGTCAAACATCCTGCAATCGAGGCCGTGCCCGGCGCTCGGCGGGAATATAGCCATTTGAGGCTAATGTTTTGCTATCGGTATGCTGTCGCCGACGTTCGGGCTTGCATCGTGATCTATGAGTTGGGTGAATGAAGATGCCGTCCCGATCCTCGACATCGTCCACGGCTGTCGCAACATTACGCTCGTTTTGGCGACCCACTTTCGCTGACCAGCCTGGTGGTCCGCGCTTTCTGTTGTGCCGCGTGCGGTCCACGCGCAAACTGTGTCCGAACAATCGAATCACAGCAGGAACGGCCTCCAATGGACTTCCACATCAGTCCGCAACAGCGCGACATGGTCGCCTCTGTCCGCGAACTCGCGCAATCCGAATTCAAGCCCGCCGCGCAACGCTGGATGGACGGCACCTTCCCCTGGGACAACATGCGCAAACTGGCGCAACTCGGCGTGCTGGGCATGTCGGTGCCGGAGGAATATGGCGGCCTTGGCCTGCCAATCCTCGATACCGCGTTGATCCTCGAGGAAATCGCGAAGGTCTGCTACGTCACAGCCATGGCGGTGCTGGGCGAGGCCGGCGTGCAGACCCGCGTGATTGCCCGCTATGCCCCACCATCCATCCGCGACCGCATCCTGCCCCGTGTGGTCAGCGGCGACTGCATGCTGGCGATCTGCATGACCGAGCCACACGCCGGCACCGACGTCGCCAACTACCGCACCAACGCCCGCATCGCCGGCGACCGCGTGATTCTGAAAGGCACCAAGACGCTGATCAGCCGCGCGCCCGAAGCCGGCATGTTCATCGTCTTCACGCGTGTGGACGGCAAGCCCGGCCGCGAAGGCATTGGCTGCGTATTGCTGGAACCCGACACCAAGGGCTTCGAGGTCACCGGCACGTACCACACCATGGGCGGCGAGAACCTGCACGAGATCCAGTTCAACGATTGCGAACTGCCGCTGGAAAACCTGGTCATCCGGGAAGACGGCTTCCGCCGCCTGCTCTCCGCCTTCAACACGCAGCGCTGCCTGAACCCGTCGATCTCGCTGGGCCTGGCGGAAGGCGCGTTCGACGAAGCGGTGAACTATGTCCGCGAACGCACGGTGTTCGGCAAGCCGATCGCCGACCATCAGGGCATCCGCTGGAAACTGGCTGATATGTTCAAGGACATCGAGGCGGGCAGGGGGCTCTTGTATCGCGCCTGCCTGACCGCCAATCCGTTCCCCGATCCGTTCATGGCCGCGGCCGCAAAGGTGTTCTGCAACGAAATGTCGCTACGCGTCACCAGCGAGGCGGTGCAGATGCATGGCGGCTTCGGCTTTACCGACGAATACCCGGTGTCGCGCTTCTATCGCGGTGCGCGCTACGGCTCGATCGGCGGCGGCACGTCGGAAACACTGCGCGACCTGATCGGCAAGAAGATCGTCGGCGATCTGGATTTCAACGAGGGCATTCTCGGCCTCGGGACCTACTGACGTGCTGCTGATCGAGGCTGACGGCAAGGCGTTGTTTGCCGAGCATGGGATCGCGGTGCCGCGCGGTGTGCTGGCCACGACGCCCGAGCTTCGGGAACTGCCTGGCAGCGGGCCGTGGATTGTGAAAGCCCAGGTCCCGGTCGGTGGCCGCGGCAAGGCCGGCGGCGTGCTGCGCTGCCGTACGGCGGAGCAGGTGCACACGGCGCTGCGTCAACTGCTGGGCGGCCGTCTAAAAGGTCACGCGGTGGAAGCCTGTCTGGTCGAGCAAGCTGTGCCGGGCGAGGAACGCTATCTTGCCGTGATGGTCGATGCGGCCGGATACGGTCTTCGCGTCATCTATGCCAACCATGGCGGCGTGGAGATCGAGCAATACGGCGCTGCGCCCGGCCAGCTTTGTGCGCTCGATGCCAGTGCGGTTGCCGCCGCGCTTGCAGCGATGACCTCGAACGACCCGCCGGAGCAATCGCAGGCGATCGTCGCAACCGGCCGCAAGCTGGCGTCGCTGCTGTTGCAACGCGAGCTCGCCCTGGCGGAAATCAATCCGCTTTTCGTGACGGCTGCCGAATACACGGCCGGCGATGCGAAGGTGGTCGTCGATCTCAACGCCATCGATCGCCAGCCCGAGATCGCCGCGTTGATTGCCGCGCGCCCCGGCATTTATGCCGATGCCGACCGCAAATTGCGTGAGGGCTTCGATTACGTCGAGCTCGATCCGCAGGGCGAGATCGGCCTGGTCACCACCGGCGCCGGCCTGTCGATGATGCTGATCGACGAACTCGCCGCGCGCGGCGGCAGGCCGCTGAACTTCTGCGACATCCGCACCGGCCAGATGCGCGGCAGCCCGGCACGGCTGATGCGGGTGCTGGAATGGATCGCGTCGCGCCCGTCGCTGCGCGTGGTCCTGGTAAATATTTTCGCTGGTATCACCGATCTTGCGGAGTTCGCCACACTGCTCGCAACCGCGGTCGATAACACGCCGAACCTGCGCGTTCCCGTCGTCGCGCGGCTGGTCGGGCGTGGCGCGGACGAAGCAAAGCGCATTCTCGCCGAGCGTCAGCGCAACATTCTGGTAACCCAGGATCTGGAAGCGGCGCTGAAGCTCGTCGTCATAACAAGGGATCGCAACACCGTTGTGGACCTGGACGGCGAAATGGACGGGGGAATGCGGCAGGGAACCAACGGCCGGGACTTGTCGCCTGTGACGCGGCGGC
>Ga0335072_10004225_pt1 | contig 21443 bp, 19 predicted proteins | sample Lox_Sample_21_FD_206725 | JGI IMG/M metagenome (GOLD analysis project Ga0335072, IMG submission 206725) | Soil microbial communities from Loxahatchee National Wildlife Refuge, Florida, United States - Lox_Sample_2.1 | ecosystem: Environmental > Terrestrial > Soil > Wetlands | place: USA...
CCTGACCCATCGAAGACGACGATGTCCCCGGCATGGATGGGCCGGAAGTGATAGACGAGCTTGTTCACCAGGATCTTGTCGTTGATCTCGAGCGTGTCCTGCATGGACCCGGTCGGTATGACGAACGCCTGTACTATGAACGTCTTGATCACGATTGCGATGATGAGCGCGACAACTACCAGTATTGGTAGTTCGCGGATCAGCGGCCTGTTGGACTGCTTGCTCGACTTGGCCTTCCTCCGCCCGGTCCGTGGGGATGCCGCGTTAGCCGGTTCGCCGCTGCCCGGCGGCGGCGGAAGCTCAGGCTGTGCCCCGGACGCGGCAGAGTCCGCGGCGCGACCAGGATCGCCCACCGGCATCATTCGTTTCCCCCCGACGAAGCAGTCGTCCGTCGACCACCGCCCGGCTGACTACCCGGCGACCTTCTGACACTAGCGGGCATTCAGGTCACCTTTGCGAGGAGGCGGTCATATGCCACCTGTGCAGGCCAGGCATCCCTGCGCACTGCAGCACCAGGCCTAGCTAGGCAGCAGCCGGCAGTCACCCGAGTCGGGCAGGCGGCTGACGTTCTTACTTGACCGGGGCAGCCTCGCGGCGCTCCCGGATCCGGGCAGCCTTGCCGCGCAGCGAGCGGAGGTAGTACAGCTTGGCCCGGCGGACCCGTCCGCGGGTAACGACTTCGATCTTGTCGATAGCCGGAGTGTGCACCGGGAAGGTCCGCTCGACGCCGACGCCGTAGCTGACCTTGCGGACGGTGAACGTCTCGCGGGCACCGCCGCCCTGCCGTCGGATCACCACGCCCTGGAAGACCTGGATCCGCGACCGGTTGCCTTCCTTGACGTTAACGTGCACCTTCAGGGTGTCGCCCGGCCGGAAATCGGGGATGTCGGATCGGACCTGCGCCTGCTCAAGCTCGGCAATCGCGGTGTGCATCGCTGCGGTTTCCTCAATAGTCATCAGCGCACGCCTGCGAACGCGCTGGATCGGTCTGTGTGTGCGCCAGGCGGGGCGCCCGGCAGCCCCACGGCGACTAAGCCAGCAGCGGGGCAGTGCCTTTTAGTGTGCCACATCTTCCGCGCTAACCGGAAAGCCAGCCTCAGCTAGCACAGCCCGGTCATGCTCGTCGAGCTGTCCGGCCTGTGCTAGCTGGGCCCGGGCTGGCTGAGATCGGGCCGGCTGGGATCGGGCGGCATCCCCGCCTGCCGCCCCTGCCCGGTCCGCCGAGACAAGCCGCCAGACTAGGTCCGGCCGGTTCTGCGCGGTCCGGCGCAATGCGCTGTCCCTGCGCCACCTGGCGATCGCCCCGTGATCGCCAGAAAGCAGCACTGGGGGTACTTGCCGGTCACGCCAGACCCGCGGCCGGGTGTAGGCGGGCCCCTCGACGAGGCCCGCCATCGGGCCGCCAGGCAAGCTGGCGCCCGCCGGGTCGGCGTCCGCCGCGCCGGCGCGAGCCGGACTGGCGCCGAAGCCGAACGAATCGTCTGCGGCCGACTCGGCATTGCCGAGCACACCGGGCAGCAGCCTGCAGATCGCCTCAGTCATGACAAGCACCGCGGGCTCGCCGCCAGCCAGCACGTAGTCCCCGATACTGACTTCCTCTACCCGCATCCGTGACCCCGCCTCGTCAGCGACGCGGCCGTCGATGCCCTCATATCGACCGCAGGCGAAGATCAGCCATGGCTCGGCCGCATACCGGGCGGCATGCCGCTGGCTGAACGGCAGTCCGGCAGGGGTCGGGATCAGCAGCAGCGGCTCCGTGCCAGCAGGCGCGATCGAGTCCAGCGCGTCTCCCCACGGCTCCGGCTTCATCACCATTCCCGGCCCGCCGCCGAACGGCGAGTCATCCACCGTGTGGTGCACGTCATGCGTCCAGTCCCGCAAGTCGTGCACAATGAAGCTGATGTCACCGCGCCCCGCTGCCTTACCGATCAAGGAGACGCTCAGCGGCGCGAAGTAGTCAGGGAAGATCGTGATGATGTCGATCTGCACTGGTCCGTCCCTACACAGCGTCCTGCGGATCAAGCAAGCCGGGCGGCGGGGTGACGCGCAGTTCTCCGGCCGCCAGGTCTACCTCGGGGACTATCGCCGACACGAAGGGGATCATGATCTCGGCGCCAGCACGGTCCCCGCTCCCGGTGACGACCAGCAGATCCTGGCCGTAGTGCAGCACGTCGGTGACCTTGCCCACATCCTCGCCGGCCAATGTCAGGACAGCCAGGCCGATCAGCTGATGATCGCGGAACTCGTCCGGATCGGAAGTGTCCTCAAGATCTGACGATTCCACCAGCAGCAGGACACCACGGAGCGGGTCCGCAGCAGTCCGGTCGCCGAAGCCCTCGAACTGGACGAGCAGCTTGCCGGAGTGCCATCGGGTGCGGGCGATGGTCAGCGGCCCGGCAGCCGCGGGATCCGTGGCAAGTACGGCGCCCGCGGCCAGCCGCAGTTCGGGATCGTCGGTCCGGACCTCGACGGTCAGTTCACCGCGGACGCCGTGCGGCCGGGTGATCCGGCCGACTACTAGCTGCATAGCCGCTAGCGTGCCTCGTCGGCATCCAGCAGGTCGACGCGAACATAACTGTTGCCCGCCAGCGAGCCGATCACTGTCCGCAGCGCCCGCGCGGTCCGGCCGCCGCGACCGATGACTTTCCCCAGGTCGTCAGGGTGGACGCGTACCTCAAGCACGCGCCCGCGACGCAGGCCGCGGCTGCCAACCTGAACCTCGTCCGGGTTCTCGACTATGCCCTTGACCAGATGTTCCAGGGCCTCTTCGAGCATCTCAGGCTCCGTCGCCAGCGGCTTCGTCGCCCGTGGTCTCGTCTGCCGCAGCCTCGGCGCGAGCCTCCGCTGCAGCCTTAGCCGTCGCCGCCGCGTCGGCAGCGGCGGCCGCCTCGGCGTCATCAGCCGCAGGCGCAGCAGCTTCGTCAGCAGGCTTGTCGCCGGCCGCAGGAGCCTTCTCGGCCTTGGCCGACTCAGCCTTACCGGACTCAGCCTTACCGGACTCAGCCTTCCCGGACTCAGCCTTCCCGGACTCAGCCTTCCCGGACTCAGCCTTGCCGGACTCAGCCTTGCCGGACTCAGCCTTCGCGAGCTCAGCCTTGCCGGACTCAGCCTTCGCGGTGTCGGCCTTGGCGGCGTCAGCCTTACCACCGGCCGCCTTGCCCTTGGGCTTCGCCTTGGCGCCGCTCTCGGCCAGCGACTCCGCGGCCGCCGCGGCGAACGCGGCCTTCTTGTCGGCACGCGGTTCGGCACTTCGCAGGGTGCCGTCAGCACCTGGCAGGCCCTTGAACTTCTGCCAGTCGCCGGTGATCTCGAGGATCTTGCGAACCGGGTCGGTCGGCTGCGCGCCGACGGACAGCCAGTGCTGTGCACGGTCAGAGTCGACCTCGATGAAGGACGGCTCGGCCTTCGGGTGATACTTGCCGATCTCCTCGATCGCGCGGCCATCTCGCTTCGTACGGGAGTCGGCGATGATGATCCGGTAATACGGCGCGCGGATCTTACCCATGCGCTTCAGCTTGATCTTGACAGCCACGGCTGTGGTCTCTCCCAGCAATTTGGTGTCGGGCAGGTCGCCGCCCGGGTGAGGACCGGGGACAGGCATACCCAGATGGTGCCGGCTCAGCGAGTTAGAGAGGGCCTCGCGCGACCGAGCATAGCGGTCACATTCTGCCAGACGACTCCCGCCTGAGCGTAATCACCGGGCCCGCGCAGGTAGCTAGCGGTCCTTCTTGGACGGCCGCCCGCGAAAGGCGGCTGGCAGCTTGGACGGTTGTGCACCGAATCCGCCCGGTTGCCCCGGCAGCTGGACAGAGCCCTTGCCGCCCAGGCCGGGCAGCGAGCTGAGGCCGGGCAGTGCGGCAGGGCTGGCGTTGCCGCCCGCTCCGGCTCCGAGGCCACCGCCGCCAAGCGCCCTCCCGCTGTCGGCGGCCGCACCGTCCGGGCTGAGGCCGGCCAGTTGCTCCAGCGCTTGCTTTGCGCTCTGCGGGGTGCCCCGTCCGGCGCCGACGGGCCGGCCGCCGCCCTTGCCCTTTTTCTTCGCCTTGCCCTTGGCCTTAGATTGCCGCCGCATTCCGGGCATGCCTGGCATGCTGCCCATCATCTGGCGCATCATCTTCTGGCCCTCGAGGAACCGCACGATGAGCTGGTTGACCTCACCGACGGTCACGCCCGAGCCGCCAGCGATCCTGGCGCGACGCGAGCCGTTGATGATCTTCGGGTTGCGGCGTTCCTCGACAGTCATCGAGTTCACGATCGCGGCAGCCCGGTCCAGATCCTTATCGTCGATCTGGCTCAGCGCCTCCCGATTCTGGGCCGCACCGGGCAGCATGCCGAGCAAGTTGCCGATCGGGCCCAGCTTGCGCACCATGGCCAGCTGCTCGACGAAGTCCTCAAGCGTGAAGCCTTCGCCGGAAGCCAGCTTGCCCGCCATCGTGGCGGCCTGATCCTGATCGAAGGTGCGCTCGGCCTGCTCGATCAGCGTCAGGACGTCGCCGAGATCGAGGATGCGGGACGCCATCCGGTCCGGGTGGAAGACGTCGAAGTCCGATAGCTTCTCGCCCGTCGAGGCGAACATCACCGGCTTCCCGGTGAGTTGCGCGATGGACAGAGCGGCGCCGCCGCGGGCGTCTCCGTCCAGCTTGGTCAGGGCTACCCCGTCGTAGCCGACGCCAGCCAGGAAGGCCTGGGCTGTCTGGACGGCGTCCTGGCCGATCATCGCATCGACGACGAACAAGATCTCGTCAGGGTCGACCGCGTCCCTGATGTCGGCGGCCTGCCGCATCATCTCCTCGTCGATGCCCAGCCGGCCGGCCGTGTCGATGATGACGACGTTGTAGAGCTTGTGCTCGGCTTCGGATATCCCGAGGTTGGCCGCCTCGATGGGATCACCGATTCCACTGCCAGGGAACGGGGCAAAGACCGGGACTCCCGCCCGTTCGCCCAGCACTTGCAGCTGTTCCACGGCGTTGGGGCGTTGCAGGTCGGCCGCCACGAGCAGCGGCGTGTTGTGCTGAGACTTCAGCCAGACCGCGAGCTTCGCGGCCAGCGTTGTCTTACCTGAGCCCTGCAAACCGGCCAGCATGATCACGGTCGGCGGAACCTTGGCGAACCGCAGGCGCCTTGCCTCGCCGCCCAGGATCGCGACCAGTTCCTCGTTAACGATCTTGATGACCTGCTGGGCCGGGTTCAGCGCTTCGGAGACCTCGGCCCCGCCTGCGCGTTCCCGGACGTTGGCCATGAACTCACGGACGACGGGCAGCGCGACGTCGGCCTCAAGCAGCGCGATCCTGATCTCCCGGCAGGTGGCGTCGATATCAGCCGGCGACAGCCGCCCCCGCCCGCGCAGCGAGGAGAAGACCTGGTTGAGCCGATCGGAAAGTGTCTCGAACACGTGGGGCTGCCGTCCTCCTAGAAGACCCGTTTGCTAGACCAAGGCTATCGGGTAGCGGCCAGGAACCCTTCCATGACGAAGCCCGCCTCCGCCCGGCTAACCGCAGCCGGGCGAAAGTGCGCCAGGCAATTCCATCTTGTTCCCGGCAAGAATGGAACGTAACGTCATTGATGTTGAGATTTTCTGACAAGCTGCCACGCGGAGGTTGCTGTGGGGGCGGGCCAGCGGCGTCGCGAGTTACAGCCGTCACCTGGCCCTGATCTGTTAGCCGAGGCCGAGAAATTTCTCGCCCTGTTCCACGCGGAGATACAAGGAGCCGGTTCGCTGGGCGAGCGAATGCGACAGGTTCGCCGCGAGATCAAGTCGGGCGGCACCTACCGGCACACCGCAGCGGAGCTGACGTTCGCTGCCAGGGTCGCCTGGCGCAATAGCGCGCGCTGCATCGGGCGGCTCTACTGGCGCAGCCTGCGTATCAGGGACCGCCGGGAAGTGTCCACCGCCGCACAGGTCGCGGCCGAGTCATTCGCTCACCTGCGCGCCGCGACTAACGGCGGCCGGATCAGGCCGCTGATAACCGTGTTCGCCCCGGACTCGCCCGGCCAGCCCGGCCCGCGCATCATCAACTCTCAGCTCGTCCGGTACGCCGGCTATTCCGGCGGGGAAACGGGGCCGGCCGGCGACCCGGCCAGCATCGAGATCACCCGGCTCGCGCAGGAGTTAGGCTGGCGTCCCCGCGACCCGCGGGGACGCTTCGACGTGCTGCCGTTGATCGTTAAGTCAGCCGGAGCAGCGCCGACCTGGCATGAGGTGCCCGCTGACGCCGTTCTCGAGGTGCTGCTGCGGCACCCGGACTTCAGCTGGTTCGCCGAACTCGGGCTGCGCTGGTACGCGGTCCCGGTCATTAGCGACATGGAGCTGAAAGTCGGTGGCATCTGCTATCCCGCCGCGCCATTCAACGGCTGGTACATGTGCACCGAGATCGGCTCTCGTGACCTCGGCGATGCCGCGCGCTACAACCAGTTGCCGGCGATCGCGAACCGGATGGGCCTGAACAGCAACGATGACCGCACGCTGTGGAAGGACCGCGCGGTCACCGAGCTCAATGTCGCCGTTCTGCATTCGTTCAGCAGCGCCGGGGTGACGATCACCGACCACCACACCGAGTCGGTCCGGTTCCTGAAGCACCTGGAAATCGAGGAGCGCAGCGGACGGGCCTGCCCGGCCGACTGGTCCTGGATCGTGCCGCCTGCGGCCGCGTCAACCACGCCGGTGTTCCACCGGTACTACGCGAACTTCGATGCCTCGCCAAACTTCCACCGTCGCGCGGGCGGAGCCGCCGCTCTGGCCAGTTAGTCGCCGAGGACCGCGTCCACGAAAATCTCGGGATCGAAGAATGCAAGATCGTCCGGCCCCTCGCCGAGGCCGACGAGCTTGACCGGAACCCCGAGCTCGCGCTGAACCTGTATGACGATTCCGCCCCTCGCCGTCCCGTCGAGCTTGGTGAGGATGATTCCGGTGACGTCGACAACCTCGGCGAAGACGCGGGCCTGCCGAAGGCCGTTCTGACCGGTCGTCGCGTCGAGGACGAGCAGCACCTCGTCAACCGAGCCGTGCTTCTCGATCACCCGCTTGATCTTGCCCAGCTCGTCCATCAGGCCGGTCTTGGTGTGCAGGCGGCCGGCCGTATCCACGATGACGCTGTCGGCGCCCTGCTGAATGCCGGCGTTGACTGCCTCGAACGCGACGCTGGCCGGGTCAGCGCCCTCCCGGTCAGACCGCACGACCTGCGCGCCGACCCGGTCCCCCCAGGTTTGCAACTGGTCCGCGGCGGCGGCGCGGAACGTGTCCGCCGCGCCCAGCACGACTTGCTTGCCATCACCAACGAGCAGCCTGGCTAGCTTGCCGCAGGTTGTCGTCTTGCCGGTGCCGTTGACGCCGACCACGAGTACCACCGACGGCCGGTCACCGTGCCTGGCCAGGTGCAGCGTCCGGTCCATGTCCGGGTTGATCATGGCGACCAGGTCGGCCCGCAGCATCTCCCTGACGGCGACCGGGTCAGTCGTGCCCGCGACCTTGACCTCGGTCTTGAGCTCCTCGACGAGCTCCCTGGCCGGCCCGACGCCCATGTCGGCGGTGATCAGGGTGTCCTCGATCTCCTCCCAGGACTGCTCGTCCAGCCTGCCCGAGGAGATCAGGTTCAGCAGCACCGAGCCGATGGCCGACTGCGACCTCGCAAGCCGGCCGCGCAGCCGGGTGAGCCGGCCGGCCGACGGCGGCGGCTTCTCGACGACGCGGCTCGGTGGCTGCTCTGGCGGCGCGGTAACGTCCGGCGGCGCGACAGGCGCACCTGCCTCGGGCGGCGCGAGGGTAGCCGTCCCGGTGGCACCGGACTCGGTTCCGCCCTCACCGAGCCGGCCGCCGGGCCCGGGCTGGTCGCCAGGCGCGACTGCCCGCCGGCGCGACCTGACGTAAGGAACAAGGCCCGCGGCGCCGCCGCCCACGACGACGGCGGCGATGACGGCAATGACGATGTCTTCAACCATGGCGGAACCAGTCTGACAGACCACGGCCGGTAACCAGGCACACTGGCCGGCCGACCTCCGCGTGATCCGCTGGCTGGCGCGCCGCGGCGCCGGGTGACGCCCGGTCAGCCCTCCTCGGCGGACTCGCGCTCGCGCAGCCGCTGGCTGATCACGTTAGATACGCCGTCGCCCCGCATGCTGACCCCGTACAGGGTGTCTGCGACCTCCATGGTCCGCTTCTGGTGAGTCACGATGATCAGCTGGGAGACGTCGCGCAGCTCGGCCAGGATCTCCAGCAGCCGCTGCAAGTTGGTATCGTCCAGGGCCGCCTCGACCTCGTCCAGGACGTAGAACGGCGAGGGCCTGGCCTTGAAGATCGCCACCAGGAAGGCGATGGCCGTGAGCGAGCGCTCGCCACCGGACAGCAGCGAGAGCCGTTTGACCTTCTTGCCCGGCGGTCGCGCCTCGATGTCGATGCCCGTCGCCAGCATGTCATCCGGATCGGTTAGCACCAGAGTGCCGTCGCCGCCGGGGAACAGCCTGCCGATGATCGATGAGAACTCTTCGGCGACGTCGGCATAGGCGGAGGCGAACACTTGCTGGACCCGCTCGTCGACTTCCCTGATCACCGTGAGGAGATCCCGGCGGGTCTTCTTCAGGTCCTCGAGCTGCGCCACCAGGAAAGCGTGCCGCTCTTCCAGGGCGGCGAATTCTTCAAGCGCCAGCGGGTTCACCTTGCCGAGCTGGTCGAGCTGCCGCTGCGCGTGCTGCGCCCGCCGCTCTTGCTCCTCGCGGTTGTAGGCCGTCGCAAGCTTGTCGTCGTCCGCGCCGGGCACCATGACTTCTGGTCCGTACTCAGCCACCAGCACGTCGGCCTCGGCAGCGAACTCCTCAAGCGCCCGTGCGGCGATCTGCTCCAGCTGGAGCTGCTTGGTGGTGCGAGCGATCTGCGCGCCGTGCGCGCTCTCAACGACCTTCTCTAGTTCATCGGATGCGTCCCTGATCCGGGTCCTGACATCCTTGAGCTCGCCGTCCCGGCCCTTGTGGGCTTCCTCGGCTTGCTGGCGGTCGGCATCCGCGGCCGCGATCGACTCCTGAATCCTGGCGAGCGTGATCCTGGCACCCTCGGCGACGGCACTAGCCACCAGTGCGCCCGCCGCCCGCCGCTCCGCTCTGGCTAGCGCGCGAGCTGCCGCCTGGCGCTCGGCCACTGCAGCTGCTGCGAGCGAGTCCGCCCGTCCGGAGATCGCCCGCTGCCGCTCCTCGACGGTACGGACCTCCAGCCTGGCTTCCATCTCGGCGGCCCGGGCGACTACCGCGGCATCGGCGAGCTGCTGCCGGCTGGCGGGCTCGGCTCTGCTAGCCAGGCCGGGGCCGCCAGAACCAGGCCCAGCTCCATCCGGACCAGTCCCATCCTGGCCAGTCGTCTCCTGGCTAAGCCTGTGCGCGCCGGGGCCGTCCCCGCCGGCCGCGTCGTCGCCGCCAGCCCTGTCGTGACCAGCCCCGTCGTGACCAGCCCCGTCGCGGCCAGCCCCGTCGCGGCCAGCCACATCCTGGCTTGGCCGCTGTGTTTGCCCTGTTTCCTGTGTGTGCTGGGCTTGCTGTGTGTGCTGGGCTTGCTGTGTGTGTTCGGCCAGCCGTGCCTGAGCCTCGGCGGCCTGCGCGAGGCTGTGCTGGCGTGACTTCTCCGCTGCGGCGATAGCAGCCGTCAGCCGGCCAACCTCGTCTCTGGCCGCTCTGGCCCGCCCGGCAAGCGAGCCGAGCTTCCCGGACGTCTCCGCCGCTGCCGCATCCGCCTGCTGCAGACCCGCGGCCGCCTCGGCCAGCACCTGCCGGGCCTGGTCCTCTTCCTCCAGCGCCGCTGCCAGCTGCCGCTCTGCCCGCTGGCAGTTTGCTTCGGCGTCGCGCAGCGACTCGCCGGCCTCAGTGGCGGCCGCCCGCAGGCTGAGCAGGCTCCGTTCAGCAGCGGACCCGCCGCGGGCCCAGTGCGTGCCCAGCATGTCGCCGTCGGAGGTGACGACCCTGAGCCGCGAGTCTGCGCGCAGTACCTTCAGGCCGTCGGCCAGGCTGGGGACGACAACGACGTTGCCGAGCAACTCGGCGACAGCGTCGCTGAGTTCGGCCGGCCCGCTAACAAGATCAATAGCGGCGGAGACGTGCTCGACGCCACTCTCGGCCAACAGCCTGCTGATATCTGCCTGGCACCGCTGGCCCGCGTTGCCGGCAGCACCGCTGTTTGCAGCACCATCGCCTGGCCCACCCCTGCTCGGAGCACCATTGTTTGCAGCACCATCGCCTGCCGCACCGCTGTTTGCAGCACCGCTGCCTGCCGCACCGCTGTTTGCAGCACCATCACCTGGCCCACCGCTGCTCGGAGCACCGCTGTTTGCAGCACCATCGCCTGCAGCACCGCTGGCTGCAGCACCGCTGACTGCAGCACCGCTGGCTGCAGCACCGCTGACTGCCCGGCCTGCTTGCCGGACCTGATCGGCCGCCGACGCAATCACCAGCCCGGCCCGCCCGGCGTCCTGGCTCCGCAACGTGGTCAGGATGTCGACGGCTGCGTCCAGGCCGGCCACGACCACCGAGCCCGCTGCCGCACCGAGCGCGGCGGCCACGGCTTCCTGGGCACCGTCGGCAACCGTCAGCAGCTGGGCCAGCGGCCCGAGCACGCCGCTGAACGCGCCCGGCTTAGCCAGCAGCACGCCGGACGCGTCGGCTCCGCTGATGACTGCCTCGGTCAGGGCCTCCGACCTGGCACGCAGCGCCGCGCGCTGATCGCTGGCGGCGTGCTCGGCCTTTCGGCGCTGGCTCACCGTCGCCGACGCAGCCGTGAGAGCCGCAGCTGCCTGCTCGCGGGAGGCTATGAGGTCAGTCCGGCCTTGTTCCCGGCCGGATACCAGGTCTTGCAGCGCGGCGTATTCGACCTGCGCTTGCTCCGCCCTGGCCTTGGCCTGGGCGAGCGCTTCGGCGAGCCGCCCGGCTTCGTCCTCTGCCGCCGCCGCCCGGCTAGCGGCAGCCTCGGCCTGGCCCCGCAACCGGGCCAGCAGCTCAGCCCGCTGAGCAGCAGCCTTGGCATCAGCGGCAAGCCGTCGCTCGTTCTCGGCGAGCGCGTTCTCGGCCTTGGTCCTGTCGGTTACTGCGATGGTCAGCTGCTGACGGGCAGCGGACAGCCGCTCAGCCAGATCTCGCTCCTGCGCGCGCAGCTCAGCGGCTTCCGCCTCGAGCTCCTCTGGATCCCGCCCGGCCCGCTGCGGTTCGGGCGCGGACAGGTTCCGCTGCCGTTCCGAGGCAAGGGTCAGCGCGCCGCGCATCCGCTCCGCGAGGCCGGACAGCGCAAAGAACGCGTCTTGTGCCGCAGCCAGCCGCGGAGCGTGCTGCTGCTCGGCTGCCTCAAGGGCCGCTTCGGCTTCCCTGGCCTGGCTGAGCGTCGTCTCCAGCCGCGTCCGCAGTTCCGTGGCAGCGGCTTCGTCGGTCTGGTCTTGTGCCAGTTCCGCCGCCGCGGTCAGGTAGTCGTCGGCCAGCAGCCGCAGCCGGGCGTCACGCAGGTCAGCCTGGATCACCGCCGCTTTCCTGGCGATCTCCGCCTGCCTGCCCAGCGGCTTCAGTCTGCGGCCAAGCTCACCAGTCAGGTCCACCAGCCTGGTCAGGTTCGCCTGCATCGCGTCGAGCTTGCGAACCGCCTTCTCCTTGCGGCGGCGGTGCTTCAGTACGCCTGCCGCTTCCTCGATCAGCGCGCGGCGGGCATCCGGGCCGGCGTTAAGTACCTCGTCCAGCTGGCCCTGGCTCACGATCACGTGCATTTCCCGGCCGAGGCCGGTATCGGACAGCAGCTCGGCAATGTCAAGCAGACGGCACTGGTTGCCGTTGATGGCGTACTCGCTCTGGCCGGACCGGAAGAGCAGCCGGCTGATGGTCACTTCCGAGTACTCGATCGGCAGGGCGCCGTCACTGTTATCGATCGTCAGGGTCACCTCGGCACGGCCCAGCGCCGGCCGGCCCGCGGTGCCCGCGAAGACGACGTCCTCCATCTTGCCGCCGCGCAGGGGCTTGACGCCCTGCTCGCCCATCACCCAGGAGAACGCGTCGACCACGTTGGACTTGCCCGAGCCATTCGGGCCAACGATGCAGGTGATTCCCGGCTCGAACCGGAGCGAGGTTGCAGACGCGAACGACTTGAACCCGCGCAGGGTCAGGGTCTTCAGGTACACCTGCCGACTCCTCCCCAGCCTTTGGCCGCACGGGCGTGACCGACGCTATGCCGGGCGGCCACCATCGTTGGCACATTACCCCGGCGCGGCCATGACCTCGCGCAGTCAACCGCTCGACAGTTCCAGTTTGCGTCGAGTTGGCCGTTAAACAGACACGCCCGCGAGACCCCGGCAAGCGCCGCCGCGACGAAAACTCCCCAGACAGCCGAAGAGGGACGCCTTAGCAGCGTCCCTCGCCGTCGGTTGGCCCCTGGCGCTCTGTCAGGTGAGCGCAGGCTCGCGAACCGGGATCAGCAGGTCATGGCCGACGGAAGCAACGAGCACATCGTTCTCGTCCTGGAGCCGAGCAAGCTCAGCCTCCAGGTCACGTACTCGTTGCTGCAACCGGCGCATCTCTGAGACCATGCGCGGATCCGGACCGCCGACGTGGCCTAGTAGAGCCTTTGCCATTGTGTAGGGTCCTCCACACTGAGTGACCAGAGTGGGCACGCACGCAGACGCCGGACAGCAGACACCGGACATGGCTACGCGCTGGTTAACACTGCTATGGTCCCACCGTCAAGTGTGTTCGGTCAAGTTTGACGATCCCGCAGGTCACAGCCCCGATTCAGGCGTCTGAAGGGTCAGCGGGAAAGGCGAGTGACCGGCCCTTTGCGGCTCGACTTAGCGTCCCGAACAGCCCTTTCGCTGCCCGGAACACCGCAGAACGGGCGCTTTGCAGCGTCTCGACCGGATGTACAGTCGTTTGCCGCGCCCCGCTCGGTGATCACCGCTCCGTGAAGCCAGATATATCGCCAGCCGCGTCGGTCCACCGGTGCGCGACTCTGGTAACCCGGCCGGGCCGACATGACCGGTCAGGCCAGACGGGGGCACCGCCCTCGGTCTCCGCGCTGGCCGTGCCGTCGGCGAGCAACGCCAGCAGGTCCCGGCAATGACCGCTGGCGCCCTCGGCGACTACCTTCACCCGCCCGTCGGTCAGGTTCTCGGCAAAGCCGACCAGGCCAAGCTCGAGCGCCCGCGACCGCACCCACCAACGGAAACCAACGCCTTGCACCCGGCCTTCGACCCAGGCCACGAGCCGCACGGCGGTCGCCTCGGTCATCTTGTCACCACCGGCCATTGCGCGGCCGGGGCTGACAGACCGGGCAGCTGTAAGACGAGCGGTTCATAAACGGGTCGCGGCGAATCAAGGCGCCGCACCGAGGGCACGGCTCGCCAGCCCGGCCATAGACGTTCAGTGACCGGTCGAAGTAGCCGCTCTCCCCGTTCACGTCGACGTAAAGGCTGTCGAAACTGGTGCCGCCGTCTTTCAGCGCCTCGCCGAAGACGTCGACCACGGCGGCCATCAGGTCAGCGATCTGGCCGGGCCGCAGCCTGTCGGTGGCGCGCGCCCAGTGCAGCTTGACCCGCCACAACGACTCATCGGCGTATATGTTGCCGACACCGCTCACCAGCGACTGGTCGAGCAAGGCGCGCTTCACGCCGGTCTTCCTGGCCCGCATCCGCGCGGTCAGCCATGCCAGGTCGAAAGCGTCCTCAAGCGGGTCCGGCGCGATATGCGCGATGACTGACGGCAACTGCGCCCCGTCCGCCGACACCAGCAGGTGCCCGAACGTGCGCTGATCGGTGAAGCGCAGGTCAGACCCGCCGTCGTCAAAGCTGAACCGGACCCGGACGTGCGGCGAGAGCGGCGCGTCCGCCGGCCCGACTAGCAGCTGACCGCTCATGCCGAGGTGCGCGACCAGCGCGTCATCGCCGACCGGCAGCCACAAGTACTTGCCCCGGCGCCGGGCGCCGTCGATCGTGCGGCCGGTGAGCCGCGCGGTGAAGTCGGCTGGGCCGCCCTCGTGCCGCCGGACCGCACGCGGATGCAGAACCTCGACAGTTTGCATCCGGCGGCCGACCACAAACTGTTCAAGCCCGCGCCGGACGACCTCGACCTCGGGCAGTTCTGGCACTCGCTAGCCCCGCTGCGACTGGCCGTGCTTGCCGGACTGGCCGGCTGATCCGGCGTTCCCGCCGTGATTGTTGGCGGTATCTTGCCCGTGCTGCGAAGGCTCAGCCCGCGAGGCACCGGACAAACTGTCGCTGATGGCGTTCCAGGCTGCCTCGGCTGCCTGCTGCTCGGCTTCCTTCTTGGACCGGCCCTCGCCCTCGCCGTACGTCTTCGCGCCAATCCGCACGAACGCCCGGAAGGACTTCTGGTGATCCGGCCCGCTCTCCTCGACGTGGTACTCGGGCACTCCGAGGATCTCGGCCGCGGTCAGCTCCTGGAGCGAGGTCTTCCAGTCCAGGCCCGCGCCGAGGCGCGCCGACCTGGCGATGACCGGGTCAAACAGCCGGTGCACCAGTTCGTCGGCGGAACTCAGGCCGCGATCCACGTAGACAGCCCCGATCACAGCCTCGAGGGTGTCGGCCAGGATCGAGGACTTATCCCGGCCGCCCGTGCCTTCCTCGCCTTTACCGAGCCGCACGTAGGCGCCCAAGTCCAGGCCGCGGGCGACACCAGCCAGCGCCCGCATGTTGACCACCGCGGCACGCAGTTTGGCGAGCTGGCCCTCAGGCAGGTCCGGGTAGGACCGGAAGAGGGTATCCGTCACAATCAGGCCAAGCACCGAGTCGCCGAGAAACTCCAGCCGCTCGTTGGTCGGGAGCCCGCCGTTCTCATAGGCGAAAGACCGGTGCATGAGTGCCCGCTCGAGCAGCTCAGCCCGGATCGACACCTGCAGCGCCCTGAGCAGGCCCTCGTTCTGGCCAGCCGGATCGGACGGCCGGTCAGTTACGGCCGCCTTGTCAGCAGGTGAGTCAGTCACCAGCCCTTCCCTTCCCGCAGCGCTCCTCCCGCAGCGCCTCGTATCCGCAGCGCCTGGCTGTCTCGTGCCCGTGCCGTAACCGCTTATCAGGAAGGTGTCAGGACCTGACGCCTGTTGTAGGTGCCGCATGTCGGGCAGGCGACGTGCGGAAGCTTAGGCTCGCGGCAGTTCGGGCAGGCCATGAGCTGCGGCGCCGTCGCCTTCCACTGCGCCCGCCGCGACCTGGTGTTACTGCGGGACATCTTGCGCTTGGGTACTGCCACGTCACTGCTCCTTCAGCTGATCCGGCACGGCATCCGCCCGGTTCGTCGTCCTGGCCGGCCCGGCATTCCCGTCCGGTACTCCTTGCTCGGCCGGCCCGCCGGCCGGCTCGTCGCCGTCCGCCTGTTCCGCCCGAAAGTCCTTCAGCGCGGCCCACATCGTGCCGCGCTGCTCGTGCTTGTGACCCGGCTCGGCGTCAGCCAGCCGGACGCCGCACTCGACGCAGAGGCCCTGGCAGCTGTCCTCGCACAGCGGCGAGAGCGGAAGCTCGAGCACAATCGCGTCGCGCACCGCGGGCTCGATGTCGAGTAGCCCGCTGGCGTCTAGCAGGTAGCTGTCGTCTGCCTCCGCGCCGTCAGCCTGCTCGGCATCTGCAGCCAGTACGAATAGCTCCTGAAACCGTACCTTGAATTCAGTGCTGAATGCCTCGAGGCACCGTGCGCATTCCCCGGCGAGCGGGCCAGTCACCGTTGCGGTCACCAGCACTCCCTCGGTGACCCCCTCAAGCTGGATCTCGAGACCGAGCTCGGCGCCTGCCGGAACCCTGGCGAGCTCCACGCCCATGTGCGGAGGCGCCGGGACCGTGCGCGTCAGGGTACGCGCAGCTCCGGGCACGAGATCCCTGGTATCGAAGACCAGCGGGTTACGCAGATCCGGGCCCTTGGGGTGCTTGGTCCGAGAATGTGGCATGGCTGTCGGTGGGCTTGGTGGCATGGCAGGTTGCAGCAGTGGCAAGGTGTCTTCTAATATTACCGGCTGCACGTCGGCCAGCCCAACTTGGCGGCCGACCCCGGCTGCTGGTCAGGACTCGGCGAGACGGCTGTTCAGCCGTTCAAGCACATTCGCCGGCACCAGCCCGCTGACGTCCCCGCCGAACTTGGCGAAGTCCTTCACCAGGCTGGACGACAGGAACGCGTACAACGGATTCGTGGTCATGAACAGCGTCTCGACGCCAGCCTGGTTGTAGTTCATCTGCGCCATCTGCATCTCGTAGTCGAAATCGCTGACCGCTCGCAGTCCCTTGATGATGGCGGAGATGTCGTTATCCCGGCAGAAATCGACGGTCAGGCCCTCGAACCGGTCGACGCGCACGTTGTCGTACCGCTTGGTCGCCTCCCGGATGAGCTCGACCCGTTCGGCTGCGGTGAACAGCGTCGTCTTACTCGGATTCTGCGCTACCGCTACGACGACCTCGTCGTACAGCTGGGCGGCGCGCGAGATGATGTCGATGTGCCCGTTGGTCACCGGATCGAAAGAGCCGGGGCAGACTACTCGCCGCACTCGGGTTCACTCTCCCGTCGGGATGTCGCAGCAGGCAGTGCGCCTGCGGCGAGACCGTACCAGAGCGTTGCCTCACCGTATCGCCTGGATCGGTCAGTTTCGTACCCGGCAGGCCAGGTTGGCGGCCCGGACCTGGTTGCCCGCTCAAGCGCGACGAGCGCGCCGGGCGCCAGCCAGTCGCGGTCAGCCAGCACCGTCAGCATCCGCGTCAGCTCGTCGTCGGCGGCCGCGTACGGCGGATCGGCGAACACGAAGTCCCGCGGCACGGTGGCGTCGTCCGGCCCGCGGGCCAGCAACCGGTCCACCTTGTCGGTGGCCAGCCGGGCCCCTGGCAAGCCGACGACGGCGATATTCTTCGTGATCACGTGCGCGGCCCGGCTGTCCGCCTCGACCAGCAGGACGTCGGCAGCACCGCGGGAGAGGGCCTCAAGCCCGACTGCACCCGAACCCGCGTACAGGTCAAGCACGGCTGCTCCCTCGAGCCCGCCGCGGATGGCGGTCACCGTCGCGAACAGCCCTTCCCTGGTGCGGTCGCTGGTTGGCCTGGTGCCCCGGCCCGCCGCCGTCGTAAGCCGACGGCCGCCAGCCTGCCCGGCGATGATCCTGGTCACGAGCTAGCCGACCGCCTGCGGCTGCATCCCTGGCCGATCATGCTTTTTCCAGGAACGTGGTTTGCTCGGCGTCGACCAGTGAGCGGACGGCCTCAGCCAGAGCGGGCTGGTCAGCCAGCGCCGGGTCGGCGTCGACGACCTTGATCGCTTCCTCGCGTGCCTGACCGATCAGGTCCTCGTCGCGGAGCAGCTGCAGGAGCTTCAGGCTGGACCTGCGGCCGGCCTGGGCAGTGCCGAGCACGTCGCCCTCTCGCCGTTGCTCCAGGTCGATCCGGGAGAGAGCGAAACCGTCCGCGGTCTCCGCGACCGCGTCAAGTCGCTCGCGGGCCGGCGCGGCTTCCGGGGCTTCGGTGACCAGCAGGCACAGGCCGGGGTTGGCGCCGCGGCCGACCCGCCCGCGCAACTGGTGCAGCTGCGAAACGCCGAAGCGGTCCGCGTCCATGATCACCATTACCACGGCGTTGGGCACGTCGACGCCGACCTCGATGACGGTCGTGGTGATCAGCACGTCCACCAGCCCGTCGGCGAACGCCAGCATGACCTTGTCCTTCTCGTCCGGTGGCAGCCGGCCGTGCAGGATCGCCAGCCGCAACCCCGCCAGCGGGCCGGCGGCCAGCTCGGCCGCCAGGTCGAGCACCGCGATCGGCGGCCGTGACGGTCCCGGCTCCGGCTCCTCGAACAGCTCGTCCTGGCTGGCTCGAGTCTGCCGGCCTGCCGTCGGCCCGGATCCAGCCTGCGCAAAACCGGCCGACCCGGAACCAGCCGACCCGGAACCAGCCGACGCAGAACCAGCCGACCCAGAACCAGCCGACCCAGGCCCGGCTACCTCGTCGCCGGCCAGGCCGGCTTCGTCGCCGCCGATTCGCGGGCAGACCACGTAGGCCTGGCGGCCGTGGCCGACTTCCTCCCTGATCCGCTCCCACGTCCTGGCCAGATAGTGCGGCCGCTCGGCCACTGGCACGACATGCGTGCTGATCGGCGACCGGCCGGCCGGCAGCTCGGTCAGCGTGGACACGTCCAGGTCGCCGAAGACAGTCATGGCGACCGTGCGCGGGATCGGCGTCGCGGTCATTACCAGCATGTGCGGCCTGCCGTCGCCAGCCTTGTCACGGAGCGCGTCGCGCTGCTCCACCCCGAACCGATGCTGCTCGTCGATGACGACCAGACCGAGGTCGGCGAACTGAACCCGGTCCTCGAGCAGCGCGTGCGTGCCGATGATGATGCCCGCTTCGCCCGACGCGGCTTCGAGCAGCGCCTTCCGCCGGGCCGCCGCCCCCAGCGACCCGGTGATCAGCGTCAGCCTGGTCGCGTGCTCCGCGCCGCCCAGCTGGCCGGCCATGCCGAGCGGCCCGAGCAAGCTGGATATCGACCGGAAGTGCTGCTGCGCGAGCACTTCGGTGGGCGCCAGCAAGGCCGCCTGGCCGGCCGCGTCGGCTACTTGCAGCATCGCCCGCAACGCGATGATCGTCTTGCCCGAGCCGACCTCCCCCTGGAGCAGGCGGTGCATCGGATGATCGCGTTCCAGGTCGGCGGCGATGACCCGGCCGGTTTGCCGCTGCCCCGCGGTCAGCTCGAACGGGATCATGGCATCGAATTCGGTCAGCAGCCCGCCGGCCACCGCAGGTCGCTGGATGGCGCTGTAACTGGTAGCGGCGAGCCTGCGCTGGGCGAGCAGTACCTGCAGGGTGAAGGCTTCGTCCCACTTCAGCCGCAGGCGTGCCCTCGCGACGTCTGCCTCATCGACTGGCCGGTGGATGCCGCGCAACGCATCGGCGTAGCCGCACAAGCCATGGCGAGCACGCAGGTCGGCGGGGAGCGGATCGCCGGGCACGTCCAGTACGTCGAGCACCACGCGAATCGAGTCGGCGATCCGCCAGGACTGCAGCTGCGCACTGGCGCGGTAGACCGGGATCAGCTCGTTGGCGTACTCCTCCGCTCGGGCACCCGAGCTCCCCTCGCCGAGCAGTTCATACTCCGGGTGGGTGAGCTGGCGCTTGCCGCGAAAGCTGGATACCTGGCCGGAGAACAGGCCCCGGACGCCAGGGCTGAGCTGACGTTCGCGGTAATCCTGCCGACCGTGGCCAAAGAAAGTCAGCGTCAGCTTGCCGTGACCGTCAGTCACGACCGCCTCGAAAATGGTGCCAGGCCGGTTGTTCATCTTCCGGACGGACGAGCTGGCCACCTCGGCCTGGACCGTGACGTATTCGCCTTCCCGCAGGCCGGCCAGGTCGGTGAGCTCGCCGCGCTTGTCGTACCGGCGCGGGTAATAGCCGAGCAGGTCGCCGACAGTGCGCAAGTCAAGAACCGACGCCAGCCGCTTGGCGGCCTTGTCGCCGACGACCAGCCGGAGCGGGTCAGCGGCGACAGCCATGTCGCCACCAACATCCAGTGACCCTCGATCGGGCCACGGGCGCCAACTGCACCGGCACCGGCCCCACCGCCGCCGGCCGCATGGGCGCTAGCCTTGTCGCGATCGCCACGTCGCCAGGATAGGCCGCAGCAGGCGGCCGCAGGGTCCGAGTCGCGTGCCACCGCTTCGTCGGATATCCTTCGTGGACTGGTTAGGTGTATGCCTGCCGGGAACCCGTCTGAACATCTCCCGAACTGGAGCAATCCCGTGGCTTCCGTCTGCGACGTGTGCGGTAAGAGGCCGAACTTCGGCAATAACGTGTCGTTCTCGCACCGCCGTACCCCGCGCCGCTTTAACCCGAACATTCAGCGCGTGCGCGCGATGGTCGGCAAGACGCCGCGCCGGCTGAACGTCTGCACCTCCTGCATCAAGGCAGGCAAGGTCACCCGATCACGATAAGGTCGGGTCCCGCTCGCAAGCCCCGGTGCTGAGCCGGGGCTTTTCGCTGTCCCGCCACCACACCCTGCTGGTTTCCCGGCTTTTCGCGTCCGGTATGCCGGTTTTGTGGCCGGGAAACTGACAGGGTGTTGCGGGATCGCGTCCCGCCTGCGGAACGGGACCGCGGTGCGAGCGCTAGTGACGCGCCAGCGCGGCTGTCCGGAGTTGCCAGCCGTGATCAACAGGTCCGATGCCCGCCCCGAGCGGAAATCCGGCCGAGATCGCGCCGGTCACGTAATCCTTGGCCGCTTTGACCGCAGTCGGCACCTCGTCGCCCAGCGCGAGCCTGGATGCTATGGCCGATGCAAACGTGCAGCCGGTGCCATGGGTGTGCTCGGTCGCGATCCGCTCGGCAGGCAACCGGATCACCTTGGCCCCGCCATACAGCAGGTCTACTGGCCTGCCGGGCAGATGGCCGCCCTTGACCAGCACCCACTGCGGCCCCATCGCGCTGATCATCTTGGCGGCCTCGAGCATGTCGGCTGGGCCTGCGATCGACCTGCCGGTGAGCAACTCGGCTTCAAGCAGGTTCGGCGTGACAACCGTGGCAAGCGGCAGGAGCCGGTCCTTGATCACGTCGATAGCGCCCTCAGCTAGCAGCCTGTCGCCATGCTTGGAGATTGCCACCGGATCGACCACGACTGGCGCGGCGACGTCGGCAAGCACATCGCACACCGTGGCGACCAGCTCCGCCGAGGCCAGCATGCCGGTCTTAATCGCCTGGGCGCCGATGTCGCCGAGCACCGAGTCGAGCTGGGCCCGCACGGCCTCGGGCGGCAGCTCCCAGTAGCCCTGGACGCCGACCGAATTCTGGGCGGTTACCGCGCAGATGACGGTCATGCCATGGACGCCGAGCGCCAGCATCGTCTTCAGGTCCGCCTGGATGCCGGCGCCACCGCCGGAGTCAGAACCTGCGATAGCAAGCACGCGCGGCGGTGTCGGTGAGTGTGGCCTGGCTGGCACCATGGCCAACAGCCTACGGACACCGCCAGCGCGGGCCGGCTCGGCCGGCCGGTTGGCTCCGGCCGGGTCAGAACACCTTGAGCGTCCTGGCTACCGCCAGTGCCTGCTCGTCGCCTGCTATCTCAACTCCGAGATCTGCCCAGTTGCCGCGCTGTGTGATCCAGCGGACCAGCGCCGGAGCGTCGGAGGAGATCCTCGCGGCCGGCTGCCCGGTACCGAACGTGATCTGCCGCGCCCCGCTGCCAGTGACCTGGATCTCGAGCCTGCAATGGCCGGCTACGGCGCGGTTTTGCTGTGGCAGTGCCGCTTCGATCCAGTCGAGGGCGGGCGCCAGACGGAGTTCATCGGACGGCGGAGGGTCACCGGAGAGCGGACCGCGCGGCGCGAACAGGTCGGCGCGGATGTGGGTGTAGTGGTCGAACGCGTAGGCGCTCGGAATGACCCGTGTCGAGTAGGTGCCGAAGTCCTCGCCGAGCGGCAGTTCGACATCCACGGCAGCCAGCTCGGCCAGCTTGGTCAGGCCGGCTTCGCTGACCTTCTCGTA
>Ga0335072_10004226_pt1 | contig 21442 bp, 18 predicted proteins | sample Lox_Sample_21_FD_206725 | JGI IMG/M metagenome (GOLD analysis project Ga0335072, IMG submission 206725) | Soil microbial communities from Loxahatchee National Wildlife Refuge, Florida, United States - Lox_Sample_2.1 | ecosystem: Environmental > Terrestrial > Soil > Wetlands | place: USA...
AGTGCGGAATGCCGACTGGCCGAAGGTTCTTCATCGCACTGCGCAGGATCCGGGTCTTGATGTTCTTGTTCCCTTCAAACTTGATCTTGCCAACTTTGACTTTCGGGCCCTCTTTGATCACGAAGGTGATGCCGACCGACGCGGGCGGAATCTGCCGCACTTCTGTGCGGATGGTAGCAAACTGCCGCCCGTGTTCGGAAAGTAGTCCCTTAATCGAGTTTTCGGCTTTCTTGATGCGCGTGGGATCGTATTGGCTTTCGACGACGAGTCCCACCTTCTCCTGCTTGAATCGATCAAGCACATCGCTGTTGGAAACCGTGCTCAGGCCGACGTAATTGATCTCGCGGATCGTCGGCTTCTCCTTGACCTGCACGATGAGCCGCCAGCCTTTCGGCGTTTGCTCGCGCAGAAACTTGACGTCCTCGAAATATCCGGTGTTCCACAACGAGTTGAAGTCGCGTTCCAGAGCAGCCTGATCGTAAATGTCGCCGGGTTTAGTAAAGATGCGGGCCAGTATCGTGTCTTTCGGAATCCGTCGGTTTCCGATCACGTTGATTTCGGAAATGACATCGCTCTGCGCCCACACTTCTCCCCCGGCGGCAAATAACAGGACCCCAAGAATCAGCCACCCCGCCCCGCGGCGCCATGTTCCCCGCCAAAATCCTAAGAATGAATGGGATGGCACCGAAACGGCGCTTGCAACGCAAGCACGCTTGGACACAACAGTATTCTCCGGATACAAGCGAAAAAGAATCGCTACGACCTCAGTCTCTGGGATGTAAGAAAACTGCCATTATACGGTAGAGCAATGGAAAGCGTCCAAGCCGCAACTCTTTGCATGTCGGCCTTTCGGCCGCCGCTGCCGGTCTGACCCGATTTGCGAGAACCGCAGGTCGCTTCACTCGGATGACTGGGATAACTCTACCTCAACCAAGACGGAATAAAACGTGGCCGAGTTGCCCATATCGGCAAGTTTTTCTGAAGTCAGATTATTGATGCTTTGAAAACCAACCGTTTCCTTTGGACAATTGAGTCTGGCTGACACAACCCCCGCCTGCACTTTGCCATCGACCCGCGCTTTCAGGAAGATCTCGCCGCGGGCATTGAACACGCGCACGTTGTCCCCATCCGAGATGTCACGAACTCGCGCGTCTTCTCCTGAAATTTCCAGAAAACCGATCTCTTCCATCTGCTGCAATGACGGCAAATTCGAAAATGTCGAATTGAGAAAGTTATCATGCTTTCGCGCCAGCAGTTCCAGTGGAAATCGTGCAAGCCGGCCGCCATGCCGCGATTCCAAGGGCGGCCTGAAATCCGCCACGGGATCCAAGCCCTGCACTTTCATCGCTTCGTTGTAAAGCAAGGCCTTCCCGGAGGAGGTCCGGAAATTGCCATGAGCGAAGGGAAGAAAGACATCTGCGGAATCGTGATCACCAAAATTCAGCCGCACAGCTCCCTGCTCCAACCGCTCACGTGTTAATCCCTCAAACCGCGGATTCTCGACATCCAGTGCGCAATCGATCATCTCGTCGACTTTCTCTTTGAAGCACGGTTCCTCAAATCCCATGCGCTCGGCCAGCGCGCGAGAGACGTCTACGTTCGATCGGCACTCGCCCAAGGGCGCAATCGCCTGATTCGAAACCTGGACATAATAATGCCCGTATCCCTTCTGCAGATCTTTGTGCTCGAAAAATGTCGTTGCCGGCAGCACGATATCGGCGTAATCGGCCGTATCGGTGAAGAATTGCTCGTGCACCACCGTGAATAGGTCAGGCCGCTTCAAGCCGCGAATCACCTCGTTATGGTTGGGACAAACCGCAGCCGGATTCGAGTTGTATACAAAGAGCGCTTTCACCGGCGGATCGTTCACGTAATTGAGCACACGGCCGAGTTCGACCATATTGATGGTGCGCGCCTCGCGTCCGAGCGCACTTCGCATCAAGTCAGGACGCTTCAGTGCGGCGGTGTTGAACTGCGCTCCTCCACTGGTTGAGAGTTGCAGGCCTCCGCCAACTTCTTGCCAAGACCCAATGATGCAGGGCAGCATCGCAATCGCCCGAGTAGCAGTCCCGCCCCCCTCCGACCGTTGCACACCGTAATTCAGCCGGATCACCGACGGCCGGCACGTTGCATACTCACGCGCCAACTTGCGAATGTCATCGTCTGAAATGCCCGTCCATTGCGCCGCTCGCTCAGGCGGATACTCTTTGACTTTTTCCCGCAGATGTTCGAATCCAAGGGTGTACTTTGCCAGATAATCTGAGTCGTGCAGACCCTCGCTGATAATCACATGCATCATGGCCAAGGCGAGTGCGGCATCCGTGCCCGGATTGATCGGCAAATACCAGTCCGCGCACTCCGCCGTGCGCGTGCGATACGGATCGATGACGACCAGCTTCCCGCCGTTCCGCCGGGCTTCGGCGATAAAAGGCCACAGGTGCACATTGTTGCCGTGAATATTCGCCGCCCAGGCAATGATGTATTTCGAGTGTCGAAACTGCTCGGGTTCGGTGCCCAGCTTGATGCCATACACCGATTCCAGCCCGGCTTCACCGGCGGCGGAACAGATTGCGCGATCCAGCTGTGAAGCACCAAGCCGGTGAAAAAATCTGCGGTCCATGCCGGCATTATTTAGAGCACCTAGCGTCCCGCCAAACGAATACGGCAAAATAGCCTCGCTGCCAAACTCCCGCGTAATGGCACGAAAACGCGAGGTAATCTCATCCAGCGCCTCGTCCCAAGAAATCCGCCGCCATCTTTGATTTGCCCATGTGGTGCGGACACTGCTGTCCGCGCCGAAAGCGCCAGCCGCGGGCCCTTTAGGACCGATCCTCCGCATCGGATATAACACCCGTTCCGGCGAATACACCCGATCCAGATATTTCGCTACTTTGGCACACAAGAAACCGCGCGTAACCGGATGTTCTGGATCACCCTGGATCTTAGTCGCCCGCCCATCCTCCACGGTAATCAAGACTCCGCACGCGTCAGGACAATCATGCGGGCAAGCGGAATGGACGACCCGTTTCGGCATCCGGCCATTATAGAGTGCTTCGGAGGAATGGATTGCAGAGGGCGATAGAGAGTCAAAAACCCTACCCTGTCGCAAACTGCGCGACGAGAGTGGGGCAACCGCCATCACGATTTGGGGTGCCCCAGGTCTCGCCGTATTTGCGAGACCTGGGAACCACGGGGCCTATTGTCCCGCTGGCAGTACGCGTACCCGGCCCGCCACAACCACTGGCTTGCCAGTGCTCTGGTCTTCGAACACGAGACCCCGCGAAATCAGGTTCGGTGTTCCGGCTGCCGCCAGCCCCGACAATCCGTCAATGTTCTCGAACACTGTCGCGTTACCGGTAAAGACGGTAAATGGTCCGCCGGCGGAATAGCTCATCAATGCGTCATTCTGCATTTCGAACGATCCTAGATTGCTCCCCGCGCCCCCAGTGATTGTGACACTGTTGGCGACCAAGGCTCCAACTACCCCCTGACGGCGCAATGAGACCATATCGGGGGTGAATACGGGGCCGTTAGCCGTGGTAGTGACCGCACCGCCTACAAATATGCGCTGTCCCACGACCAGCGAAGTGTTGTTGAACACTTGGTTGGTCAGGAAATTGTCGAAGAAGCAAACGTCATAGGTCAGGACGTTGCTCAGGTTCATGGTCGTGACGGTGTCGACCGGGATGACGCCTGACGTGCCGAGTTCTTCACCCACCCACATCGTGACGGATGTGACCGGACCCGAACTCGGGTTCACTGCCAGAACGCGGCCGGAGACGAATGCGTGATCTGTGGTAATCAGTTCTACACACTGCGCCAGAATGCTGCCGTCGGCTTGCATCGTCCCGACAACAGATACGACTGCGTTCGGAGTTAGCGTTCCCAGGCTGTTCGAGCCGTTGTACTGAGTCGTTGAAGTCACATCGATCGTTCTCGGCAAGCCATAAGGGCCCTGCATCTGGAATGAATCTCCCGAGACACTGACCGAAACCACATTGCCGGTGAAATCGGTGATCTGGCCTACCTCTTGCGAAGCGGAAACGGCCCAGACGTTCATGACCGGATTAATCACTCCGGTGATCTGGCCTCCACTCCTAGACAGCGAGTCGTCGATGTCAAAATCGATGCGCAGCCCGGCCAGCCCGTTGTTACTTACTACGAGTGGTGCTCCAGTCGGGAACGGAACAGTCACCACGGTCTGTGAGAACGATGCGTTGGTGATCTCCTGCACCGAGGGTGGAGTGGTGCTCAGGTCGACATAGCTGATTACAGGAGCAGGATTCGTGTTCTCAAACGTGAAGGTCACGCTGGTATATGTGCCCGGCTGAACGGTGTTGAAGCCGAGCAATGTGCGCAACCCGACCAGGCGCGCAAAATCCACGGCTTCCGGCGTCGACAGGGCGGTTACAGTCGACGTGCTGTTGTTCAGGGTAATTTTGTCAATGGTGACGTTGAACCCAACGACAGACGAGGAAGGCATATCTTCCCCCGTCATATAGACAGGCGCAGAAGTATTCTGCTGTGAATTCTGATTTGAATTGCTGGCCCCGCCGCAGCCGATTGTCGCCGCCGTCGCAAGCAAGAGCGCAAAGAGCATGGCGCGTTTCATAAGAAAATCTCCTCCGAGTCGATCCCTTGCGGAGCGAATCTTTGACTCACGCAAATCGAACACGATGTCTGTAGCGAAGTTGTGCGGGAAAAGTTGGTTCGAGAGGGGAATGCACTGGCACAAAAGTAACCTGAGCGAGGTTACCGACGGCGGCGGAACAGGCTATCTACCGGCGATTTCAGGGCTTGGGCGTTTCCATGTGAGTCCGTGAGACTCTTTGGTCGTCCATCGTGAAGCCCAGGCTTTCGCCCCGAAGAGGTTCCCCTGAGTGAATCCGAAGGAACGTATGCGACTGGGGGCCTATTTGATCTCCATGACCTCTTTCTCTTTTGCCTTGCTCATTTCTTCCATCTTCTTGATTTCGTCATCGGTTAGCCGTTGAATTTCGTCGAGCGAGCGCTTCTCTTCGTCTTCGGTGATTTTCTTGTCTTTGAGCGCCTTCTTGATGGCATCATTCCCATCGCGCCGAATATTCCTCACAGCCGTGCGATGCTCTTCCAGGATCTTGTGCAGGTGTTTCACCATATCCTGACGTCTCTCTTGCGTCAGCGGAGGGACGGGTACGCGGATCATCTTTCCGTCATTCATCGGGTTCAGCCCCAAGTCCCCGGATCGAATTGATTTTTCGATTGCCCCCAGGGACGACGGATCGAAGGGCTGCACCGTAATCAACTGTGCCTCTGGAGCGTGTACCTGTGCAATCTGATTCAAGGGCATCTGCGATCCGTAGTAATCGACGGTCACGCCATCCAGCATGTGCACTGAGGCGCGGCCAGTACGGGTTGCCGCCATGGCCTTGCGAAAATCTTCGACCGCTTTTTCCATGCGCGACTTCAGTTGCGCGTACGTATCTTTCAGTCCCGCAATCGCTGCCATCGATGCTTGTGCCATAAAATCAGCTCCGAATCATTGCAAACTCAAAACGTCGAATTATAAACCGCGAACGCGAAGCACGACGCTCAAAATCAAGGGGCAGTCCCGAGAAATCTCAGCGCGCGGCCGTTGTCTTGAGTTCAATGGCGATGCGGGTCGGGCTAGGCTTGCCGTCACACAAGGCAGGGTCGAATCGCCATCTGCGGATCGTGCTCATCGCGTCCTTGTCATACCCTCGACTACCCGACGACTGGACCAGCCGAGGCTCATGCACCGAGCCTTTCTCATCCACCAAAATACTGACTATGGCTATGCCCTTGTCGTAGAAATATGTCGGCGAGGGACTGTACGTCGCATGCGGGTGTGAACAGGGTTTATTCGGTTCGTTCTGTGCTTGGACACACACTCGTAACAAAGCAGTCATCGCAAGCAACGCAGGCCAAACACGTATGAATTTCACGCGCTCACCAGGGATCCGATTTTTTCGCCGGTCACTACGCGCCGGATATTCCCATGATGATTCAGATTGAAGATGACAATCGGCAGATTGTTGTCTTTGCACAGACTGATCGCGGTCGAGTCCATCACCTTCAAGCCGAGTTTCAGTACATCCATGTAGGTAATATGATTGAATTTTTGCGCACCGTCGACCTTCATGGGATCGGCGTCATAGATGCCGTCAACCTTCGTGGCCTTCAAGATCACGTCGGCTTTAATTTCCATCGCCCGGAGGGATGCAGCTGTGTCGGTCGAGAAATATGGATTGCCTGTACCGCCAGCGAAGATCACGACGCGTCCCTTTTCGAGATGCCGAATCGCGCGGCGGCGAATGAACGGCTCGGCAACCTGGTTCATCTCGATCGCCGATTGCACACGTGTGTAGACACCTTGTTTTTCGAGCGCGTCCTGCAAGGCGAGGGCGTTGATAACCGTGGCGAGCATACCCATGTGATCGGCGGAAACGCGGTCCATGTCCTTGGCTTGATGCGCGACACCGCGGAAGAAATTCCCGCCGCCGACCACGATCGCGATCTGGATGCCGAGCTTGTGCACCTCACCGATTTCGCCAGCAATTTCGTGGATGCGGGTCGTCTCGACGCCAAAGCCCTGATTCGCCGCCAGCGCCTCGCCGGAAAGCTTCAGCAGAATGCGTTTAAAAATGGGGGTGGTCATGGATGAGTTGCCGCCGCAAGACCTCAACTTATAGTGTCATCCCGAAGGCCCGCGCTCTGACCAGCGGGCCGAGGGATCTCGCGCGCATCGAGATCGGATGCGACACTCGCCAGATCCTTCGCTCCGCCTGAGGAGCGGCTCCGCTCAGGATGACGCAACGTAAGTTTACAGACAAAAAAGGCGCCCTTGCGGACGCCTGAATTATTCAGCCTTCGGCTCTGTGGGCTTCGTGACCGCGATGGTCTGGCCCGCTTCGCCGACTTTGAATCGCGCGAAGCGGCGCACAGCGATATTCTCGCCCAGTTTGCCGACCTTCGACGCGATCAGTTGGTTGATCGAGATGGTCTGGTCCTTGATGAAGGGCTGCTCCAGCAGGCAGACCTCTTCATAGAATTTTTCCATCTTGCCATTGACCATCTTCTCGGCAATGTGCGCCGGCTTGCCGCTGGCGATCGCCTGTGCGAGATAAATCTCTTTCTCACGCGCGAAGTCCTCCGGCGTGACGTCTTCCTTGCGCACATACTTCGGATCGCTGGCCGCGATGTGCATGGCGATGTCGTGCACCAACTCTTTGAAGTCTTCGGTGCGCGCAACGAAATCGCTCTCGCAGTTGACCTCTACGAGCACACCAATCTTGCCGCCAGCGTGAATGTAGCTCGCCACCGATCCCTCGCTGGTCACGCGAGTCGCCTTCTTGGCTGCGACCGAAACACCCTTTTTGCGGAGAATCACGACCGCCTGCTCCATGTCACCTTTGGCTTCGGTCAGAGCCTGCTTGCAATCCATCATTGGAGCCCCGGTCTTCTCCCGGAGATCCTTCACTTGTGCCGCGGAAATGTTCACTGTTGTCGTTCCCATGTCATCAAAACCCTTCAATGCGATTAGATGCTGCTCTATAAACTTTGACCCGCGCCGGGGATTTCTAAGCATGACCCGCGCGGGTCTGAATTCTCACGCCCGGTTTTTCAATGCCTCAGGGGCCAAAGGCCCTGCTACGATCCGGTTCCTTGCGACACAACGGGAATCGTGCCCTCCCCGAGTTTGTCATTCCGAGCGCACCAGCCAATCTCCTCTTTGCTCGGGGCTCGGGACTGGCTAAACCGTCTGGCTCTCCACGTGCGGAACTTCGGCGTCTTCGTTTGCCACTGGCTTCTTGTGCGTTCCAGGACCCAGCACTTCTTCCATGCTGATATTTTCGGACGCATCAACCGCGGCAACCTCCTCGTCGCCACGATATTCGCCTGCGCCGTCTGCGGCGACCTGAGCCGCCTCGGCACCAGCCTGCATCTCGGCGATCTGCTTGTCGGTCATCAATTGCGCGCCCTCTGCGATCGATTCCGAAATCTTCGAGGTAAACAGCCGGATCGCCCGCAACGCGTCATCGTTGCCGGGGATCACATAATCCACTTCGCTGGGATCGCAATTGGTGTCGACCACGGCCACCACCGGGATGCCTAGCTTGCGCGCCTCACGCACCGCGATCTGTTCTTTATTTGAGTCAATCACAAAGATCGCGTCGGGCAACCGGTTCATATTCTTGATGCCGGCCAGATTGGCCTGCAAATGCTTGCGTTCGCGTTCGAGTTTGATCACTTCTTTTTTGGGCAGCAGCTCGTAACGGCCGTCGGTCGCCATGTCATCGAGCTCTTTCAGCCGCTTCACCGATTTCTGCACGGTGACCCAGTTGGTGAGAAGTCCACCCAGCCAACGCTGGTTGATGTAGAACATGCCACACTTCTGCGCTTCTTCGGCGATCGCGTCCTGCGCCTGGCGCTTGGTTCCCACGAACAGCACGATCCTGCCGTCGGTCGCCAGATCCTGTACGAACTTCGACGCTTCTTTGAACATCTTCAGCGTCTTTTGCAGGTCGATAATGTAAATCCCGTTGCGCTCTCCGAAGATGTACTCCTTCATCTTGGGATTCCAGCGCTTCGTCTGATGCCCGAAGTGGACGCCCGCTTCGAGCAACTCTTTCATGGTGATAGTAGCCAATGAACCTCCTTATTTAGTCTGCATCAGAATTCAGTTCTCAGTGCCGAGTACCGAGCAAAATTCTCTTGGTACCGCACTGGGTGCTGCTTCCCGATTGCCATTCCCGTCCCCGCACACGAGGCACGGGAAGAATTGAACACCTGAAAATCGATCTTTCCGGCTTATCTTCGAAACCTTGAAACCTGTGAAACCTATCTTTTCGAGAACTGGAACCGCTTCCTCGCGCCCTTCTGTCCGTACTTCTTGCGCTCTTTCCCGCGCGAGTCGCGACTGACCATGCCCTCAGCCTTCAGCTTCTTGCGCAATTCGGCATTGAACTGCATCAGCGCGCGGGCCAGCCCGAGCTTCACCGCATCAGCTTGTCCACGCACACCACCGCCCTGCGTGGTCACGACCACGTTGAACGAGGCTGCCGAGTCCGACGAAGCTAGCGGAGCTTTTGCTGCCGCGCGCTGCGCGGGAGTCACAAAATACTCTTCAAACGCGCGCCCGTTGATTTTGAAATCTCCGCTCCCCGGACGCAGATAAACCCGGGCAATCGCCGTCTTACGCCGTCCCGTTCCGTAGTATTGAACCAATTCAGCCATGTAGCTCCTGTCAATCCCCCGATGTTATCCTGCGGCCGATCTTCAGGCGAAGCGAGGACTTTCCTGCGCCTCGCGACTTACGAAACCGCAACCTTCCGCGGCCGGTACTCGCGCACTTCCAACTTGAAATCCTGGGGCTTCTGCGCCTGATGCGGATGTTTCTCACCTTGATACACATTCAGCTTCGACAGCATATGCGCCGCCAGCTTGTTCTTGGGCAGCATGCGTTTCACCGCCGCTTCGATCACCGCCTCGGGCTTGCGCGCCAACCGCTTGGTGTAAGCTTCCGTCCGCAAGCCGCCGGGATAGCCCGTGTAACGCTGATATACCTTGCTCTCCGCCTTCATGCCGGTTGTGCGAATCTTCTCCGCATTAATGACGATGACATGATCACCGGTATCAATAAATGGGGTATATCGGGGATTTTCTTTCCCCATGAGGATGCGCGCCACTTGCGAAGCCAGACGCCCGAGCGTCTGCCCGTTCGCATCCACGACGTACCACTTGCGCACCATTTCCCCCTGCTTGGGGAAATACGTTGACATCGGAACTCTCCCAGATTTGAAAAGGCTGCGAAAGAAAAAACCGCTCGTTGATTCCCCAGCGAGGACGCCAGGACCATCAGGCGGGCAACCACACTTCTACCAAAGTCTTTAATTTACCGGACCATGCGAGCGATTGTCAACGCGAAGTTACGAACGGCTAGCATCCAGGGACAGCCGCCCTCGGCTGTCCCAGCGAGCACAGCTCGACTTGTGTTGCGGGCACATAAGATCAAAAGAACTCACGAAATGCCCCCATCCTCACCTGCTCTTTCGCCACGGCTGCACCCAGCCTCTGAAAGTTCGGGATCTGATCAGCCGCATCCATTGCCGCCACTTTCAACGGATCCACGTCGTGCAGGCCCAACTCATCCAGCCGCTGGCGCGTCAAGCCAACCGTGATGCGTTGGTACGTCACTAACTTCTGCTCGCCTAATCCAGCACTGATGCCATCGAGCACGCGCGTGTCGGGAATCCCACTCGCCGCTCCCGACGATACCAGTTCGGCGGTCGCCGAACCCACATTTTCCGGACGCCGTCCGATCAAATGCATCAACACGTTCTGCTGCAGATTCGCCTCGTTCATCAGTTCCCCAATCAGATATCTGGCCCACTGCAGTTCCCAGTAACTCGATGCCTTTCCCGGGGGAATTGTGACCGAACTAAACCCCGTACCCAGAGAAATCAGCATCAGCTTGTCTGCTCCCATCGGCCAGCCGTTTCCATATTCGGGTACAGTCGCTTCCAAAAACACTTGCAGAGCGGGATTGTTATAGCTGCTCACGCCGCCATCGATGAACTCATGTTTCTGCCTTTTATTCGTTTCGTCTGTAATCACGACTGTCTCCGGCGGGAAATATGTCGGTGCGGCGCTGCTCGCGCGCACGATTTGCCACAAGGGCAAACGAGAATTATTTTTGAAAAATTTGTTTTTCGGGTTGTTGCTAAAGAACCAGTCGCTGCCCAACGTCGCGTTCTTCGCCACAACCACGATCTGCGTACGCAGATCCTCACTACCCAGCGCCATTGATTTTCCCAGCACCTGTTTTAGATACTTCTCCAACGGTCCGCTCGGATATTTGTGCCACAGCGGGATCCACGATTTCGTGAAGATCTTGTGACCGTACTTCAAATAAAAATCCCGCAGCTCCGCCGCTTTTAATCCCAATGCCAGACCAGCCGCGAGAATTGCCCCCGTGCTTGTGCCTCCGATCAAATCGAAGCGCTCGCATAATGGCTTCTGTGTGCCTGTAAGCTGGTCGAGTTGCATTTCAATGGCGATCAGGCATTCGGCGGGAATCAGCCCCAACAACCCTCCGCCATCAATGGCAAGAAGCCGTCGCGACGACGTGGAAGATGCCTCGTCCTTCATCGGAACCTCCGAGCGGTGCACATCATACCCCCAAACATCGTTGCCTTGGCAATCGCGTTTCGTAGACACTTCCCGGAATTCCCGCCGAGTGCTTCCAGCGAAGCTTGTGTTATAAGCAGGTGTGTCCAAATACATCCTGAGGTGCTTATGCGATCACAATCCCAGCTTTTGGTCGCTGTTCTGCTCTTTGCATTTCCCGCATTCGCCCAGCATGGTGGCTCCCACGCTGTCGGTGGTGGATACATCCCGAAGCATGGCCCGGCGCCCAGCCACAACACGGCTCCGCACAATGATCACCAGGTCGCCAATAAGTCATTCCGTGATGCGGAGGGGCATCCAGATGCTCCACACGTCCATCACAACGGTCAGTGGGTCGGTCACGATGGTCCTCGACCCGAATTGCATCTTGACCATCCCTGGGAGCACGGACACTTCACCGGCGGCTTCGGGCGCGGCCATGTGTGGCGTCTGGTCGGAGGTGGTCCAGGTCGTTTCTGGTTTGGCGGATTCTATTTCAGCGTCGCGCCCATCGATGTAGGCTACTGCGGTGATTGGCTCTGGGATAGCGACCAGGTTGTCATCTACGAGGATCCGGACGACGTGGGTTGGTACCTCGCCTATAACGTGCGCCTCGGCACGTATGTTCACGTGATGTATCTGGGAGCATAACGCCGAACTGAGCGATTCGGCTCGTTCGACAGCTTCGCCTGCATTGACATACTGTATCGGGCAGCGTAACCAAGCGCTGCCCGAGTATTTTCTACCAGTTCACTTTCACCGCAAACTGGAACTGCCGCGGATCGTAGGCCGCCGTTGCCTGACCCGCATTGGTGAACAGAGGGCTCACCGCCGCGACGTTGTATTTGTTGGCGATGTTGAACGTATCCGCGATCAGATCCATGCTGATGCGCTCCGTGAAATACAAGCGCCGCGCCACTCGCATATCGTTAAACACCGTCCAGGGCTGGACTCCGGCGTTGCGACCGAGATTGCCATCGAGCGAGAGCAGAGTACCGTTGAAATCAGCAATACACGGTTCTTGAAACATGCCCGTTGGTGACGCTTTCGAACTGACCGGCGAGTATCCCAGGGCAGTACACGCTGGGTTGACGAACGTGTTCGGCCGGCCAGTCAAGGAAGACAACTGCAAATTGTCATCGTTCCCCGTAATGACGTTGTAAGGGCGCCCCGAGGCCACTTGGATGAGCGGGGCCAGCGTCCAGTCGCTGAGCAGTTTCCTGGAAAAGCCATTGCCGCTGAGTCGCCCCGACTGATAGACACCACTGAATACAAAGCGATGACGCTGATCGAACAGCGATGTCGAACGGTCGAGCGCTGGGTAGTAGCTATCCTGTGGAGTCAGCGTAGATTGCAGATCGGTCGAGTCATCGATGGCGTGCGACCAGGTGTAGGAAGCCAGGAACTCGTAATTGCTACCGAAACGTTTGCGCAAGTTAGCGCTGAATCCGTGATAAACGGAACTGCCGTTGGAATATTGTGCGTCCATGTCTCCAAATGGAACACAGCCCGTAAAGGTGTTGGGATCGCAGTTGGCATTGAATCCCTGGGAAGCGAGGGTTTGTTCCATGCCTTGCGCCAGCGCTACACACCCGCCTCCCCCCGCAATGAAATTGGAATAAAAAGCGGCAATCGACGGATTAATTCCTCCCGGACGGAAGAAGTTCATCAATGACGCATCCACATAAGGCTGCGTCCCGAGAGGACCATTCGGAGGATTGCACCCGCTCACCGTGAAAGGACTGGCGAATGATTGTCCATCGGCGAGGGCCGCCTGAAAATTTTGCACCATCAGGTCGCCTCGAATCGTGTTCGCATTGATCGGCCGGTTCAAATGGCGTCCGCCATTGAAGTTGTAGGCGAGATCGAGCGCATATCCATGACCGAGATCGCGCTCAAAGCTCAAATTCGCTTGCTGCGCATAGGCGTAGACGAAATTTTTTGCCTGCGGATACCCGAAAGGTTGGAACCCCAGCGGCATAAATGTCGATGCCGCTGGATTACCGGGGCTCAGATTCAGGTAATTCTGATTCAGAAAAACTGACTGCGGAAAATTCAGTGACGTGAACTGCTGCTGGTTCGGCAGATATCCGAGATTGGTATCTGCCAGCGGAAATGGAGATGCACTGCATCCGGCACCGCCCAGCGTTCCCTGGAAAATAGGAATCGCATTCAGATTGCTGGGATCGCCCGCAACTCCGCTGCACGTCCCCGTTCCCGCGAATGCTAACTGCCCGCTCGAAGAGCCGTCCGACGCCTGGCCGAGGAAATAAAGCCCGAGCAACGGATGATCGTAGAACATGCCATACGACATCCGAACCACAGTCTTGCCGTCGCCCTTGGGATCCCATGCCAGACCGATGCGAGGCTGAATATTGTTGGTGTCGGTCCGAATGCCTTTCTGTACTCCGAGCAGATTGTAGGCGGGAAGCGCGAGTCCCGTGGGTGCCGGGAACTTGGGCGGAATCTCCACGTCGTAGCGCAGGCCGTAATTCAAAGTGACCCTTGGGCTGATGCGCCAGGAATCCTGCCAGAATGCCCCGATCGGGACATTGCGGAACGAGTCGCTAGGACTGCCCAGTCCCTGAATAAAGTCGCCGGGCAGGCCCGCACCGTAGGCCTGCACCGCCGAGAGTTGCGGAAAATCGGGAAGAGCTGAAGGATTCGGATTCACAAACCCCAGGGACGATGCACTGAACGCACCAAAATCGTAGACACCCCCGTAATTCACCGTAAACGTCGCAGTCAACGGCAGATAGTTGAAGTCCACGCCGAACTTCGTGCCATGCCGGCCGATGGTCCAGGAGAAATTGTCGGTGAACTGATATCGTTGCTCGATCCGCTGAATATAGGAGTATGGCTCGCGTCCGAAATAAGCGTAGCCGGGAATGTTCACGGCTGGATCGGAGCCTCCGGGAATCGCAGTGTTGTAGAAGTAGGACAATCCCCGGCGCGCGTATTGGAAGCGGAACTCGTTCACTTTGTTATTGCCAATAGTCCAAGTATCCTGCAGCATGCCGGTCACATCCCGAAACGCCTGCTGCGACGTGCGCGAATAAGCATTCTGCCCGAACGGCTGATCCTGACCTTCCACTTCGAGGCCCGTTTGTGTGCTGGGACTGACGTTACCGCGCAGCATGAGCCGATTGCTTGCGCTGACATTGTGATCGAGACGCAGCGAATATACGGTTGTTCCTTCAAACACCGGGAAATTGCCTTCCTGGGAGGCCAGAGTTTGATAGGAGGCAGGAACGAAGCACGGCGATGGAGGGGCGCAGCTTGTGGGGAATCCCGCAAACGGCAATCCCCCGGTCAAACCGACGGGCCACACGCCATTCACGGCCATCCCAGAAGAAGCACCGGCCAGTGCGAGGTACTGCCCGACTTCCTGCGCATATGCGGGACTGGCTGCCACGGTCTGATCGACTGCGGGGTTGGAGAGGAAGGTCAACTGGTCTGAAGTCAATTGCAGATTAACCGATCCCGGAGGAGCTCCAAAGAACGCCGAAGTATCGAATGGCGTCAGTCCGAAGTTTCCTTGCCCGATCGCCGAGAAGCCGGTCTCGTGCCGCCGCGTCACTTCATACGAAAAGTAATAGAACGTCCTGTCTTTTTTGATCGCCCCGCCGAAGGCCACGCCGGCCTGCACCCGCGTGTAGGCCGGATTGGGCACGGTGCTGAACGGATTCACCGCCTGAAAATTGCGATTGCGCAGATATCCGAAAACGTCGCCATGAAAATCATTGGAGCCGGAACGTGTGATGATATTCACTACGCCGCCGGCAGCTCGCCCATATTCTGGAGCAAAATTGTTCGTGATGATCTGAAATTCCTGCACCGCTTCTTGCGAGACCGTCGAACGCACTCCGTTCACGCTGTTGTCGGTGGCGTCAGCGCCATCCACGTTCACCAGGTTCGAGCGTGCGCGTTGACCGCTCATATTGAGGCCGGAAGTAGGCGCAGCGCCCGTATTCGGCGCGTTATCTCGCACGACTTGCGAATCTGTCAATGTGAAATTAATGTAGTCGCGCCCGTTAATTGGTAGATTGTCGATTCTCCTCTGTCCGATGGTGTCAGTCGTGGATGTGCGGGATGTTTCGACCAGCTCCGCCTGCGAGGTCACTTCCACGACTTCTTTGCCACCTGATACGGCCAAACTCACCGGCAACTCCGCTAGTCCGCCCACTGTGATAACCACTCCGGTGTTTTCGGTCCGCGTGAACCTTGGAGCCTCGACCGTGACCTCATAGGTTCCAGGAGGCAACAGACGGGCGCTGTAACCGCCTTGGCCGTCTCCATTTGCCGTGCGCTCCAGACCCTTGGCCATATCCCGCACTGTCACAGTTGCGTTGGCCACAAGGTTTCCCGCGGGATCTTTTACGGTGACGTGAAGATCACCGGTAGCCGCGCCGCCCTGTCCGAACGCGAGGGTGCCGAGCAGCAAACAGCAGAGAACGAACGCATAGCTTCTGAGGCATCGAATCATAGGGATCTCCCTTGGCTCGCACACGCGAGCAGACGCAGGCCTTTCCAACGGCGGGATCGTGGAAAATCTCACGAAGGAATCTGGGAACTGTGTGTGACTCCGGTGGGTTTTATATCATTCCCATACCGGAAAACAAGTGCGGAGTGAGGTGTCAGTTGTTTCGAAAGTAACGCCGTTGCATTTTGCAACGCGCCTTGCGCTCAGTTGCGATTGTGGCCTCACGCCGATACGCGCACGGTTGTCGCCGGGTCCTGCAGTCGTCCTAATAGCATCGCCGACCCACTAAGACGCTGATACCCGTCAAGAATGGGAGTCGCGGCAAAATCCACAGTCGGCCAAACCCGCGCAAGATAAATTCGCAACATTGCCGCCCCGGCGTTACGGCGCAACCTTAGCGCCTGATCGATCAGCTGGCGAGCCGCTTCTGCCGTCTCGGCATTTTCCGAGTTCACACCCATTTGGCCGATTCGAATCAGCGCCACCGCATTCTCTCCCACTGTCTGGACATACGCTGCCATAGCACGCAGACGAATTCGTTGGATTCGACGAAACTCTGGCCCCGGCAATCGGCTACGCAGATATTTGCTTTCTCGCGTATCCGTGAGATTGCGAAAAGCATCAATATCCACCGGCTGGATGTCCCTTGCGCCCGAAAATCGCAGTCGCGAGACCGAAACCGAAATAACCACGACCAGCAAGATAATTGCGCTGATAACCAGCAGAACGGCAAGATTCATTGCTGTAATAGACGCTCCAGTTCTCGGTTCCACAGGGCCAGATTATTCTCGGGCAATGGAGCCGGAGTGTCCGCCGGCATCTTTTCAGGAACCAGCAGATAGAAGAACCAGACGAGAACGGCGAGATGGAATGCGACCATGTTAAGCAGGACGAGGGGATCGCGTTTTGAGGCGGGGAGTCCGGCGTTGGTGATCAAGCCGAAGGTTGCCAGATGCACACATGCCGAAATGCTCAATCCTAACGCGATACCAAAAAGCTGCCGCGGCCAGCGAAGGTGAAAATAGGACGCAAACAGAAAGATGAATGCCAGCACCCCGCACTCAACGAGAAACGTGCTTTGTTCGAGGAGGAAATCCCCTAACGTTACCCCCGCAAACTGGTACCTGGGAGCGTATGCCGCCGCTAACGCCGCAGCAAAGACTAGAATAGCTCCGAACCATTGGATGAAGACCCTTCCCAGGCGCGCGACCGATGCGTATGCGCCGAAAAGTTTAAAGAAAATCTCGCCAATGACCGCGAATTTGAGCACGCCTTCGAATATCGAATTTACCCAGGCCATACGCCAGTACGTCAGAGCAGACACCGATGGCAGTACGTCACCTGCATAGAGCAACAGATCTCCAATACCACTGAGCAACGCGAAAGCGAAGAAGGTGGGAAACCGTCGGGCGATCCCGCGTCTCCAAAGAAATAAACATAGAATCAGTTGAAGAGCGTGGGGCGCAACCCACAAATAGTGCCAAAGGAATGAGTGCGCCTGCAGCATAGACCGTAAACTCGCACTATACAGCGGCTGGCTGCAGGCGGCAATCTTGCGTGATTGTTGTTCCGATTTTGTAAGATCGGCGAAGTTCCTGCTCTGTGCGCCGGTCTTTCGTGCATAATTAAGTTGCTTGCTAGGGTTTGCACATTTGTGGAGGGGGAGGGCAGGTACCGCCGCCCCCTCCGGTACCGTCAGCGCGAACTACGGTTGGAATGGAAAGGGCATTAAGGAACAGAATAGCTGCGGCCAGAGCGAGTAGCATGCGTTTCACGGTTGTTTCCTCCTTGGGGGATTACGATTCGAACCGTGAAGCTTGCACTCCAGGCGCAGCCGGCCGCACTAAATCAAAACTCCGTTGAGAGTCCGGAATTCGTAACAAAACTCGTGGCTATGACGTTGAAATCTGCCCTCGAAGATGTGAAGCGAACCACCCTCAGCGCTGTATCTGGGCTACTCGCTAAACTGGCTTACCTGAGTTCATTACGGCGTGGGAGCGAAGAGTACGACCATTGGGGTTTGCGAGCAGCGTATGGCCCAGAAGCGGCCGAGCATGCGCTCAGAACCGCTCACGCGCAAGTCGTCGCTGCGATTCTGAAAACACCTCTCGCCCTACTGGTGGAGGATTTGGAAGTTTCACGCGACGACGCCGTGTCTGCTGCCGCCTACGTGAACAGAATGCGGGATCACTTCGAGAATCTGCTGCCGCCAGGGCGCCAGAGTGCGCCCTCGGCCGCCCATCTTAGTTCAGTGCTGGCGGCGCTTTCGAGCCTGGAGCAGCATCGAGAGCCCGCCATTCCGTCAGCTTCATAGCGACGCCTACTACCTGCCCTAGCACTTCCGCGTCCTGCGGGTGCCTTAAAACCCGCACTGGAGACGGCGACAACGGGTGCGGCTGGAGAATAATGTCATCGCGGCGCATACTGCACCAGCAGCAGGCGTATCCTTCCCGAGTTTCCACAAAGTAGATAGGACGCTCATACTCGGACCGCCAGGAGCCTTCCACAACCCGATTCTTCGACTCATCCACCTGCACGAAACTGCCCGGCGGCAGTATGGGATACATCGTGAAATCCTGCGTTCCAACATAGCCATACGTAAAACCTGTGCTGGCAAACTGCGCCAGGTATGCCAGCGGCACCAACCCCCATTGCTCGACCATCCGTCCTAGATTCGCAGTACGGCGCTCGTCAAATCCGGGATCCATTCGCAGCGGAACCTGCATCGAAGCGAGTCCGGTCAGAGCTTCACATACGTGCGATTTCGGCGGCGATACCAGTCCAAGATCAGCCGCCATGTTGGCCATATCGATCCCATACCACGACATCAGTTCGCGGAGATCTCTTCGATAAATCACCGCAAGAGCATAGAGGCGAAATATATTAGGCAAAATCCCTTTGGTCTCGATATCAGACAGACGGCTTGGCGGGATGAAAAATTCCTCATTGCGGTATTTCTCGGAAATCCGGGCGCTGGAATTTTCAACATCGCGCATGGTAAGCCCGAGTTTCTCACGCAGAGTGCGTAGACTCTTCCCAGCTGGCAACATCAAGCAACCTCCAACGTTTGCGCGGCATGATACCAGAGTTAAATCGCTTTTGAGCGGAGATTTATGCACGAGATTGCAGGATTTCCAGCCACGTTACAAAATCCGAACAGGCCTTCGACCTCGCCCAATGCGGCCTGCATACGGCAAACCCACCCTCCTACACTCCCTCTTCGGCTAGCTCTCAGCACTGTGGATCTCTTAGTCCTGTTCGGAATTCGTAACAAATTCGGGCATCCCATCTCAGTTTGCCCTCTATCAGTCCTTGGACATATGTGGCAAAAAGCAGCAATTGGCTCGATCCTTCCTGGCTTCTTCCACCCGAATTTCGAAAAGGATGACATTTGTCACGCCGCGTAGGTGATGGATAGCACTGGCACGTCGGGATCCGTTCCCTCAGGATGCTTTTAGGTGAAGAAAACTTCGGCAGAAAGCTGGAGCCTCCACCGGAGGCCCGAAATGAGCGCAACCTCAGTAGCGGTTCAGATCCCAGATTCCCCGGTCCGGAACCCGGTCGTGGCCAGCCTCGAAGCCGTCAACAAAAACTATGGACCGGTGCGCGCGTTGCGCGGGGTCAACTTTCGCGTCTGCGCCGGAGAGATTGTTGCCCTGCTCGGTCCCAACGGAGCAGGCAAAACCACAGCCGTCAAGCTCTTCCTAGGACTCATGCCAACCGGCAGTGGAAAAGTCCGAGTTTTTGACGGCGACCCTACAAATCCCGAAAACCGAACGAGAACCGGGGCCATGTTGCAGGTAGGGCGCGTACCGGAAACTTTACGCGTTCGTGAACACATCGATCTGTTCTCGAGCTACTACCGCAATCCGATGCGAGCCTCCGAAGTCCTGAAAGCAGCCGGTCTGGAAAAGATCCGTGATCGGAAATTTGCCGAGCTCTCCGGAGGCCAGAAGCAACGGGTGCTTTTCGCTCTCGCGATTTGCGGCGACCCGGACCTGCTTTTTCTCGACGAGCCCACGGTCGGCCTCGACGTCGAAGCCCGTCGCCTGTTATGGGACGAAATTCGTCAACTCGCCGACCGCGGCAAGACTGTCGTGCTTACCACGCATTACCTGCAGGAAGCCGACGCTTTGGCGGACCGCGTTGCTGTGATCAACCAGGGGGAAATCATTGCGGAAGGCACTCCCGCCGAGATTAAGGCTCAGACCACCGGGAAGAAAATTCGGTGTATCACGAGTCTTGACCCAAAGTCCCTGCGGCAGATTCCAGGTATCAGCGAAGTTAGAAACGATCGCGAGGCGGTCGAGATCCATGCCTGGGAAGCCGAGTTTGTAGTTCGCGAACTGCTGAACCGCGATCTGCACCTTTCTGGACTCGAAGTCACCAGCGCCGGATTGGAAGAAGCATTCCTGGCCTTAACTCAAAGCGGGGCCCGCAACGGCAACTCGGCCAGTTGATATCGAACGGAGCACGAAGCGCTCAAAAGCGCATGCAAGGAGAATCTGAATGAGCACCACACACATCGTCGCGAGCCCTACGCAAATCGAACGTTCGCCGGCTCACACGTTGAGAATCTACGGCAAAGAAACGAAGTACGAATTCTTGAAGTATCTGCGCCTGCGCATGTATACCGCGTCAGTGCTCAGCTTCCCCATCATGTTTTACGTTCTCTTCGGATTGGTTCTGAACTCGCACGAGGCCATCGCCGGTATGCGTGTTCCAACCTACCTGATTGCAACCTATGGCACGTTCGGGGTGATGGGAGCTTCGCTGTTTGGAACGGCTGCCGGTCTGGCTTCCGATCGCGGCCTCGGATGGTTACAGGTAAAGCGAGCCAGTCCGATGCCGCCCTTCGCGTATTTCTGCGCGAAAGTCATCACCAGTATGGTTTTCAGTTCCATCATCGTTCTGGCACTGTTCGCCCTGGCTGTCACCTTCGGCGGGGTGCGGATGCCGCTCCCCATGTTCGTCCAGTTGTTCACGACTCTCGTCGCCGGGTCGCTGCCTTTTTCAGCAATGGGCCTGGCTCTCGGATATTTCACCGGCCCTAACTCCGCGCCTCCAGCCATCAATCTCATTTATCTCCCGATGTCATTCTGCAGCGGACTGTGGGTTCCATTTATGTTCTTGCCGAAAATCGTGAGGCAGATTGCTCTCGTGCTGCCTCCGTATCACTTGTCACAACTGGCTCTCGGAGTTGTGGGGGCGGGCTCGCACGGATCCAGCGTAAAGCACTGGGAGGTGCTTATCGCCTTCACCATGATTTGCCTCGGAGTGGCGCGCATCGGCTTTCAGCGCGACCAGGAAAAAATGTATGGATGATGTTTTACGTGGGGCGGGCGACCACGGGCGCCAATCGTTCACAGAAAGCGAATACGGCCAACAGGGATGGCCGAGAGCCGGGATGAACTCATGAGCGCGGATTCAAAGAAAGGATACGGATCAACCCTGGTGCTGATCGCTTTCGGCGTGATGGCTCTTTACCTTGGAGCCAATTGGCTGTTACTGCTTATCCCGGCAGCCATGCTGGTGTGGTACCGTGCCCGGCCAACACTTGGCAGTGGCCGGAATTGACCGGAGGGACGACAATAAGCGTATGCCTTTGATGGCTTTCTATCCGGAACCGACATGCAGAACCAGCAGCCATTGGAAACTCAAACCCTGGCGCACGATTCTCAAAGACAAGGATCACGGCTGGAGCCCTCTGCTCTGGGTGGTTTACCTCGGTTTCTTTTTCATGGACCCGATCCTCTCCCACGCCAGCCCCCGAGTCTGGCTTCTCGACGG
>Ga0335072_10004228_pt1 | contig 21434 bp, 19 predicted proteins | sample Lox_Sample_21_FD_206725 | JGI IMG/M metagenome (GOLD analysis project Ga0335072, IMG submission 206725) | Soil microbial communities from Loxahatchee National Wildlife Refuge, Florida, United States - Lox_Sample_2.1 | ecosystem: Environmental > Terrestrial > Soil > Wetlands | place: USA...
TGGCAAAACCCGGATAGGTCACAGAGAGCGTGTAATCGCCCGGCTGCAAACCCGGGAAGGTGTAGCTGCCGTCGGCCTGCGATTGCGCCTGTTGCTTGCCAGCCGTGTTCTGAACGGTCAGGAACGCCGCCGGTATGCTGGCCCCGGAATCGTCGGTGAGGACGCCCTTTATGGCGCCGGTGGAAGACTGGGCTGCGGCAAAAGAAGCAACCCCTATAATCGCTAAAGACAAAAGCGTGGTTCTACGCGCAAAATTCATGTACTCTCTCCCGCTGCTAACCGCCCTTGGAATAACTGCTATTGTTGGCCTTCGCCCCCGCCCGCGCCGCCGAGATTCCACCCGCCCAGAAGATCGCGGGTCGAATTCGGAGCTGCGGTCAGAATGGGATCCACACCCGCGAGAAGCTGCACGCACGTAACGCGCGACGGATCGCTTCCCTTGGTGGTCAGGATCAGGACCGCATCCCCTGGTTTCAAGTCGGACAACTGAATCGTGGGCGACCGGTCGATCATGGCGCCGATGTCGCCGCCGCGTCCGCCGCCCCCGGGTCCGCCGAATCCGCGGCCCTCGCCGCCGGGACCACGTCCTTCGCCGCGCGGCGGTCCGCCCTGGCCTTGCTGGCCCTGTCCCCGACCCGCGCCATACCGGCGAGCCAGCATGGCGGCCATTTGAGGATCGAGTTTCTTCAGGGTGGAATCGGCATCGATCCTGATAACTAAGGGCTTCTTGGTCAGCAGATCCTTTACCTGCATTTCCCCTGCGGCCGCATTCACCGAGACAACAGTGGCCGCCAATTGCCGGAACTCGCCGGCATAGATCGACTCGGCGGCATCGGTCGTTCCGTCGGCGCTGCGATTTCCAAGGACGCGAACCTGATCGCCGACTTTGATTTCGGCAAGATCGCTGGGCTTGGCGTCCTGCGCCTTGGCCGAATCGGGCGAATAACGGTGATATTCGGTCTTGTCGGTGGTGGTGACGGTAATGGTGCGTGATCCGGATTTCACCGTGATGGTCTTAGCTGCCGGATCGACCGCAATGACGTTGCCGGCGATGCCGCGCTTCTTCCAGTCGGCCAACTCAGCCTGGTTAATGGCGCCCAGGTCGGCCGCGGTACGAACCACCAGTGTCGTGGCGCTGAACTGCTTGTCGCCGGCCGCACCCCGGTAATAGGCCAACACTTTGTCGCCCGCCGCGAGTTCGGCGGTCTTCATTCGTGGAGCCTGCTTCAAATCGGTCACTCCGGGCCCCGGGTGCAGAATGACGGTCGAATCGGTGGTCGTAACAGTAAGGCTATCGCCATTGTCCGCCTTCATGACGAATTGATTCGAGCCCGCATTGACGGAAGTGATTGTGCCGGCAACGTGCTCATGCGGGGCATTTTGTGCTGCCGCCGGGCGAATCGCCCACCCGGCCGACAGCAACGCCACCACTCCGATAAAAGCCTTCATAATTAAGCCCTTCTACTCAAGCCCCCGCGCAAGAATGTACCCCGATTCGCTAAGACCGCTGATAAGTTCAGAGATATTGTCAATGGCGCAACCCGAGCGTGAGTCGTTACCGGTGAACTCGCAATTTCGGATGGAGCGGCGGGCGATGTTGCCATATGGCCCTAAAGAGCTATATAATAGTGACCCATAAGAGCTGCTGCTAACGGAGGAGGCGGCAGCAGGTGCCGCCACAGCGGCTTGCGGCCGGGGCTCATCAGGAGCGGTTTCCACGCGAAGCTGAAGAGTTCCGGCCGCGGGGCGCGGTGCGCTGGATAGTTGCAGATTCCGGCGATACTGATGGAATGCGCCTTTCACCGCATTGCTACGCTGTTACCGGCCTCGCCTATTCGCCGCCCTGGTGTGTGAACGCGGGGTTCATTGTGGGGGACGTCGAGACGCTGGTGATCGACACGGGCGGCAACGCGTTGGCCGGACAGACCGTGCATGGATACGCGCTCGCGGCACGCCCCGAGAACCGCCTGCGGGTGCTTAACACCGAAAAGCACTTCGATCATATCGGCGGCAACACGTTCTTCCGTGTGAGGGGCATCGACATCTGGGGCCACCACGCGCTCGCGCGGACGCCCGCCGAATTTGCGGCGGAAATCTCTGAGTTCAACAACGGTATCCCGAACGCCCAACGGCGCGCCGCGGGCGAAGCCGCTGCTTTTTTTCACGGCACTCAACTGACCAACCCCAATCGCGCCATCGAGCACGAGATCCGGCTCGAACTGGGCAACTGCGCGGTAGAGATTCTGTTGACGCCGGGGCACACCGATACCAACATTTCGGCCTGGGCGCCCGACGACGGAGTGCTCTTTACTGGCGATTGCCTGATCGCGGAATACATCCCCAATCTCGATGCCGGCGGCCCTGCCGATTGGGAAATCTGGCTGGCATCCATCGACCGGCTGGAGGCTCTTCGGCCCGAGACACTGGTAATGGGTCACGGTCCGATCGCCGGGGGTTCTGAAGTACGAAAGGTAATCGAGAGAGTGCGGGGTGTGCTACGGGAGGCGATCCGCTTGGGGCACTCGCCGACTGCATGAACTAGCCTGGAGGCACCATCCGGCTGGCGCGATGGCCTCCGAACGCGTGGATGGTCCGCGTGCCGGCCAGCACTTCGCCGCTGTGAGGCGCATCGCGCGGAATGACATATTCCTGGCCCGCGTGCAGCGGGATGCGTTCGCCGTGCACGATGACGGTGTAGCGGCCTTCCACAACGAGCATATATTCATCGAAGGCATGCACGTGCTCCGCGGACTCGGCAGTCTGGCGGCAGTTCCAAAATGCCATCTGGCTGCCGTCCGCGCCGTCGAAGACGTAGCCTTCCACACCTGGCGTGGCTTGATGGCCCGTGGCAATCCGGTTGGCGGGATTTTTCATGAACTGCGGGAAGTCGTCCATAGTCGTTTCAGTTTCGCACTTCTCGCTTCTCACATAATATGGTCCAACTACGTCTTTTTGACCCAAGGTGTGCGCAGATTGACCCATGCGGCCAAACGCCGCCAGCGTGTTAATGTCGGATAATTCGTCATAAAGAGGCCTCATTATTGAGTAATGCCACAAGTTGCTACTGGCACGCTTCTTGCAATGGGCCGTACACACCTGAGAAGGAGGCCGCTTGCGACGCTGGTTTCATGAATGGGGACACCTGATTCGCCCGGCACTGGTTCTCATCGCCGCTTTGGGCCTCTTTCTGGTGGTCCGGGCCGCGGTCATCCCGAAGGACTTCGGAAAGTACGGCCATTACCGGCCGGGCGCGCTCGATCTAGTCAGGTCGCGCGCGGTCAGCTATGCCGGCCAGGAGACTTGCGTCTTGTGCCACGAGGATGAGGCCAAGACTCGGGCCGGTGGAAAACATGCGCACGTGGCGTGCGAAGCGTGTCACGGTCCATTGGCTAAACACGCGGACGACCCGGCCTCCGTCACGCCGAAACTCCCGGATGTGGCCAATCTCTGTCGGCGCTGCCATGAGAAGGACCCCGCCAAGCCCAAGGACTTTCCGCAAGTCGTGACCGCCGAACATTCCGGCGGCGCGCTTTGCAATACGTGTCATCAGCCCCACAACCCACACCTTTAAGGAGACTCACATGGACATCAGCCGCAGGGATCTATTTCAGGTGGGCGGCAGGCTCCTCATGCTGGCATCGGCCGGGGCGACGCTCGAGCAGATTATGGGATCGGAAGAAGCTCCCGACTCCTACAAAATGGCCGAGCACTGGTGGGGCATGGTTATCGACATCGATAAATGCATCGGGTGTGGGAACTGCGTGCGCGCCTGCTCGAACGAGAATGCCGTGCCCGCGGGCTACTTCCGCACCTGGGTAGAGCGCTACCAGATCGAGGAAGGCAAGGAGAACCCGAAGGTGGATTCTCCCAACGGCGCCATCGACGGGTTTCCACCCTCGGCGAATGAAAACCTGAAAAGCTTTTTCGTCCCCAAGCTGTGCAATCACTGCGCCGATTCGCCTTGCGTGCAGGTATGCCCGGTGGGCGCGACTTTCGTCAGCCCCGATGGCGTGGTGCTAGTCGACGAAACCTACTGCCTGGGCTGCCGCTACTGCGTGCAGGCGTGCCCGTACGGCTGCCGTTACCTCCATCCTGCGAAGAACACCGTGGATAAATGCACGCTGTGCTATCACCGCATTACCAAAGGACTGACCACCGCCTGCTGCGAGAACTGTCCGACCGCCGCGCGCACGCTGGTGGATTTCAAGAATCCCAAAGACCCGGTGCACGAGTTCCTGCGCCGCAACAAAGTACAGGTATTGAAGCCCTACATGGCCACCAAAGCCAAGGTCTACTACAAAGACCTCGATGGATCGGTGAGATAAGGAGCGAACGATGGTTCCCGGTGTCGATGGATTCATGTACCCCAACGAGATCGAGCTGCAATGGAGCATTCTGATCGTTCTCTACCCTTACATCACGGGATTGGTGGCGGGCGCCTTCATCCTGGCGTCGCTGGAGCGCGTCTTTAAAGTCGAGGCAGTGCGCCCTACGTATCGCCTGGCTCTGCTCACGGCGCTGGCGTTCCTGCTGGTGGCGCCGCTGCCGCTGCAATTGCACCTTGGCCATCCGGAGCGGTCGCTCGAGATGTATCTGACTCCGCATCGGTCCTCCGCCATGGCGATGTTCGGGTTTGTCTACCTGTGGTATTTGACGGTGGTCCTGCTGCTCGAAATCTGGCTGGAATTTCGCGCCGAAATCGTGCAGCTCTCGCAAACCACCACCGGGGTGACTAAGATGATTTATCGCGCGCTGACCCTGGGTTCGCAGAATATCAGTCCGGCGGCGCGGCGCCTCGACGACAAGGTGGGCTATGCGGTCACCATCATCGGGATCCCGTCGGCGTTTCTGCTGCACGGGTACGTGGGGTTTATCTTTGGCTCGATAAAAGCCAACCCGTGGTGGTCAACGCCGCTGATGCCGATCGTGTTCCTGTTTTCGGCGATGGTTTCGGGGATTGCGGCGGTAATGTTGCTGTATATCGTGGCAATGAAGGTGAAGCAGCAGCCGATCGACATGCGGTGCGTGGACACCATCGCCAAATACCTGTTCTACACCTTCGTCATCGATTTCACGCTGGAAATGCTGGACCTGATCCACCGCACCTATGAAGCCGACGAATCGTTCCGCAGTCTGGATTTCATGGTGCACACGCGCCTGATGGTGTCGCAGATCGTATTGCAGATCGTGATGGGCACGCTGGTTCCGTTGGCGCTCCTGGCGATAAACCAGTTGTGGACTTTTGCCGAAGGGGCGCGCCGCGTCATGTACACGGTTGCGGGCTCGCTCACGATGATCGGGATTTTCGCCATGCGGTGGAATGTGGTCATCGGCGGGCAACTGTTTTCGAAGAGCTTTTTAGGCTATACGAGTTACAAACTCGACCTGGTAACGCGGGAAGGGCTGCTACCGGCCATCGGGCTGATGCTGCTGCCCTTTGTCATCTTCTTCGTTCTGGTCAAGCTGCTGCCGCCCTGGCCGGAACGGGAAACAACTTAGAGGCGCTAGGAGCTAGGAGTAGAGGAGGTTGCCATGCCGCAACCGGAGTGGGAAGACCTGGAGCGCCGGGTGGCGCGCCTGGAAAAACTGATGGGCGTCGAGGAGGAGCAGGCGGCGCCGCTCGCGCCTTCTCCCACGGCGGATGCCTCGCATGTCTCTCTCAATCCCGCGGCGGTGCTGCCGATTCTCGGCCGCGGCCTGCTGGGACTGGCGGGCGCTTATCTTTTGCGGGCGGCGAGCGAATCGTCAGCCGCTCTGGCTGGCCCAGGGGTCGCCGCCGGCATCGCCTACGCCGTATTATGGTTAATCTGGGCGGCGCGCACTTCCTCGCCGCGATCTCTGGAAGCGGTCATCCGCTGCCTCACGGCGGTGCTGGTGCTTTGTCCGCTGCTGTGGGAAGCCACCACCGCCTTTCACGTCCTCTCCACATGGACGGCGGCATCGGTCCTCATCGTTTTCAACGTGCTGGGGCTGGCGGTATCGTGGCGCAAGAATCTGCTAACTGTGGCGACCATCGTGATCCTGTCGGGATTGGCCACGGCGGCGGGACTTCTGGTGGCCACCCGCGAGGTGGCGCCCTTCGTGGAAGTATTTCTGGCGATTGCCGCGGCGGTGGAAATCTCGGCGTGTCTCGAACACTTCCTCAGCGAGCGCTGGCTGGTGGCCCTGGCGGCGGACCTGTCCGTGCTTTTGGCCACGTGGCTGGCAACGCAGGAGCACGGATTGCCGGAAAGCTACGCGGCCATTCCGTTCGGCTGGCTCCTGGCGGCGCAAATGGTTCTGCTCGGCATCTACCTGGCGAGCGTCATGGTGCGCACGCTGCTGCGCGGTCTCACCTTCACCTGGTTCGAGGCCGCGCAGAGCGTGGCGGCGTTTCTGATCGCGGTGGGCGGCGGACTGCGCATTTCGGGCCGGGCGCAGCCGATCGGCGTTCTTCTGCTGGTGCCCGGCGCCGCCTGCTACCTGGTATCTTTGCGGCTCATCCCACGGCAAGCCGGAAGCGCTCGCAATTTCCACATCTATTCCACGTTCGGCATTCTGCTGCTGGTGTCCGGCAGCCGGATTCTGTTTTCGGCCGGCACGGCAGCGGGGGTGTGGTGCGTGCTGGCGCTGGCTTGCAACTGGGCCGGCTCGAATTTCGGCATCTGGCTCTGGCAGGCTCACGGCGGTATATACCTGTTGCTTGGTTTGGCCGGATCCGGCGCATTGCGGCAGGCTGGGGCATTTATCCTGGGGTCGGCACACTGGCCGGCCGAGAGCCCCGAAGTGGAATGGGCCGGATTGCTGGCGACGATCCTCGCCTACCTCCTGCTGCTTCGCGTCCGCGGAGGCCGGGAAGCGGCCGGGTCGGAGGTGTTTCGTGTCACTGCCGCCGCCTTGCTTGCCTGGCTCTCGGCCGGTCTTTTAGCCGGGGCGGTCACCGCCGGTTATCACACCGCTTTTGGGGCGGCCAACCATCCGTATTGCGCTACCATGCGTACCGCGGTGGTATCGGGAGTGGCATTGGCTCTGGCCTGGGCAGGCGGCCGGTGGCGGCTGGGCGAACTCTCGCGGCTGGCGATTCCAGCGATGCTGGTGGGTGCGTACCGCCTGGTCATGGTGGATCTGTCCCTGGACTATAAACCGGCGCTATTCTGCTCGCTGGCGGTTTACGGCGCCATTCTGGTGGCGTTGCCGCGGCTCTCGCGCGCGCGAAGCGAGACAGCGGCGGGTTAAACAAAACGCCATCGCTTCTTTGCTTCTGGCTTCTTCTTTCTTGCTTCCAGCTTGAATTTCTCTTTTCTTCCACTGTCACACGTGCTACAGTACACCTGTGATCCCATTCCGGCTGACCCTTCAGTCCGGCGTTCCGGTTCATGAGCAGGTGGCGTTCGCCGCCAAGAAGGCCATGATCTCGGGACAACTTCGCCCAGGCGATCCGTTTCCTTCGGTTCGCGCCCTGAGCAAGGCCATGAAAATCCATCCCAATACCGCTCACAAAGTGATCGGGCAATTGATCGCGGAGGGTTTGCTCGAAGTGCGGCCGGGTATCGGCACGCTGGTGGTCGAACCGCCGCGGTCGCGGCATGCGGACCGCGTTCGCCTGCTGGGACACGAAGTGGAACAGTTGACCGTGGAGGCCAAAAAGCTCGGCCTGACGCCGGACGATCTACACGCCGCCATCGACCAACACTGGCAACGCCTGCAATCGCCCGAGGAGGTGAAATCATGAGCGCTCCCTTGCGCACCGAACGCCTCAGCAAAGCTTTTGGCCACGTGGAAGCGTTGCGCGAACTCACCATCGAGGTGCCGGAGGGCGCGGTGTTCGCGCTGCTCGGCCCGAACGGAGCGGGGAAGACGACGGCAATGAAGACCCTGCTGAATATCCAGGACCCGACGTCGGGCAAGGCGGAACTCCTCGGCGTAGATTCGAGGCGGCTCGGCGCCGGCGAGTTCGCGCGCATCGGCTATGTTTCCGAAAATCAGCAGATACCGGAATGGATGAAGGTGGGCTATTTCCTCTCGTACTGCCGCGAATTCTACCCGGATTGGCGCGACGAGGACGCGGCGGAACTGGTGCGCCTGTTCGAACTGCCGCTCGATCGCCGCCTGCGGAATCTCTCGCGCGGCATGAAGGTGAAAGCGGCGCTGGCATCTTCGCTAGCCTATCGGCCCAAGCTGATCTTGCTCGACGAGCCCTTCGGCGGGCTCGACGTGTTGGTGCGCGAACAGTTGGTCGAAAGCGTTCTGGATCGCACGCCGGAAGCGACGGTATTCCTCTCGTCGCACGATCTCTCCGAGATCGAAAGCTTCGCCAGCCATATCGCTTACCTGAGCGAAGGCCGGCTGCTCTTTGCGGAAGAGATGGCGGCGCTCTCGGCGCGCTTCCGCGAGATCGAAGTCACGCTCGGCGAGCCGGCTGAATTGCCGGACGATCTTCCGGTGTCCTGGCTGAATTCCGAGCAGTCGGGCGTGGTGACCGGGTTTGTCGATTCGCAATTCGATCCGGATCGCCATCGCTCGGACGTCCAGCGCTTTTTCCCCGGCGCGAGGGACGTGACGGCGCGCGTGATGCCGCTGCGCGCCATTGTTCTGGCGATTTCCAAGGCGTCGCGCCCCGGCCGGCGCGAGCGTCAGGCGAGAGAGGTGACACCGTGCGCCTAGCGCTGCATATCTTCAAGAAGGATGTCCGCCGGTTCTGGTGGGGAATCGCGATTGCAATCCTGCTGCAGGTCGCGGTGGACTGGATGGACGTCGGGAAGAATAAAGTTGTTCTTCCCATTCCGCTGGACTGGCTGCTCCTGGCCGCTTGGGCGGCGCTGATCGCGTTGGCGGTGCATGAAGACCCGCTGGTTGGCGATCGGCAATTCTGGATTACGCGGCCGGCACGCTGGCGCGTGCTGCTGGGGTCCAAGCTGCTGTTCGCCGTGACTGTCGTGCACTTGCCTTCGTTTCTCGCGGATGTCGCGGTGCTGGCGGCGCGGGGATTTCGTCCTTGGGAATGGTTCGGGAGCATGTTCCTTAAGCAGATTGGGCTGTTCGCCGTGATTACGCTGCCGGCAATTGGGCTCGCCGCCGTGCTGCGGAATTTCGCTCATCTGGCACTGACAGTGATCGCCATTGCGGGATTGGCCGTCTTCGCGTCCACAATTGCGATAGGCCCCGATGACGAAGTTCGCACTGTGTTGACGGCCGCAATCCTTGGCGCCGGAGGGTTAGCCGTCACCTGGTGGCAATTTGCGCGGCGAAGAACGTCGCGAACGCGATTGGCGGGGTTTGCGGCGGTGACGGCGGCTGAACTGGTGTTCGCTTTTATGACCCCCGTTTTCCTGGCGCGCGTCCACGCGGCGGTAGATCCCGCATCCACGCGTATCTCGTTTCAGGTGGGAGACCTTTCAGTCATTCGGAAGGAGCCGTTTGGGAGTTTGCGGGTGTATCAGAATTCGATGGGATATGTTCCCATGGACATACCTCTGGTGGTTGCCGGAATCCCCTCCGGGGTGCAGGCGATGTTCGATGCTGCCCCGATCGACGTGATCGCGCCTGACGGCGAACACTTCGAGGCGCGGGCGAGTTCCGTCGCTCGAGAGTTGATCATTCTGCAGATCCCGCCCAGATTCTGTGAGCGCTTCCGGGATGCCAAAGTCGATGTGAAAGGGCCGTTGACGGTGGTTCTGTCCCGGCTCGGATCGAGTACGTCGCTGCGGCTTGGGGAGACTCGGGCAGTCCCCGGCATGGGGCGCTGTTCCGGGCGATTCATAGCACTCCCTGAATTCGCCAGCGGCGAATCGCACGGTCTCACGAGTGTAGAGTGCGAATCGCCGGCAAGTCCCACCCTGCCGGGCCTGGCCGAATTCCGATCAGCCGCGGACCTGTCCCACCGCTCCGCGCTGTTCCAATGGCAATCCGCCGGGCTGGCTCCGTTGGCCGGGGCGGCGGCGTCATTTCCCTTGGGCCCCGGTGAAGATCCCCGGAAATCGGGCAAGTTCGAAATTACGCCGCAGATCTCCCTCGGATGGCAGGTGGTAGACCTCGACTTCCGTGGCCTCCGGCTGGGCGACTATATTCCGAAGCAACGTTGACCTTACCCGAAATGCGCGCCGGCGCCTGCCGCTGCCCAAATATGGGCGTACCGCACCCACCCCGCTGAACGCTATCTCCAAATCCTCCCGCAAGTTACAATTGGCCTGTAAGGTGCACCGATTGCAATGAAAACCAACATGCCCAAGATGTGGATCATACGTGGCGTTCCGCTCGCCCTGGCTTTGGCGTGGACGTCGATGGCGCAGGATACCAGCCCGCTGAAGCTCACCCTCAAGGATGCCGTCGGTCTGGCCCTCAAGCAGAACCCCCAGGTGATCCTGGCGAACCTGCAAGTCTCACAAAGCGAACAGGATCGCCGGCTAGCTCGGGCCGATCTTCTGCCCCAGGCGGGTGGAAACCTCTCGGAGACCGTGAACCGCCTGAACTTGCACGCCGCCATCGGACTCGCCTTTCCGGGTTTTCCGACCCACGTCGGTCCTTTCGACGTTTTTCAGACCGGCGTAAATGTCAATGCTCCGGTCTTCGATCTCACCCTCTGGCACCGGTATAAGTCATCGAAACTGGGCATCGAGACGAGCCGGGCGAACGAAACCACGGCGCGGGAAGAAAGCGTCATGTTGGTGGTCTCGCAGTATCTGGGATGCCAGCGCGCCGGCGCGGACGTTTCTGCCGCGAAATCGCGGGTCGAACTGGCGCAGGCGGTCTACGATCAGTCGGCCGACCTGCAAAAGAACGGTGTGGGCACGGGCATCGATACCCTGCGCGCCAACGTGCAATTGCAGAACGAGAAGCAGCGCCTGATCCAGTCGCAAACCGATCTGACGACATCGCTCAACGGACTTGCCCGGCTGCTGAACGTCGACCCGCACCGGCCGATCGAGATCGCCGACCAGGTGAGTTTCTTCGAGACGCCTGCGGTTTCGATCGATCAGACGATCGAGACCGCATACGCCACGCGGCCGGAACTGCGCGCCCTGCACAGCGAAGAAGAGCGCGCCGCGCTCAACCAGCGGATCGCCGGCGAGCAGCGCTATCCGAAGTTGACTTTCAGCGGATTTTGGGCGCAACAGGGGCTCACGCCCGACACCATCATCCCGGTCTACCAGTATCAGGGCAGTATCATGTTCCCGATCTTTACCGGCGGGCGCATTCAGGCCGACCGCGACAAGGCGGTTCTCGCCATCCGCCAGCTCCAGCAGCGGGAAACGGACCTGCGCAACACCATCGCGCTCCAGGTCAAGAACGCCGCGGCACAGGTCGAGGCTGCGCGCAACGAAGTAACCGTCGCCAATGCCGGAATCCAACTGGCGCAGGAGGAAGTGACGCAGGCCCGGGACCGTTTCCAGGCCGGGGTAGCCAACAACCTGGAAGTCATTACCGCTCAGGACGAGTTGTCGCGCGCGAACGACAATCAGATCGGCGCGCTGTACCGGTACAACCAGGCACGGGCCAGCATGGCCTACGCGGTCGGCCAGATGGAGTCGGTCTATGCCAGGTAGTCGGCGGGAGGCTCCGTACGCCTACTGACTTCGAAGTCCACGACGTCTCCTGGCACCGGGGTGTCAGTCCCTGGGTGATCGCCATGACGGTGATGCTGGCGACGTTCATGGAAGTGCTGGACACCAGCGTGGCTAACGTCGCGCTGCCGCACGTGGCGGGAAGCTTGTCGGCCAGCCTGGACGAATCTACCTGGATGCTCACGTCCTATCTGGTGGCCAATGCCATCATTTTGCCGATGGGCGGGTGGTTTTCCATGCTGTTCGGCCGCAAAAACTTCTACATGATCTGCGTAGCGCTGTTTACGGTCAGCTCGTTCCTGTGCGGCATGGCGCCCTCGCTGGGCGCATTGATTTTCTTCCGCATCCTGCAAGGAATCGGGGGCGGGGCGCTTCAGCCCGTCTCGCAGGCTATCCTGGTAGAGAGCTTCCCGCGCGAAAAGCAGGGGATGGCGATGGCCGTTTTCGGGATGGGCGTCGTGGTGGCGCCGGTCATCGGTCCCACGCTCGGGGGTTGGATTACCGACAACTACACCTGGCGCTGGATCTTCTACATCAATATCCCGATCGGGATTCTTTCGTTGGTGCTCACCTGGTTGTTGATTTTCGATCCGCCTTACTTAAAGCGTAAGAGCCTGGGCAACGGTTTTAAGGTGGATTATGTCGGATTCGGACTCCTGGCGCTCGGCCTGGGAGCGCTCGAAGTGATGCTGGACGAAGGCCAGAAGGAAGACTGGTTCGCGTCGCACTTTATTGTGGCTTTCACCATTATCACGGTGGTGTGCCTGATCGCGGTGGTCTTCTGGGAGTTATGGCAAAAGGAGCCGATCATCGATTTCCATATCCTGAAAGATCGCAATTACGCGCTGGCCACACTCTCCATGCTGGTGCTTGGGTTCGTTTTGTATGCCAGCACGGCGCTGATGCCGCTGTTTTTGCAAACCCTGTTGGGCTATACCGCGATGATGAGCGGCCTGGTGCTCTCGCCGGGCGGGTTGGTGGTAGTGGTCTGCCTGCCGATGGTCGGTATTCTGGTGCGCAAATATCAGCCGCGCTGGCTGGTGATTTTCGGCGTGGCGATTACTTCCCTGGGCCTGTTTCGGATGGCCAAATTCACTTTGGGTATCGATTACCAGACCGCTGTCACCAGCCGGATGGTGCAAAGTCTCGGCCTGGCGTTCCTGTTCGTCCCGATCAGCGTGACGGCCTTCGCGTATGTGCCCAAAGAGCGTACCAATTATGCCACCGGGCTGTTCAATTTGGCGCGCAATATCGGCGGCAGTTCGGGAATCGCCACGGCGACCACGATTCTGGCGCGGCGGGCGCAATATCATCAGTCGGTGATGGTGGCGCACCTGACGCCCTTCGACTGGCGGTATCGCGAATCGCTGGCCGGGGCGGCGGCGGTGCTGCGGGCGGGGGGCTCATCGGGGCCGGATGCCGGAATGCAGGCGCAGGGAATGATCTACGGGACCGTGTTGCGTCAGTCGAACATGCTGGCGTTCGCGGACGCATTTTGGGTGATGGGGGTACTGTTCCTGCTGGTCATCCCGTTAATGTTCATGATTCGTAAGGTAAGGCCGTCAGCCGGCCGGGTGGTGGTGGAATGAAAGACAGTGTGTTATCCGAAAAAGAGGGACAGAAGGTGACGCCAACTCAAGAGAAAGCGACTCCGGCGGCGGCGCCGCGGAGCGGATCGCGAACCAAGCTCGTCGTGGCATTCGTGTTGTTGATTGTCGCGGCGGTCGCGGCTTATTGGCTGTACATGCACTATCGCGACCGGGTCTCCTCGGACGACGCCAACGTCGATGGGCACATCAGCGCCATTGCCCCGCGGATCTCCGGCAATGTGACGGAAGTCGCGGTGCTCGACAACCAGAACGTGACCGCCGGGCAGGTGTTGGTGCGCATCGATCCGCGCGACTACCAGGCCGCCGTGGATGCCGCGAAGGCAGCGTTGGCACAGGCCGAAGGCCAGTTGCAGGCGGCGAGTGTCGCGGTGCCGTGGGTGGACAGCACGACTCAGTCAGGTACCTCGGTGGCGGATGCCCAGTTGGCCGATGCCCAGACGGAAGTGGAGCGCGCGCGCGCGTCTTACGAGCAGGCCAATACATCGGATGTGGCGTACGCGCAGGCCAATGTAGCCACGAAACAGGCCGCTGACGATCGCGCGCAGGCGGACCTGGCGCGCATGAAGCCGCTGGTGGAAAAGGCCGAGATCTCGCAATTGCAGTATGACGCGTACTCGGCAGCCGCCAAGATGGCGGATAGCGATCTGAAGGCGGCGCAGGAGAAACTGGCGTCGGCGCAGAAGGATGCCACGATTCGCAAGGCGGCGCTGGATTCGGCGATTTCGAAGGTGAATACGGCCAAAGCGCAAGTGGCGAGCATGCAGGCCAACCGCAAGCAGGTAGCTGTGCGCACGGCCGACACGGCGAGCGCGAAAGCCGCGGTGGAGGCCGCGCGGGCGCGGCTGGAAGCCGCGGAACTGACTTTGAGTTACACCACCATCACGGCGCCGGTATCGGGATTGGTGACGCGCAAGAGCGTCGAAGTGGGGCAGATGGTGCAGCCGGGGCAGGGGCTGATGACGATCATCACGCCGGACATCTGGGTTACCGCCAATTTCAAGGAAACTCAGTTGGCCGACGTAAAACCCGGCCAGAAGGCCGAAATCCAAGTCGATATGTATGGCAAAAGCGTTTGGGGGCACGTCGATTCCATCGCGGACGCGACCGGCTCGCGCATGAGCCTGCTACCTCCCGAGAACGCCACCGGCAATTTCGTAAAGGTGGTGCAGCGCATTCCGGTGAAAATCCTGGTGGACCGCACGGATGGGCTGATTCTGCGCCCGGGCATGAACGTCGACGTCACCATCTTCACGCGATAATAGGGGCATGGGGGGAATTCGCGCCTTCTGTATCTTCGTGGTGATGTCTTCCGCAGCCTTGTTCGCCGCCGACAAGGAACATCTGGACATGCTGGCCCGCGCGCAAGCCGCGTTCGATCGGGTGGTAAGCATCCCTTCGCCGCCGCTTCCCGACGCCTCCACCTGTGTGCAAGCTCAGGCAGCCATGCTTTCGGTGGCGCTTCCGGCCGAGGAATCCGAGTTGCACTATCGCAAAGGATTCTGCGGACTGGCGATGGCGGCCCTAACCCATTCCCAATCGGCCTATGCGGATGCCGCGGCGGAATTGGATCGCGGCGGGGCCGCCATGCTCGCCTGGTTGGCGCGCCGCGCCGGAAATCTTCCCGAGCAAGAGAAATGGGATCAGGCCGGTTTTTGCCCCAAGTCTTGCGAGCCCTTAGTGCCGGTCGCCAAGCTTTGGCGGGGCTGGATTTTCTGGAACGAAGGAGACGTGGACGCGGCCGCGGTGCAATTCGACGCACGGCCGAACTCGGGCTGGCCAAACTACGCGGACGGGATGCGGACATTCCGCGGCGGGCGGTATAAGGAGGCGGTCGCTCGCTACCAGGAAGCCTTGCAAATCTGGACGCAGCGCCAGGAAGACAAGGACCCTCCCCTTACCTCCCGTCTCGGCCCGCCGGAGGACATTCCCCAACTTCGCACCGACCTGGCAGGTGCGCTCATTTTGGCGGGTGACCCGAAGGGAGCGATTGCGATGCTCGATCGCGCGGTGGAAGCCGCGCCCACACCTCGGGCTTATTTCCTGCGCGGACGGGCGAAGGAACTGTCGGGCCAGTTGGAACCTGCATTGGCCGACTACAATTTGGCGAGCCGCGCGGCATTCGCCGATGCCAAGGAACTGGCCTCCGGCGAGGCGCATCTTTACCGGGGAATTGTTTACTACCGCCGTAAAGACTACCCCCGCGCGGAAGCGGAGTTCGCCAGCGCCTTGAATTTCCAGATCGGTGCCGCCCTGCGGCCGGACGCGACCGCCTGGCGGCATCTTTCGGCGGTGGCATCTGGTTCGTGCGGCGCGTCGCGCGATTACCTGGAACGGTCGCTGGCTTCGGTCTCTCCCTACTTTCCGAAGGCCGAAGCGCAAGCCGTCGCGGCCCGGTGTCCGGCCGCACCGGCATTCTAGACGCGCTCGCCGTCGCGGTTTTCCCGCTGGCTTCTGCTTTACCTCATTCTGCGTTGTTTGTGTGATACAGTGCAGATACGATGGCCACTCGAAGCGTCAACAAAGTCATTTTGATCGGGCATCTCGGTAAAGATGCCGAAACCAAATTCACGCCAAATGGCACGGCCCGGTCGACCTTCACGCTGGCGACCAACCGCCGCTGGAAAGACCAGCAAACGGGTGAATGGAAGGAAGTGACCGACTGGCACAATATTGTGTTGTGGCGGTCGGAAAATCTGGCGAATTATCTGCAAAAAGGTAAGCAGGTATATATCGAAGGCCGGATCGAGAATCGAAGCTGGGACGACAAGGAAGGGCAGAAGCGGTATATCACCGAAATCGTCTGCGATGAAATAATCCTTCTCGGCGGGCGAGGCGGCGAGGGTGGCGGCGGGGGAGATTATTCGCAGCAGCCGGTTTCCATGCCGCGTTCGGCACGGCCGCAGCCCTCGGCGGCACCGCCCCAAGCGCCGCCGGATGATTTCAATCAGGGCATTACCGACGACGACGTTCCGTTCTAACCTTCTTCCGCTTCCGGATCGTCCGGTCCGGCGGGCGCTTTGCGCGCGGTGCGGACAGTCCGAGTCAAATGGGACAATGCTTTCGGCGGGCGGCCGCGCGGCCGCCCCTCCCGTTGCAATCGCTCCAGGCTGAGGATCGCAGCGTCGAGATTCTCTAGTTCCTCGCGAAGCTGGGCGAGGACTTTATGGAGGTCCATGGATCGTTCTGAGAATAGAACTTTTGTGGCGCTCGTGCCAAATAAGAAAATCCCTAGAACATCACCCGCTAAGTGTCTATAACCTCTATAACCACCGTCCTAGGTGATTTAGACAGCCGGGCGGGACAACAGGACGTCGTCGGACAAATCGACCGGCTCAGTATACGTCTGGAGGGAGTCCAAGGATTCCAACACCCGTTCGAGCAGGCTGTCGGTTTGCGACACAGTGGTTTTGAGCACCTCGATGGAGTGCGCCTGGGTGGTGAGCCGCTCGTCCAAAGACATCATCGTCTTGGACAATAACTGTTCCATCGCGGCCACGATTTGGGTAGTTGACGGGACTTCCGCCAGTTTGGCCGCGTGCTCCTCAAGGCGCGCCTCCACCTTGTTGAAGCGCTCCGCGGTGGCCGAATCCTGTGTGCTGAGGCGGGCATCGAGGCCCGCCAGGGAACGCCTGAGTTCCTCGACCGTTGCTGGGTCCATGCCCGCGCCACCGCGTCCGCGACGAGCGCTGGTCAAAGCCCCGGCAGCGATTCCGGCTAAAAAAATGGCTATCCGTGGTAAGTAGTGAAGGTCTCGTGCCATCGGTGTCTTCCTTATAACGCTTTTCCGTAATTGAATGCAAGTACTACAGTTAGTTGCTAACGTACTAGGTACGTACCTCGGTTGCACTTAGATAGCAATGCTGGCATTCTGACCTAGGAAACATCCTTCATCCAGGAGACTTCTGGTTGGTTTCCGAACTCGGAACCCGGATTCGCACGTCGCGAACCCGGAAATCCCATGCTGATGGATAGCATTTTGCACGAACAGGCCGGCGATGTCCGGCGCCAGGCGGACGTCGCCCTGGACGCCGAAGCCCTCAGTTTGTTAGAGATCCAGAGCCGTTTTGTGGCACATTACTTCCGCCTACAAAACGCCGAACGAAAGTTGTCCAACTGGATGCAATCCACCAGACCGGCCGCGGGGATCAGCGCGGTGCGGCAAATCGAAAAGGAGAGGGAACGGCTGGGAAGGGAATTGCACACCGGTGTAGGGCAACTGCTGGTGGCCATCCGGCTGCAACTCGAGGTCATCGCCAGCCAACTGTCCAAACCCCCGGCAGCGGTGGAACAGGCACTCGATAGGATCGTCGCCCTAGTGAACGATGCCGGCGAGCAGGTGCGCGGGTTGTCCCGCCAACTGCACCCGCCGGAATGGCAGCGTCTGACCCTGGAAGCGGCGATCCGCCAGCTATGGGAGGCGAGCGGCGTGCCGCAAAGGTTCGAAGCATCTCTCTCTATCGAGCCGTTTTCCCCCGAACCGGAACAGGAAGTTAAAGTATTGGTGTACCGGGCGGCGCAGGAAGCCATGACCAACCTGGTGCGGCATGCCAAGGCAAGCCGGGTGGCGTTGTGGCTTGGGATGCGCGACAACCATGTGGTTTTGAAAATCGAGGACAATGGAGTAGGGTTCGATGTGGCGGGCTTGGTGAACGGACCGGCGAATGTGTCGCAGGGAATCGGCCTGCGCTCGATCCGGGAGCAGGCAGTCTCGGTGGGTGGAACACTGGATATCGTAAGCGGCGCGCAAGGCACTACCCTGATACTTTCGGTACCTTTCGAATTGCCGCCATCGTGATGGCAGGAGGAGAAATGGCTGAATTATCGGGTACCACGGTGGTACTGGCGGACGACCATGCCATCGTGCGTGAAGGCTTCGCGGCGTTGTGTGAAGTGAACGGTATGCGGGTTGTCGGGCAGTGCGCGGATGGACCGGCGGCAGTCGAGACCATCCTGGAGAAAAAGCCGGATTTTGCCATCATCGATCTCCACATGCCTGGGCTGACGGGCATCGAGGTGATCCGCCGGGTGCGCGGTGCCGGTTGTGTCACCAAGATCATGATCCTTTCCATCAGCCGGGAGGATAAGCCCGTCATCGAAGCGCTGCGAGCCGGCGCCGATGCCTACCTCTTAAAAGACGGCCCCGGGCGGCATCTCCTCGATGCCATCAGCTACGTGCGCGATGGAGGCCAATATGTCTCTCCGCTTCTGAAGGGCGCCGCGCTCTTCACGAAGCCGGAAGCCGCCGCGCCCGACGACCCCCTGGCAACGCTGAGTCCGCGCGAAATGGAGGTATTTCGCTACCTCGTGGAGGGCATGCGCGCCAAGGATATCGCGGAACTGCTCCGTATCAGCCCAAAAACTGTCGACACCTATCGCGCGACGCTGATGCGCAAGCTCAACGTCCATGACATCGTGGGGCTGGTTAAGTTCGCGATAGAGAGAAACCTGACGGGGAAGAAGGATAAGTGAGGGAGATGCACTGCGCGAGGCGCGTTTCGCGGGAACGCTGATAGCTCTCCAAGGCGGCAATCAGGGTTCTCACGGTTTCCCGACGCTCGTATAGGCGCTCGAGGGCGCGGCGGCGGATGTCGTCGGCTGCTAGTAACCGATTGCGTTCAGCAGAGGTTACGGGGGGGAGGATTATCGTCGTAGCCATATCAGGTGTCGCTGGTACTGTAATTAGGATTTTTCCTTAATTCGCCGAAAAGTTAGCATAGCTGTGCCGAACATCACAGTCAAGAAAAATCTTACTATCATCAGATTTTTCTGTATAACCAATATCCACATCCCGGAAACGTCGCAAGACTTGGGGGAGATCCCCCATACGCCTCCCTTGGATCTGATTCTCAGAACGTCATGCGGCATTTCACCCATCGGAGCTCCGGTTTTCACCCATCAGACTCCGGAGCATTCTGGCGATGGCCGACCTTGATCCGAATCATCGCTGAAAAATAAGAGAGTTAACCCATTTTTCGATTTGGACTGGGGAGTGCATTGAAAGCCATCGCTCAGGACCCTTTCAAGCACAACGTCTTTTGCTGGCGAGTCGCTTCTCGCCCGGCTGGCGGAGCAGTTCGATTCAGAATTGGGAGATTTGTATGCGGATTCCTTCTTCGGTTTTCGCGACGGCTGGTAAAGCGTTAGCTCTTTTGGTAGTGGCCGGCTCTATCGTGATGCTCAGCGGGCAGCGGCGCGAGCCGCACAATCAACTCATAAATGCCAGCGCCGCGCAGGCCGCCGTTGAGTATGTCAACCCCGGATTGGCTTTCAGTGTCGTATCGGCCAAAATCGCCGGCGACGGAACCCTCAGCGTGGATTACAAGATTACGGACGGCACGGGGCTTCCTTTGGACCTCAACGGTGTTTTGACACCCGGCGCGGTTTCCCCCAAATTTCTGGCGGCGTATATTCCCGCTGGGCAGGCGCAGTTCGCGTCGTATATTACGACAACTGCTACGGCGGTGACGGGTGGTGCAACGGCCACGCAGGCTGCCGGCGATTCGGGAGGAACCACCACAACCGTGGCGACAGGCGAATACGTATACACTTTCGGGACTAAGGTGGAATCGGGGTACAACTCCGCTTTGACCAACCGGATCGGAATCTATGGTTCCCGCAACCTGACCGAATGGGACATGGGAACGGCTTACGCCTCCACCACTTTCGACTTCGTCCCCGCCGGCGGGAAGCCTAATCCGCGCGACGTGGTCCGCGATGCGGATTGCAACACCTGCCACGCCACACAGCCTGGCATTTCATTCCACGGCGGCTCGCGAGTCGGCACCACGTTGTGCATCATGTGCCACCAGCCGCAAACCAGCGACCCCAACACGGGCGAGTCGTTGGACATGAAGGTCTTCATTCACAAAATCCATATGGGATCGAGCCTGCCGAGCGTGAAATACGGTGCGCTGCCCTATCAGATTTACGGACATGGCGGTTACGCTTCCTTTTCGACTGTGGTTTATCCTTCCAACCCCAGCGATCCCCGAAACTGCGCCGGCAGCTGCCACAATCCCAAGAACGGCGCGGCGCAGACCAACTCGTGGCTGACCACCCCCAGCCGCGCGGCCTGCGGTTCCTGCCATAACGACGTGAACTTCGCGACCGGCGCAATCTCCTACACCGCCGGCGGCGACACCAACACCAGCCACATACCGCAAGCGGACGATACGCAATGTACCAATTGCCACCTCCCGCAGGGTGAATTGCCGTTCGACACGTCCATTATTGGCGCGCATACCACTCCCGACTCCGCGCCGGGAGTTCCCGGCCTGAATTTCACCTTGACGAAGGTGACGGGCGCGGCGCCAGGACAGGCGCCGACGGTGTCCTTTACGGTGAAGGACAACAACGGAAACGGCATTCCGATGAGCACCTTCAGCGCGAATAGCGGTTCGCTTTCTCTCACCATGGCCGGCCCGACCACGGATTATGGCTATACCAGCTTTGGCTCCGGTGTGACCACGCCCGGCTACGTTACCGAGTCGGTAATTAAAGCTGCCTCGTGCGACGCCAGCGGAGATTGCAGCTACACGTTCACGCACACCATCCCGGCCAATGCCAAGGGCACGTACACGGTGGGCATCGAGGGCCGGCTCTCCATCACCCTGTTGCCCGGTACCTCGCAAGCCACGACCACTTCTTATGGCGGGACGAACCAAATCATCAATTTCTCGGTGGATGGCTCGCCGGTGAAGCCTCGGCGCACGGTAGTGGCGATGGCGAATTGCAATCAGTGTCACAGCTACCTCGAAGTTCACGGGGACCTTCGCAACAACGTGACTTATTGTGTGCTGTGCCACAATCCCAGCAACACCGACGCCAGCACGCGTGCCAGCGCCACCGACGCCGCGCAGAAAGCAGCGCCGGCGCAGGCGATTAATTTCGCCTACCTGATCCACTCCATCCATACCGGCAACAAGTTGGGTGCGGCGGGCGCGGACTATGCCGTAGTCGGGTACGGCGGCGCGACCAGCGATTTCGGCCAGGCGTTTGCCCCCGTACCGGTGGCGATTCCGAACACGGGCGTGCTGTATCCCGCGATGCTCAACGGCTCGGTGGGCGATACCGCCAATTGCACCATGTGCCACACTGGCGGCTCGCAAGACGTACTGCCGGTCGGGCTGAACAACGTGACCGATCCGGCGGGTTTGATCAACCCGGTCCCGGCCACCACCTCGGCCTGCACGGCGTGCCACTTCGATACGCCGACCATGGCCCACGCAGTCCTCAATACCAGCGCGCAATTTGGCGAAAGCTGCACGGTTTGCCACGGCGCCGG
>Ga0335072_10004229_pt1 | contig 21428 bp, 16 predicted proteins | sample Lox_Sample_21_FD_206725 | JGI IMG/M metagenome (GOLD analysis project Ga0335072, IMG submission 206725) | Soil microbial communities from Loxahatchee National Wildlife Refuge, Florida, United States - Lox_Sample_2.1 | ecosystem: Environmental > Terrestrial > Soil > Wetlands | place: USA...
AGCAAAGGAACAGGGCAGCTTGCGCGATTTCCATAGCGGTTTGACCGCGGCCTTGCAGCAGGGAATTGAGAAACCCTTTCAGTTGTTCATCGGGGCTGACGCCTAATTTAAGCGCGAGCGTTTTGCCGAGTTCTTTGCTCATGAGCGTTTCTGTTACGGGACCGGGGCAGAGCGCATTCACACGCACGCCTTGACGGGCTGCTTCCGCGGCGGTCACACGGGTCAAACCCAATAAACCGGCTTTGGCGGCGGCATAGGCGGAACCCCAACTAAATGCGGACTTGGCGGACAGGCTGGAGATGTTGAGAATGACGCCGGATTTGCGCTGGTACATTTCCGGCAGCACCAGCTTCGTGAGAAGAAATGGGGCGCGCAGATGGATGGCGAGGACCTCGTCGAATTCGGCCAAGGGATAATCTTCGACGGGCACGACCGGGCCGTAGTGTCCGGCGTTGTTCACTAGAATGTCCAGGCGGCCAAATTTTTCTCGAGCGGCGGCCACCAGACGAGAACATTCCGGCTCGTGAGTGAGATCGCCGGCAAGATGGCCGCAGGTTCCGCCCGTGGAAACGATTTCGGCGGCGGTTGCGGTCAACTCGGCTGCGGTTCTGGCGGACAAAAAAACACTGGCGCCTTGCTGCGCAAAAAGGTGGGCCATGGCGCGGCCAATACCGCGGCCGGAGCCGGTGATGAGTGCCACTTTGTTGTGGAGGAGCATGATCGAGAGACAATAGCAGCGATTGCGAGGAGAATACCAGCGGTGTGACGGGGGTCACGAAATGTTGATTTGCGCGGGATTTGGAAGAATGTGACAATGAACGGATGTGCCAAACAAAATATCGCGCTCTGACATTATCCTTGGCGGGAACGCTGCTGTGCGGGGTTGCCTTCGCGCAGCAGTCTTCGGCGCCGTCCACGAATCCACCGGCGTCGTCGGGCACCTCAACGACAGCGCCAAAATCGCAAACCACCACAAAGTCCGGCGCTACTGCCGCTAAAAAGGCCCCGGCTCCCTTGGCGTTGACGACGCAAAAAGAAAAAGCTAGCTATGCCATCGGCATGAACATCGGGAAGGGCCTGAAAGATAGCTTGAAGCGCGACGATGTCGACGTCAGCAACGAGATTCTGCTCCGCGGAATGCGGGATGCGCTGGCCGGCAACAAACCGCTGCTGAGCGACGAAGAAGCACAGCAGGTGCTGACCACGTTGCAGGCCGATCTGCGGAAACACAAGGAAGAATTGCAAGCCGCGGCGGCCGCGAAGAATGAAAGCGCGGGCAGCGCGTTTCTTGCGGCAAACAAGGCCAAGCCTGGCGTGGTGACGCTGCCGAGCGGGCTGCAGTACAAGGTAATCACCCAGGGCAATGGACCGAAGCCGATGCCCAGCGACGTGGTGGAGTGCAATTACAAAGGCACGCTGATCGACGGCACGGAATTCGACAGCTCTGCGAAGCGCGGCAAACCGGCGACGTTCCCGGTGGGGCAAGTGATCAAGGGATGGACCGAAGCGCTGCAGCTGATGCCGGTGGGTTCGAAGTGGGAGCTGTACTTGCCGCCGACGTTGGCGTATGGCGAGCGCGGGACGCCGAACGGGCCCATCGGTCCTAACGAGACTTTGGTTTTTGAGGTGGAATTGCTTTCGATTCAGCCGAAGCCCGAAAGCAAGCCGGCGCCAGCCCCGGGCGCGATGGCACCAAAGGCGCAGCCGCAGACTGCTCCGCCACCGGCGACGAAGCCGCAATAAATGGGCGGTTACGAGTAAGGATAAAGAGAGATTCCGCACTCCGCAGACTCCGTTCGGAACGACAGGTAGGGGAATTAGAATAGAAAAGAAGCCGGGAAGGATTCGGAAGATCCTGCCCGGCTTTTGTTTTTTTTTGGGGGAGAAGGGTACGCGCGCTCAGCGGCTGAAGACGCACTCAATCGGCCCTCGTTGCGGCACGGCTGAAGCCGTGCCCTGACGCGAACGGGATCTTGCGGAATGGGCCGCAGGAATCCTGTGCACGTATGGGGAAAGACCCGCGGCGTAAAGCAGATGCTGCGTGTGCATGTCGCGTTGAGGTGTGCTTGCAGTGGACTCTAAACCCGCACCCTTGAAAGGCGAAGGGTGCGGCACCCGACGCGGGTCTAAAGACCAGCCGCTGCGAATGGGGGCGCGGCTCCGAGATTGGAGCCAAGACGCACACATGGGGCGCAGCCCTTCGATGCTCAGGATAGACAGTGCTGCGCCCGTACGAAAAAAAAGCAAGAGCGAGTTTTCTCGCACGCGCGCTACTTGGTCACCTTGAAACTCTTTAAGAGAGCACCGACCGCTTGGTCCGCTTGATAGGGGGTAATGGTGGGCTTGTTCTTGAGCTGATTCTGGCTAACCGCGCGATAAGCGAGCTTGCGCGGATTGTTCAAAGCCAGATCCAGCACAAAGGTGCCTTCATGCCAACGAACCGTGCGATAGGCCACTTCCGGCGGGCCCCAACCCCAACCTGACCAGCAGCCATACGGGCCACAGGCCAGCCCAGGATAGTAGCCGGGATAAACCGCGCCCACGGTAGCCTTCTGGCTTTTCACCGCGACGTGATAGTCGACGAGGAAATCGGCGGTATTGGGATCGTTCACCTGAACCAACCCCTTGGACTTGAGAGCCCGCTCGATCGAAGCTTTCAAAACATCGCGATTGGCTTCGGTGTTCCAGTCGCGATTGCTTTCCAAGCGTTGCTGCGGGGGCTGATTGGGTGTAATGACGTCGCGCGACACGACCGGTCGGCTGCCCGGAGCGGCGGCCGCGGGCGGCGCCTGATCCATCGGGCGCCACGCCCAGGTCATGCCCTTGGCGACGCGAATATCCGGATCCCGCAAAACCTCCACATTATCGTTACATCCGCTTAAGACCATGCCCCCCATAAGCACGGCCGACATTAAAGCTGCACTGATCCTTTGCTTGCCCAATTCCACGTGTACATACCTCCACTCTATTGGAAACACTAATTCTGACAAAAAGTTGGCTGTTATGAGAGAGCTAATTACTTGAGCGCGGTAGCGACCCAGTCTGCGGGAGGAAAGACAATGGGCCAGAAGCTGGGAGCGGGGCGATCGAATTCGAAGGCGATCTTATAGAACTGCAGGCCGTCGTCTTCGATACGCACCACGCGGCAACTTATTTCCGAAGCGTTGCGAGGATTGGAGAGGAGGAAGGACTGGCCGACGTGAAGATGCTGGCGCATACGCAGAAGGCCGCCGTGGGCGTTAACGACCTGAGTCTCGGCGTGCTCCTGAATTTGGTGGCGCTCTTCGTCTTCCGCGACCACCAGCACGCTCATGCGAAGAACCACGCGCTCGGAGCGTCGGCGGTTTTCGGCGGGGTAGGACATGAGATTAGAGCTTCCTCACGAAGCTATTTTAGCCTGCCCAGCCCAGTTGTGAACTGGCCTAACAGGCAGGGTGACCGAGGAAAGGTGGGCCAGAGCGATGAGAAAGCAAGCAGTAGAGGGGTGAGTTTGATATGATAGGATTTTGCAAAATTCATAAGTGCAAGGGACAGATGGATATACAAACTGAGACAAAAACCCTGCTTCGCGTGAGGCCCCGCGGATTCTGCGCAGGAGTGGTGCGAGCGGTCGATATTGTGGAATTGGCCCTGGAAGCGTATGGGGCCCCGGTGTACGTGCATCACGAAATCGTGCATAACACATATGTTGTGGAGCAATTAAGGAGACGCGGAGCAATCTTTGTAGAAGCGATCGAGGAGGTGCCCTCGGGTTCGGTTTTGGTATTCAGCGCGCATGGGGTGCCGCCGACGGTGCGCCAGGAGGCCAAGGATCGCTCGCTACGGGTGATCGACGCGACGTGCCCGCTGGTGACCAAGGTGCACTTGGAAGCGCTGAAGTTCGCGCGCGAAAAGCGCACCATCGTTCTAATCGGGCACCGGGATCACCAGGAAATTGTGGGCACGTCCGGAGAAGCTCCGGATCGCACCTTGGTGGTGGATTCGGTGGCGGCGGTGGATGCACTGGAAGTGGAAGACCCGGAAAAGCTGGCATTTTTGACGCAAACCACGCTGAGCTTGTATGACACGCAGGAAATCGTGGGGCGTCTGCGGCAACGCTTCCCGAAAATTGTGGGGCCGGCGAGCGACGACATTTGCTATGCCACGCAGAACCGCCAGGAGGCGGTGGAGCAAGTGGCCAAGGACGTGGACCTGATTTTGGTGGTGGGCTCACAGAATAGTTCGAACAGCAACCGTCTGGTGGAATTGGCGCAACGGCTGAACGTGAAAGCCCGGTTGATCGATTCCGCGGAGGACATTGATCCGACCTGGCTGGATGGGGTGCGGCGAATCGGGCTAACGGCAGGCGCATCGGCACCGGAAGTGTTGGTAGAACAGGTGAGCGAACGGCTGGCGCAATGCGGATTTACCGATCAGCGGGATCTGGATTTGATTCGTGAGGACGTGCGGTTTACGCTGCCGTCCGAACTGGCGTCTATCGCTCCTGCGCCGCGCCGCTAAAAGCGGGGCTGCGCATCGACAAATTTTTGTTTTGCCGGGCAGGGGAATTCCCGGCGTCGTTGCCGGTGCCCGGCGCAAATCGCGTTAAAAGGAGCGCACCTTGGCGGTCAAAATCGTCCGTCAACCGAATAAGATTGTGCTGATAGGGGCGCCATCGAGCGCCGCAGGTTTCGCGATGGGTACAGAAAAAGCGCCGGCGGCCCTCCGCGCCGCGGGCTTGGTGGAGAAACTTCAAGCGATTGGATACGAAGTAACGGATTTAGGGGATTGCGAGCCGCGTTTGTTCGCCGAGGATGACGAGCACAAGAGAGCGCGAAATATTCCGGAAATTGTCGCGGCCCTCAACGATCTGAAGCCGCGTGCGGAAGTGGCGGCAAAGTCGGGGGGACTGGTCCTGGTGCTGGGCGGGGATTGCGCGCAGACGGTGGCGATCCTGACGGGAGCACGGCGCTACTACAAGCACATTAGCCTTCTGTGGGTAGACCGCCACGCGGATCTGAACACCCCCGCGAGTACACCGTCGGGCCGGCTGGATGGCATGGCATTGGCGGCGATTCAGGGCCGAGGGTCCGCGGAGTTGGTGCGGTTCTGGGGCGAGCCGCCGCTGGTCCGCGAGCCGGACACGTTGATTTTCGGGCTGGAGCAAGTGGACCCGGCCGAGCAGGAATTCCTGACCCGCTCGCCGATGCGGCACGTGTATGCCGTGGACATTCGTCAACAGGGTGCGGCGGCCGCGGCGCAGCATGCTTTGGGACAGTTACACAGCGAGGCGCGCGAGTTTATGGTGCATCTCGACTTGGACGTGATTGCCCAGGAGGAATTCGCCGCGACTAATGTGACTGGGAGCGGCGGGCTGTCCTACGCGGATGTGCAGGCTTCCCTGGCAGAGTTTCTGAAACAAAAAAACCTGCTTGGTCTGGATGTGGCGCAATTCAATCCGGATAAGGATCCGGATGGTTCGGGAGCAAAGAAAGTGGTGGATCTGCTGGTGGAGGCACTGGCAGCACGGTTCGCCTACTTTGCGCCGCGAGCGGCACCAGCCGCACCGAGTGCGACCGATGCAGGCGCGGCGGAGCCTTCATCGTCCACGACAACCGATTAGAGAAGGCCTCGCGGGAATGCCTCCCGTAAAGTAATTACGCGGTAAGAATTACCAAAAACACCTGAGAGATAGATACTTTTTGCGTACTATACCTGCGCGAAAAAGTACCAAAGCAACGTCCAAGACGCTTGCAAGTTGCAGGAAATGCGATGGGTGAATTCCTGGTGCAGGGAGTGCTCTTTAGGACACCCCACATCACACCAGGGGGACCCAAAAATGTCGACCGCAATTGCGCCCCGAATCGGAAATTGTCCGGAATATCAAAGACTGCTGGATTGCTGCCAGCGAACGCTGGTGGCTTGGCAACAATATAGGACGCGCGCGGAGCGCGACCCCGTGCTAGGGGCGAGGCTCCGGGCCCATGTAGGCCGCCTGAAGGACGAGTACGCGCGGGCCCACGCGTTACTGGAGAATCACGAAAGGTTCTGTCAGACGTGCCAATACATCTCCAAAGTGGGCGGCTTGGATTTTGAAAGTTTGTCGAATGCGATGGACCAGCGCTATCCCTGGTCGTAACAAATCAAGACAGTCTGGTTTTTTGTTGGGTGTCACGCGCCGGCTCACGCTCGCGGCGAGGCTTCGTTAGCGGCGTCTCTAGCTCCGCGAGTGTTCGTTGTGCGTCTGGCTAACTACTCCGCCACGTCTGCCCTTGCCAACGCCCGTCTGGTTTAGCTCCGCTCTATACTCAATTTCATGGCCATTTTTTCGCAGCGCAGGAAACCGCCGTGGCTGGATCAGGCGCGCCGGGTGTGCCGCTCCTCTGGAATCACGATCATGGGTTGGGGGCCGGAGCTGCTGACGGTCGAAGCCAAATCTCCGCAGCGGGTCGAGCAAATTGCCTTGCAACTGGCCCCGCTTGGTTTCCAGCCGATACGCAACGACGACAATGCCTCCGCGGGCATGCTGGACTTGTCGCCCAATCCCGAGGCGGTGCGATCCAAGATCGCGTCCTTCGACATTTCCCGCCGGCCGTTCAGCGAACAAGTCGAACCACTGGTCTGGGCGTTGGGGATGCTGTTGCTTGTGCCCGGCTTCGACCGGACTCCAGGTCATTATTGGCTGCACTTCCCGCTGGGCTTGGCAGCCGCGGTTCTGTTTGTCTGGGATGTAGGCCGAATCTGGGGATGGCGTGTCGAGTTGTTGCCGGAGGGTCTCCGGGTGCGCCGCCGTTTTCGCTGGACACTGATGCCTTGGGACCAGATTCAATCCGTTGATTCGCGCGATGCCGGCAGAAGTCAGGAGGGCGTCGTGCTAAAGCTGCGCTCCCATGACTCCGTGGATTTGGGGAAGTTCTTCGTGGCCTTTGCCCGCAACCTCCGCGACCGCTTGCGGTACGAACTCGCTCAACGGACACCTCGAGGGTCTTGACGGCCCAGCGCCAGGCCTGCTGCCGGCGAGGACATAGATAAGCCTGATTTATCGAATCTGGCGTTTTGAGAAACGCGGGTAATCGCTAAAATGGAAAGAACGACCCGTGCAAGTCAGGGTGGGAATTTAATTCTGGCGACAAGATGGAGTGAGATGAGTGCCCGGTTACAGGTAATGAAGTTTGGTGGAACGTCGGTTGGGAATGCGGAGTGCATTGCGCGAGCGGCGAAGATCATAGCGCACGGGGCGCGCGAAGGGCGGTGTGTGGCCGTAGTTTCGGCCATGAGCGGGGTGACGAACAAGTTGATCGAAGCGGCGAAGACAGCACAGGCCGGAAACGGAAGGGGTGCGACTGGGGTGATGGAAGGGTTGCGCGCGCAACACGAAACCGCGCTGACCAGCTTGATTAGCGGGGAGATGGAGCGGGCGCAGGTTCGCAAAAAGCTGGATGTGGTGCTGGCCGAAGGATTGCGATTTTGCGAAGGGGCGGCGCTGCTTCGGGAATTGTCGCCGCGCACGATGGATGCGATTTCCAGTTTGGGAGAAAGATTATCGGCACCGCTGGTTTCGGCGGCAGTGAAAGAACTGGGACTGCCAAGCGAGGCGGTGGAAGCGACAGAACTAATCGTGACCAACGAATTCCACGGGGGCGCGGAACCGCAGATGGACCAAACGCGAGGCAAATCGCACGCGCGGATTCTGCCTTTGCTGGATCGTGGAATCGTGCCGATCGTGACCGGCTTCCTGGGAGCGACGCGCGGTGGCGAACTGACCACCCTGGGGCGGGGCGGCTCCGATTATTCCGCGACAATTTTGGGCGCGGCTTTGGATGCCGATGAAGTGATCATCTGGACGGATGTAAACGGGGTGCTGAGCGCAGACCCGCGACTGGTGTCGGAAGCGCAGACGATCCCGGAGATTTCCTACCGGGAAGCCGCGGAGTTGGCATATTTCGGAGCGAAGGTGCTGCATCCGAAGACGCTGCGGCCGGTGGTGCAAGCAGGAATTCCGGTGTGGATTCGCAATAGCTTCGCGCCAGAACATTTGGGAACGAAAATCACGCCGCAGGGGCAGACCATCGAGAGAGGGGTAAAGGCGCTGACGGCGATACGGGATGTGACGCTGATCAGCGTGGGCGGCCCGGGAATTGTGGGATTGCCGGACGTGGTGGGGCGGACGTTTTCGACGACCGCGGAAGTGCGCGCAAATGTGTTGCTGATCTCGCAATCGTCGTCACAAAACGATATCTGTTTCGGGGTGTCCTCGGAGGATGCCGAAAGGACCGTGGAGGCGTTGCGCAAGGAATTCGCGCAGGACCTGGACCATCACAAGGTGGAGCATATTCGCGTGGATCCGCACATCGCGATTGTGGCGGTGGTGGGGCAGAACATGTGCGGAACGCCGGGTATTGCGGGCAAGACCTTTGCGAGCATGGGCAAAGAAGGAATCAACCTGATCGCCATCGCGCAAGGATCCTCGGAGACAAATATTTCGTTTGTGATCGAAGAACAGTCGGTGGTGCCGGCGCTACGCGCGTTACACCGGGAATTCGGGCTGCACCAATCTGCGGATTAAGCGCGGAATCCCGCGCGCACAATCGAAGAATTGTTTGGCGAGCGCAACCGTTCGTGCGCTTCGGGCTCGCGCGTCAAAAGACATAAGGAATCAAGGCTTTGACCCGGGCCTTGTAAGCGGGATACTCGTCAGGAAAGCCGTGCAGAAGGAGGCGTTCCTCCTGATTCAGTTTTATCCAGAAACCAATCGCAAACGAGGCGAGCCCGGCAAAGGCCACCAGCAAGCCCGAGCCAATCGCGGTTCCAAGGCCCAGGAGCAGATGGCCGGTGTAGATGGGATGGCGCACGAAATTGTAGGGGCCGCGTTCCACTAGCTTGTGCCCCTGCTTCAATTCGACATCCTGGCTCCACTCGGCACCCAGCACCTTACGCGACCAAATCGCCACGAAGAAACCCAGCGCGCAAATAGCCACGGCAACGGAATCGGAAAATACTGTACGCCGCACCACGACCGGACCGAACGGGTAAACCCAGGCAGCAAGGAACAGGAGGAAGCCCAGCCAGACGGGCATACGAGCTAATCTGGCTGGTAAAGTTTGCGGTTCCGCAACGGGCTTGATAGAGCGAGCGCTGATGTTCCAGTAGAGCGCGAGCGCGACCCAGCAGGCAAGAATGAGAATCCCGGTTAGCATAGAGCCAATGGTATCGCCGGAGGGAGTGAATCGGAAGCTTGCCTACGGGTGGTGCTTTCCCGGTTGGCGCATTGAGCAGGACCTTGTCGGATCACTGGTCTGCTCAGCGGGTTGGAGATGCCCGGTTATACTAAGACCTGATGGTTGCAGAAGGTTTTTGCAGACTGAAACGCAATCTAGTGTGCGGTTCCGGAAATAACTTAACAGAGCGCCGAGGCTTCAGGGGCAAAAGCCCAACTCATATGCGACGACTTGTGTGACGGCTGAAGCAGCCACCTCCTGAAGAGAAAAGCCAGGGGAATTTCCGGACACAACGCTAGTTGATTCCAACTCAAAGGCTTTTTTGTGACGCAACTTCCGCCGGATATTGATGCGGTTATCGACGAAGCTTGGCAAGCAACGAAGGACGTGCCCGGATTCCTGGTAGAGAACGAGGCGCGATTTATAGGACTCCTAGCCGCTTGCGTCCCGGCCAAGGGGACAATTGTGGAAATCGGCAGTTTTAAGGGACGGTCAACTGTGATGTTGGCGAAAGTCGCGAGTCACTATGGGCTTGGCCCAGTGGTGGCAATTGACCCGCACACGCACAACCTTTCTACAGGACACGATGGTGGTGAGCGACGTTCCACCTATGACGAATTTGTATCGTCGCTGCGCAGTGCCGGAGTCGGTGCCGAGGTCGAGATTCATCACGCAGCCTCGACCGACGTTAGCGCCACGTGGAACCGCGATATTCGGTTTTTGTGGATCGACGGCGACCACTCGTATGAAGGAGCGAAAGCAGACTTTGATGGATTTGCGCCATTTCTGGTTTGTGGCGGAGTAGTTGCATTGCACGATGCGCTTAACAATTTCCCGGGACCGATTCGCGTATTTGTCGAAGAAATACTGAGATCAAAGCGATTTGGACCCGCGGGATTCGTTCACTCGATCGCCTGGGCGCAGTCGCGACCCGATGACGCTTCGGTGTTCTTGAAAACGCGGGAGAATTTAGAGAGTCGTGCCGCTCGTCTGCTTCCCTTTGTGCGAGAGAATCAGCAACTACAGGGACTGCAAAAAATCCGTTACAAACTTACCCGTGCTCGGGTACCTCGCGCACCGATTGTTCCGTCGAATCTAGTGCAAATCCTATCTAGGCGTGATGTGGTTGGGTAATCGGGAGCTGGGCGCTCGGCGAAGCAAGTCCGTGTTGAAACGCAGTCAACGAATTGGCGATTTGCGAGGCTAGGAGGATGCGGGAGATGTAGCGGCTTCCGCTCGCTTGCGGTGATAGCGCGCCAGGCCCAGCCAGGAAAGCTGCAGCGCGCCATTGAAGAGGTAATGCGAGATTTCGTCAGGAGAAAGGAACTGCGCCGCCTCGGCGGCAATCTGCTTGGCAAACTCGTGTGTGGCGGCAACCTCTTCGAGGTTGCGGGCGAAAATGGCGGCGGAAAGATCACGCCAACGGTGGAGGCGGTCCCGGTAGGTGGCGATGTGGGCGTCGGGATGGCCGGAAAATGAGAAGTGGGTGAGGAACAGCTTGTTGGGATGGAGTCCGGCAATGGCATCGAGCGAGGCGTCCCACAATTCGATGGAAATGTCGGGTGGCGGAGTGACAGGAAGGACGAAGGGGTGTCCGTTGACGGAGATGCCGGTGGTGTCTCCAACAAAGGCGAGAGACTCGCGCGAGTCAAAGTAGGTGAGGTGGTGCGAAGCGTGGCCGGGAGTATAGAGCACACGCAGCTGGCGGGAACCGAGGAGGATGGTCTCGCCGCCCTCGAGGACCTGAAGATTATCTGCGGGGACCGGTAAAAAGACACCAAACTGCCGCTCCATGCTGTCGCCATAGAGGCGCGCAGCACTTTGAAGAAGTTTGGACGGATCGATCATGTGGCGGGCACCGCGCGAGTGCACATAAACCTTCAAGCGAGGATTTTCGCGCACCAGTTCGCCAGTGGCCGCGGCGTGGTCTAGATGAATGTGCGTTAAGAAAATGGCGTGGAGATCGGAAATGGTCAGACCGTGGTGCTCCAGACCTTTGCGGAGATTCGCAACAGTAGAAGCAGGGCCGGGATCAACGAGCGCCGCAGAATTTTCGGAGAGGAGAAGAGCGGAAGCAATGGAGCGGGAATGTCCGGTCCAGCCGAGATCGATGGGAATAGTGGAGAGCATGAAAGAATCGAGTGTAGCGCAAGAGAGAAAAAAGACGAATTAGGAAGAGAAAAGGAGAGCGGGGAGGCAGGCCTGTCCAACGGGCCAGTGGCCCTGAGGAAATACTTGCAGAATGATGAAGTTATGGACTATGCTTTGGGCCACAGCGACTTGTTCTATCCGTCTCGCTCCAAGCGAGTGCTGTCCTCTGCGGAACCGCCCAAGGTTTCAGAACAAGCACAACGCTGCGGGTTGATGTCCTGTGGGCGCCTCAAGCACGGCAGGTGGTCCAGAGGCAGGCAAGTGAACTATACGGGATTCTTTAAGTACGTTTAGGGAGGAAGAGACTATGCGCAAATGGTGTGCGATTGTGGCATTGGGAGCGTTGTTAGCCCTGCCGCTCTGTGCGCAGCAGAAGGACGCGAGCACAGCGAGCAACACGAACGGAACGGAGAGCACGACAACTTCGAATGCGGGGAGTGATTTCAGTATCGCTCCGGCATCGCCCACGTTGTTCGCGATGCCCGCAGCCGCCGCAGCGAATCCGGCGGACATCTATTCCGACTGGGACAACAACCCCTGGAATCGCCATGCTTGGGGCTTGTTGACACCTAAGTACGAAGTCGCCGGGCTGTTTCAGTACATCAATTTCTGTCCGTGCTCGTTCAATAACTTCAATAACTACGGCGCGACCGGGTCGTTCACCTATAACGCCACGAAATGGTTGGGCCTGACTGCGGAAATCGGCGGCTTTTACTTCACGCGGTCGATCTATGCAGCGCCGACGGCAACAGGCGCCTACAATCTGGAATCGGTGTCCGGCAGCCAACAGAGCTACATGTTCGGGCCGCGCATCAATTTCCGGCATTTCGCTCATTTTGTGCCGTTCGGGGAAGTGCTGTTCGGAGCGGCGCGGACAGGCGTGCAGCTGACCGGCAACAACAATTCCCAGTCCTCCTTTGGGCTGTTGGCCGGCGGCGGTCTGGACGCGGTGCTGTTCAAGAACTTCGCCTGGCGGGTGTTCGAAGCGGACTATTACATGACCAATTTCACCGGTCCGCTGCTCAACCCGAACGGGAGGCAAAACAACTTCCGCATCGGCACGGGCGTGGTGCTGCGTTGGGGGTATCCACCGGAACCGCCGAAGCCAATCCATCCGCCGACCGCGTCCTGCTCGGCGAATCCCGCCTCGGTTTATCAGGGCTCGACGGCACCAGTGGCAATCCACGTAGACGCCACGGATGTGGACAAGGTTGGATTGACCTATAGCTATACCGCGACGGGTGGCACTGTGGAAGGCACGGGGCCGGATGCGCGGTTCAACCCCTCCGGGTTGGCGATTGGCACCTACACGGTGAACGTGAAGGTCGACAACGGCCATGGCGGGACGGCAACTTGCGCCGCGGACGTGCAGGTGGCGCAGCGTCCGAACCGGCCGCCAGTGATCTCTTGCGCGCCGGAACGCAACCCGATCATCGCGGGAGAGCGCGTAGCGATCAATTCGACCGCGAGCGATCCCGATGGCGATCCGCTGACCTACAGCTACTCCGCTTCGGGCGGCCAGATCTCCGGCAACGGACCGACAGCGCAGTTTGACTCGACGGGTCTGTCGGCAGGCAGCTACACCATCACTTGTACAGCCGACGACGGTCGTGGCGGACGCACCAGCGCGAACACCACGGTAGACGTACAACAACCGGCTCCGCCGCCGCAAGCCGCGAAGATCGGCGATTGCGGTTACAACAAGGTGGGCGCAGCGCGCTTCGACAATGCTTGCAAGCGCGTAGGTGACGACGTGGCTCTGCGTCTGAAGAACGACCCGAACGCCAAGGTGGTCATCGTTGGTTACGCTGATCCGAAGGAACCGCGGGCTGAGAAGCTTGCGCAACAGCGTGCCGACGGCGCCAAGAAATACCTGGGTGAAAAGGGCATCGATGCTTCGCGCATCTCCACGCGCGTTGGGACGGCGTCCACGGAACGGACTGCGGAGGCACAGAAGGAAAACCGCCGCGTCGAATTCGTGTTCGTACCGGAAGGCGCGACTTACTAAAACCTGATGTCCGTGACGGGTGCGAAGGCACTCGCGACGGGCGTAAAATCCTAAGCACAGGCGGGCTCTCCGAGGAAAGCTTCGGAGGGCCCGTTTGCTTTAGTTGTGTCGAGGAAAGGACGGAACCGCGGTTTGCGATGGAAGATTCTGGCGGTACTCGCGGCAGCGCTTAGCGCGAGCGGTGCAAGTCATGGGCAAAAGTGGGAACGGCTGGGCCCGGAAGGCGGGATGGTGGTGTCTCTGGGAACCGGGGCCAGCGGAGAGGTTTATCTGGGCGTGGCCGATGGGCATGTGTTCGCCAGCAAAGATGGCGCGGAGAACTGGGAACTGCGCGGACGGGTGGGGCAAAGACTAGACGCGGTGGTAACGAGGTTGGTGGTGGATCCGCGGGACGGCAATCGCGTATTCGCTTCGGTCTGGTATCAACAGGCCAGCGGTGGCGGCGGAGTGTTCGAAAGCACGGATGGGGGCCGGAATTGGCGGCTGCTGGGGCTTGAGAAAGAGGCGGTGCGGGCGTTGGAGATTGCGCCGTCGGAGCCGAACCAATTAGTGGCGGGCACTCGCAGCGGGGTGTTCCAGTCGGTGGACAGCGGCAAAACGTGGCGGCGCATTTCACCCGAAGGCGACCAGGAGCTGAAGAATCTCGATTCGGTAGCCATTGACCCGCGGAATCCGCAAGTTATTTACGCGGGAACGTACCACTTGCCCTGGCTGACGCAGGACGGCGGGAAAACCTGGAAGCCGATCATTGCCGGAATCATCGATGATTCCGACATTATGAGCCTACGGTTGGACGCGACCAATCCGAAACGCGTGTACATGAGCGCGTGTTCGGGAATTTATCGCAGCGAAAATCAGGGTGGGCAGTGGACCAAGTTGCAGGGCATTCCATATGCCGCGCGGCGTACGCAAACGATCGTACAAGACCCGGGTTCGCCGAAAACGCTGTACGCAGGAACGACCGCGGGCTTGTGGGTGACGCGGGATGGCGGGGAAAACTGGGCGCTGACAAGTTCGAAGGATTGGGTAGTTAACGCGTTGGTAGTGCTGGAAGGAAAAAGCGGCGGGGCAGGACGGGTGGTGTTGGGGACCGATCAGGGTGTGGAGATTAGCGACGACGCGGGCGTCACGTTCCGCGAAGGGAATCGCGGATTCACACACAGCGCGGTGAAACAGTTGGTGGTGGACCGGCGAGATTCGAGCCACTTGTTAATGGTCGTGGAGCGGAGTGAAGCAGAGTTGCGAGAGAGCGCCGATTACGGGAAAAAGTGGTCTGCGGTGCCCTTGGAAAGTGCGGGACGCGGAAAAAGCAGCCAATGGAATACTGACGAAATCGAAAATGTGTTCTCCAGTCCCTGGGGATGGATGGTGCGGCTCCAGGATGGACAGTTCTGGCTATTGGCCGACGGGACGAAGATGTGGAAGGAGTGGACGCTGGTGTTTCCGGAAGCGGTGAGACGAAGCACTTCCACGGCGAACCGGCGGGCCACGAAATCGGCGTCGACACAGACGTTGAAAACGGGCGCGGCCAGCGCGTTTTCGCAGAGTGAAGCGCTGTTGTCCACGAACCAGGGCGTAATGCGCTGCGCGTTTTCGGGGCGATGCGCGAAGGTGCAGGCATTCGAAACGAAAGGGTCGGTGCGCGCGGTATCGTTGGACGCCAGTGGTGGAAAGATCGCCGTGGTCATGGATGGAAAGTTCGGCTGGTCCAGCGATGGTGGGAAAACCGCGGTGTGGCGCGATCTTCCGGTGCCGATGGAGGACGTCGTTTGGATGGATGTTGCAGAAGGCGGCACGGAGTGGACGGTTTATTTGGGCAGCAGCGGTGGTCTGTACTCTTCGAAAGATGGCGGGGCATCGTGGCAGCGAATGGGAGCGGGACTCCCTGCGGGACCGGTAGAAGAGTGGCTGCGTGGTCGCAGCGTCTGGGCGATCAGTGAAGAGGGCGGAAGTTTTTATGTATCGCGCGACCGAGGCGCGAGTTGGCAGCGCGCTGATCACGATGCGGAACGAAGCACCTTCAGCGGGTTCGCGGAATTGCCGGACGGTGGAGTGCTGGCGGGATCGCAAGATGAAGGGCTGCTGCGGTTCGACTTGAAATAGGCGAAGAGAGCGGTGCACATAAAGGGAGCAAGAGAGCCGCGAGTCTGTTCTGGTTTGGTACAGCTGCCAAAGTGCGCCTGCTAGGTTCTGTGTATTTACGGTATTGACAATATTATCAGATAGAACTAAAGTGGGACTCGTTCGTTCCCGCATTGACACCACGGATACCCCTTCCCGTAGTGGGATTCGCTCCAGGGTACACGAAATCGCTTTTCAGGGAGGGGGATATGGCGGATGCACCAGCAGGTCGATTGATTCAGCCGACAATTAAGAATACGGCCGAGTTTATGGCTCTTACGGATGGAGTGACAAATCCGAGCGTGAATCCACCACTGCATTTATTGGTGGTGGACGACGACGAGCACATTCGCGAGGTATGCCGCACGGTAGCCACGGATACGGGCATGCGCGTGAGGGATGTGGGCACGGCCGAAGAAGCGCTGGAGCTGTTGGAGCAGCTGTCCGTGGATATTCTGTTGACCGATTTGCGATTACCGGGGACGAGCGGGCTCGAGCTGCTGAAGCGGGTGACGGTGACGCACCCGGACGTGGCAGTGGTGATGCTGACGCAGTATGGGACCATCGATTCGGCGGTGCAAGCCACACGCATGGGCGCCGCGGATTACGTGACCAAGCCGTTCCGCGTGGAAGAATTGCGGGCGCGATTGGAGCAGGTGGCGCACGCGGTGGAGTTGAAGCGAGAAAACCGGCTGTTGCGCGAACAGGTGCGCACGCGGCCAGGGTTTGGCGGGTTGATCGGCATGTCTCCGCGCATGGAACGGGTTTACAAAATGATCGAAAAGGTGGGGCAGCGGGATCATCCGGTGTTGGTGCTGGGGGAAAGCGGAACGGGGAAGGAACTGGTGGCGCGCAGTATTCATTATTTAGGGCCGCGCAGGGACAAGCCGTTCGTGCCGGTGGAATGCTCGGCGCTGGTGTCGACGCTGGTGGAGTCCGAATTGTTCGGCTACACGCGGGGCGCGTTTACGGGAGCGATGCAGGCCAAGCAGGGATTGATGGAATCGGCCAACGGCGGGACGTTGTTCCTGGACGAGATCGGAGAAATGTCGCTGGAGCTGCAGGCGAAGCTGTTGCGGTCCCTGCAACAAAAAGAAGTGAAACCGGTCGGGTCTACGGAACGAAGGCCGATCAATGTGCGCATCGTGGCGGCGACCAACCGGGATCTGGAGCAAGCGGTCAAGAGCGGATCGTTCCGGCAGGATCTGTACTTCCGGCTGAACGTGGTGCAGATTAAGTTGCCGCCGCTGCGGGAAAGAAAAGGCGATATTCCTCTTTTGGTGACGGCGTTCTTGGAAAAATTCTCGAGTCATTGCGACACGCCGCGGGAAATGACCGAAGAGGCCATGCGCCGTTTGATGGCGTATGACTGGCCGGGAAATGTGCGGGAATTAGAAAATGCCGTGGAGCGCGCCGTCGCTTTGGGCACCGGCCCGTACGTGAGTGTGCACGACCTGCCCAGCAACCTGCAGTATCCGACGACAGACCGCGCGCCGGCGAAGGATGAAATCTTGCCGCTTGAGGAACTGGAGCGGCGGGCGATCATGAGCATGCTGAACCATACTGGCGGGGACAAGCAGGCGGCGGCGCGAGCGCTGGGAATCGGCAAGACCACGCTGTACCGGAAACTGAAGCAATATCAGATCGAGCGGCCCGATTCTTAGAAGCTTGCTCACAGAGGGTGGCAGACACAAAGTCAGTTCCGCAGGGGGCTGAAGCCCGACTCACTTTGTGCGGCTGCCGAAAGCGCCCGCGTCCCAAAAAACAGAGTATTTCCGCAGCCTGCGAAGCCGCGTTGCTTTTGCGCTTGAGGAACCTCGCCCTTGGAATGACAAAGTTTTTATTTTTTTTTCTGTGGCCAGTGAAGTGACGGGCAAGCCGCAAGGAAAAACGAACGGCCCGCTTCAGAAGGCGGGCCCTACACAAGCGAGACAAGACGCAGGCACCCCTGCGACGGAAAAAGCTTGAATCCAAGAGAGAATCTACAAGGGCGGCGAGTAACAGGGGTGCGGTTCACTTTGGGAACGAAGCCAAAACGATTCTCGTTCCGGTGCCTTCCTCACTTCTAACCTATTTATTTTTAGTGGCATAGACCTGCCCCCAGTTTGGTAGGGGCGGTGCATTGGCTTGGCGTGAATGGGAGCGCGCAGTGTTCACGCGAAGTTACGTTGACAGGGAGACGAGCGGAGGCCGGCCGGGTGTCGCGACGGCTTCGCCACTGAAGGCTGGCCGTGCGGGAGCGAGTCACGCCGAATGGATTTTTGAAGCCATCCAGGAATTACGATCGGCAGGCGGGGCCGAACGCGTCGGAGTGTGGCTGGAGGAAACGGGGGCTGCGTTGGGCGGAGAAGACGGCGCGATCTTTCGCGGCGAAGTGTGGGAGGCGGGGGTTGGCACGGAAGTGCTGGAGTGGACGCGCCTGACCACCGAGGCGCCACTGCGACTGGAAACCCTAAAAGCGGGACTGAGTTGCGAATACAACGTCGAAGTGCCGGAAGCCGGACCGATTTTAGGGCCAGAACTGGAACTGAAGCGCGTGCTGTGGGCGCCGGTGATGGTGCGGCACACGTTGCGCGGATTAGTGATGCAGGGGACGCAGCACCGAAAGAAGGGCCTGCCGCGGGCGCAGGCCGAGAAAGTCGCCGACGAACTGGGGTTGCTGCTGGAACTGGAGGAAGAGCGCAAGCTAGCGGCGGCCCGGCGAGCGGACCTGGAGCTTTGGGCGCGCATCCGGCGGCTGCTAGCGGAACGACAGGTTGCGAACATGGTTCTGGGGCAACTGGCGGAAAGTTGCACACGCGGCGAAGCGATGGGGGGAGCGGGCGCAGTGTTCGCGGTGATTGGGGAAATGAAGAATGGCGCGGCGCCCCCGGTGCCGGGAAATGGGGACGGACGCAAGCATCTGTTGGTCCGGGCGCAAAGCGGAGAGGCGGCCTGGGCCTATAGCGTAAACGGGGGGCCGCTGGAAGCACTCTGGAGAGAGGCAGTGGCGACCTGCCAGGTGGCGGTGGCGGAAGCGGGCGTACAGCCGCTGGCGAGAGACATTTCGCGGACCGTGGCGATCCCCGTGGAGCGCGGAGAACAAATCGTCGGGGTGCTGCTGGCAGGACTGCCGAGGCAACGCGCCACATTGGATACTTTGGAACGCCTGGAATGGCGCGCAGCGTTGGCCTTGGAGGTTCTGGATAGCGAACAACGCGTGCATACCGGAGTGCTCGACCAGCTATGGCAGAAGGCGTATATCGAAGCGAGCGAGGAACCAGCGGTGTTGGTGGATCGTCAGGGATTGCTGGTGGGGGTAAGCAAAGGAGCACAAGAACTTTTGCGCGGCAAGAATGGACTGTTCACGCCCCCGCCGCACGCCCCGATGCGATTCGGCGAACTGTTTTCGACGGGCCACGCCGAACAAGCGCAAACGTGGTTCGACCGAGGCGCACAAACCCCCTCCAGGCCCGCAGACGACACGCTCAAGACGGAACTGTGTGGCGGCGTATCGGTCACGCTGAGACGCTTCCCCAGCCGCGAACAGGGATTCTGCGCCGTGGCGCTGGAACCCGTGGAAAAGAGCAAAAACGGGCGCCCACCCGCGGAAGGACCGCAGGTGCTGCAACTGGCCATGGAATGGCTGGAAGAAGGCGTAGCGGTGTACGGCGGCAATGGCGAAATCCTGGCGCGCAACGGCATGTTTTACCGCATGTTGGGGATCGCCGAGAAAGACGAAGCGCAGCTAGCGACTTTGGACGACGTGATTCGGGCCGCATCCAAAAACGCGAGCGATCCAGAGCAATTCGCTGCGGATTGGCGGGCGCTGGCACAAGATTGCCGGGAAGCCACCCAGGAAGAGTTGATGATGGAACTGCCGGTGCGGCTAGCGATTGAGCGGTATGCGCGGCCTATTCTGGATGCAGCTGGAAAGTTGACAGGGCGCGTGGAAGTGTATCGCAACCTGCCGGCTCTACGCATGTTCCAGACGAGGATGGCGCAGACCGAAACGCTGGCGTCGTTGGGACAAAGCGTCACGCGCATTTTGCACGAACTGAACAATCCGCTGACGGCCATCTGCGGGCATGCGCAACGCCTGCTGCAACAGGGGCAGGAGAACGGGTTGCGCGGCGACACCGTGCAAATTCTGCAACAGGCCGAACGAGCCAGCGGAATCGTACGCCAACTGCTGGACCTGCCGCGGGAGGCTCCTGGCGAAATGCAGTGGCTCTCGTTGAATGAATTGGTGCAGCGCACCACGGAATTGCAAAAGGCGGCGCTGGAACTGAGCGGGTTGCAAGTGCAGTTGCAGATGGAAGAAGGGCTCCCGCGGGTGCGCGGTGACTACCGGCAACTGCAGCAGGTGCTGCTGAATCTGTTGCAGAACGCGCAGCAAGCCCAGGAGGAAAGCGGCGGAGGAAATTTGGTGGTGGTGCGCACGGCCCGCGCGGGGCCGGGGCGGGTGAAGCTGGAAGTGCGGGACGACGGGCCGGGAATTCCGGAGGCCCTGCAGGCCAGGATTTTCGACCCGTTTTTCACGACCAAAGCGCCCGGAAAAGGCACGGGCTTGGGCCTGGCGATTGTGAATGGATTTGTGCGCAAACATGGCGGCACGATCCACGTAGAGTCGAATTCCGGCAGTGGCGCATGTTTTGTCGTGGAGTTGCCGTGTGCGGCGGAGCAGCCGGAAAAAGTGCGAGGGGATGAGGAGCAACCAGAGCCGCCCGCGGCGGAGCCGCAGGTTGGAGATCGCCAAGCGCTTTTTGTGGCGATGGGGAAGATTCCTCGAGTGCTGGTGATCGAAGACGAGCCAACGGTGTCCACGCTGATTGCCGATGTGCTGCGCGAAGAGGGCATGGAAGTGAACGTCTTTGCCGATGGGCAAAAGGCCCTAGAGTCCACACGAGGGTGTTCTTACGATCTGGCGATGTGCGACATGAACATGCCGGGAATGGACGGGCCGGATTTCTTCGCGGAACTCGCTGCGGCGCAAAATCCGTTGCGCGAGCGGATTCTGTTCGTTACCGGCGACGCTATCGGGCAACGTACGCAGGAATTTCTGGAACGCGTGCAGCTGCCTCATGTGGCCAAGCCGTTCCGCGTGGAAGAGCTTTGCCTGGCGGTGCGCAAGATGCTGTGGGGACAGCTGCAAACTGCGGGGCTGAAGGGGTGAATCGGAGACAAGAGCGACTTGGGAAAAATGGGACAAATCCATGAGGGAAACTGAAGGGAACAGGGGAGACGCATGGGATTTTGGCACGGTGTTGCGGCATGAACTGAACAACCCGCTGACCGGAATCCTGGGAAACGCGGAACTTTTGCTGGCGGATGTGCGGCGCAAGAATCTGGAGTTGCCGGGAGCGGCGCAGGCGCGCCTGGAGACCATCGCGGAGCTGGCTGTGCGCATGCGAGAGACGGTGCGGCGGCTGAGCGAGGAGTGGCACGCGCAAGGGGTCGATGCTGAAGCTGCACCCGCCGAAGCAGGCGCCCCACAACGAGTGGCTTGATCGGCTGCGAAAGAATTGGAAAGCGGTTCGTCCGGGGCTAAAGAGTTTGTGAGCTACGCGCCTTCAGCGGCTGAAGCCGAGCGGATTCTCGGCTGGTTGTGGCACGGCTGAAGAGCCTAGGGAAAACGTCGAAAAACCGTTCCTAAGGCGCTAAAGCCCATTGCAAGCAGAGTGGTTATGTCGGAGCCCCGCGGGTGAACTAAAGCTTCGACCCCGGTGGCAGACACATGTTTCCGCAAGCTGGGAAGGCGTGCCCTGACGAACAGGTTTGGGTGAAGGGAGTAGGGTTGAGATCCTTCGTCGCGTCCGCCTAAGCGCTTCGCGCTATGGCGGACAGGCGCTCCTTGATTCCATAACAACGAAGGCTCCTAGGACCGAGTAAGCTTGGTAGGGCTTAACAGACCAAGGCTCGGAAGAAGGAGCCAACGATGCGGTTCATTATAGGCTGTGATTTTCATCCGA
>Ga0335072_10004230_pt1 | contig 21422 bp, 16 predicted proteins | sample Lox_Sample_21_FD_206725 | JGI IMG/M metagenome (GOLD analysis project Ga0335072, IMG submission 206725) | Soil microbial communities from Loxahatchee National Wildlife Refuge, Florida, United States - Lox_Sample_2.1 | ecosystem: Environmental > Terrestrial > Soil > Wetlands | place: USA...
TTTTCCTTTTCCTCTTCAACTCCTGAATGTCTTCAGAATGGGTTCGATCTGATCTTCGATCCGGTCTCGCCGGATGCGCTCGGCGCGCACGATCGCGCTCAATACGGCATCCGATTCCGCAAGCTCCCGGTTGATCAAAACATAATCGTAATCTTTGTACTTCTGGATTTCCACGGCCGCTTCCCGAAGCCGCCGCTCGATTACTTCCTCGCGGTCCTCACCGCGGGCACGCAGCCTGTCTTCCAAAACCTTTCGCGAGGGAGGCAGTATAAATATGGTAACGGCTTCCGGGATCCGATCTTTTAATTGTCTCGCACCTTGAACGTCAATGTCGAGCACCAGGTCCTGCCCGGCCGCCCGGGCGGCCTCCAGAATCCCCCGGTGAGTGCCGTAGAAATCCTTGCCAAATACTTGAGCCCATTCGAGAAAATCGTCCCGCGCGACCATCGCTTGGAACTCTTCCGGAGCTATGAAATGGTAATTCTCACCGTCCCTTTCATGACCCCTCGGGGCGCGCGTGGTGTACGACACGGAAAACATCAACCCCGGCACCGCGTCGAATAAACGATCCACCAGCGTGGATTTCCCCGAACCGGACGGGGCTGAAATTATAAAGACTGTCGTCATTCCAAATTCAGCGACTGCTCGCGAATCTTGTCGATCTCCGATTTGGCCGCGAGCGCGAGTTCCGTGATGGTCAACCCGAGATCGCCCAGACCTCCGGTCTTGGAGAGCACGGTGTTCGCTTCGCGATTCATCTCTTGTAGCAGAAAATCGAGCCGTTTGCCTACTTCGCCGTGCCCGCTCAGGATGGCATCCAGTTGCCCGGCATGAGTGCGCAAGCGGACCAACTCTTCTGCGATGTCGCTGCGGTCGGCCAGAATAGCGGCTTCCTGGGCGAGGCGTTGTGGATCGACACTCGCACCCGCAAGCAGTTCGCTCAATTTCTCGCGGAGCCGGTTCAGAAACGCGGGCACGGCGCCGGCGCGGATTTCGTCCATCCGGGCAACCAGGACGCAGATATTCCGGCAGCGCTGCCGCATCTCTTCCGCCGTCACTTGGCCTTCCCGCTCGCGGAACGCATTCAAGGCAGCCACTGCTTCTCGCGCCGCCTCCAGCACCACTCTTGCGAGAGACTCGCTGACCTCTTCGTCTTCGGCGCCCATCCCGAGCATTCCCGGCAGCCTCAGAGCGGCGTTTAGATCGGGCTGCTGCCCGGAAATCCGATGGAGCTCGGCCGCTTCGCGAAAGCTGCTCATATAAAGCGCAAGCAAGGGCCGGTTCAACCCCGCTGTATCCCCGCCGAGCCGCGTCAGCGTCAGGTTCACCTGCACGTGGCCCCGCACCACGCCCGCTTTCACGACCCCGCGGACATCGTTTTCGAGTGGATCGAGCGCGGCCGGAAGGCGGAAATGCAAATCGAGCCCCCGATGGTTCACGCTCTTCAAACTGAAGACAACCTCGGTGTCTTCGGCGATTTTCCGAACCCGGGCAAACCCGGTCATGCTTCGCAGGCTCACAAGCTCACCATTTGAACACAACGTCCCACCCGGTAAGACGGCTCATAAATCCACCAACTGCAAATCGTGCAGGCGATGATAAATGCCGCCCATTGCGATCAATTCCTCATGCGTTCCCTGCTCGAGAATCTGGCCTTTTTGCAGTACGACGATTTTATCGGCACGCCGGATCGTCGACAGCCGGTGGGCGATCACGATCACCGTGCGATGCTCCATTAGATTCGCCAGCGCTTTCTGCACCAGCATCTCCGACTCGGTGTCGAGATGCGACGTCGCCTCGTCCAAAATCAGGATCGGAGCATTCTTCAGCAGCGCGCGCGCGATCGCCAACCGTTGCCGCTGCCCGCCGCTCAGTTTCGTGCCGCGATCGCCGATGACGGTCTGATAACCCTCCGGCAGCCGCTCGATGAATTCATGCGCCAGCGCCGTCTCCGCCGCGCGGCGGATTTCCACAGGCGGCACGTCGGGCCTTCCGTACGCGATATTGCGTTCCACCGTATCGTTAAAAAGGAAAGTATCCTGTGCCACCAGGCCGATCGACGACCGCAGAGTCGCCACGTCGAGATCGCGAACGTCACGACCATCAATCTTCACCGCGCCCGCCGTGACGTCGTAGAATCGCGGTACCAGGTTGGCGATCGTGGTCTTTCCGCCGCCGCTCGATCCCACCAGCGCCACTACCTGTCCGGCTTTCACTTCGAGATCCACGCCCTGGAGGCGAAAGCCGTCCGGCGAGCCGGGATAAGAGAAGGATACGCCTTCGAAGCGGATCTCACGCGAAAACGTCTGTAACCTGACGGCGCCAGGCTTCTGCGCAATCTCCACCGGATGGTCGAGGTACTCGAAAATCTTGTGCGATGCGCCGATGCCCTGTTGAAAGATGTTATAAATGCCCACCAGCCGCTTCACCGGTTCGAGCAGCAGGATGAGCGCGATAATGAAGGTGCTGAAACCGCCGGCTGTGAGCGAATGCTCCTGCTTGGCATAGGTGAGGAGCCCCACGATCGTCGCCGCCGCCAGCATATCGATCATCGGCGAGGAGAGCCCCTGTTGCAGAATGTACCGGACGTTGGTTTTCAGCAGACGCCGGGCGGCGGCGCGGAACCGCCCCGATTCGTAACCCTCCGATGCGAAGGCCCGCACCACCATGTGCCCGCTGAGCGTCTCCTGCAGAATCTGATTCAGTTCCGCCTGCCGTTCCTGTGTGCCTCGGCTGGTGCGGCGAATCCGCTTGCCCACGCGCGTGGTGGGCAGCATGATGGCCGGCAGCACGATCAGACTGGCGAGTGTCAATCTGGGATCGAGGCTGACCAGCACGAATACGGACGCCGCCGCAGCGAAGATCTGACGCAGAAAATCCGCCAGGATCTGCGAGGTCGCTACCTGCACCTTGTCAACATCGTTCATCACTCCGGACATCAGCTGGCCAACCGAATGGGCCTCGAAGAATGACGCGCCGTGGGTAAGAATTTTGTCGAAGACGGCGTTGCGGAGATCGGTAACCGAGGAAAATCCTGCATAGCTGATCAGGTAGTTGCCGCAATAATCGAAAAGACCTTTGATCAGAAAAACAGCAACAATCGCCACCGCCACCATCACCCACACATCCTGGCGATGAAGCGGAACAATGTCCTCGAGATAGATTTGATGGCCGAATATAGGATGCGGCAGGAGCGCCGTCCGGCCCGGCGGCGGGTGATCCACCAGCACGCGGTCGAACACCTGGCGCACCAGGAGCAGCATCGCCGCCTGGGCCGCTCCCGCGATGGCCATCATCATGACGGAGCTCAGCAGATGCAGCCAGTACCGCCTTCCGTAGGAGAGCAATCGCGCGACGGTCTTCATGCGTGCACTCGCAAGCGCTCGAGCGCGCTCATCACAGGAGCAATTTCGATCTGCCCGATGCCACCCGGCGCCGTCACGATCTCGCACGGCGTCCGCCACGGTCCCCAAATTGCCGGATTGGAATTGCCGAAAATCACCACCACTGGCAATCCGAATGCCGCAGCCATATGCGCCGGTCCGGAATCGTTTCCCACAAAGAACGAAGCGCCGGCAAGCAGCGATTTAACCTTCGCGAGGGGCGCGCCTTGCACCGTGAAGTAGTGGTGAAAGGCAGAGAGATCGTCGGCGTCGCCCCCGATGATGACCGGCTCCAGCCGCAATTTTTTCAGCCGTTCCGCGACTGCCAGGAATCCGTCCGCGCGCCAGGTTTTCTCCGCCGTGGCCGCCGCGGGATGGATGATGGCGATCGGCCGCTTCTCCACGTCGCGGGCTACCAATTTCGCCCGCGGGATCTCCGAGACCGGCGCGCCGAGCCAGAACATCGCGCTGGCTAAATGTTCGGCTGTGTGGACCGGCCGCTCCTCACCGAGAATCTCCTGCGCGCGCGGAATGCGAAGATTGTAAGCCCACCGGTTCCGGAAGTGTCCGAATCCGGCACGCTGTCCGGCGCCGGACAGTGCGGACATCCATGCGCTGCGCGTGCCGCCGTGAAAATTCACGCAGAGATGCGGACGCCACTGCCGCAAAGCGCCAAGGGCCGGCGGCAATATTTTCTCTACGTCGGTATTGCCTTCAAATAGAGCGCGGAAGCGATCTTCCACTACGATGGAAATACGAATGTCGGGGCGCGCGCGATGCAGAATGTCGAGCGCGGGAGTGGTCAAAACGCAATCGCCCAGTGACCGGATTCGGACAATCGCGACGCGACTCCCGTGCGGTAAGCATTCCAGAACGCTGTCCACGGCATTTATTCTTCGACTTTAGCTTCGTCCACCAGCATCACCGGAATGTCGTCGCGAATGGGATAGACGCGGTGGCATTCCACACATTTTAATCCGCTCTGATCGGCCTTCAGTTCCACCGTAGCTTTGCATATGGGGCACACGAGGATCTCTAACAAATCTTTGCTGATAGCCATAGAACTATTCAGTTTAACAAGCGCCGCCGCCACACGTTCGTCATAAAAAATGTTTCATTCGTAAGCGCGAAAGAGACGGAACAAAGCGCGGCCTGGTTCGTCTTATCTATTTCGCAGACCCCGAGGGAGGGATATCATTGTGCCGGAAACCGGGCTTCAAGATTCCGTGAATGCTCAGTTGGAACGGATGCTTTCGAGGCCTCCGTTTGCGTCGTCACCCAGTTTGAGCCGCCTGCTGCGATACCTCGTCGAGGAAACACTCGCCGGACGCGGCGCGGAAATCAACGAATTCACAATCGGCCTGCGAATCTTCAGTCGCAGTGCCGATTTCAACCCGCGGGCAGACCCGATCGTGCGCGTGCAGGCGCATTACCTGCGAGCCAAGCTCGCGCAATACTATCACGCCGCGGGAGCGCAGGATCCCACGGTGATCGAGTTGCCCCCGCGCACCTACATTCCACGATTTCCGCAGCCACCGCGGGAGCTGGTTGCGGCGCCGGTTGCGGACTCCGTGCCAGCGCCAGAGCCGCCTCCGGCCGAACCGCGCGGCACATCGCGAACGGTGGTGGCAGCCGGTCTTGGTACAGTGGTGGTGCTGCTGGCAGCGTTCGGGTTGCTGAGCGATTCGTGGCACGGACGCGGAGCCCATCACGACCCCGACGCCGTCACGCAGGACCTTTACAGCCGCGGCCGTTATCTGCTCGACCGGGACACGGAGCCCGCGCTGCGGGAAAGCGCCGATTGCTTCCGAAAGGCCATCGCCCGCGATCCGCGCTTCGCCGCTTCATTCGCCGGACTGGCGGACGCGCTCGATAACCTGGTGCAGAGCGGCTACATGCCGCCGCGCGAAGGCATGGAAGAAGCGCGGCATGCCGCGGAGCATGCCTTATCACTCGACTCTCACCTTGCCGAGGGCTATGTAGCTCTCGCGGCGATTTCGGAAGCCTACGATTGGAATTTTAAACGCGCGGAGAATCAATACCGGCGCGCCATCGAGCTGAATCCGGACCTGCCCGGCGCACATTTATGGTACGGAATGTTTTTGCGCGACCAGGGCCGCCTGAAGGAGGCCATGCCGGAGCTGCGGCGCGCCGAAGAGATGGAGCCGATGTCCGTAATGGCCGCCATCAACCTGTCCTACGCGCTCGAAATCGCCGGCAACAGCGATACCGCGGTGGAAATGGCGCGCCGCGCGGAAGAGTTGGATCCTGAATTGCCCGTTACCGACCTCGTGCTGGCGAATATTTATCGTCAGCGATCCAACCTGGAGGATGCCGAAGAAAAACTCGACGAAGCCCGCAGCCGGTCCGATGGCAATGCCCATGCGCTCTCCGAACTCGCCTGTCTCTATGCGCGATTGGGACGGCGTGAAGAGGGCGCAGAGTTGCTTCGCGAGTTGGAAGACCTGGCGACGCGGCAATATGTCTCCCCGTTCGACCTCGGCAATGCCGCCTTGAGCCTGGGCGATGAAGATCGCGCCGCCAACTGGCTGGAACAAGCCTATCGCGAGCGCTCGAGCGGCATGGTCTTTTTGTGCCAGGAGAAATCCGGAAAGTTCATGAACTCCCCGCGCCTGCGTTCGCTGGTGCAGAAAATCGGCCGGGGCTGATCGCTCTCACTCAATCGTCGCCAGCACCTCGCCCGCCACCACAGTCGCGCCCTCTTTCACCGCGACGCTGAGAATTCGCCCGGCGCGCGATGCCTTCATCTCGTTCTGCATTTTCATGGCTTCCACCACTAGCAGGCCCTGGCCCGCTTCCACCCGATCGCCCGCCGCCGCCAGCACGCGCACCACTTTCCCGGGCATGGGAGCCGCCACCGTCTGGACACCGTCCGCACTGCGAGCCGCATCCTTCCGGCTCCAACGCCTCGGGTCACGCACGCCGATCTCGAACCGGTAGCCGTCGATCACGATCACCAGCGTACCGGCGGCGGTTTCCTCCACGCGCGCATCGTACACCCGCCCATCGAGCAGCACGGAGTACACGTTCGGCTCGGGCATCTCCACATTCGCGGTGCGCTCGGCCGCGCCGCTCCAGCGGAATCGATACACCGGTGCGTGGCCCGCTATCTCGATCGCCTGCTCGCCGTTCGGGCCGTGCAGGTTGAGCTTCATCGCAGCATCTCGTTTCGGCCGGTTTCCTTCCAGGCGCTCGTCTCGGGCGCAGTCTTTGCAGCGCCATTGGCATTGCGTTTCACGGTGTGCAACGCCGCGATCAGGGCCGCGACGGCCGATAAATCTTCGGGGGCCTTCGGGGCCTCGGTGCGCTCCAGAAAATCGTCGATAAAACCGGTGTGCAGGTTCCCGCGACGGAATTCCCCGTCTTCCAGAATCTGCCGGAAGAATCCGATATTGGTGTGGATGCCACCCACGTCGTACTCCCGCAACGCGCGAATCATGCGCGCGGTGGCATTCTCGCGGTGCTCGGCCCACACCACAAGCTTCGCCAGCAGCGGATCGTATTCCATCGGCACGACCCAGCCATCGTAAACACAGCCATCGATGCGAACGCCCGGGCCCAGCGGCCTCGTCAATCGCGTGAGCTTGCCGGGATAAGGGAGGAAGTGATTATACGGATCTTCGGCATAGACGCGGCACTCCATCGCCCACCCGCGCAGCGCGATTTGCTCCTGCGTGAACGGCAGGCGCGCTCCGTCGGCGACTTCCACTTGCAGCCGCACCAGGTCGAGCCCGGTAGCCAATTCGGTGATCGGGTGCTCCACCTGGAGCCGGGTGTTCATCTCCAGAAAATAGAACCGGCGGTCGCGGTCCACCAGAAACTCCACCGTGCCGGCGTTGTAGTAACCCGCCGCCCGCGCCGCGCGCATCGCCGCCTCCCCCATCGCCAGCCGCATCTCCGGATATTGCGCGACGAGCGGCGACGGGCATTCCTCCATCACTTTCTGATGGCGCCGCTGCAACGAACATTCGCGCTCTCCCAGGAAGACCATGTTGCCGTGCCGGTCGCCCAGCACCTGGATCTCGATGTGGCGCCCGTTCTCGATGAGCCGCTCCACGTAGATATCGGGATTGCGGAACGCACGCGCCGCTTCGCTGGCCGCGTCTCGCAGCGACGACGCCAGATCGGCATCGCGATCCACGCGCCGCATGCCTTTCCCGCCGCCGCCGGCCACGGCCTTCAACAGAATCGGATAGCCGTTCTCCGCCGCGAACGCCCTCGCTTCTTCTAAATCGACTCCATGGCTCGTACCCGGCACGACAGGCGCTCCCGCCGCAACCGCCGTCTGCCGGGCTGCCGTTTTCGATCCCATGCGCCGGATCGATTCCGCCGATGGACCGATGAACACCAGCCCCGCATCTTCGCACGCAGCGGCAAATTCCGCGTTTTCGCTCAGGAATCCGTAACCGGGGTGAACCGCATCGGCACCGTGCTTGCGCGCCGCGTCCATCACTTTTTCGATCACCAGATAGCTCTCGGCGGATGGCGACGGCCCGATGTGCTCGGCCTCATCGGCCATGCGCACGTGGCGCGAGAGCCGGTCGGCGTCGGAATAAACGGCCACGCTCGCGATCCCCATCTCGCGCAACGTGCGGATGATCCGCACCGCAATTTCTCCCCGATTGGCGATCAGCACCTTGCGAAACATGGAGGAATTGTAACAGGCTTGCTCAAAAAAGCCCCGCTCGCTTGCGGTCGCGGCTGGTTATGGACGCGGCGCCTTTATTTCGCCAGGACTTCCCGCAGTTTCTTCGAAAGATTCTCCCGGCTGAACGGCTTGGGCAGGAAATCCACTCCCGCGTCGAGAACCCCGTGATGCACCACAGTGTTTTCGGTGTATCCGGAGAGGAACAGCACCTTCGTCCGGGGCCGGCTCACCTGAAGATGATCGGCCAGTTGTCTGCCGCTCATATTCGGCATCACTACATCCGTGAGCAAAAGATCGATATGGCCGGAGTGGGTTTGGCTGATTTCTAAAGCTTCCACCCCGCTCGATGCCGTCAGTATGGTGTATCCGAGTTGCCGTAGAATACGCACCGTGAGGTCTCGTACGGCCTGCTCATCCTCCACCACCAGGATCGTCTCGCCTCCGCTCTCCCTGGTTGACGAGGGATCGCCGGCCGAATCCGACAATGGCTCGAGCACGCGCGGGAAGTACAACTTGAACGTGGTTCCCTGCCCCGGCTCGCTATACACCCAAATGTCCCCGCCGGTCTGCTTCACCATTCCGTAGACCGTGGCCAACCCTAATCCCGTACCCTTACCCTTTTCCTTGGTGGTGAAGAACGGCTCGAATATGTGGCGGCGCACTTCGGCCTCCATACCGTGCCCGTCGTCGCTTACCGCAATCATGGTGAACTCGCCGGGCTTCACGCCCATGTGGGTTCGGGCGTAGTTCTCATCCAGGACCACATCGGAGGTTTCGATTCGCAGGTGCCCGCCCATGGGCATGGCGTCGCGCGCATTCACCGCCAGATTGACGATGGCCTGTTCCACATGGCCGGGATCGGCTTTTATATTTCCGACGTTCACGCCGAGGTCGAGAACCAGCTCGATGTCCTCGCCGATCAGCCGCTGTAGCATTTTTTGCGTCTGGATGATCACGGCATTCACATTGATGACGCGCGGCTGCATGATCTGACGGCGGCTGAACGCCAGCAGCTGGTTGGTCAACGCCCCGGCGCGGTCGGCCGCTTTGAGAATTTCTTCGGCATATCCGCGCAGCGGATCCATCGTTGAAAGCTCGTCGAGGATCATGCGATTGTAGCCGGAGATCACGGTCAGCATGTTATTGAAGTCGTGCGCCACCCCTCCCGCCAGGCGGCCCACGGCTTCCATTTTCTGGGCGTGCAGCAGTTGCTCTTCCAGCCGCTTGCGCTGGCTGATATCGCTCACAAACGCGATGGCAAACGTGCCTTCTTCGACCTCCACATAACTCAGGCTTACTTCCACGGGCACTTCGCTGCCGTCTTTCCGCCGCCCCGCAAGGTCCATGCCGATACCCATGGGGCGGGTCCGCGGATGGGCAAAGAAGTTGTCCCGCTCGTGCCCGTGAGCGGCCCGTTTGGGTTCGGGCAGCAGCATTTCAATGCGTGCCCCCAGCAACTCTTCCCCCGTGTATCCGAAGATCTCTTCGGCGCGCCGGTTTGCCAGAACAATTCTCCCTGCCCGGTCGATGCTGACAATCGCCTGCGAGGCCGATTCCAACAATGCCGTAACTAGCTGTCCGCTCTTCTGAAAAATCGTAATCAGGTCATTTCGGACCCTTGAGGCGCTGCTTCCCGTCGAACCCTGCTGGATATCATCCATTCGGAACCCTCTGGTGCTGCAATCATTGTCTGCTAAAAGTGCGGCTTGGTGCAAGATCCTCCTATCCGCAGTAGCATGAATAACTGAGAGGACGAAGGTAGCGATGATCCGCCACATTCTGGTGTTAGCGCTGATCGCGTCTCCGGCGCTACGCGCCGCCGACAAAACTACGGAAACTATGCTTGAGGTCCTGCGCGATCTCAACGGGCTCGAGCAACAGATCAAGACGCTGCAGAATTCCCTCGACAGCAAGCTTGCCGATCTCAAGGGCGCCGCCGCGGATCAGGCGCGGGCGGTCGCCGACCAGTCCGCGAAATCCGTGGCGGCGATCAATGACAACGTTCAGAAGAGCCTCAATGCCCAGCAGAGCCAGCAGACGAAGACGCTGGACGCGGTAGCCGCCATCGGCAGCCAGGTGCAGGGGCTGTCCGATCAGTTGAGCACTTTACGCCAGGCGGTAAGCGATCTCACCGCCGCCATGAGCCGCCTCAGTACCCAGATGGACGATCTCTCGACGGCTGTGAAATCGGTTCAAGCCGCCAAGCCGGACATGGGCACGATATCCCAACCGCAGCTTTCCGCCACCGATCTGTTTGCCAGCGCGGAAGGTGACCGGCTCGGCGGCAAGCTGGACCTGGCGCTCCAGGAATACAGCGATTACGTGACTAAGTTTGGAGACACGCCGCAGGCCTCGGACGCGCAATATTACATCGGGAGCATCAATTACTCCAACCAGGATTGGGATGACGCGGTCAAGGCATTCAATACACTGCTCCAGAATTATCCGAACAGCAAGCGGATGCCGGAGACTCTGTATTATAAGGCCGATTCCCTGGCCAGATTAGGCCGGTGGCAGGAAGCCAACGACACTTTGAAGGACCTGCGCCGGCGTTTTCCGGACAATCCCCTGGCCCGGCAAGGACTAAGCGTCCAACCGCCGAAATAAGGCGCGACCGCCGGCAAGGGAGCGTGCCCTTCGAACCATTGGGGCTTAGTTCACCCCGGCCGGTTCGTGCTGATCGATCATACTCGATTGCAGTAGTTCGAGCGCTTCCACCACGCGCTCCACGAGGTCATCGGTCTGGGCCATCGCCGTGCGCGCCGATTCGATGGCGACACCCTGTACTTTCATGGTCTTCTCAAACTCGTGCAAATCCCTGGCGACATGCTCCTGCAAAGTGGCAAAGTACTTGCGAATTTCTTCCATGTTCTGCTCGGCGGCAGCCATCCGCCCGTTGACGGCGGCGAGCGCTTCCTTCACTTGCACGGTTACTTCGCCCGTTACAGCGGCGAAGCTTTCCTGTACCTTGGCTGCCTGCAGGGAATTCGCCGCCTCGACCCTCTCGCTCACCTGCGCCGCGATTTCCTGCTTCAACGCCCCGAACGATTCCTGCACCCGCGCCGAATGCTGCTGGCTCGCTGCCTCGACCCCCTCGCTCACCTGCACCGCGATTTCCTGCTTCAACGCCCCGAACGATTCCTGCACCTGCGACGAATGCTGCTGGTTCGCGGCCTCGACCCTCTCGCTCACCTGCGCCGCGATTTCCTGCTTCAACGCCCCGAACGATTCCTGCACCTGCGACGAATGCTGCTGGTTCGCCGCCTCGACCCTCTCGCTCACCTGCGCCGCGATTTCCTGCTTCAACGCCCCGAGCGATTCCTGCACCTGCGCCGAATGCTGCTGGTTCGCTGCCTCGACCCTCTCGCTCAGCTGGACCTGGAGCTTTTCCGAGACCGCGGCCATGGTCTGCTCCACATGAGCCTGAATGCGCTGAACCAGCGCCTCGACGTCCACCGGGGCTTCCACCGGCCGCGCCTCGACAGCCTCCAACCTGGCGTGCACGGCGGCCAACTGCCCTTTCAGCGATTCCGCGGCCTCCCCGGCGGCCGCCTGGACGATGCCAATGCTCTTCTCGAAGCTCGCCAGACGTAGCGAAAGACGCGCCTCCAGTTGCTGCATCTCGCCGCGCAAGGCGCTGTCCGCCGCACCACGGCCGGCCACCGGGGTGTCGGCCCGGCGAGCCGCCACCGTCAGCAGCTTGAGCTCCATGATGATCTTCTGCATCCGCTGCCAGCGGGCAGCCGGCGACTTCGCCACGCAACTGTTCACCAGCCGGTCGACAGCGGGACTCCCCGAGGGCGGCGGAGCGGTGTTCGACAACGCCAGTTTCAATTCGGTTTGAGTTTCGCCATCGAACGCGCGGCGCCCGGTGAGCATTTCGAAGACGATGGCGCCGAAGGCAAAAATATCGCTCCGCGCATCGGCGGTCTGGCCTTGCAACACTTCCGGAGCGGTATACGGCGTCACCGTGGCGGACGGACCCAGCGACGGGATCAGATCCACCGTGTGCCCGGAGAGCGCGATGCTCGATGGCGTCAACGATCCGTGAGCCTTGCCGGCGTCGTGCAGTTTTCGAAGACAATCCGCCAGGCTCATGGCGTAGTGCAGCGCTTCCGATACCGGGATCCTTCCCTCCGTCAGGCGTGACGCAAGAGTGTGTTGTTCGGCCGTTGTGCTCATTCGTGTCCTCGTTTTTAAGTTGATCGGCGGTCCGCCACCGCAGTTTTACACCCTAATCAGAGTTTAATCAGTAGGGAATGATCCCGATCAAGACATACCTTAGGGGTATGGGTCCTACTCTGGTACCAGCGGTACGTTGACTTTGGGTAGTCAGCCGGCCTTTACTTCTTCGAAAAACCGCCACGATTTCGCCGCGCAAGTCTCCCACCGGAACCGTTCCGCGCGCTTGCGTCCCCGCTCGGCCAACTGCACGCGCAGGCCCGAGTCTCGCATCAGCCGGTCGAGCGCGCCGCGCAGTTCCGACTGGCTGTGCGGATCCACCAACACCGCCGCGTCCCCCGCGATCTCCGGCAGAGCGGAAGTATTCGACGTGACCACCGGGACACCCGCCGCCATCGCCTGCGCCACCGGAAAACCGAAACCCTCGTAGAGCGATGGATACGCGAAAATCGCGGCCGCGGCGGTAAGGGCGGCGATGTCGCGTTCCGGAACATAGCCCAGATAGCGTATCGATCGCACATCTTTTTCGGTCTCCGCGCCGGCCCACCCCATCGGTCCCGCCACCACCAGTTCGTACTCGTTTCGCAGTTCCGCCGACAGCGCCCGCCACGCACTCACCAGCCCGCGGAAGTTCTTTCTCGGCTCTATCGTCCCCACCGAAAGCACCACCGGCCGCGTGAGCCGGTAACGAGCGCGCGCTTCCGCGATCGTCCCAGCTGGAACATCGAAGAAGGCCGGGGCCACGCCGGAATGAATCGTCACGATCTTTTCCGGCACGATGCCCAGCAGGCGGATGGCGTCCTGGCGCGTGGCTTCCGAGACGGCAATAATGCGCTGCGCGCGCCGCAGATTGTCGGCCAGATGCCGGTCGGCCACGCGGTTCGCGGCCGGATGCAATTCGGGCATGGTCAGCGAGGTTAAATCGTGAATCGTAGCCGTCAGCAGCGGACGACGCGGAGGATGCCGCACCAGGCTGCTCGCGTGGAAAATGTCCGCGCCGCGGGCGATGCCGCCGGGCAGCGGGAAATTCAGATGGTTGGAGAGCGCCAGCGCCGCCAGATCGCGGTAAGTGGCCCACCGTCCACGCATCGATCGCTCGTGATCGAGTTGCACGCCGTTGGAGATGGGAGGAAAAGCGGCGATCGCGCCGGCAGGAGCGATCTTCCGCAGCGCCTGTAGCCAGTGGTGCAAATAATTCTTGACTCCGGCGCTTCGCACCAGCATCGGATAGGTGTCGACGACCACTTTCACTGTTTACAGAATGCAACAATTCCGTCGTCGAATGGAGAACGTTGAACCCCTATAATCTTAGGTGGAGCGAAGCCGCCATTCAGAGGAGAAAAATCATCATGCATGGATACGACGCCAAGAATTTAGCCCAAGCCTTTCGTACCGTCCGGAAAAACACTATTCAGATCGCCGAAGAGATTCCCGAAGAGAAGTACGACTTTCGCCCCGCCGAAGGCGTGCGCACCGCCGGTGAGACGTTAAAGCACCTCGCAATTTCCACCCTCTGGCCCATTCGCGTGCATGGCCAGCGAATCAGCGAGGTGAAGTTCGAGATGTTCGGCGAGGTCATGGCCGCCTCCGCCGCAGCGGAAGCGAAGCTTCACACCAAGGCCGACATCCTCAAGGCACTACATGATAACGGTGAAGAATTCGCCGGCTTCGTGGAAGGCCTCTCCGATGCCGCCCTGGCCGAAACGGTCAGTTTCCCGGCGGCAACCAATCAACCTCCGAAGACGCGCTTTGAAATGTTACTTTCTCCAAAGGAGCACGAGATGCATCATCGCGGCCAGTTGATGCTGGTAGAGCGCATGCTCGGCATCACGCCACACCTCACCCGCCAGATGCAGGAGCGCCTGGCGGCCTATCAGCAGCAGCAACACCAATCCTCCGCGCAGGGCGCATAGCCGAACCTGAAGCCTCTCTCCGCGCGTGCCGGTGACCGGGAGCATCAGCCACGCGCGGGAGCGCTACAATCCAACAAATGCGTCTCTATCGCTGGCTTCTCGCGATCTTCGCGGCGCTCATCTTGGCGCCGGTCCTCATCTGGGCGCAGGCAAACGCGCCCATGCCCGAGTCGCTGGGCTTTTCTTCCGAACGGCTGGCCTGGCTTCATCAGACTATGCAGCAAGAGGTCGACGAAAAGCGCCTGGCGGGCATCGTTACACTGCTCCTGCGGCACGGTCAATTGGTGGAGGAAAGGTCCTACGGAAAGAAGGATATGGCGTCCGGCGCTCCGATGAGGAACGACACTATCTTTCGCATCTATTCCATGACGAAGCCCGTCACTGGCGTAGCCATGATGATCCTCTACGAGGAGGGCAAGTGGTGGCCATCGGACCCCATCTCGAAGTACATCCCGGAATTCGCCGATTTGAAAGTGTACAAGGGTGTGGATGCCTCGGGCGCAATCCTCACCGAAGCGCCCGCGCATCCGCCCACGATGGCCGAGTTGATGACCCACACCGCCGGTTTCACCTATGGCTTGTTCGGCGCCACGCCGGTCGACAAGTTATACATGTCGCACAACTGGCTGGCGGCCACCGATCTGCTCGATCTCGTCCGGCGCCTCGCCGTCATTCCGCTCCTCTATCAGCCCGGAACGAAATGGGTTTACAGCGTTTCGATGGACATTCAGGGATATATCATCGAGAAGCTTTCCGGAAAATCCCTGCCGCAGTTCATGGAGGAGCGGATCTTCAAACCCCTGCGGATGAAAGACACCGCGTTCTTCGTCCCGAAGGAAAAGCGCGCGCGGTTCGCAACCCTCTACGCCGGCGGTCCCGGCGGAAAGTTGGTAGCCACCGGTGAGCCATCGGGCCCGAAGGCCGATTACGTATCCACCCCGGGGGCTGCTTCGGGAGGCGGCGGCCTGGTTTCGACGGCTCAGGATTACGCCCGATTCGCCCAGATGCTGTTGAACCGCGGCACGCTGGATGGCGTACGCATTCTTTCTCCGGCCGCCGTTGATCTGATGACCTCGAATCACCTGGCGCCCTCGCTGATGACTGGCGAATTCTCCATCTCGCGAGCCGTCATGCAACCCGGACACGGTTGGGGCTACGATCTGGCGGTATACCCCGATCCTGCCACCGCCAACGAGATTGTCGGTAAAGGTACGTTCTACTGGGCGGGTGCCGCCGATACGTGGTTCTGGGTCGATCCCACTTACGATCTCGTCTTCGTCGGGATGACCCAGCGAATGATTGGCGACGGCCAGCCGCCGACCGAGCGATTGAGCCGTCCCCCCGTCTACGGAGCCCTCGTCGACCCGAAGAAGTGAGGCAGGCGCCTGCAACCGGTTTTCAGCCATGCGCCCTAAAAAGGCGGCATAGCCAGGGTTGCGGCCCCACGTACGACTTCAGTAGACTAGCCCTTTGGACCCTTCCGCCTAGCACGCACAGCAGTTATAATTCCCCCCAGTGGACGCTCGCGGCCGCTGCCTCGACCCCCTCCGTCCCGCTAAGGACATATGCGCTATTGGCCCTGCATCGTGCTATCCCTCACACTGGCGGCGCAGACGCACACAGGTGAAGTCACCGTCCGGGATGAAACCCCGACCTTCCAATCCACTGTGAATCTGGTGCGGGTTCCCGTAGTTGTCCGCGACAAGTCTGGAAAGCCAGTCGGCGGCTTGCATAAAGAAGACTTTCGACTCACCGACAAGGGCAAGCCCCAGGACATTGCGCAGTTCTCGCTCGAAAGCAGTGCCGGCGCCAAGTCGGCCTCGGGCGAACAGGGCCTGGGATCCGACACTCCCGATGCCCACGCGACTTCGCTCCCCACGCGCTACGTGGTTTTCGTGATTGACGACGTCCACCTCAGCGTCGATCAAATCGGGAACATTCGAACCGCCATGATGAAGACGCTCGACCGCGGAATCCCCTCTCAGCAGCGGGTGGGCCTGCTGACGCTCTCGGGAACTATCTCGCAGGAACTTACCAATGACGTTGGCAAGATTCGCGAAACGATGGCTAAAATCCAGCCGGTGGCGGCTCGCTCCCATTTTCCCCCCGCCACTTTTTACGCCGCCAGTTTATTTGTGAGGAGTCCCGGTGAAGAAGCGCCGACCTGCACTCCAAATCCGAATGGTTGCAGTCTCTCCTGCACGCCGGCGCTCACCGATGTGGTGCAGATGCAGACCATGATCACCGCCGATTGTCTTCAGATGTGTGGCTACTCGATTCTCGAGGCTCCGCCGATTGCCAGGGCGACTCTTCGGTCCGTCTACAATGAGGGCCTCGAGCAGGCTACCAATGCGTTTCACGTTCTCAACAACACGGTCCGACTGCTCGGCTCCATGCCGGGTGATCGGGTCATGGTCCTGGTTTCTCCCGGCATGTACCTTCCGGACGAATTGCAGCGAAGCCTCTACGAATCCATCGACCGCGCTACCCGTTCCGGAGTCATCATAAACACACTCGATGCGCGCGGCGTCTACACCGTTGACCCGGACGTCGGTATCTCCGGCTGCGCCTTATCGCAACCGGCTACCCAGCAGCAGCTCTCCCGGCTCTATCATGAAGCGCAATCCCAGGAGGGGCTGCTCTTGGATAATCTTGCCGCCTCTACCGGCGGCACCGCAGTGAATGACAACGATTTTGCCTCCGGACTCAATCGCCTTTCCAATCCGCCCGATTACGTCTATTACCTCGGGTTCTATCCCAGGGACCTGAAGCCCGATGGAAAATTTCACGACCTGAAAGTTACCCTCGCCAATGGCCAGGCGTTCTCCGTGCAGGCACGCAAAGGCTATTGGGCGCCCGATCATATCGAAGACGCAGCCACAGTTATTAAGCGCGAGATCCAGGAAGCCGTCTTCTCCAATGACACCATGAACGACCTGCCTCTCGACCTCGATACGCAGTTCTATAAAACGGCGCCCGCTGATGCCAAGCTTGAGATCACCGCGCACCTCGATATCCGCCAGTTGCACCTCCGCAAGACCGAAGATAGCAACCGCAACGATGTGACCGTCGTCTGCGCGCTGTTCGACGGCAGCGGCAACTATCTCCAGGGAGTGCAGAAGGTAGTCGAGTTGCGGATAAAAGATGCCAGCATTGAGCACCGCCGTAAACTCGGTCTCACTCTCCAGAACACCTTCGACGTCAAGCGCGGCGTCTACATGGTCAGGGTAGTGGCGCGCGATACCGAAGGCCGCCAGATGGCCGCCGCCGGCGATACCGTGGAGATTCCATGAGAGCGATCGCGATCGCCCTGCTCCTGCTGCCGGCGCCGCTCCTTGGTCAGAAAAAGCCGGTTCAGGTTCCCGAGGTCCCGCCCGTCGAGGTGGCCGCAGTCGTTACCGATGCCTCGAACGCGCCCATCCATGGGCTGTCCGCTTCCGATTTTCACCTTTTCGAGGACGACAAGGAACAGACCGGCGTCGGACTCATGCCGTTCGCCGGCGCTCCGGCTCCCGAACCGAAACCGATCGCGCTGCTAATCGGCCCACAGACTCTGGAGAACCGGAAATGGATCCAGCAAGCCGGCTCGAAGCTCGCCGCCATCGCAGGACCCGCCCACCCTTTCGTCATCGTCTTTACCGACGCCTGCTATAACACCAGCGTCACTCCGGTCAGTTCCGATCCCGGCCAGGTGAAGCAAATGCTGGAACAATGGCCCGACTCGCCGCCATGCGAACGTCCGAGCGACTTCGGCGAACTGGCGGCCGCGGCATTCTATGCCCAGGTGGGAGAGACCTTGGGTACAATCCTTGGGCACAAAACCGCAATTCTCTTTGTGCCGTCGGTCAGGGGAACAACTCCCGCCGAACAGATGCCCGCCGAAGCTTCTCCGGCGCGCCACGGACGCGGACGCGACGGAAAAACGCCGGAACCGCAGCACGATCCGTTCGATATGAAGCACGAATTTCGTAAAGCGGACGCTTCCGTATACCCGCTCCAGGTACAAACCGGCGGGGCGATCCCGGAATGGGCGCTCAAGCTATCGTCCGCGACCGGTGGCCGCCCGCTTAGCCGCGAACGCGATGGCCCCGATCCGCTTGATCGGATCGCCGGCGAACTAGCGGAAACCTACAGCCTGGTCTTTCGCCCGAGAATCTCCGCCGAAGGAAGCTGCCACGAGCTCAAGGTCGCGGTCAACCGGCCCGATGCCAAAGTGTTCGGACGCAACCTCTACTGCAACGTTCCTACCGTCATTCCCGCAGCAACCGCCAATGCAGCGGCCGCGAAGCCGGACAACGTCGGAAAGCTCGCCGGCGCCGGTGCCGCCGGCAATACCGACGCATCGCTTTCCATCCCGTTCTTCTATGAGCCCGACGGCATGGCCCGCGTTAATCTGGCGCTCGATGTTCCCACACCGCACCTCGAACCCATCGACCGGGGCGGCGAAGTCCACACCCAGCTCGATCTCCTCGGCACCGCCTACATCCCCGGCGGCGACATCGTGGCTCGCTTCACCCACAAATGCAGTTTCGATTTCGACACCCGTGAGCAGTTCGACGCCTTCTTGCGCCATCCGCTGCATTGCGAATATCAGTTTAAGGTTGCCCCCGGGAAGTACGAGTTCAAGCTCGTTTTCCGCTCGTCCAAAGACCACTACGGCACGGTGGAGGCGCCGCTTGCCATCGATCCGCCACGCAAAGACCGGATCGGCTTGAGCTCGATCGCCCTCAGCCGCGACGTGCAAGCATTGTCACCGGAAGCCGCTCAGGACGCCGCTGATCGGGGTGAAGAACCATTGGTCTTTCGTGGCAACCGCATCGCTGTTTCCGGCGCCGATGTCTTGCCAAGGTCCGGCACTGCCGAAGCGTACTTCGAGGTGTATCCGCCGCTCTCCGCGGGCACCGCCGCTCCACGCTTGACCATGCACCTTCGCCTTCTGGATGAGGCGACCAACACCGAGCGCTGGAACTCCGGTGACTTCGACTTGAGCAAACTGGCCAAACCGGGCGATCGCGTGGTGGCGGTTGCGGTCCGCTTGCCCGCCGCCAAGCTGCCCGCCGGAAACTACCGAGCCGAGTTGACGGTCACCGATGGCGCCGGCGCCGGCGCATCGCGCAGCATCGATTTCCGCACGGAATAATTTCGGCTTTCGCCAACGCCTCAAACTAAACAACTCTCCATGAGCACGGCGTTGACAATGATTTGTACGTCCGTCACGGAGACGACGTGGTCCTGGTTCAGGTCGTCGATGGCGTGCGCGGACCCCAGAACTTCGTTTACGATCCGTTGCACATCCCGGATCGTAAAGACACCGTCGCCGTCGATGTCACACGTCGAGCTCGAGGGGTTCACCATCAGTGTCATCGTGCCGGTACTGTTCGCGTAGTTGGTGGTCAGGCCCGCCGGCTGATAGTTCGCCGAGACCGTGTAAGCGCCGCCAGTAGTGGGCGTGAACGTCGTGCTGGCGGATCCGTTGGTCAAAACCGCATAGCCCACGACATCGCCATAACTCCAACTGACATAGCCAGGGGGCGGCGTTGCGGCGTAGGTAGACTTCGCGGTGAAAGTGAGCGTCACGGTCTGACCCACCAGCGCTGGATTTGCGGAACTCGTCACGGTTACCGTGGGAGTATCGGGCGCGACAGTCACGGTGTCCTGCCTGGAACAGGCGCCGAAATAGTCGCTGCCCGCATAATCCAGTTCCACAACGTTCGCCCCTGCCTGCAACCCGGCGAACGTCTGGCTCACCTGTCCCTGAGAATCGAGCACCGGGTTGGATATCGCCGAGCCGTTCAGAAGAACGGAAGAATTTCCCTGAGGGGTTGCCATACTCGGAGAATTTGCCGCAACGGTGTATTGCCCGGTAAACGTCTGCCCGTAAACCGGCGAAAGCAGCGAATAGGTCCTGCCGATAGAGCAACTGGCCGCCTTAACAGTGAGGGCTACGCCCGTTGACACCGCCTTGCCGTAGTTGACATCGCCGGAATAACTGGCCGTGACCGTGTAGCCGTTCAATGGATAGAGCAGGGCAAGCACATTCGCCGACGCTGTCCCCGCAGTGCCATCCGCCAAATACACGCTGCCCTGTAGAGCGGGGCTTGCCAACACGATCAAGCTTCCCGGCGATAGACCGGCAAATTGAAACTGAATCGTGCCCGTCGGCGCCGCTTCCGCGTTGTTGTATTCATCCACGCCGGGACTCATGGCGGCTGTGAGCTCTATGGGCTGGCCATAAACCATGCTGCCGGTTCCTATCGGCGCTATCGTCACCGAGTCAAGATTCTTGACAATCGGCAGGCTGATAGCCGGCGAAGTGGTGCTGGATGCGAACCCGGAATCCCCTAAGTACGTCGCCGTGATGGAATAGGTGCCCGCGGAAGGAGGTGGGGACACAATGAACGTTGCCGAGCCGTCCTCTAAAGTCTGACTTTCCAAAACGTCGCTTCCACCGGTCAGCAGTTGGACCGTGCCAGTCGGCGTGCCGAATTGGCCTTGGCCGCTTACCGCGACTGTATAAAAGAACTCTTGGGGGTACTCGCAGGCAAGAGCTACGTCGCTGGAGCACAAATCGGCGAACGTGAACTGAATAAACGAGGGGTGCAGAATGTGAATGAGGGTTTCCCACTGCGTGCCGCGCGCGGTTACGTACTCCGGGTTGGTCCGGGGCTCTTGCGCCACCTCCTGGTGGAATGTGCCTGACTCGTCGGCCGTAATGGCAATGTGGGCGCGTTCGAGATCCAGTTGCACCGTCTCGCCCATTTGCCAGCCCTCGCCTTCAAACTCGACGGCGCCCCCATCGGCTTTCCAAACCGCGCGAACCGTCGGAAAGTGGAAGGTGGCGCCGCCCTCCGACGCAACCGCGATAGCACCGCCCGGAGCCGCTCCGCCCGTACCTTCCTCGCGTGCCGTAGAAAGCGAGGCGGCCGGCCGGAAAACTCCTGTCCATGGCACATAGATTTCCGCGGTCGGTAGCTTGGTACCGTCCGCTCCCTGCCCGCCTGCCAGCAGCACGTTATTATTGTCTGGAAGCAGGATCGCCACATGCCCGGCGCGCGCCTCAGCCATCGAACCCGCCGGGCCGAACAACTCCCACTTGGGGTCGTACACTTCCGCTGAGGCCAGCCCCACCCCACCCGCGACGAGAACCCTGCCGTCGAGCAGCGTGGTCGCCGTGTGTTGAAACCGCGCCGTGCGTAGCGGCCCTGAGGGTGTCACGGTCCCGTTATCCGGGTCGTACACATCCGTCGAGCGGAGTGCGGCGGAGCCGTCCCATCC
>Ga0335072_10004232_pt1 | contig 21420 bp, 17 predicted proteins | sample Lox_Sample_21_FD_206725 | JGI IMG/M metagenome (GOLD analysis project Ga0335072, IMG submission 206725) | Soil microbial communities from Loxahatchee National Wildlife Refuge, Florida, United States - Lox_Sample_2.1 | ecosystem: Environmental > Terrestrial > Soil > Wetlands | place: USA...
AGCCCAGACGCCACTAAATCTCGACGTCGTCTGACCAAATCTCCCCAAGAAGCGAGTCCCACGATCTGTCCAAAGCTGTTAGGAAGCCCCTTAGGCCAGACCCTTGGCCAGGATCTTTTTGCGGGGGCCGTCTTTGACTCTACGCTCACCTCAGACTGCACCGATTTTGAATTCACAGATCGTGCGACAAGCCTGGAGTCCGAAGCGAACATTCAGAAGAGAGAGTGGCAACCGAACTCCCCGGACCACTTTGGGAAGTCGTCGACCGACACATATGTGGACAGTGACACCCTTTTCTCCGACTACTTACACTCACGGTCACCTTCCATCTCGATCTTAGAGACGCAAGACTGCAATGCCGAACCCACTGTCGGTCTCTTTGACAGAACTTCTGCCCTAACTCCATCCACGGCGCCCTGTCCTGCAGCGTTCATGGACAATAACCTCAATCGGCTTCATGAAGAGCGCCAAGTCAAACCTGATGGACGCCGCATTCAGCTACGGATCAAGCCTCCAAAAGCTCCTAAGATAACACTGCGACTGACACGTCCGAAACGCGTTGCACGAGCTACAGGGAATCGGAAGCGGGCCTGACACTACTCGGTCTTTGGCCTATGGCTAAGTTTTCTTGGTCATGTCATTTACAGCGATGAGGAGAGAAGAGGAGCAATAGGGAGGGACAGGAATGTGCCTGCATGGCCCAGCTATCTATCCTAGTTCTAGTGCTGCGTGCTTCTGGACGCCCTACACAATTCTTATGCGAGCCCTGGCGTTTTCCACCAGCGAACAGGCACCCGAATTTTAGTTATCCGAGGAGGACTGCTGAGACTCCGTGTGAATCAGTTTGAAGGCCGCGGTACCTCTGAATACGATGACTCACACCTTTTTAGGTGGGGGAGGGGGGAGGTCGTCGCTAGTTAGGTATTGTGCTGTCATGGTCCTGGGGAGCCGGAGTCTCTAGGGGTACTTGGAGAAGAACAAAAGTAGCTTCCGTCATGGCCCTGGGGAGTCGGAGTCCTTCTAAGAGGAATTCTTCTGCTACCAGTCATTTTGCAATAAACTCGTTGTGGGCTGATTTGCAGCACTACGACCCACTGTGGAATAGGTTGGTGCCAATTATATGGGGAGGGGTGGCCCGGAAATAGGTAAGTTGGAGGCCAGTTCCTCGTTCTGAATGGGGCCTGGTTTGCTTCCAGTGGGCCGTTTCTGGGCTCTTCATCGGGGCGTTTCTATTGAGCACCAACTCAAGCCCCAGACAATGCCCAGTCGGTTGGAGGGTGCCCGCTCGGGCCCTACAGAATGGCTGGGTCTCAAGAGGGCTTGTTAGTTTCCAGAGTAATCATTCAGGCTCAATGTGTCCCATTCTGGCCCAGATTCAGCTTCAAAGGGTACCCGTGCCAAGCCTAGGAGAGAGCCTGCTCTAGCACCTCACCCCCTCCGTAGCTAAAACGAGCACGTTCCGGGGCGAATGGGCACTCGACCTGAATCGGCACCCCCCCTAGGACCTGAATCGGCACATGCATACTCATAAGGTACACGCTCATAGGACACACGCCCGTGAGATGCACACCCATGACACGCACGCCTATGAGGCGCATACCCGTGAAATCTATGCCCGTGAAGTGCATGCCCGTGACACGCACCCCCATGAGACACCCCATGAGACGCATGCCTATGAGATGCATGCCCATGAGGTGTAAGCCTATGAAGAACACGCCCATGAGATGCATACCCATGAGGTACAAGCCCATGAAATGTACGCCTATAGGTACACGCCCATGAGACGCACGCCTATATAGTACACGGTCATGAGATGCACGCCCACGATGCGGGGAAAGTTTTGTCTCTAAGCTTCCCTATCTCTCGCCGTAGTTGGGGTAGCTTAGGGACAAAACTAAAATTTCCTCTATTTACGAAGCCAGGAGCTAGTACCGGTGAACTCTAAGTAATGAGAATGTCGGACATTCAGATAGTTTCAATATCAGTATAATCGAATGCAGAGTAATGGGCTGATAGTAGGTGATGGCTACAATGAGGAGCTAGGAGCAGTCTGTTCCCAGGAGACTCTGCCCAGGAGCACACCATTCCTGGGAACGGTCTCCTAGGAACGGTGTGCTCTTAGAAGGTGCGCTCCTGGGAATATTTCTCCTGGAAGTAGTCTGCTCCTAGGTTGTTTGTACGTACTGCAGCCATTCTTCGGTCGCAGGCGACACTTTCTCGATCCTTTGACGCCTTCCAAGCTTGGATTTGAGTAGTGAGTGACCGCGTGGAATCTTTGGAAGGCTCCCCTAAAGTTCGTCAGTGGGCCACTGCTGAAGTCGAGTGCTAAAATTAGTACCATGTGCGGTGGGCCACTGGGAGAGCAGGATCAACCGCCCGGCCGCCGTACGGGGCTGCCACCCTCATTTTCACACGGACCACCAGATACTAGCAATCCATGGACTATGAAGATGTAGGGTAGCTACTCGGGATTAAGTACTTTGCATTGAAGGAATGACCGTCACGGGAGTGACTGACTGCAGCTATCTGGCACCATTTGCGTTGTAATTGCGTCTTGCAATTGCACATTAATTACGCTTCTTTGTGTTTAGTGGCCCTGTCACTCTTTCGGGTACCTGTGCTCCCTTCTGGGGCATCCTGCACCGCCTGTTGCGCCTGTTGAGGAGCCGCCGCGGGGGCCTCATAAGGGGCGTCATTGGCGGCATTGGGGCGCTCATCCTGGGGGATTACCTCCGAGATTTGGCGTTTGTGCGTTGTATTTGCAACGGGTTTAGCTGCCGCCATGGAGGCTGTCACAGGGGGGTCCGCCGTTGTAAACAACCCATCGAGGGACTCTAGGTCGTCAAAGGCAGCACTCAGGATTGGTTATGCCCATATCACTGGAGCCGGGTTGGTGCGGTGTACGCCAGCGATATCTGTCAGTTCAGTGACACATGGCATCAACTGCGCGTATCACAAGTCGACTCCCTACTGCACCAAATTTAACGCTGTTAGTACGGTTGAATAGAGCGAGATGGGGCGCTTACAATGCTGTAAAGAACGTCTATATCTGACGTGGTTTGGTGGAGGTACAAGTGACTTGTATTTTGTCCCGAATTCTCACTCTCCATTTCTGTCCTGGTGCTGGAGCGCTCGCCTCCCTTTCATCACCAGCTGAGGTGATGCCTCACCCGTTCTCGCATGATGCTCCGAGGTCAACTTTTGGCGACGTTGGGCCGTGGCTTGGCTGTAGTGCGCCCCGAATCCGCTCACTGCCGTTGCAAAGATCGGCTCAATTCTCAAGTATAAAGCCTGAAGACTTAGCGTTTCTCCGATTGAGTGGTGGAATGATACAAAACCGTATACAGAAACCCTTTGTTTATGGGCTTCAGACACCTTATCTATACCCGCGATGGCTACCGAGTGTGAACGTGCCTTCAGCAGTACCAAAAAGTTCATTACCCCGGAGCGGAATTCATTGAGTGCAGAGGCAGCCGAGTGTCTGAAGGTTTGGTGGGATCAAGGCTCTTCCTCAGCGTCCCTCCTTCCTAATCGGGCAGGTGCTAATACCAGGCCGTACAACCCAGGCCGAAGGCCCCTCGGCCTGGGTTGTACGGCCTGTTGGGAGCACTGTCCGCCATCGGCTTGTATAGCATACAAACTTGCAATGGCGGATGGTGTAGCCAAAAACATGGCAGAATTCGAACGTTGCCCGCCAGAAAAGGCTCGTGTCTACCACCACTCTTTTGGCGTCTGCTAACATTAATTGCATCATGTTCGGATTTTCTGGTTCCTGGCGCTGACCGTAGCCATATGTACGCGATGTCGCAATCAGTAGCACCAGCTTCATCTGAGTTCGAATTCTCGTAGCGTCTTCTTTCCTTCCTGGAACGCGGTCATTGCTTCTCCGTGCATGATACCGGCAAGATAGGCTTCACCGACGACATTATAGGGTCCCCCAGTTGGACGGAGCACCATTGGCATTGCGCAACCGAGAAGGACACAGACGAGATCTCCAGTATCAACTGTGTTTCGGCAACGTCCGATGTACCCATCTCGCGTCAAAATTACCCTGTCGGAGTCTAAATTAGACCGTCTTAGAAAGTCGGAAAAGGTCGAATCAGGAGCTGTATCTGGACCATCGTTGGATTGATTATAGATCATGTCCTTTAACATATCCAGACCTCGCGCAGCGTCCTTTAAAGTATCCAAATTTAGCACACCGTCCTTTAGGATAGCTGGTATTTCAGTTTCGAGCTCAGTCAAGAGACATTTTTCATTCCCTTTCATCCAGTCTCTGAAACGCTCAATCCAAATTTGTGTCTCCATTCTCTTTTCCCGGACTGCGTCGCGGTCCAACATCAAGATCTCTAGTAGGAGGGCATCAAGGTCTAAGTATGACGCGTATATCTTTGTACGTTTTCTAATCTCCTCTGACAAGTTCAAAATCGAATTACAATGTTGTCTGAATGTATTTCTGTCCCATGGTTCGTGCAATTCATTCGAGGAAACATACCTCACTTCGTCCCAGAGAAGCCCTGAGACAGTCAAGCTGCTTAAGTCGGTGGCAAAGCTTGCTGCGCACTCAAAACCCGGGCTGACGTTGAACGTCCAGTCTTCTGATTCCCAGATGACTGATCCAGCAATGTCGCACATCAAGATGCTTTCATTTATATGACCAGTCCAATCAGGTGTCCACGTCCGTTGAACATAATGTCCCTGGCCAAGGTAGCAAAGCCCCAGTATGTCTAATCTTTTTGTAGCTCTCACGACCGCCTGGACAAAACTGGAGTAGACATTCTCGACTGTGGCTGTATAGTCAACTAATAGAACACTAGAGTCCAGATCCCGAAGTTGATTGCCGTAGAGTTCTTTCGCCAGGCCAATAATCGAATATATTTTGTCTCTTGGATCCGTCGCAATTTTGTCCCTTAAGTCAATGACCAAGGGCAGCAAGCAATATAAATTCAGAAATTGTGGGTTGCCCGGGAATATTCGGTACTTAACACGACACATAGCGAGCTTCTGGATATGGCGTTTTGATAAGGTTCTTGGTTCGATTACATCGTCCGTAAGGCGCATCTTGGGCAGCGAAAATGTCAGAGACCTCACAGACTCGACAGCGAACATGCGCCAGCCTGTCTCCACCAGCCGTGACATCCTTGCCTGTCCGCAACAAAATGTGATAGCGTCTTCCTCAGCAATGTGCTGCCCTCCGAGCGCAAACTCTTGGCACACCCACGCTCGCGTGAACCATGGTCTCGCAAAGAGAGCCGCCAGGGAGCTCCATGATTCTTCCAGCTCGGCTGGACTCATCGTGTCTGCAAGGTGTTTTCCAAGTTCTTTGTCAGGTTTGAAGTCCCCGATGGGCCAGTGTTCCAACACCTCCGAGATCGCGGAAAGTAGTGCAAATGCTTTGCTGCTGCCGTTTTCCTCAGCGCCAAGCCAGACTACCAGGCTAAAGGCCCCTTTGTATATCTTTTGCATGGTTTTTACTTGCTCGGAGCGCTCCTTTAGGTCCGACTGATTGATACAGACTGCATCAATCCATATCAATTGCGAATCATGATGGAGCAAAGCTAGACCCTCCTTGCTGGCATAGGCGTTCCAGCGATCTTCGACACTTTTAGATATAGTTGCAATTTTGGCCACAGTTTCGTCGTAGAATAGATTGTCCGAATCAGCTCCCTTCTGGTGAGAGCTGTCAGTCATATTTCTTTTAGAAACTTGGATGAAAGTGTCGACTTGGAGCACACCGCCTTCGATCAGACTCCCTATCTCTTCTAGATCTTTACAAAGCCACTGTGATTCAGAAAGTCCTCTTGATAGACGCCTTAAACTTCGACGCACAGATATGAACCTATGTAGCTCGTTCTTTGGTATATACCAAACTGGCTTGCGTCGAAATTCACGGAGAGCGACCTCCAAGCTAGGTTTCACAAGTAGCAGTTGATCGTTCACCATGATCTTTCCGTCCATTGCCTCGTCGCCCCACGTATATGATAACGCGGCGTAGTCGTCTGGGAGATTGTTCAGAGATGCGTAATGTAGGCGACATGAAACCCTCTCCAAATCTGAACCAGGCAAAATCTCAAGCAGTCGAATTTCGTCGTCTTTCAAAGCCTTATATTCGAACGGCGAAGGTCTCTCGGATACCGAGGATGAATGATCTTCGTTGGTCGATTTGGCGGACTTGTGACGTTGGTGGGGAGACCGCTCGCTTAAGACTGACGGACGCCGCCTCTTCATTGTCCAGCTATATAGAATTAGGGACAGTGAGGTCAAGCGACAGCGAGGTCACGATGCGGGGAGGAAATCGAGTTCTCAGGGCGGAGATTATGGCAATGCTCTGCAGGCGGCTTCAGCTGGGGGCCATCAGGAGATCGTCGAGCGGTCGCGCAGGGAGGGGGAATTCAGTAACCACTACTTCATGCGTCTGCAACATGGCTTCGTGATTCAGATGAAATCGGAAGTGATGATAGCCTGCATAATTCTCGTTAAGGCTGTTGGCAAGCTTGCCCAGGACTTTCGAGTTGCTAGCTTCTACGCGATCCTGTCGGAGAATAGCTTAGCGGTCTTCCTCTGGCTACGGCTGCGGCGGCTACGGCGGCCGATAGGGACCCACCCCACAACTAGCGCAAAAACTCGTATTTTCAAACTCAGATCTCGACAAATCGACCACTGTTTAGGCCAGAGAGCCACCAAGGCAATGGTGGGCGGGTGTCTCATGGGCGTGTACCTCACGGGGGTGCATCTTATGGGCGTGCACCTCACAGGCGTGCATCTCACGGGGATACACTCCATGGGCATGCATCTCATAGGCGTGCATTTCACGGACATATGAAGGTTTTTGCGAGGACCTAGCGCGTCAGAGCACCGTCGCACACCTGTCCCAGCTCCAGCTAGGGTTTCTGTGTTGTCGCACATGGGTTGTAGTGTCCTAAGGCCACTATTTAGGACGCTGCACGGTCTGCTTGGGTACCAGCGCTCATCGGCCTTGTTTCGACCTTTCTGTCTGTCTTCAACCTGTCTATCACCTGATAGCCAATCCGATTGCCTGCGCTTCTTTTCCCCACCTCACCCTCCCTCTTTGGTAGATAGTTTAGATAGTGAGCTCTGGTACCGTTCTGGATGCAGAGCTGCTGCTTTGGCTTCGAGCAGCACCGAGGCCGTTGGGCAGTCTTTTCGGCAGCTTTTCACCACGCAGAGCGCGCTCCAAGGGTGACTAGCAGCCTGACGGCCGAGTCGCCCACAATCAGAAGCTTTCCCAACCATCCTGGGTGTCGACATAAGGATGTCCGCCACCCGCGTCCGACGCGCTAGGAAGACTCGTAAATGAGGTGTACGCCCATGAGGTGCACGCCCGTGATATGCACGCCCATGAGGTACACGCCTATGAAGTGCACGCCCATAAGGTACACGCCCGTGAGGTGCACGCCCGTGAGATAAACGCCCATGAAGTGCACGCCAGTGGGATGATTTGTTTCGGGGCTGCACCGCCACCGGAGATATCGCCGGTTCTTGCCTACAAGGGTGTGGCTAGAGCGGGTCGGCACCCTCCCTGCTAGCCCGCCCAAATGGCGAGAGTGGCGCTGGTAGCAGATGCCGAACATAGATACTATCGCTTAATATCATGATTGAGAAAGGTGTTACCGCTATCTGGTGATTCTTGTATTCTCTGACTTCCAGCAGCGAGCGTATGACTCTCAGAGAAGATGCTAGAATCGGAGTGGCGAATACGACAACTATAGTAAGAGCAGCAAGAAAGCTTAGGCGACCAGGGCGAGCGCCAAGACACTAGCCTCCATTCGTAAGCGGTCGGCGATCCAGCAGAAAAGCAAGCTATTTATTACTGCCTTCAATTGGACTCAGGCACAAGTGATGAGGCTGAGCGACAATGTTCTCTCCCTATGTACACTGACATGGCACCCTTCATCGCCCTACACAAGGCTGTCAGGCTTCTCTCTCCGATCACTTGTCAACTCGCACCTATTAAAATCTTCTCCTATCGGCGCGCGACACGATCCCATTTCCCTCGAGTTCGACCCTGGATGCCCGCCTCCCAACAAAGGTCCTTCCTCTACGACGACGCTCGCCATATTCCGATAGTACAGAATCTCCGTCCCCGCAACCGTGACGGCTTCGAAATCGCCATTATCTGCGCCTTGCCCGTCGAGCGTAATGCCGTCGAAGCGTTGTTGGACGAAGAGTACGAGACAGATGGATTTTCATACGGCAAGGCAGCTGGGGATCGGAATGCATATACTACAGGACGGCTAGGGAACCAGCATGTGGTGCTGGCGTACATGCCGGGTATGGGTACGACCAGCGCAGCTGCCGTCGCAGCCAATCTTTACTCCAGCTTTGAAGGCATCAAAGTGGGCATGGTCGTTGGCATCTGTGGTGGCGTCCCGACGACTGCCGGTGGAGGAGAGATCCTCCTAGGCGATGTCATTATCAGTACGTCTGTGGTCCAGGTCGATTTTGGTCGGCAATACCCAAACAAATTCATTAGGAAGAAAGAGGTCGAAGATACTCTTGGGCGAGCAAATCCGGAACTTCGGTCATTCATCGAGAGGATGTTCGGGTACCTCGTCCAAAGAAGACTCAAAGACAAAACCGGCCTTTTCTCTACTCAGATCTGCGCAAAGAAAGGGCTTTCTAAGTCGGCATATCCTGGGCCAGAGCACGATATGCTATACCCAGCTGAGTATCGACACAAACACCAGATTCCAGGCTGCTATATCTGTGATGATTGCAAGAGTCAGGATGATGATATATGTGAGTCTGCACTACGGAGCTCTTGTGAGGAGCTAGGTTGCGATAATACCCTGTCCATGAAGCGCAGTCGTATCCAAAGGGCGATGGGCTTCACATCAGATAGAAGCTCAATAATGGCCGCAGATATACAAGAGGCGCAGAAACCGTCCATTCACTTTGGCCGGATGGCATCCAGCAATCAAGTGATGAAGAGTGGTCAGCACCGCGATCAGATTGCAGCAGAAGAGGGAGTGATTGGGTTTGAGATGGAGAGTGCGGGCACGTGGGATTTTGTGCCAACGATTGTGATCAAGAGCGTGTGCGACTATGCAGACAGTCATAAAAATAAGCGGTGGCAGCAATACGCTGCGGCAACGGCGGCAGCTTGCACGAAGGCTATGCTGGAGGAGTGGAGGGGAGTAGATAGGCCGGGCCGAAATCTAGCAGATCGGGAACATCCAGGTCAGAATTACACGCAAATTATTGGATTTAATGATGGCGTTTTCCAGGCAAAGCTGATTTTAGCTAGGCTCTCAATTAAAGATATACCCTGTGCACTGGACCGTTACTCGCTCTGTCAACACACTGTTTACGGGTCGTGGCGATATACTTCGCGAGTTAGAAACTATTGTTCGCGATGCCGTGAGGAACCCTTCACGTCAGGATCCATGCTGGATTGTTATTTCCGGGATGGGTGGCCAGGGTAAGAGCGAGATTTGCTTACAACTCGCGCATCGCGTTCGTCCATTGTGAGTAGAGTACTAGTGGCATGCATCATCTAAATGGCTCGTCGCTAAGGCTAGCAGATTTTGGGGCATTTTCTGGTTGGATGTTCGCACAACGTCGTTGGCCGAGAACGGGTTCTTGGACATCGCAAAGCGACTTCGTATCCCAGTGCAGACATGGGAGGACGCTCGGCAAGGCCTTGCCAACCGGAAAGATCCCTGGTTGTTGGTGTTGGACAACGCCGACGATCCCCATATTGACTACCAACAATATTTTCCGGCGGGACCGTTTGGCGTAGTGATATTAACATCTCGTAACGCCGAATGTCGGCAGTACGCTACAGCAAAATGGATCGACCTAGAAGGATTGTTCGAGGCTGAGGCTCGAGAACTACTACTTCAGGCTGCACGTGTGCCTCTTGGTCAACACGAAATGCGTAAGGACGACGCGCAAGTCGTCGCGCTTCTTTTACGATCACATCCTCTTGCATTGATCCAAGCTGGTTCATATGTGTCACATGGTCATTGCACACTCAAAGATTACCCCAAAGTGTACGAGCACCAACACAAGCGACTGCTCTCATTCCGGCCATCCCAGGCACAGCCGCGGTATGGAGACGTTTATGCGACATTTGAGGCGTCGGCCGAAATTCTCCAATCGTCGAACACAGAACGTGCCAGCGACGCGCTACAATTACTACCGCTGTTAGCCTCATGCGGACCCAGTCGACTTCCCCTATCATTATTCGAAGCGGCATGGAAGGGGGCCCAGGTAATATCCCCTACCGAAATTAGTGGAGATAATTTAACTTCCTTGACACCGTGGCATATCTCTCATCTTCCACCACTTATGCAAGCAGGCGCTGATCTATGGGACTCTTTTCGGCTTGTTGAAGCTATTCGTCAACTCAAGGCGTTCTCGCTGGTGACGACCGATGTTAATGAAGATTCCTGGAGCGTTTCGATGCACCCATTGGTCCACAGCTGGGCGAGGGACCGCCTTAGTCCGACGCGACAGCATGAATGTTGGGTCACAACTGGGTGTTTATTTGCCCTCTCCGGTAACGACACCACGTTATGGCGGAAACACGGACGACAACTCCAGCCTCATTTACAGGCAGTGGTATCGTGGGACATGGGAAGGATGTTTACTTCTGAGCCCCCGATGATGATCACTCGTATTTTAATGAACTGTGGGTGGCTGCTGCATGGAATGCGGGATGACGCGAAGGTCTTCATACTGATGAACCAGTTATCCACTCATCTTGGCTTGGATCGGTTGACTGTTGATCCACGATGGCTAGAGGTGTTTGACCTCACTGCGCGGAACCTCCAAAACTATGGTAAAGTCAAGGAGGCGGTGTCGCTACTAGAGCAGGTGGTCAAGATTCGGGAGCAGATACTGGGGGAGGATCATCCAGATCGACTGGCATCGCAGTATGAGCTGGCGAGAGCATACGAAGCGAATGGACAGGTCAAGGAGGCGGTGTCACTACTGAAGCAGGTAGTCAAGATTCGGGAGCAAACGCTGGCGAAGGATCATCTAGACCGACTGGTATCGCAGTATGAGCTGGCGAGAGCATATAAAGCGAATGGACAGGTTAAGGAGGCGGTATCACTACTAGCGCAGGTGGTTAAGATTCAGGAGCAGACGCTGGCGGAGGATCATCCACATCGACTGGCATCGCGGCATTCTCTGGCGGGGGCATATCGAGCGAATGGACAGGTCAAAGAGGCAGTATCACTACTAGAGCAGGTGGTTAAGATCCGGGAGCAGATACTGGCGGAGGATCATCCAGATCGACTAACATCGCAGCATGCTTTAGCGAGAGCATACGCAGCGAATGGACAGGTCAAGGAGGCGGTATCACTACTAGAGCAGGTAATTAAGATCCGAGAGCGAACACTAACGGAGCATCATCCATCTCGACTGGCATCGCGGCATGCTCTGGCGGGGGCATATCGAGCGAATGGACAAGTTAAGGAGGCAGTGTCACTACTAGAGCAGGTGGTTAAGATCCGGGAGCAGACACTAACGGAGGATCATCCAGATCGACTAACATCGCAGCATGAGCTTGCCAGAGCATACGAAGCGAATAGACAGGTTAAGGAGGCGGTGTCACTACTGGAGCAGGTGGTCAAGATTCGGGAGCAGACGCTGGCGGAGGATCATCCAGATCGACTGGCATCGCAGTATGAGCTGGCGAGAGCATACGAAGCGAATGGATTGGTAGAGGAGGCGGTATCACTACTGGAGCATGTGGTCAAGATTCAGGAGCAGACGCTGGCGGAGGATCATCCACATCGACTGGCATCGCTGCACCAACTTGCTATATTCTACTGGGGGCTCGGCTATTATGACTCTTCGGTAGATATCATGCGGCGAGTCGTTGAAATTCGGAGGCAGGTGCTGGACGAGCAACACCCGCATCGGAAGGCCTCTGAGGATCGGCTCAATTATTTTAAGACTGAGACGGCCAGTCTCGAGTCAGCATAATACTACAACAGATTGCAATACAAGATTATCACGCCCCACGATTTGCTGCGGTGACATAGCGACGTTCCCCCTTGCTTTCATGTGGTTTGATGCGCTTCGAAAACCGTGATCGTAGTGAACCAATAACTGCGACTGCTAAACTACATCCGCAGCCTTTCTGTGATGTATGGGCGCAGCAGTCAGCTCGCGCACGTCAATGATTTGTGCTTGCGCTAGGACGTCTCAATAGTTGCTTCCTTGCATGAAGGCCCGCATAGTAATTTCACAGGGCAGTTGACGCCCTTATTAGCTGTCCTTATTGGCTGGATCAGAGCTTACATGCTATCCAAGATAGTTTTGTTGCCGCTCTTAGGCTTCAATCAGAATCGGGCTAAATCACGTAATAAAAAACGTGTATGCAATTGTAACAGCGAAACAACTGTTAAAGACACGTTCGTGTGTGATTGGCGAGCTAATCTGACTTTGAATAGTAGGGCAGCCGCTCGCTCTCACCCGAAGTGGGGTGGAGAATAAATCGAGTTGCAGTTGGGGTGAAGCCAGTTTTTCAAGAGCCTGTACGGGAGGGACAGTTTGTGTCAACTTTGTATTTAGCACGAAATCGCGAATTTATCTGTCGCCGCACCCACTCACAAAGTCTACGTCGCCTGCTAAACCACCAAACCTTGCCCATATTAGCCACCGGCTACATTTCTATAACCCTGTCGTCGCGCTCTATCAAACAGTGCTAACCTCGCTAGATTTGAAACTTTTTTGACCTCAAACATGGAATCTCAAACCACAGCCACCGCCATTGACGATTTTGAAGAACAACTTGTCCAAATGAATATAGCGGGCTCTACACAAGAAGAACTGATTATCTGGCATGATTAACGTAGTGTCACAGTCAGCAGAAGTACCCTGGCTCGTCGTTTAAAGCTATGGCAAGAAGAATCCCCCTCTAGCGACAGCCAGCAGCTAATCAACTTGATTGACCATCTCTTTCACACTCAACCTACCTATTCTGACGGCCTCATATCGCGAAGACTCAAAGAAGACTATAATCTACAAGCTACAGCTCGTCATATAAAGACAATTCGACTCAGAAATAGCCGAAACAACGACCTCGAAGCTAATCAAGCTCAACAAGCTGAAACTACCCACCTCATCCACGAGCTACTTCAAGAAGGTCAAATCAGACAATATGGCCGGCGCTACCTCATCACACGCCTTGCACGCCAGCACGGTCATCGAGCGCAGGGTCGACACGTGCGTCAAGCCCTCCAGATTCTCGACAACCACAACATGACACTGCGCGCTCCTGGAATGCGACGCAAAAGGAAAGAGCCGTTTGAACGCGTTCTTTTCCCTCTCGCCATAGATAAGCGGCATGAAGACGTCGAATATGCCTAGCAGCGAGTAGTCTTCTTTGCGCGTGGTCTGGCGGCGTTCTATCCATGAGAATCGCTCATCGACGCTGAATTGGGATAAAGCGGCTCCTCGAAGCGCTGAATCAGCAATTCCGGTTATCTTGTGAATTTGTCTCTCTAACGATGTCTTATCACCGAGTCGGTTGCCTTCTCGTGAGCAGAATTCGACTGACCGCGGAGCAAGAAGCTCTTGAAGGGTCCAGCCCCGAGTGAACCATCTGCTTTTCCGAAAATCCGATTCCCAGGTCCGATGGTTGAACACGTCGTTGACGCTTAAGGCAGGTTGCGAAACATCTGACAGATAGACGTAGCATTTAACCGCATCCCTGTACCAGCGAAACATAGAGTTAATAGCCTCGGAGAGTTCGTTGTTGTTTGACTTATCTGTGCAACAAGTGTCCACCCAAAAGTATTGCAAGTCATCACGTCTAGCTTGTTCTCCACAGAATCGGATCTTGTGATAGCCAGATTTACCCTTGCCAGCGCCATCCTTCAGTTCTTCGTAGACGACCTCCTCGCCCGCCACCCAGGTATGTGAAAGTATCGCATAAGGAGGGATTTCATCGTCGTTCACGAAGTACTCGGTCAGGCCGAACTCGCCAGCGTCGCTGCGTTTGTCCGGGCTCAAACGCGGCATGTTGGACGGAAAGACAGGAGGACGGTAATTCGTTCGTTAGCTGAGACTACCATACCTAGCTATCGAGGTTACCGAATATACAGGCAAAGAGATAGTAGTGAACCAAACCAAAACATTGTATCTGAAAGCGAGATAGTATGCAGGGCTGATTGCACAGCCCAAAGTGTGGCGCGGTAAGGCAGCTGTAGGTATCATTAAAAACACGTGTTCGTGAACCGAGCAAAATTTGACATTTCAGTCACGCTAGCAGGGATACGGCGGGGTATTAGCCGGCTTACGGTGGGGGAGAGGCCGGCTTGACCAAAAACTTTTTTGGATTTGGAAAAACCAACCCCCGCCTGTCGAATCCTCCACCACACCCTAATAAAGCGTCGTGAGATGATGATACCCATCTCATAATGACCGTGCTGATGAGTTCTATAGATCCTCGCTGTCGAATCCTCCACCACACCCTAACCTCGACGACGCGGCCGACGCGTCTATCCCTCTACTAGCAGCACCATCATGAGTGTGTACGTTACGGGCATGCGTCTCATGGGCATACATTTCATGGGCATGTGATTCATGGGTGTGCACCTCATGGGCGTGTACCTCATGGGCGTGCACCTCACGGGCGTGCATCTTACGGGCGTGCATCTCATGGGGATACACTTCATGGGTATGCACCTCATTTACGAGTCTTCCTAGCGCGTTGCACACGGGTGGCGAGCATCCTTATGTCGACACCCAGGATGGTTGAGAAAGCTTCTGATTGTGGGCGACTCGGCCGCCAGGCTGCTGGTCACCCTTGGAGCGCGCTCCGCGTGGTGAAAAGCTGGCGAAAAGACTGCCCAACGGCCTCGGTGCTGCCGAAGCCAAAGCAGCAGCTCTGCATCTAGAACGGTACCAGAGCTTACTATCTAAACTATCTACAAGAGGTGGGCGAGGCGGGGAAAAGAAGCGCAGACAATCGGATTGGCTATCAGGTGATAGACAGACAGGTCAAAACAAGACCGATGAGCGCTGGTACCCAAGCAGACCGTGCAGCGTCCTATATAGTGGCCTTTAGGATGCTACGACGGTGACTGAAACCCATATGCGACAACACATAATCCATATGTGACAGCGCCGAAACCCCCGCTGGAGCTGGGGCAGATGTGCGACGGTGTTCTGACGCGCTAGGTCCTCGCAAAAACCTTCATGGGGGTGAATCTCATGGGTGTGAATCTTATGGGCGTGCATCTCATGGGGGTGAATCTTATGGGCGTGCATCTCATGGCGTGAATCTCAATCTTATCGGGGACTGACTGGTCGAACGCCAAGCTACGTCCCAGCTTGCCCACACACCGCTTGCCCACTGTCACACCGCTTGCCAACTGCCACGCAGCTCGCCAAGCGATATACAACTCGCCAGCGGTATACAGCTTGCCAACGGTATACGGATTGCCAACTGCCACACAGATTGCCAACTGCCACAGAGCTTGCCAACAGTATGCAGCTTGTCAACTGCCACACAGCTTGCGAACGGTATACAGCTTGCCAACTGCCACACAGCTCGCTAATGTATGATGGATGAATTGGAGCCGGATGATCTTCTCAGCATGCATTTTGTACGACTCTTCACAGCTAAGGCAATATGGAGGCCGCACAAGCGGCTTTCAGATCTGTCCTTGAGCATTGCTCCAATGTTCTCAAGAAAATCAGTACGACATTCCAAAACCTAGATGAACGCCAGAAGCAACTCGAATATAATGAGACGGTAGCTCTCATCGTTCCCATCCTGACAAACATCGAGACACAGCTGAGCCAATATGACAACCTCGCAGCTGTATTTCACGTCTCAGCTGTGCAGACCACACAAATCGCCATGCTGGAAGCAGAGCTTGAAACAACAAAGCAGCAACTCTCAAGTTCACGGGAGCTTGTCGCAACGATGACTACCGACAACGATAGACTCAACATTGAACTAGCTAAAGCTTGAGAGTCTCTCGCTCAACGCCCACCTGCCATGCTTCCAGCCGCCCAAATGACACCGAACTTGCAGCCATAAGCAAGCTCCAATGCGAATTTCAGCGCACGACAATTCCCTCCAACTCCGACGTCCGCCTCAACCGATTTCGAGACTTCCACGCGAATCAAAAGACAACTTACCAGCCCGATCAAGACCCGAGATCAATCGAAGCGGATGCGACCAAATAAGTCTACTTCGGCCGGCTTTGCAACATGTGGGCTGGCAGCCAAGAATTTGCTGTGGTTGGCCGGGCCTTAGCCTGCGCCATTTTCTACGAGCCTGGCAAACCGTCAGCCAGGGACTCATCCCGCTATCCCGCAGATAGGTCTCAAGGACAAAGCGAACTGTCTTTTCTTAAGGCTAAATCCCATCCGGTACGATCGGATACAGTCATCGCAAACTGCAACAAGTCCACTCCGGACGTAACGACGGTGTCTTTCCCAGTTCCAAACGTCTGGCCATTATGTTATATGCATGCATTTGTTCGAATCTGAACCGGTTCCGTCCCAACTGCTCACCGCAAGAGCCACTGGCGGAACTGCCCTCTTCGCCCATTACCATGTTAGGCATGCCAACCCAGCTGCTGACGGCTGCAGCACGGATTAAAGATCATACCGTCAAGTACAGACCCGCCGAGCAGATCGATAGCGAACATAAAGCTTGTCACATTCCAACAAAACAACCATAACCCCGCGACGAAGCAAAACGTTGACCTTCACGTCGTGTTGGTAAGCGAGAATATAGAGACAAATGGCCAATAAATGCAGGTGTTTTCCAGGTGGGAAAATGTATCAGGCCCAGTACGAGGAGAGGCTCTGCCGTTGGGCGTGCTCCGGGCGCAGCAACAGGTACTCATCACAAAGTAGGATGCCGAGGTCTTCGGCGCTCAAGGTATCCTTCGTCGGGCGCGGCGACTGACGTCGTGATCTTCATGCATCTGCTTATTGATGTACGCGCTGTGCGTGGAAGTACCTCGTTCTGGAACGTTGTTCTGCGTCCGAGCCATGAACACAATAAATTCTTCGGGAGCCTTGACTTACTAGCCTTTATTCACTGTGCCTGTTTCTTGGACCCGCCAACACCAGTCTGAGGGTGGCCCTGCGGCGAGGCACCTAACCAATGTGTCAGTATTGGCCATTTCACTCCTTCTTAATCAGGCCATTTGCGAGCATGTCGTCCAACTGTGGCGGGCCAACTCCTTCCTCAGGTTTGGGAGTAGTCTCAGAAGCCCGAAAGCGAGAGTTTGAGATGAAGCAGAAGCTCTTCGACCAGAGAAAGCGGAAGAGGGACAAGGAGCGAAAACTCGAGGACCAAGCCCATGAGTTGGCATGGGAAGCTGAATCCTTAAATTTTCAGGAAGAGCTTTTGCGGCTCCGGCAGATTCGTACACGAAGAACACAAAGGCTTACCGAGAATGCAGATGCTTTAGCGGATATGGAGCTGAAGTTGAATGCAGAGCGAGAAAAGCTGGCTAATATGGAAAAGATATTCGACGCGCAGAAGAGGAGTCTGGAGTGTGAGAGGCAAGAATTCAGTGCTGAGGAAGAAGCGGTTGGGTCTCTTGAGCGAGAGATTGAGTCTACGCGGAAGAAACTGGCGGCTGATAAAGAGCAGCTGGCTCTTGCACAACAGTCTTTCGAGGAGAATGATGATCTGCCTAGTGATGATGACAGCATGCAGGAGATCGGCAATTCTAAGAGGCGAAAAGACCATAATTGCCCAAGACTTAATGCAGTTCCTTCTTTAGATTTGATGTCCTCGTTTAATGACACCTCTATTTGACCTGCTCTAGACTGGCCTCCTAACATGACATCAAATCTCACCTCTTCTTTGCTATCGCCGCAGACGATATAAAACCTCTGCACGAAACCGACGAACCAGACCGACGAATAAACCCTGTAGCGATCTCTGCAGGTAACCGAACGAATCAGAAATCCTAGAACCTACCATTTGAACTCGAACCTGACCTCGAACCTCTGAAGAACGACCCTCTAAGCCACCTGGCCGACCCCATACCTCCAGAAGCGAACCCTGATCCCTAGAACCCATCAAAAAGATCCCACAACAGGTCCTTGACCACCTGGACAATCTCTGAGCTCCTGCCTATCAGTCACATGCTAGTAAACCGTGCTCTAGACAAGCATCTGGCTCGGCCCAGCTGTCCATCCACGTCGTAAGTGCAAGTAGTAAGCCGTGCCAGGACTAGCCCACTGAACCAGAATCATGGCAAGACCTAGCCAGACAACAGAAGATACCCCCACGGGCCCTGACCCCAGATACCTGACCAAAGACTCTAGACGCGAGTCCTGGGTCCAGCCAGCCGAAGACACCGAACTTCCATTCAATCCCAAGATTAGTAGCTGAGCTGAACACTCAAGAAGATTTCGACAACTGGGTCACTACCCACGGCAGTAACGACCTCTTCCAATTCTTCCGCTACGCCTTAAAGTACCATGACAGCCAGATTGAGGTCCACAACGAGTTGGTTGACATGGTAGATGACGCCTCTCTTTCTGTCACCCAGCTAGAAGAGACCATTCGGAAGAAGGACGCAACCATCGCCAAACAGAGTGCTGCCCTGCTGCGCCTCCTGGACGAAAACCAGGAAGACCGAGCCTCTAGACAGAACACCCCCTCGATTCCTCATGAACCTAAGAAGTCGACCAAACTACCTGACCCTCCGATCTTCGAGGGTAGGGACCAGGACCTCGACAGCTGGTTATCTAGGATGAGAAACAAGTTCCTAGCCAACGGCGACCACTACCCCACCGACCCCTTGCAGATAGCCTACACCGAAAGCAGGATTGGAGGAGAAGCAGCTAAACACATTGCCCCTCGCCTGCGAGCTACAGCCCTAAATCGATTTGGGACCGCTGAAGAGATATTCGACTACTTGACTCAGGTGTATGGGGACCCTGACCGACGCCACACTGCTCAGCGTGCCTACCTCAAGCTCTACCAAGGAAGGCGCTCTTTCGCTGAATTCTGGGCCGAATTCCAACGCTTAGCTGCCGAGCTCGATTATAACCAAACCTCGATGATCGACGACATCCGATTCAAGCTGAATCCTAGCCTGCAGAACGCTTTGGTTCACGTTCCTGATCCTACTGACATCTACGAATTCGCCCGTACCTGCCAACGTGTTGACCAGCGTCTAAAGGACATCCAGGCAGTGCAGGCCCGGGTTGAACGAAGAAACCCAATGACGGCCGCAGATGGAAAAGCGGCTACGCCCCAGACCACTACCGTCAAACCCACTACCTCTGCTACCGCCAAACCGCCTGCACCCGCTATGTCTAACAGACCCACACATCCAGACCCCGAGAGAGAGACGCTCCTCCGCACAGGCTCTTGTTTCAACTGCAAGCAACAAGGACATAGGGCGGCAGACTGTCCTCTGAAAGCAGGAAAGCAGATTCATGAGATGGGCGCTGCGGAAAACGATCTGCCTCTGCCACAGTCGCGGTCAGAGGCCCCCTGTTGATTTCATCCTCATCTAGTCTACCCAATGACCCGTATGCTCTGGAACCTTTGGTTACCCAATGTACCTTATCGTCTCTAGGGACAGTTTTCCGTACGTTACCAGTCCTAATACACACCGGGGCAACCGGCTATGGATTCATTGATGAAACAATTGCGCAGCAAGTGTGTGACACTCTAGGTATTCAGCCTATCCCCTTATCGAGACCGAAACCGATTCGAGGCTTTGACGGCCACCTGGCTAAACCGATCACCCACGCTATCTACCCCAGCCTAACCATTCAATCCCACTCTGAACGAACTGCCCCTACTAATCACCCGCTTAGGCCAGCACCCTATGATCCTAGGGAAGACCTGGCTCAACACGCATGGAGTCCTGATTGACATGCTTCACGACAAGCTGATTTTCCGCCCTAACAGATGCGATCACGACCTCCCTACCTCTCCCACGACCTCCTCTACCCCCCCTAACCCGAAAGAATTGAAACAGCCGCCACCCCAGATCACCCGGATCCTGAAACGAGGCATACCGGTAGACTGCAGCCTACAACCAGAAGAACCGACTACCGGCTGTCCATCTGCCTCTGTCCCTGTGCCTAGTGCCGATGCTGCCAGTGTTCTGGAGAAAAAGCAGGACAACGACGGCAACGAGAGCCCTGCCGGAGGGATTAGTACAAAGATTAGTACAATCCTCCTGTCGACACCGACCAAGAAAGCTAGAAAGCCTAGAAAGAAGAGAAAGAAGGTTAAGGAACAGGTCACAGGAGGGCTTCCGGATGAGCCTAGACCCGTGTCCATTGCCATGATCGGCGCCGCGGCCTTCAGATCTCTGACTCAAAAGAAAGATGTCAAGACTTTTTCTATTACCCCTTGCTAGATCGACCAGATGCTTGAATCCCTAAATAGGCGAGCCACCGATGGCGCCACGCTTTGTGGGATCGATCCGGCCACAATCGAAGAAATGAGAGCGAAACTACCTCCCGAATATCACGAGTTCCTAGACGTCTTCAACCGATCGAAAGCCGATGAGCTACCTCCACACCGCCCCTATGACCACAAGATCGAGCTAGAAGGAGAAAGACAGCCCCCGAAGAGTCGCCTGTACCCTATGTCCGGGTATAAGCTACAGAAGGTTAATAAATGGGTGAGAGTTACTCCGGGATCGGCTGTACATTCATTGTCTTACATCCATTGTCTTCCATTCACCACTGTTGGGGGAAAGGAGTCGATTACGATAACCTACTACCTGACAATTCCGAGAACACACGCCGATAGAAACCGTGAGAGAAGTGTCACCTTAATCCCTGAGAGAGCATCAATCAGGGCGGAGTTCAGTCAGACCATTACGATCTTACTACTTTCTTGCAAAGGGATGGATACGATGGCTGGCTTAATGGGGACCTCATTCATGGCATTCTGAACATCACAGCTGATCGAGAGAATCAAGACTGGTTACTGCCATACCCCCATCACGCTAACTACCTGGTGCTGAAGTATTGGCTGGCCCTGCTCCCCCGAGCGTGGCCAGAAGAAGTTCACCAGCTTCTGAGCGAGAATCGGTTTACCTATCTCGAGCTGGGCCCGGGAAGGATGTCGCTGCCCAGCCGCCTCCAGGACAACGACCAAATTACCATGCTGATCCTCGTAGCCCTCTACCCCGGTTAGCTCCAGCTCTCCTGTCAGCTTCAGCCCAGCCTATTCCCCTATCACTTCACAAGCCATCACACATTCAGTCACACCTTGTTGGTCCACCATCTTCCAGCGAAAGAGCGACTTCACACTCGCATTCTCAACGTGATAACCGGCCAGGTCGTGGTTAGGGTGATGCATGTCAAAGACCATCCGTCCGCCGGGGGTAAGGAAGCTCTTCCATCGCTTCAACATGGCCAGCCGTTGATCGAGAGCCACATTGGAGAAGGCCCAGAAGCAGGTAATGACATCAAAGC
>Ga0335072_10004233_pt1 | contig 21420 bp, 21 predicted proteins | sample Lox_Sample_21_FD_206725 | JGI IMG/M metagenome (GOLD analysis project Ga0335072, IMG submission 206725) | Soil microbial communities from Loxahatchee National Wildlife Refuge, Florida, United States - Lox_Sample_2.1 | ecosystem: Environmental > Terrestrial > Soil > Wetlands | place: USA...
GCCCGCAAGCCATGAAGATCTACTTTCTCCTGATGCTGATCAGCGTCTTCGTTGGGCTTTCCTACATGCCCATGCGGTCCGAAGCGAAGCAGAAAGTCGCCGCGCGCTCCAATTCGCTGCCGACATAATGCCTAACGCGTAAGCAGCCCGGCCGATCGCCAGCGTAGATTCTTATCGCGCTCAGCTGCGAAGAAGCGGCAGAGCGGCACCGTCGCGCATAACGGTTTCGGCGGCAACTGTCGGCTTTCCGCCGCTATCAGCGAGCGCAAAGCCGGGCAAAAGCGCCAACGGGGCGTTGCTGGCCTTGATTGCGCGGACCACGACACGGATCGCGGGCGAGCCGATCTTGCCGTGAACCGGCAGGACGGTGATCGCACCAAAGCCGGCCGCGAGGGCCGCGAGCACCTCGGTCAACCCGTCTGCGCGCCAAATCAAGGTGACGGCGCGGCCGGGACGGAGAAGACGCGCCGCGGCGTCGAGCCATTGCCCGAGCATGCGATCCGAGCCGACGTGGGCGGCGCGGCGCATGGCGTCGGGCGAGGGATTTTGCGCCGTGTTGAACGGCGGGTTCATCAGGACATGGTCGGCTGCGGCGAGCACCAGGCCCGAAGCGGTGAAAGCGGCATCCGGCGCCCGGACATCGAGGCAAACGGCACGTACGCGCGCTGAAAGACCGTTGCGGTTGGCATTCTCGGCCGCGAGCGAACTCAGCGCCGGATCGAGCTCGACCAGCGTCACATCGAGCCCTTCGACCCGGCGCGCCAGAGCGAGGCCCGCGGCACCGACGCCCGCGCCGAATTCGACCGCGTGTTCGCCGGGCCGCGCCGCAACGGCGGCGGCGAGCAAGATCGCATCGTGGCCGAACCGATGGCCGCGCCGCGGCTGACGCAGCACGAGCTTGCCGCCAAGGATGGCGTCTTCGCTGCACGCGCCGGGATCGGCTGACGTTTGCTTGGAGATATCAGTTGGCGCATCAGCCGGCATAGGCGTCCCGGATATCAGCCTTTGGGCGGGCGAAGCTCTTTGCCGAAACCGGCGTCTTCCAAAAGCCGGCGCGCCGTGTCGATCTGATCTTCCTCGACCAGAATGCGGCGCGGGAAAATGCCGATCGAGCCTTCGAGCACGCTCATGTTCTGGTCGACCACGAGGTGGCCGATATCGGCGCCCTTGAGCAGCGCCTCGATGGCGCTGATCAGCACCGCGTCGTTGGTGCGCACCAGTTCACGCATGTTTCAGCCCCGCCGCCGCTCTTCGCCGGGCGCGCGCAAGGCGAGATAGGCCATCAGCTTCGCCTCGCGCCGCCCGCGCGTCACGGTATCGAGAATGAGCCCGACCGCGATCGACAACGAGGCCAGCACGATCAAGCCGGTCGAAAGTACCGCCGTCGGCAGGCGCGGCACCAGTCCCTCCTGCACGTAGGTAATGACGATCGGTATAGCGAGGCCGATCGCCATGATCGCGAGCGCGATGCCGAGCGAGCCGAACAGCGACAGCGGACGCTCGGCGCGATAGAGCTTGAGCACCGTCCAGAGAATGCGAAAGCCGTCCTGCCACGTGTTGAGCTTCGACGCCGAGCCGCTCGGCCGCGAATAATACGGCGTCGCCACCTCGCCCACCGGCAATTCGAGCTCGAGCGCATGCACCGTCAATTCGGTTTCGATCTCGAAGCCGCCGGAGAGAATCGGAAAGGATTTGACGAAGCGGCGCGAGAACACGCGATAGCCGGAGAGAATGTCGGTGAAAGCGCGGCCGAAAATGTGAGCGACAAAGCCGGTGAGCAACAGATTGCCGGTACGGTGGCCGGGACGATAGGCGGCCTCGTCGCCGTCGACGCGGCTTGCAACCACCATGTCGAGCCGGTCGGCGACGAGCTTGTCGATCATGGTCAACGCGCTCGGCGCGTTGTAGGTCGCGTCGCCATCGACCAGCACATAGATATCGGCCTCGATGTCGTTGAACATGCGCCGCACCACATAACCCTTGCCTTGATGGGTCTCGCGGCGGACCACGGCGCCGGCATCCTTGGCGGCCGCGACGGTGCCGTCGGTCGAATTGTTGTCGTAGACATAGACGCGCGCGTCCGGCAGCGCCGCGCGGAAGTCGGCAACGACTTTGGCGATGGCGCGTTCCTCGTTGTAGCAGGGCACGAGAACCGCGACGTCGAGGCGGCTTTGCGCCGTGTGTTCTGCCGCAAGGTCGTTGCTTGACATTCCTGTCTTGCCCTTCTGGCTCCCTGCTCCTCCGCTTCCGAACCGTGCGCGGAGTGGCATAAACGGCGTTGATGTCATATCTGCCTTGCGGACCCGTTGCCGGCCGCCTTGCCGGCGCCAACATAGCGTTTCTATGCTTTTGTGTCCGTTAGCGGCGGATTTGAAGTTTCCGGGAATTACCGGCAAACTCGCAAAGGAGCTTTAAGTCATCATCCGGCGAAGCAGTCATAATCCGCTGAAGAATCAGTCAATTCTATCGCGTGTTGCTTTGATTTCGAAATTGGCACGAAGGGCCGCATAATTTCATGCGAATTTCGAAATCAGACACCAACGGAGAAATCTCAAGTGGCAGTCGTCGTCCCGTTCGAAAGCGCCCGTAAGCCCTCGATCGAGCCTTTGGTCGAGCTCGTCGCAGCCGACATGGAGCGGGTCAACGCCACCATCATCTCGCGCACCGGCTCCGAGGTGACGATGATCCCGGAGGTCGCGAATCACCTGATCAGCTCCGGCGGCAAGCGGCTGCGGCCGATGCTGACGCTGGCGCTGGCGCAACTTACCGGCTATCGGGGCGAAGGCCACATCAAGCTCGCCGCCGCAGTCGAATTCATGCATACCGCGACGCTCTTGCATGACGACGTGGTCGACGAGAGCGAATTGCGCCGCGGCCGCACCGCCGCCCGCATGTTGTGGGGCAACGAAGCGAGCGTTCTGGTCGGCGACTTCCTGCTCGGCCAGGCGTTCAAGATGATGGTCGAGGTCGGCAGCCTGAAGGCGCTGGAGATCCTGTCGTCGGCGGCGTCCGTCATCGCCGAGGGCGAGGTGATGCAGCTTGCGGTCGCCAAGAACACAGCGACCACCGAGGACGAATATATCGCCGTGATCCGCGGCAAGACCGCCGAGCTGTTCGCTGCGGCCTGCGAGGTCGGCCCGGTGCTGTCGGCGCAGCAGAAGGCCGAGCAGGCCGCGTGCCGTTCGTTCGGCATGAATCTCGGCATCGCCTTCCAATTGATCGATGACGTGCTCGACTATGGCGGCGCGTCGGCGCATCTCGGCAAGAACGTCGGCGACGACTTCCGCGAAGGCAAGATCACGCTGCCGGTGGTGCTCGCCTTCCGGCGCGGCACCGATGCCGAACGTGAATTCTGGCGGCGCACGCTCGAGCGCGGCGAGTCCACCGATGCCGATCTCGAACACGCCATCGGCTTGATGGTGCGGCACCGCGCGCTCGATGACACGATCGGCCGCGCCCACCATTATGGCGCGATTGCGCGTGACGCGCTGGCGCTGTTCCCGGATTCGCCGATGAAGGCCGCCTTGGTCGAAGCGGTCGACTTCTGCATCGCCCGCACGCATTGATCGCGGCCTAGAGCTCGATCCGGAAAAGTGGATAGCGGTCTTCCCGAAAAGACCAGGCGCCGAGGCAAAGTCCGGAGCCCGATCCGCTTCAATTGGACCGGATCCAGGCTTCTAGAGCCCGATCCAGTGAAATTGAATCGGATCAGGCTCTAGATTTTACGTTGGAGCATGATCTTTTCGGAAAACCGGTATCCACTTTTCCGGATCATGCTCTAGATGCCGCTCCCGAGCGTACAGGCTTGCGCCCACCAATCGGGAAATTTGCCGCGCAGGATTTTGGCCGCGGCTTCCGCTTCAGCAGCGGAAGTGAACAGGCCGAAGCAGGTCGCGCCGGAACCGGACATGCGCGCAAGCTCGCACCCGACGGAGCCGCGGAGCGCCGTGAGCACGTCGGCGATCGCGGGAGCAATCGCAATCGCCGGCGCTTCGAGATCGTTCGGCTGCTCTCGCAGAATCCCAAGTAACCGGTCGCGGCTTGCCAAGTTTGCGGCGGCGGCGAGATCAAGCGGCGTGGCCGGTTTGCCGCTCGTCTTCCAACCGGCAAAGACGAGCTTCGTCGCCACCGCGACGCCGGGATTGATCAGCACCGCCGGCAATTGCGGCAGCGCCAGCGGCGCGGAAAGCCGTTCGCCGATGCCGCGCATCAGCCGCGGTCGCGGATCGAGACAGACCGGCACGTCGGCTCCGGTCGCGCGCGCCGCTTCATACAGGCGCGCGTCGTCAAGCGCGAGCTTGTTGGCCTGCGCCAGCAACCGCAGCGCCGCAGCAGCGTCGGCCGAACCGCCGCCGAGGCCCGCCGCCACCGGCAGGTTCTTCTCCAGGTGAAAGGCGCCCAGCGCAATTCCGGGAATCCGCTCGGTGAGCGCCCGCGCCGCCTTGAACACGAGATTGTCGGCCCCCTCGCCGGCCTGCGCCGCGGTCGCTCCGCTCAGCGTGAGCGCCAGCGCGCCGCCCGGCGTGAAGGTCAGCCGGTCACCACGATCGGCGAACACCACGAGACTGTCGAGCTCGTGATAACCATCGGCGCGGCGCGACAGCACCCGCAGCGTCAGGTTCACCTTGGCCGGTGCATTCGCGACAAGCGGAAGCGGCAAGACGGCTTGCTCAACCGCCGTTGCCGGTCTTCTTGGCGTCGTCGCCGGACGTTGCCTTCGCCGCATCGGCCGGCTCGGCGGACTTGCCGGCATCCGCCGACGAAGACGTATCGGGCGGCAGTCCGTCTTTGAGCTTGGCCTCGATCTTGGGCAGATCCTCAGGCTCCGGCTTCAGATCCTTGGCATGCGACCACTGGAAGTGCGCCTCGAGCGTGCGCCCGACCCGCCAATAGGCGTCGCCGAGATGATCGTTGATGGTCGGATCTTCCGGCTTGAGTTCGACGGCGCGTTCAAGATTTTTCACCGCCTCGTTGTAGTTGCCGGTGCGAAAATAGGCCCAGCCCAGCGAGTCGACGATATAGCCGTCATCCGGCCGCTGCTCGACGGCGCGGCGGATCATGTCCATGCCCTGATCGAGATGGACGCCCTGATCGACCCAGGAATAACCGAGATAGTTGAGCACCAGCGGCTGTTCCGGGAACAGGTCCAGCGCCTTCTTCATGTCGGCCTCGGCGAGCGGCCACTGATGCGAGCGCTCGTAGCAAATGCCGCGGAAGTAGAACATGACCCAGTTCGACTTCTCGGGATTTGGCACCGTGTCGATGGCTTTGCTGTAGGTGTCGGCGCAGTCGGCGAAATCCTTGCGCGCGCGCTGGATATTGCCGAGCTCGATGATCGCCTCGGTGTCTTTGGGATTCTGGGAAATGACGTGCTGCAGCCGCTGCTTGGCCTCGTCGGTGCGGTCGAGCGCATCGAGATCGACCGCCATCTGGATTTCGGCGTTGCGCAACAGCGGCGAGTTCGCCGGCACCCGCTCATAGGCCTTGATCGCGAGATCGGGCTTTTTCAGATCCTCGTAGAGATCGCCGAGCGACAACAGCGCCATGGCGTGCGTCGGCTGCAGATAAAGCGCAAGCTGCAGATAGATCAGCGCCAGATCCTCCCCGCCGCGGCGGCCGATCGAGGCGCCGAGCCCGTACAGCGCCTCGGCGGCGCCGGCCTGCGGCGAATCGACCAGCGGCGGCAGCTTCTGGCCGTCGCTGATCTCCTTCATCTCCTCGTTGATCAGCGGATGATCGGGCAGGACCTTGGCAAAGTCCTGATAGACCTTCAGCGCCGCGTCCTTGGAGCCGTTGCGCGACAGGAAGCGGCCATAGGCCTGCACCGTGCGCAGCGCCGTCGGGTCGGTCTTGTAGGCGCTCTCAAAGCGCTTCTGCGCGGCCTTTTTGTCGCCGGCGAGGTCGAGGATGAACCCGGCATGCAAATCCTTGAAGATGCCGTACCAATCCGGACCCGACAGCTTGTCCATGGCGTCGACCGCGCCATGGGCGTCACCCGCACCTTCCTGCGCCCATGCCGTCAACATCGCCGCGGTCAGGTCGGTGACCGGCCCACGGACCGATTGCGCAAAGTTCTGCTTGGCGGCGCCGTAATGCTTCAGCTTGAGTTCGCGGATGCCGATCACGAGGTGGGAGATCTTGTCGGTGCGATCGACCTCGAGCATGCGCTCGGCGAGCTTGCTGGCCTGATCGATATCGCCGTCGGTGAGCACGGAGAGGAAGGTGCGGCTCAACAGATCCGGATTCTTCGGATCGAGCTTCAGCACGTCCATGTAGTAGGCGGCGGCGGCGGCGGCGTCGCGCTCGGCGCCGGCATGGCGCGCGGCCAGGTAGCTGCCGGCCGCGTTCTCCGGCGAGAGCTCCGTCGGCGCCTGAACGGTCGCCGCCTGGGCTGCGCGCCCGAACGGGAAAGCGAGAGCCAAAGCGACGCTAAGCGTGGCGACGCCAAGGGCGGCGGCATGCCGGGGCAGCAGCGAGTGAATCACGATATCTCCATTGGCGAATTGGGCCGGCGACCTGACAGCACGCGAATTTGCAACAAGCGCCGAGTATCTGGTTGCGCGAGAATGGCCTTTTTACCGCACCGCCGCAAGAATGCCAGCAGACACGGCTTCGGCGTCGTCCCCTGGTGATTTCAACACAAGAGCAACTGGTTAAGCCGCAACGGCGGCGAAATCGCGGCAGCCGGAAGCAATCCGCCGCGATCACATATTCGGATAATTCGGCCCGCCGCCGCCTTCCGGCGGCACCCAGGTGATGTTCTGGTTGGGGTCCTTGATGTCGCAGGTTTTGCAATGCACGCAATTTTGCGCGTTGATCACGTAACGGGGCGCGCCGCCGTCCTCGATCCATTCGTACACGCCGGCCGGGCAGTAGCGCGACGACGGTCCGGCATAGACGTCGTGCTCCGACGATTTCTGCAAGGCCGCGTCGGCGACCAACAGATGCGCCGGCTGATCCTCTTCGTGATTGGTGTTGGACAAATAGACCGATGACAGCCGGTCGAAGGTGAGCTTGCCGTCGGGCTTGGGATAAGCGATCCGCTTGCATTCGGCGGCCGGCCGCAGCGTGGCGAAATCCGGCTTGCCGTGCCGCAACGTGCCGAACAGCGAGAAGCCGAGCGTGTTGGTCCACATGTCGAGACCGCCGAGCGCGATTCCGGCGAACGTGCCGAGCTTCGACCATAACGGCTTGGCATTGCGCACGCGCCAGAGGTCGCGCCCGATCGGCGACGAGCGCCACGCCTCTTCGTAACTGATGAGCTCGTCGTTGGCGCGGCCTGCCGCAAGCGCGGCCGCGGCATGCTCGGCCGCGAGCATGCCCGACAGCATGGCGTTGTGGCTGCCCTTGATGCGCGGCACGTTGACGAAGCCCGCAGCGCAGCCGATCAGCGCGCCGCCCGGAAACACGAGCTTCGGCACCGACTGATAGCCGCCTTCGGCGATGGCGCGCGCGCCGTAGCAGATGCGCTTGCCGCCGACGAACGTATCGCGCACCAGCGGATGGGTCTTGAAGCGCTGGAATTCCTCGAACGGCGACAGGTATGGATTCTTGTAGTTGAGATGAACGACAAAACCGACCGCGACCAGATTGTCGTCGAAGTGATAGAGGAATGAGCCGCCGCCGGTGCCGTTGCCGAGCGGCCAGCCGAGCGTGTGCTGCACCAGCCCGCTCTGATGTTTGTCCGGGGCGACTTGCCAAAGCTCTTTGAGGCCGATGCCGTATTTTTGCGGCTCGCGATCCTGCGAAAGGCCAAAGCGCGCGATCAACTGTTTCGACAGGCTGCCGCGCGCGCCTTCCGCGAACAGCGTGTATTTACCGCGCAGCTCCATGCCGCGGGTGAAGCCGGATTTGTTGTGACCGTCCTTGCCGATACCCATGTCGCCGGTGGCGATGCCGGCGACCGCATCGTTCTCGAACAGCACGTCGGCGGCGGCGAAGCCCGGATAGATTTCGACACCGAGCGCCTCAGCCTTGCGCGCGAGGTAGCGGCAGACCTCGCCGAGCGAAACGATGTAATTGCCGTGATTGCTCAGCAACGGCGGCATCAGCGCGAGCGGCAGGCGCAGCGCGCCGGAGGAGCCGAGCACATAGAAGCGATCGGACTTGACCGCGGTCTTGATCGGCGTGTCTTCGTTGCGCCAGTCCGGGATCAGGCTGTCGATCCCGATCGGGTCGATCACCGCGCCCGAGAGAATGTGAGCGCCGACCTCGGAACCCTTCTCGACCACGACAACGGAAACATCCGGCGCAAGCTGCTTGAGCCTGATCGCGGCGGAAAGGCCGGCCGGGCCCGCGCCGACAATAACGACATCAAACTCCATCGCCTCCCGGGCGGGAAGCTCCGTAGCGCTCATGACCCCTGCTCCGCGGTCCCGGCCAATCACTCACGATCTTTCACGAATCCCGTGCCGTGACAATCGCGGCGCGGCGCTGCCCGGCGCAAAAGTGACGTCGGCGGCAACAAGTTTCGCCGTTCGGCGGCTGGATTACCGCTGCGGCCGGCCGTATTCATGGATTATGAATCCGCCGGCCATGAATCTCAGACCCAAAGAAGCGCGGGAACTCTTGGCGTTCTATCTCGACGCCGGCGCCGACGCGCTTCTCGGCGAGGTGCCGGTCGACCGCATGGCGGACGAAAATCCGCCGCCGACCGCGGCAGCCTCGCCCGATCGGCGCGAGGCGGTCATCGCACCGGCGGCGCGCAAGGCGGTAACGCCCGCGCCGGCGAAGACGCTTGTGCAGCCGGCCGCCCCCGCCTCGCCTGAGGCTGCCGCCATGGCGGCGCGCGAGGCGGCAAAAAACGCGCAGACACTCGACGAGCTGCGCGGGCTGCTCGAGAGTTTCGACGGCTGTGCGCTGCGCGCTACCGCGACGCAACTGGTGTTTTCCGACGGCAATCCACAAGGCCGCGTGATGTTCGTCGGTGAAGCGCCGGGCTACGAAGAAGACGTTTCCGGCAAGCCCTTTGTCGGCCGCTCCGGCAAGCTGCTCGATTTGATGATGGGCGCGATCGGGCTTGATCGCAGCAAAGCCTATATCGCCAATGTCGTGCCGTGGCGGCCGCCGGGAAACCGCACGCCGACGCCGCAGGAGACCGCGATCTGCCTGCCGTTCGTCCGCCGTCAGATCGAGCTTGCCGATCCGGATATCCTGGTCTGTCTCGGCGGACCGGCGATGCAGACGCTGCTCAGCATCAAGGACGGCATCACCAGAAGCCGCGGCCGCTGGTTCCCCTACGACACCGGCACACGCGAGATCAAAGCGCTGGCGACCTTCCACCCGGCCTTTCTGTTGCGCAGCCCGTTGCAGAAGCGCTTTGCCTGGCGCGATTTCCTGGCGCTGAAAAAGGCGCTCGCGGCCGCCGCTGGGTCTTAGCCGAGCGCCACGAGGATCGCGCCGGCCGCCACCAGGGCGACGCCAAACCAATTTGCGACCGAAAGTCTCTCGCCGAGAAACAGAACGCCGAACACCGCGACAAGCACCACGCTCAGCTTGTCGATCGGCGCGACCTGCGCCGCATTGCCGAGCTTGAGCGCGCGGAAATAGCACAGCCATGACGCGCCGGTGCCGAGCCCCGACAGCGCCAGGAACAGATAAGTGCGTCCGGATATGTCCGCGGGATTCTGGAACTGCCTGGTCGCATAGACGATGAGGCCGAGCACGCAGACGACGATGACGGTGCGGATGAAGGTCGCGAGATCGGAGTTGACGTTTTCGACGCCGACTTTGGCGAAGATCGCGGTGAGCGCGGCGAACACCGCCGACAGCACCGCCCAGATTTGCCATGACGAAAAGGCTCCGGCGTTCATCGCCTCCTCCTGCATAGTGCAGATTGATTGCGCATGATCTTTTCCGGGAACCGGTTCCCACTTTTCGGGATCATGCCCTTCGATCATGTTCTAATGAGGCGCCGGCGTCACGGTGCCCGGTCTGATGACGCCCCAGCCGATCCGCAACAGCGGCAAGCGGCCCTGCACCGGACGCGCGAAAGTGCGCGGCACTTCGGGGACGAGATCGGGAAAGTAGACTTTAATATCTGCCGGCGGCGCCGGTGAGGTGTCGGTAGCCAGCCAAACGACGACGGCGCCCTTCTTGCGGATGTCGTCGGCCGTGACCCAGGGCGTCAGCGCGGGGTCGGCGTCCGAGAAGACGCTCGGCCGGCTCGGCGCGGTCAGCGCCACCAAGGCGGCGGTGCGCGGATCGCCAGTGACGATGGCCAGCTTTTGCCCGGTGCGGCGCTGGAAACTGTCGGCAAAGAACTCGCCCATGGCGTTGGCCGGCTGGGCGATCTGCAAATCGGTGCCGACCATCCACGGCAGCACCGCGATCATCAGCGGCACGAACAAAGCCGGCACCAGCAGCAAGCCGGACCAGGCAAAGCCGAGCACGCGCTGGTGATAGAGCGCGATGCTGTCGCCCGCAGCCAGCACGACCGCAAGCCCGGAAAGGACAACAAGCGGCGCCGCTCCGCCGATCGGCAGGCGCTGTCCGACAAGCACGGCACAGATGGTCGCCAGCAATGCCGGGACCAGCGCGAAGGTTCTGATGAAAATCACGGCGTGCGCATCGGCCTGCGGCCGCTCGATCGGCGGCGCCGGCGGCATGCTGCTCCGCGGCCAGCCGGCCGCCAGCACCGTGAGGATCGCAAGCCCGGCATGAGCCAGGACCAGCGCCGCCAGAAGCCGCAGCCAAGCCAAGGTGTTGAGGCTCGCGCTTGGCGCCTCGCGCAAGCCCTGCAACAGCGGCTGCAGGGCGGCGCCGGCATTTTGCAGGCCGTCTTGCAGGCCGTCGGCTTGCGACCACGCACCCTGGAGCCAGATCACGTGCAGAAACAGGAACGGCGACAATGCGACGCCGAGGATCCACGGCTGCGGCGCGTCCAGAACCTTGCGGCCAGGTCCGGTGACCGCGACGAAGACAACAAGGGCGCCGAGCAAAAGCAGAGCCGCACTGCTCGACATCAACAGCAGCGCCGCGGCGCAGCCAAGCGCGTACCACGAGCTTTTCCTGCCTTCGACGACCGCCCGCCAATAGTGCAGCAAGGCGGCGGCCCACAACGCCATGGCCAGAAGCGGCGGACCGAATTCGGGCGACGGCACTGTGAACAGCGCAATGCCGACCATCAAAAGGACCGCCATCACCGCGTGCGAGGCGCCGAGCATGGCGCGGCCGAGCGCAAAGACGCACCAGTAGGCGACGACGATGCAAAGCTGCGACAGCGCATAGACGCCGAACAGGCCGGCCAGGCGAAACGCAATTTCGGCGAGCCAGTAAGCGAGCGGCGGGCCGACGCCGGCGTCGAAGCGGAATTCATGACCGATGGCGAGAAGCTGGGCGAGACCGGCCGGCGGCGCCGAATAGAACAGCATCGGCACCACGAGCCAGATCGCGGCCTGAGCCAATGTTGCCGCCCAAAACGTCAGAAGCGGGCGGGCGCGGATCGCTTCGACGTAAATCGGAACAAAAAACATCTGCAAAAATACCGCGTCCGGCGAGCACCCGAGGCAGCATCGCCAAATGGAAACCGAAACGAACTTTTCGCGATGGTTTAGCGCCCTATACGGCGCAATAGCCGCAGGTGCAAGCTAGAGAGAGGCCAAGCTGGAGGCAAACCTAGAGAGGCAACGCGTCGGCGACGATCTCGTCGGCTTCTTCGACGGAAAGGCCGAGCGCGCTTGCCACCGGCGAAAACGAGCGGCGGTGATGAATGGTCGGGCCGAGCCGATCGAGCGCGGCAAAATGTTCGGGCACGCTGTAGCCCATATGCCGTTCGAAGCCATATCCGGGATGCGCCGCACCGAGACAGGTCATGAGCCGGTCACGCGTGACCTTGGCGACGATGGAGGCCGCCGCGATCGAGGCGACGAGGCCGTCGCCGCCGATCACCGCCTGGCAATCGCAGTCCGCATCAATGCGGTCGCGGCCATCGACAAAAACCAGCTGCGGTTTCGCGGGCAGCGCCATGACCGCACGCTTGAGCGCCCACAGCGACGCCCGCAGAATATTGTCGCGGTCGATACGCCAAGGCGGCGCCATGGCGACAGCGACCTGGGCGCGCGCGCAGATACGTTCATAGAGCACTTCGCGGCGTTCCGGCGTGAGTCGTTTCGAATCGTCGAGCCCGCGCGGGATATTGTCCGGATCGAGAATCACAGCGGCAGCGACCACTGGGCCGGCGAGCGGCCCCCGCCCGGCTTCGTCGCAGCCGGCGATCGGCCACACGCCACGCTTCAGAGCGGCGCGTTCGCGGCGAAATGTCGGGCGCAGAACCACGTCTTCGCCCAGCGGCAGGCGGGCCGTGGTTTCATCGGTTCCGTTACTTTTCCGGGCAGCAGCGCTTGCCGCACTCTTTCGACTCATGCGGGCATGATGCCCGTTCGCCTCCCCCCTCCGCAATGCGCATGAAGCGCATGCGGGGGATTGCGGGGACATCAGAACAGATCAAGCTGCTCCGATGCCGGCCGCGGACGGCGGAAATGTTCGGTCGTGGTCCGGGCACTGGTCACGTTGAAGCCGAGCCGCTCGCAGGCGACTTCGAAGCGGCGTCCGATCATCCAGGCGATCGGGCCCGCGCCGGTCATCCGCTTGCCGAAGGCCGAATCGTAATCCTTGCCGCCGCGGGTATCGCGCACGAGCGAGATGACGTGGCGATAGCGGTCGGGAAAGTTCTCGATCAGCCATTCGCGGAACAGGTCGCGCAATTCGAGCGGCAGGCGAAGCAGCACATAGCCGGCATTTCTCACGCCGGTGGCGGCGACCGCGTCCAGGATACGCTCGATCTCGGCGTCGTTGAGCGCCGGAATGATCGGCGCCAGCATGGCCGAAGCCGGCACGCCGGCGCTCACCAATTGCTTGAGCGCCTCGAGCCGGCGCGGCGGCGTCGATGCACGTGGCTCCATGGTGCGCGCCAGTTTTGCATCGAGCGTCGTCACCGAAATCGCCACTTTGACCAGGTCGCGCTTGGCCATGCGGGTGAGAATGTCGAGATCGCGCAGCACCAAAGCCGATTTGGTGACGATGCCGACAGGATGCCCGGCCCGTTCCAGCACTTCGAGAATGCGGCGCATGATCTGATAGCGCCGCTCGATCGGCTGGTAGGGATCGGTATTGGTGCCGATGGCGATGATTCTCGGCACATAGCCCGGCGCCGCCAATTCGCGCTCCAGCAATTCCGGCGCGTTCGGCTTGATGAACAGCTTGGATTCGAAATCGAGCCCGGGCGACAGGCCGAGATAGGCATGCGTCGGCCGCGCGAAGCAATAGACGCAGCCGTGCTCGCAGCCGCGATAGGGATTGATCGAGCGATCGAAGGAAATGTCGGGCGATTCGTTGCGGGCAATGATCTTGCGCGTCGAATCGACCGTCACCGTGGTCTTGAACGGCGGCAGATCCTCAAGACCCTGCCAACCATCGTCGAAGGCAACGCGGGCGAGCGCCTCGTAGCGGCCGGACGCATTGGACGCCGTGCCGCGGCCGCGCCGGCGCTCGCGGTCGACCGCGGCGCCGAGCACGCCCCCTTGCGCGGTCCCTGTCTCGCCCGCCGGCGCGGAGGGCAGCAGTGCCGGCGGGCGTTTCAAAGCTGACGTTCGGCTCATGACACACCGACGAATTATGGGTCGAAGCGGGTGGCGGCTTGGAAGGTCCCGGTTGCGGGAAGCCTCCAGCGCACGCCCTAAAGTTAATGCGTATCTGCGAACAAAACAAGAACAAAAATCGGTGAGGCCCCGTCCATAAGCCGAAAACCGCAAAGAGGCTTGGAGCCGCACGCGCGAAGCCCTATGCAGCCTTGAGGACAATGGAACCGGATCGCAATTTCGCGGGTGCGCGGCAGCCGCGCCGCCAACACGGCAATCATGCTGAGCGTCGTCATTCCCACCCATAATTCCGAACAGGCGCTGGTACGGACGCTGGCGTCTCTCGTGTCAGGGGCGACCGCGGGACTGATCAGCGAGGTGCTGATCGCCGACGGCGGCTCGCAGGATGATACCGCGACTGTCGCCGACGTTGCCGGCTGTGAATTTCTTGCACTCGAGGCGCCGCCGGGCCGCAGGCTGAGAACGGCCGCGGCGCGCGCCCATGCCCCATGGCTGATGTTCGTCCGGCCGGGGACGGTGCTCTATGCACCATGGACGGACGAAGCGATCCGCTTTGTCGAGCAGCCGGGGCCCCGCACCACGGCGGCAGTGTTCCGCCGCAGCAAAGGCCCGCAGACGGCGTTGGGCGAAGTGCTGTCATCCCTGACCGCGGCCTTGCGGCAAGCGCAGCCGGAACAAGGCCTGATGATTGCCAAGCCGTTCTACGATCAGCTTGGCGGCCATTCCGAAAGCGCCGCCGATCCGCAGGCCGAATTCATCCGCCGCATCGGCCGGCGCCGCATCGTGACACTCGGCGCCACCGCCTTTCACAGACCTTAGATCGTCATCTCGAGCAATGTGCCGCATCGGCCCAATACTTGACTTTGTCAAGTATTTGGCCGATGCTCGCTCATGGCCAGACTTGACCGCGATCAGCACATTGCCGCCGCCCGCCGCTTCAATCGCTTCTACACGCGGCAGATCGGCGTGCTGCGCAAGAATTTTCTGGATAGCCCTTATTCGCTCGGCGAAGCCCGCATCATTTACGAAATCGCAAGCGACCTGGCGCCGACCGCCAGCGACATCGGCCGCGCGCTCGATCTCGATGCCGGCTATCTGAGCCGGGTGCTGCGCAACTTCGAACGGCGCGGCCTGGTGCAGCGCAAAGTCTCGCAAAAGGACGCGCGGCAAAGTCATCTGGCGCTGTCGCCGCGCGGCCGCAAGGCGTTCAAGCTTCTGGATGACCTGTCGCAGCGCGATATCGGCACGATGCTGGATAGCCTGTCGCCGTCCGATCAATCGCGGCTGATCGCGGCGATGCACACGATCGAAACCCTGCTTGAGCCGGGGCCCGCAGCCAAGCCGGCGAAAGCCGAGGCGCGCCGCTACAGGCTTCGCGAACCGGTGCCGGGCGATTTCGGCTGGATCGTCAAACGCCATGCGGAGCTCTATGCGCAGGAATACGAATGGCTCGAACCGTTCGAAGGCGTGTGCGCGCAGATCGTCGCCGATTACATCAATAACCACGACGCCAAGCGCGAGCGCTGCTGGATCGCCGAGATGGACGGCGAGAATGTCGGCTGCATCTTCGTTGCCAAGGATTCCGAAGAGATCGCCCGCATCCGCCTGTTGCTGGTGGATCCGAAGGCGCGCGGGCTTGGGCTCGGCGCACGGCTCACCGAAGAGGCGGTGCGCTTTGCGCGCGAGGCCGGCTACAAAAAGATGACGCTATGGACGCACAGCATTCTCAAAGCCGCACGGCACATTTATCAGAAGGCCGGGTTCAAGCTGATGCGCAGCGAGAAGCACAAGAGCTGGGGGCAACCCGTGGTCAGCGAATATTGGGATCTGGAGTTGTGAGCGCAGTCCAGGCACCGTCGAAGCACCGGATCGTTTCGCCGCTTTGCTCCTCGCAATGACGACGGCGAAGTTAGACCGTCGCGCCTTTCGCCTTGGCCCGCCGCATGTGCTCATCGAGCCGCGGCATGATCTCGACGAAATTGCACGGCCCGTGGCGATAATCGAGCTGATGCACCAGGATTTCGTCCCAGGCATCCTTGCAGGCGCCAGGCGAGCCCGGCACGCAGAAAATATAGGTCGCGTTGGCAACGCCGGCGGTAGCGCGCGACTGGATCGCCGACGTGCCGATCTTGGGAAAGCTCACGACCAGAAACAGCGCCGAGAACGCGTCCATTTTCTTCTCGAACAGCGGCTCGACCGCTTCCGGCGTCACGTCACGGCCGGTAAAGCCGGTGCCGCCTGTCGTGATGATGACGTCGATCATCGGATCGGCAATCCAGGCCTTCACCCGCGCGCGAATGGCCTCGACATCGTCGGGCACGAGGCTGCGCTCGGCAACAAGATGCCCGGCGGCAACGATCCGCTGCACCAGAAGCGCACCCGACTTATCATCCTTGAGCGTGCGGGTATCGGAAACCGTCAGCACCGCGATCTTGAGCGGCACGAAAACCTTGGCCTCGTCGATACCGGGCATACCTACACCTTTACGCTACGACACGATCCGCCCCTGATCATCCGGGGCGGCTTATACTAGCCCAAAGCCTGCAATCAGAGCGAATCCGCCTTCAGCGTATTGCAGGCATTGACGTCGCCCGAATTGAAGCCGTTGAGGAACCAGCGCCGCCGTTGCGCCGAAGTGCCGTGGGTGAACGAATCCGGCACCACATAGCCCTGAGTCTCTTTCTGCAAACGGTCGTCGCCGATCGCCGCCGCCGTCTGCAACGCCTGATCGACGTCGCCGGAATCAAGGAAACTGTGCTTCTTCTGGGCCCGGTTCGCCCACACCCCGGCAAGGCAATCGGCCTGCAGTTCGACGCGGACCTGCAGCGCGTTGACGTCGGACTGGCTCGATGCCGCCTGCTGCATCTGGGTGACGCGCGGCAGGATGCCGAGCTCGTCCTGCACGTGATGGCCGACCTCGTGCGCGATCACGTAGGCCTCCGAGAACCGGCAGGCCTTGTCATCGGAGCAGGCGCCGAATTTGCGCTGCATGTCGCGGAAGAAAGAGGTGTCGAGATAAACCTGCTGGTCGCGCGGGCAATAGAACGGCCCCATGGCCGAGCGCGCCAGCCCGCAGCCGCCCTGGATTGCGCCGGAAAACAAAACAAGTTTCGGCGGATGATAGGTGCGACCGCTGGCGCGGAAGATTTCGCCCCAGGTGTCCTCGGTGCTGCCCAGCACCGCGGCGACGAAGTCCGCGGTCTCCTTATCCTGCGGGCTCGTTTGCGGCGGAGCGCCGGATTGCTGTGTCACCGCGCCACCGCCGCCGCCCGCCAGAATCTGCGCGCCGTTGATCAGCACGCTCGGATCGATGCCGAGCGCCCAGCCGATCAGGCCGAGAATGACGATGGTGCCGAGGCCAAGTCCGCCGGCGCCGCCGGGCATGCCGAAACCGCCGCCGCCGGAATCGGCGCGCTCGTCTTCGACATTGCTTGAGCGGCGGAAATCATCCCAACGCATGTGTCTTTCTCCTTTGCCAAATCCGGTCCGCGGATCCGGATTGAAAACTGTTGCGACGACGCGATTTCCGCATTTACATCGCGTCGCACTCAAGCGATCAACCAAAAGTTCCCCGGCATTTATTGCCTAGTCGCGGCGTTTTTTAGTTAGCCGATTTTTTACCTTGCAGCGGCATAGTGCCGATCATCGGTTGTAGGTCCCGCGTCGCCGATTGTCGCGTCGCCTGAGTCAGAGTTCTGAGTCATGGTAGTGTCGCGTCGCGGGGCGTCCGCAAGGACGCCCCGCGTGAGTTTTGAGTCCCAACCGGCGAGCGCCAAATCGGGCGTCAAATCAAGCGCTCCGCCGTCTGCCGCAGCGCAACATTCGCCGCATATTCTCGTCGGCGATTGCGTTGCCGAAATGACGAAGCTTCCGGCCGCATCCGTTGACCTCGTCTTTGCCGATCCACCGTACAATCTGCAGCTCCAGGGCGACCTCAAACGTCCCGACGATTCGCGTGTCGATGCCGTCGACGATGACTGGGACAAGTTCGCAAGCTTCTCCGCTTATGACGATTTCACGCGGGCCTGGCTTCTCGCTTGCCGAAAAGTGATGAAGCCGAGCGCCACGCTGTGGGTCATCGGCTCGTATCACAATATTTTCCGCGTCGGGGCGATACTCCAGGACCTGGGCTTCTGGATTCTCAACGACATCGTGTGGCGGAAGTCCAACCCGATGCCGAATTTCCGCGGCCGCCGCTTCACCAATGCCCATGAAACCCTGATCTGGGCCGCGCGCGACGCCGCCAAGAACAATTATACGTTCAATTACGAAGCGCTCAAGGCGGGCAACGAAGACCTGCAGATGCGCTCGGACTGGTTCATCCCGCTGTGCACCGGCGAGGAGAGGCTCAAAGGCGGCGACGGCAAGAAGCTGCATCCGACGCAGAAGCCGGAAAGCCTTCTCGCGCGCGTGATCCTCGCCGCGTCGCGGCCCGACGACCTGGTGCTCGACCCGTTCTCCGGCACCGGCACGACCGGCGCGGTGGCGCATCGGCTGCGCCGGCGCTTCATCGGCATCGAACGCAGTTCCGACTATGCAGCGGCGGCGCGCGAGCGCATCGCCACGGTGGAACCGTTGCCCGAGCCCTCGCTGGCGTCCTTCATGACCGCGCGGGAAGCACCGCGCGTGCCGTTTTCCGCACTGATCGAGCGCGGCCTGGTCGAACCCGGCATCAAGCTCGTCGACGCCAAGCGCCGCCACAAGGCGCTGGTGCGCGCCGACGGCGCGCTGTCGTTCGGCGACAATGTCGGCTCGATCCACCGCATCGGCGCGATCGCCCAGGGTCTCGAAGCCTGCAACGGCTGGACCTTCTGGCATATCGAGACCCCAAAGGGCCTCACGCTGATCGATGCGCTGCGCGCGCAAGTCCGCGCCGAGATGGGCACGGCGTAATCAAGCGGCGTCTTATTTCGCCGCCACCACCATGATCTCGACCTTGTAGTCCGGCGAGGCGAGCTTGGCCTCGACGGTGGCGCGGGCCGGCGTATGGCCGGGCGATACCCAGGCATCCCATACCGCGTTCATCTCGGCGAAATTCGCCATGTCGGTGATCCAGATATTGGCCGACAATAATTTGCTCTTATCGGTGCCGGCCTTGGCGAGAAAGCCGTCGATCTGAGAGAGAATGTTTTTGGTCTGCTCGGTCACGCTCTTGCCCTTGGGCGCGTCGGCGACAAGGCCGGAGAGATAAACCGTGTTGCCGTGGACCACGGCCTTGCTCATGCGCGGGCCGGCGTCGTGACGTTCGATGGCCATGTTCGTTCCTTTCCCGGTTTCGGTTTTCAGATATCAGCGTGTTTTCATTTTCGGTGCGGACGATCCTGCGGCAGCGCATGCGCAATGACTTTGCGCATCAGACTCGGCAGGGCCTCGCCGTCGAGCTCTGCAATTTTGATCCACCTCGTGCCTCGCGGCGGCGCCGTACGCGGGGGAACCTCTGATATAAAGACAGTGAGTTCAAGCGGGAAATGGGTGAAGACGTGGCGCACCACGCCGGCCGTCTTGCGCCAGACCAGCGCTTTGCGCAGCGAAGCGAAATGCGGCGCATCGTTCAATGCTTCATCGGTCATAAAGTCCTTCGCCCATTCGGTGGTCGGCACTTCGCTCATGCCGCCGAGCAGGCCTTTCGCCGGACGCGTGCGCAACAGGACAAAGTCATCGGCGCGGCGAACGACGAAGGCCGCGCCCCGGCGCAGATCGCCTTCGCGCTTCGGTATTCGCCGCGGAAAGCTTTCCGCGTCGCCGCGCGCGAAAGCGGCGCAATTGGCGTTCCATGGACACAATGCGCAGGCCGGATTTTTCGGCGCGCAGATGGTGGCGCCGAGATCCATCATGGCCTGAGCGAAATCGCCTGCGCGTTGCGGCGGCGTCAGCGCACGGGCGAACTCGCCGATTTTCGGCTTGACCGCCGGCAGCGGCTGTTCCAGCGCGTAAAGCCGGGCGATGACGCGCTCGATATTGCCGTCGACCGGGCTCGCCCGCGCGTCGAACGCAATCGCGGCAATGGCGGCGGCCGTATAAGGGCCGATACCCGGAAGCTCGCGCAGCGCCGCTTCGCTGCCGGGAATCTTGCCGCCATGCCGTTCGGCCACCGCACGGGCGCAGGCATGCAGGTTGCGGGCGCGTGCGTAATAGCCGAGACCGGCCCAGGCCTTGAGCACATCGTCGAGCGGCGCCGCCGCCAGCGCCGTCATATCGGGCCAGCGCGCCAGGAATTTCACATAATAGGGCCCGACGGCTTTCACCGTCGTCTGCTGCAACATGATTTCGGAGAGCCAGACATGATAGGGATCGGCGCGGCGGCCCGGCGGCGCGCGCCATGGCAAGACGCGGCGGTGCCGGTCGTACCAGGCCAGCAAATCAGCAGCGCAAGGATCGGCCGCCGAGCGACTTTCGCCCGGTTCGTCATGCTTCGGCGGCGCGGACTTCTTGGTCCTGATTTTCACTGCTAAGGTCACAGCCAAGCGATGGCAGAGCCCCGCGCGATGAACAAGCGTCTTCGTTCCGACCCGAAGCAATTGCGCGATCTCGCCGGCAAGATCGTCGGCGAGAGCTTTCGCCGCCAGGGTTTTGCCAGCGCCGAACTGGTGACGCGCTGGCGCGACATCGCCGGCGCGGAAGTCGCGGCCCTGAGCGAACCCTTGAAGATCCAATGGCGGCGGGCAGCCGCCGGCGAAGACCCCGAGCCCGGCACGCTGGTGCTGCGCGTCGAGGGTCCGGCCGCGATCGAGATCCAGCATTTCGCCAATTTGATCTGCGAGCGGGTCAACCAGTTCCTCGGCTGGCGCGCCGTCGGCCGGCTGGCGCTGCGCCAAGCCCCGCTCCGCCGCGGCACGCGCAAGAGGACCCGCGCCGCGGATCCCGCCGCCGCGGCCCGGATCGCCGAGAGCCTGACCGATATCGGCGATGAAGGCCTGAAGGACGCGCTGGCGCGGCTTGGCGCTGCGATCAAGCGAGTGTGACCGCGGCGACGCCGGCACATTTGATAGCCAGGCCCGTCCCTGTGATAGTTAGGCTAGGCCCTTCACTGGCGGAGATCTTGGCGTAGCGGCGTGCTAATGCCACATTCTCGCTGCTAGAATTTCGCTTTCGCAATCAGGAGCTGACCTTGTCGCCCACCCGCCGCCAACTCCTTTCGGCCACTGCGCTTTTCACCCTCGCCGGCGTCGGTTTTGCGCCCGCGCTGATCCGCCCGGCGCTGGCCGACGACGCGGCGCCCTCGGCCGCCGACCTGGCCGATGCCGGTCCCGACGGCGACTTCATGATCGGCTCGGATAAGGCGCCGGTGACGATCATCGAATATGCCTCGATGACCTGCCCGCACTGCGCACATTTCTCCGAAACGACGTTCCCCGAATTGCAGAAGCGCTATATCGACACCGGCAAGGTCCGCTACACCTTGCGCACGTTCCCGCTCGACGCGCTCGCCGCCGCAGGCTTCATGCTGGCGCGCTGCGCCGGCAAGGACAAATACATGCCCATGGTCGAGACGCTGTTCGCCAAACAGGCCGACTGGGTGGTCAAGGAACCGCTGCCGCCGCTCAAGGAAATCGCCAAGCAGTTCGGCATGACCGAGGACAGTTTCAACGCCTGCCTGGCGAATCAAAAAGGCCTCGATGCCATCCATGCCGTGCGCGACCATGCGGTCGACAAGCTCGGGGTGAACTCCACGCCGACTTTCTTCATCAACGGCAAGAAGTTCATCGGCGACCTGTCGATCGATCAGATGGCCAAAGAGATCGACCCCTATCTCAAGGAAGGATAAGGGTTTTTCGACGCGGCCCCGGTGCCTTTGGCGCCGCCTCCCGGCCTGCGGCCCGGG
>Ga0335072_10004234_pt1 | contig 21418 bp, 19 predicted proteins | sample Lox_Sample_21_FD_206725 | JGI IMG/M metagenome (GOLD analysis project Ga0335072, IMG submission 206725) | Soil microbial communities from Loxahatchee National Wildlife Refuge, Florida, United States - Lox_Sample_2.1 | ecosystem: Environmental > Terrestrial > Soil > Wetlands | place: USA...
GCGAGCAGGCTCGCGAACGACGCCACGGAGGCCGATGTGCCCGGGCCGGGATCGAAGTCGAGCTCCTGCCGGATCTGTCCGGACTGGTCGATGACGTAGGCGATGTCGTTGTGCGCGATCATCGCGCCGGCCGGCAGCGGCTCTCCGACGACCCCGTAGGGCTTCCACGCTTGCTCCAGCTGCGCGGGTGTGCCGGTCAGGTACTCCCAGTTCGGCAGCGCGGACAGGCCTTCCTGCTGGTCGTAGGCGCGGACGATCGCCTGGGAGTAATAGATCGGGTTGACGACGATGCCGACAAGCTCGACCTGCGACCGGTCGGCGGCGAGCAGCTGGCCCGCCTGGAGGAACTCCCGCCCCATGAACGTGCAGTCCGAGGTGCAGACGGGATCGAGGAATGTGAGCAGCACGACCTTGCCGCGGAAGCTGGACAGGCTGGCTGGCCTGCCGTCCTGGTTGGTGAGCGCGAAGTCAGGCGCCGTCTCCTGAAGCGGCGGACTGTATCCGGCGATGGCCTCGGCGGTGATCGGGTCGGCGGCCCGGTTCGCCGACGCGGCAGCCATCGGGACCGCGCCCAGGGCCACGATCGCGAGCGCGCCGAACGCGGCCACCGAGCTCAGGCTGACGGCGGCAAGCCTCCGCTGCCAGGCGGGCCCCTGGCCGGCCGACGGTGTCGCCGGCGCCTTCGCCTCCGCAGCCGGCCCTGGCTCAGCCGACGCCGCTAGCGGCTCCGCTGAAGCCGGCTCGGGTGCTGCCGCCCGCGCGGGCTCGGGGGCCGCCGCTAGGTACGCGGCGAAGAACAGCAGGATGATCGGGATCATGCTGTTCGGGTCGGTACCGAGCCCGCCGAAGAACCCGAAGTCCTGGAACAGCACCCACACGGCCAGGCAGAACACCGTGCCCGTGAGCACGGTGATCCGGCCGAAGCGCACCGCCCGCAGCGCGAGCCCGGCGGGCGTCCCGGCCGCGATAGCGAGCGCGCCGAACGCCAGGCCGAGCACGGCTAGCACGATGACGATGGCCAGGTTCACCGCGAACGCGTTCCCCGCGGTGAACGTCGCGAAGCTCGCGACGAGACGGGCGATAGCGTGCGGCTGCTGGGTCTGCGACATCGTCGCCACCCCGGTCGCGAGCGGACCGCCGCGACCGCCGCGCCAGAAGCCGTTACCCGGCCAGGCCTGCATCACCGCCATGCCGAGGAAGAACAGCCCGACCGCGCCTAGCAGCACCCGGCCGGGCAGCCGCCCGTGCCACGCGGCGAACGGCAGCGCGACGAAGACGCCGGCCACCACGTACAGCAGGGCGGCACCCGGCAGGCCGGTCAGCCAGCTCGCCCCGGGTGCGAACATTGCCCCGAAGCCCTCGCCGAACACCCAGACCGACAGCCCCCAGACCACGCTCACCGCACCTGCCAGCCGGGACCAGCGGCCTCGGGGCGCGACCAGCAGCCACAGGCCGATGCCGGCCTGGATCCAGACCGCGGCCGCCGCCGACTGGACCGGATGGTAGGCCCACACGTTCCCGCCCCAGTTGACCAGGCGCAGCACCCAGGCCGGCGATCCCTGCGCAGCCGGCGCGATCACCTGCGACGGCAGCCCGGCGGCCATCTGCGGCTGGGCCTGGAGCAGGCCGTCGAGCAGCCACAGGACGCCGAACCCGATCCGCAGCACCTGCCGTCCCCGCGGCTCGGGCAGCGCGATCCCGCCAGCGGCGGCGGGAACCCAGTTTCGAGAGGTGCGCCAGACGAGCCAGAGCAGGAGGAGGGCGCCAGCGGCGATCAGCCCCTGGTGCAGGAGCGCAGCGCGGAACGCGGCCTCAATCGTCGGGTCGTTGGGGCTAAGCCCGCTGTCCAGGTTCAAGCGACGTCACCCCTTCCTGGCCACGGCCAACGTCGGGATTGTCGTGGCGAGCAGGACGGCGAGGATCCGGGGACTGGTCAGCGCGATGAATGCGCCAGGCACCGCCAGCGGGGGCTCCGCCCGCCGCTTCCGGCTCCCAGATCCGGGTGTTGCTCACGGGCAAGATCCTGATTGGACACTGGGGGCGACACAACGCCTGACGCGGATGATGACGAAAATTTCATCGTTTGCGGCTTATGCCAAGAACATGGGGATCTTGTCATGGAGTTGCAGTCGTGCCACTGTGAGGATGGCGCGGGAAGGCGGCAGGGCTGCTCTGCACATTACAACGCAATCGATTGCACAGCGGATCGGGCGCGAACCTTATTCCAGGTCGGCTTCAGCAGATTACACCGATGTGGAGGTGCAAGGTGGTATCTCTCGGGCGCATCCTCGTCGCCGATGACGAGCCCAAGATCCGCTCGTTCGTGGGCCGCGCCCTCAATTCGGCCGGCTACGACATCGACTTCGCCGACGACGGCGCCACGGCCCTGCGCGTCGCCCGGGCGCATCACTACGACCTCGTCATCCTTGACCTGGTGATGCCTGAGGTCGACGGCAGGCAGACTCTCCGCGACCTGCTCGCCACCCGGCCTGGCCAGCCGGTGATCGTGCTGTCGTGCGTGGCCGATGTGACGGCGAAGGTCGAGATGCTTGAGCTGGGCGCGCAGGACTACCTGACCAAGCCGTTCGCCCTGGCGGAGCTGATCGCCCGGGTCAAGGCCCGGCTGCGGGCCGAACCGGTCCAGTCCCCTGGCGAGGTCATCAGGGCCGGAGGGGTTGCCCTCAACGTCAGCCACATGATCGCGGACATCGGGCAGGGGCCGGTGTCCCTCACCAAGCTGGAGTTCCTGCTGCTGCGCGAGCTCATGGACCACGTCGGTGAGTCGGTGTCCAAGAGCAAGCTGCTCGCCTCGGTCTGGGGCTACGACTCCGACCCCGGCTCCAACGTCATCGATGCGTGCATCCGGCGACTGCGCTCTAAGCTCGGCTTCGACCTGATCAAGACCGTGCGAGGTGAGGGCTATCAGCTCATCGGTCGCTGAGCAGGACGCTAGCCCAGGCGAGGACGCCCATCCGGTCACCGGCACTGGCCCGGACGCGGTGCCACACGGGGTGGCCGCTTCCCGGCGATCGGGCTTGTCCCGATGGACCTGGTCCCACCGCGATGGCCTGATCGACACGGCCTGGATGGTCTTCAGCCTGGCCAACCTCGACTTCATTGTCATGTTCCCCGGGTGGGAGACCATCCCGTTTCACTTCATCTGGATCACCCTGACCCTTGTCTACGGGTTCCGCACCTGGAAGCCCGGCCCCACGCTGTGGGTGCTTGGCGGGGTCATGCTGCTGACGGCGGTCGGCATCGGAGTTGACGTGCGGCGAGGGGAGCCGCCTGCGGAGCTCGCCGAGGTACCGCTGATGGCGGCGGTGTTCCTCGCGATGGCCTGGCACGCCCGCCGCAGGCTTGCGGCCGAGCGCTCCTACCAGCTGATCGCGGCGCAGATCGCGCGGATCCTCACCGACCAGCGCCGGTTCCTGCAGGATGCCGCCCACCAGCTGAGGACGCCGATCACCATCGGGCTCGGCCACGCCGAGTTGCTCGCCAGCGCGCTGGCGAGCGACCGGCAAGAGGGTGAGGACATCGCGGTCGTCATAGGAGAGCTCACCCGGCTTCGGCGGATCTCAGAACGGCTTCTCCTCATCGCCGCCGCCGGGGACCCCGCGTTCCTGCATCCGGAGGCGGTGGCCCTTGACGAGCTGGTCACGGAGCTGGTTCGGCGCTGGCGGCCCGCGGCTGACCGCTGCTGGCGGGCCAGCAGGCTCGACAGCGTCACCGCGCACGCGGATCGGGAACGGCTCGCGCTCGCGCTCGACGCGCTGATCGAGAACGCCGTCCGGCATACCGCCAGCGCCGATGCCATCCAGGTGGCGGTCATCGGCGATGCTTCAGACGGGCTGGCACGCCTCGTCGTGACCGACACGGGCACTGGCATCGCCGCCGATCAGCTGCCCTTCATTTTCGACAGGTTCCGGACAGGCGATAACGGGTGGTCGCGAGGCACTGGGCTGGGGCTGCCGCTGGTGGCCGCGGTGGCCGCGGCCCACGGAGGCACCGTCAACGTCCGCAGTAAGCCCGGAGCGGGCAGCGAGTTCGAGCTGCTGCTGCCCATTGCCGATGGGCTGCCCCGGCGGCCCGTCGGCAATGACTGCTTATCCGGCCACCGGGTTAGACATCAGGCTCAGGTCGGTGGCCAGCTGAGTCAAGGTCACCACTCCCACCACGTGAGCCACTATCTGATGCCTAGCGTTCAGGAAGAAGGTCTGTGGCAGTGCGTCGACGCCGTAGGCGCTGGCCGCCCTCATGTCCGGGTCGAACGCGAGCGGGTAGGTGACGCCCTTGGCGCGGGCGAACTTCAGCGCGCTCGCCGTGGTGTCGTTCTCATCGAGGCCGAGCAGGACGACGTGGCCGTGCTGGGCGTGCCAGCGGGCCAGCAGCGGGGTCTCCTGCTGGCACGGCTCGCACCAGGAGGCCCAGAAGTTCACGATGACCGGCTGGCCCGCGTACTGGCTCAGCGAGACCTCCCCACCCGGCTCGCCGAGGGCAGCCAGCGTGAACGCCGGCGCGGCCCGACTGCTCACGGCGCCGCTGCTGCCCGCGGTAATGCTGACCGCGATCACCGTGGCGGCGAATACCACCGCGACCGAGGAGATCACCTTGTGCCGCCGGGCAAGCCGGACCGTTCGCCGGGCCACGCCCGGCACGCTCAGCATGCTCATCACCTGGCACTCCCCTTTGCCTTCCGCCCGGTGGATGCCACAGCGGAATGGCTAACACGCAAAGGCACTGTCAAGCGGGATTGTGACGTTTGGCCGTAAACACCATCAAGGCATGAGCGCCAAGATGATGGAAATATCACGAACGGCAGAATTCAGGAGATCGCGGCCTCGGGCTAGACTTGGCGCATGCCTGGTACCCAGGAATCTTCCAAGTGGAGGTTCCTCATCACGCCCAGGTGGCTAGGCTGGCACCTGTTCGTAATTCTCAGCGTCCTTGGGATGCTCTGGCTCGGCGACTGGCAGTTGCGCCGGGCAGAGTCAGGGAACTCGCTCAGCTGGGCCTACACGTTCGAATGGCCCCTGTTCGCCATCTTCGGCGTCGTCTTCTGGGTTAAGACGATCCGGGACGAGGTCCATCCTCCCGACCAGGCCAAGCCGAGGGATGCCTTCGCGCTGCCCGGCGGCATACCGGCGCCACCGCCGGGCGCCCCGCGACCGGCCGGCGCCGGGGAGGAACCCGCCGAGTACGACGTGGAGCTCGCGCCTTACAACGCCTACCTGGCCCGCCTCACCAAGGAGGCCAAGGGCCACGGCCGGTGGCACGGCCTGCGGTGAGTGGCAGGCACCGATAAGCAAGCGAAGGAGCGCGGGCAGATGCGGACGAATGTCGCCGTGTACCGGGTGATGGCCTACGTGACCGGCACAGTGCTCATCGCTTTGTGCGCTCTGGCGGTCATGCAGGTATTCGTGCACGACGAGGCGGCGGTAAACGTGGTCGGAACCATCCACGGCGCCCTGTACATCATCTACCTGGTGGCGGCTTTCCCGCTGACTCGCAGGCTACGGCTGTCCCCCGGGCCTACGGTGGCGGTACTGCTGGCTGGCACCATCCCCGTAATGACGTTCATCATCGAACGTCACATCAGCCACCGGTACATCGAGTCGGCCCTGGCCAGGCACCGACGCCCCGCACCCGCCGGCGCCTGAGCCTGAGTCGTGATCCGCTGACCGATCCTCAACCCGTGGGACGCTTGCCTACCAGCGGCCCCAGGGGAGGACGGCGGTGACGGCGATCGCGACGAACAGCAGGGTCAGGTAGGTGATCGACAGGTGGAACAGGCGCATCGGGAGCGGGCGGGCGCCGGACTCCGCCTCGGCCCGGGATGCTCTTGCGTGCAGCCGGTGCGCCTCGGCCAGGAACCAACCGCCGAGTCCAAGGGCGCCCGCGCCGTAGATCCACCCGGCGTACGGCGCGAGGGCCAGCGTGGCCGCGACCATTGCGTAGGAGTACCAGACGATCTTGCGCGTTACCTCGGCGGCCGTGGCCACCACGGGGAGCATCGGAACGCCTGCGGCGGCGTAGTCGTCGCGGAATTTCATCGCCAGCGCCCAGAAGTGCGGCGGGGTCCACAAGAAGATCACCGCGAACAGCACGATCGCGGGCAGCGCTACCGTGCCCTTGACGGCGGACCAGCCGACCAGCACCGGGAAGCAGCCGGCCGCGCCGCCGATCACGATATTGGACGGCGAGCGGCGCTTGAGCAGCAGCGTGTAGACGAAGACGTAGAACAAGATGGCGGCGTCGGCCAGCGATGCGGCGAGCCAGTTGGCCATCAGGCCGAGCAGGGCGGTAGCGCCCGCGCCAAGGAGGATTCCCCACGTCAGCGCTTCAGCAGGCCTGATCGCCTGCTGGCCGCCGGCCACCAGCGGCCGGCGCGCGGTCCGCTTCATGACCGCGTCGATATCACGGTCGAGATAGCAGTTGATCGTGTTGGCGCTGCCCGCGGCCAGCGTACCGCCGACCAGCGTGACGAGGACGAGCCCCACGGAGGGCAAGCCGTGCTGGGCAAGCAGCATCGTCGGGACCGTCGTGACGAGCAGCAGCTCGATAATCCTCGGCTTGGTCAGCGCGACCAGCCCGCGGGCGACCGCCGCGGCTGACCGGCGGCTGCCGGTGGCCGGCGTCGCTGGCCCGTGGTGGAGAGCTCCGGGTGCGTCCGCGGGGAATGCCGCCGACGCCTTCACTCCTGGACCTCGGGCGCCGCGACCTGGCCGTCGGCTTGCTTCGCGGCGTCGGCCGCCGCCGGGTCGCCCGGAACCTCAGTGGCCGCCGGAATACCGGGGATCGTGGTGTGGGACACCGGATACTCGCCGGTCGAGGGACGGTGTCCCGGCACGACTACGGGCTTGGTGTACAGGATGTACAAAGCGGCCGCCACCCCGATGAACAAGAGCATGGGGAACGCGAAGGTCAGGATCGACCCGCCAAAACTCCAACCGTCGCTCACTCGAGATCCCTTCTTCCTCTTCTTCTTCGGCTCACGACGCTCTAAAGCGCGTAGAACAGGAGCCAGAAAACCACCGCGACCAGCGCCAGGTAGTTCCAGACCGTTGAGAAGGCGCTCAGCGAGGCCTGGAACCGCTGCACCAAGTAGGTTCCTGGTATGGTCGGCGGCTGCTCCACGAACGACATGTCCGGGATAAACCTGGACCTGGCGAGCAGGATTTCCAGCCAGAGCAGGACCGCGAGCTGGATGGTAAGGAACACCGGGTAGAAGCCGACGAAGACGCTCGAGTACCCCGAGCTGCCGGGTGGGAAGGGCAGGTCCACCAGCTGGTAGATCTGCATCGCGACCGCCGCCAGGCCGAGGGCCATGGCGACAAGCGCGCCGGTCTGCCAGGTGGCCTTGTGCCCCGCCTTGATCCGCTCGAGCGCGAAGTAGTGCACGCCGGCGCTGATCACCGCGAGGAGCATGATCGTGGTGCCCATCCACAGCGATGGGTGCACGAAGCCCGATCCCTGCCACCGGCCGGACGAATTGAGCGAGCGAAGGTAGAAGTAGGCGAACGCGAAGCAGCCGAACAGGAACGTCAGCCCGCCGATCGCCAGCCGGGATCCCGTCCAGGCGGCGTTGAGCGCTGACTCATGGTAAAAGCCCTCGTCCTCAGCCTGTGCCGCGATCTCAGCGGGCGACCCCGCAACCGCATCAGTCATGGCTAACCCTCCACTCGTCCGCTGGCCGGCGCGTAGGCGGAGCCGATGACGCCGGGCGGCGGGTTAAAGTCGGCCACCGGGAGCGCGTCCGGTACGCCGTAGTCATAGGGGCTGGCCAGGATCACCGGTACCCGCCTGAAGTTGTCCGGTGGCGGCGGGGTGGGAAGCTGCCATTCCAGGCTCCTGGCCCGCCAGGGGTTACCCACCTCGGGCTCGCGCCAGAACGTCACCGACATGACGAAGTTGATCACGAAGATGAGCACCGAGACGCCCAGGCAGAACGCCGAGATCGAGACCCAGTCGTTGAGCGTCTCCAGGTTGCGCGCGTACTCGAACACCCGGCGCGGCATGCCCATCATGCCGAGCGCGAACAAGGGCAGGAAGGTGGTGTTGAAGAAGATGAACATGGTCCAGAACTGGATCTTGCCGAGCCTCTCGTTCAGCTTGATCCCGGTCATCTTCGGCAGCCAGTAGTAGATGCCGGCGAAGAACGCGAAGATCAGGCCGCCCATGATCGTGTAGTGGAAGTGCGCCATCACGAAGAAGGAGCCGTGCTCGGTCGTGTCGGCGGGAACGTCCGACAGGAACACGCCGCTGATGCCGCCGATCAGGAAGTTGAAGTAGAAGGCCAGGGCGAACAGCATCGGGATGGAGAACCTGATCCTGGCCTTCCAGAACGTCCCCATGGCGACAAGGAAGATGAACCCGGTCGGTATCGAGATGACCTCGGTGGTCAGCATGAACAGCGGGCGCATGTCCGGGTTGATCCCGCTGTCGAACAGGTGGTGCTGCCAGACGAAGAAGGACGCCAGCCCGACCCCGAGCATGCCAGCGATCGAGACCTTGTAGCCGAACAATGGCTTGCGGCAGAAGACCGAGATTATCTCCGAGATGACCCCGAAGCCGGGCAGCGCCAGGATGTACACCTCGGGATGGCCGAAGAACCAGAACAGGTCCTCGTACAGGAAGCTGCTGCCGCCCAGCTGGTTGGCGAAGAACGCCGTTTGGAAGGTCCGGTCCATGAGCGCCATGAAGCACGCCCCGACCAGCACCGGCACCGCCAGCACCTGCAGGAACGACACGGTGAACATCGACCAGATGAACATCGGCAGCCTGCTCCAGCGCATGCCTGGCGCCCGGTAGTTGATGATGGTGACGATCATGTTGAAGCCGGCCAGGATCATCGAGATGCCCATCAGGCCGAACGCGAAGAAGTAGGCGTCCTCTCCCTGCGTCGCCTGGGTGGCCAGCGGCTCGTAACCGGTCCAGCCGGTCGGGAACCCGCCCATCAAGACGGCGGACAGCAAGATGAAGTAGGCGGGCACGGTGAGCCAGAACCCGAGGGCCTCCAGCCGCGGGAACGCGACCCGCTTCGACCCGATCAGCAACGGGCCGAAGTACTGCCCGAATGGGCCGAGGATGACCGACGACATCATCATCATCATCATCGTGCCGTGCTCGCCGACCACCATCAGGTACTGATCGGGGCCCATGAGGTGGTACGTCGGCGACAGCAACTCGCTCCTGATCGCCATGGCGAACAGCCCGCCGGTCAGGAAGTAGACGATCATCCCGTACAGGTACTGGATACCCACGACCTTGTGGTCGAGCGTGAACCTGAAGTACTTGGCCACGCCGGGCTCCCGAATCCCGAGCAGCCGGGGCTCCTCGCGCACCGGCTTGCCCAGCATCATCAGGAACAGGTCGTTGAGCACGCCCAGGCCAACCAGCCAGCCGATCACGGCGACGGCGTAGCCGAGCACGATGGCAACGTCGTTGGTGTCCGCCAGCGAGCTGCGGTCGTATCCGCCGCCGAGGAAGTTGCCGAGCCAGTGGCCAAGGAAGTATCCGGCAACCGCCCCGATCAGCCCGGTGTGAACTCCGAAACGCCGCCACCAGGGAAGCCCGGCCCCGACGATGTCAGGACCGCCGCCCGTGGGCTCCGCTCGCTCCGGCTGGATCTCGATGGCCATGGGACTTACTCCTTCACCGGCGTCATGGCGGACAGAACGTGGGCCGCGGTCAGCGGCGGGAGGGACATCATGGCGTCACCGGGTCGCCGGACCCGTAGTAGTAGCCCGCGGCACCCGTGATCCCGTCTACCTGGACGATGTTCTTGCCGAGCTGGGGGATCACGGTCGGGTCGTAGGTCAGGGCGTACGTCGGGAGGGCGGCGAGCACCCCTTCCGTCTGTTCCTTGGCCTGCACCCCGCTCGCCCACGTCTGGAACGCGGTCGACGAGAGGACGGTGCCGTTGTTGTACATGGCACCGTGCCAGATGCCGCACAACTCGTTGCAGCGGACGATGAAGCCGCCGGTTGCCTTCGCGGTCGTGTAGGCCACGTTGTCTACCTCTGGGTTGGCGTCTGCCTTCACGCCGAGCTTGTAGGCCCAGAAGCTGTGGATGACGTCCAGTGAGGTCACGTGGAACTCGATCGGGGTGTTCACCGGCAGGTCGAGCACCGTTGATTCCATCCCGCCGAACTGCGGGTACCGGTAGGTAAAGGCCCACTGCTGAGCGATCACCTGAACCTGGAGCATGTCGTTCCCGCCGGGGCTCCAGGCCGCCGTCTGCGTTCCTGCCAGCTTGAAGATCGGCGACGGGCCCTCGCCAGCTCCCGCGCCGGCCGGAACGACGAGCTGGACGGTGCCGAATACGAAGAGCCAGAGCACGATCAGGGTGGTGCCGATGATCCACGTCGCCGCGACCTTGGTGTTGCCGTAGATCGGCGGGCCGTCGCTGTCGTCTCCCGGCCTGGCCCGCCAGACCACGATCGCGTAGATGAAGTACAGCAGGACCCCGATGATCACGGGGGCCGCGCTGACCGCCAGCACCCCGATGTCGAACTGCTCGCCCTGCGCGGAGTCCGACATCCGGCCCGGCGGCATGTGCGGATACCAGGCGAACCAGATGGCGAGGCAGGCGGCAACCGACAAGACGATCCAGATCGAGAACAGGCGCCAGCCGTGCCTGGGCTCGGGCGACGCGCTCGCGCCGGCCTCAGCCGGAGTGTCGGCGGTGCTCATGAGGACACCACGTCCATCTCACCCATCATCCATCCCAGGGTCTGCATCGGCCCGCCGTTGCCATCGAGGAATCCGCCGCCACAGGGGATGAAGCACTGCCAGCGGTAGGTGCCTGTCTGCTTGGGGGACATGAAGCTGAACGTCTCGCGCGCGTAGGGGTTGCCACTCGTGGTACACGGCGAGGAACTGCACAGGTTGTTCGCCGAGAGCTGGGCGTTCGGGGAGGCGACCGGCACGAACACGCCTAGATCGGGGATCGCGAACGAGTGCCCCACGTTGCAGTCCGACCACGAGTTGATGACCGACATCAGCTTGTTAGTCACGTACTCCTTGCCGTGCTGATCGTATTGCGAGACGTTGACCGTGCCGCCGATCGTGCCCTGCACCTCGCTGAAGTAGTTGTTCCGCAGCGGCGTGCAACCGTCAAAGCCATAGATGGTCACGTTGACCTTCGTATTGGCCGGGACCGAGAACAGCGTGGTGTGCAGCCATTGCTTAGTCGACGGGTCCTGGGTGTAGTAGGTCACCCAGTCCGGCCGTGTGGTGGAGTCGTTCTGCGGATCCTCCTGCAGCACGACGCTGACCTGCCCGCCGGACGCCGTGTAGTGAACGATCGGCAACTGCGTCGTCGCCGAGCCGATGTAGTACACGGCGACGAAGACCCCTAGCCCCACCACGCAGAGGAAGGCGACGATCAGGGCCGCCGCCCGGGCCGCCACGGACACCCGCACCACCTCACTTCTCAGGCCCGCGGCAGCAACAGGCCAATGCCAGTCGAACGTAGGTTCACATTCGGTCAACAGGCAGGTGGTTGATGCGGGGCGATAGTACCTATGGGCAAGATTTCCCTTATATTCCCATCGCGCGCCACAAGGCAACAGTTCCGTCATCAAAGATGACTTTTTTTTCATCCATGAAAATGAGATTTTTTTCATCAGGAGTTCGGGTCTTCCGGTACCTTGCGGCCATTGTGTTCAAGGTCCGGCGGAGCCGGGAACCCATCCTGGACGAAACAAGCGAGAAGGGAAAAGATGATGGGGCGGCTGGACCCGCGTGGCCGGGAATCGAAGGAGAGACCATGGCGAAATCATCACGGGCCGCATATCGGCCCTCCGGCTGGCCCGTGCTGCGGACCCCCCGATGGATGCTGGCCGGCGCCGCTGTGCTCGTCGCCGGGCTAGTGCTCGTCGCCATCCCGCACCGGCCATCCACCGGGCAGCGAGTCGCTGACCTGCAAGGCGTGGTCCATGACCTGAACTACGACATCGAGTCATGCGCGGGAGGAGTCACCGATTCGCTCACGGCCCTGCAGGCCATCGAGTCCGGCACGAGCCACGACGTCACAACGGCGGTGACGATCGCCAACACGGCCGCGGCGAACTGCTCGCCCGGCAACAACATGCAGATGGAGGACCTAGTCCAGTACCAGGTTCCGGAGTCGCTTGCCTCGTTTCACCTCGATGTGGCGGTAAACGATCTTGTCACCTGGGCGTTCCCCCTCGCGCAACGGGTTCAGAGCGACGTGGCCAGCCGACTCGCCGCGACCACGCCCGCCGAGATTAAGACCACGTCGGCGCAGCTGCGCCGAGACCAGCAGGCATTGAACGCGGAACGGGCCCGGGTGGACCAGTACTTCACCTCGGCAAGCACAGCGCTGTTCGCTCACGTGCCACCGCCTGCCCTGCCCAGCTGAATGGCGCTGTTTCGCCGCCATGGGTTCGCGCAAACAGCGAAGCGCTCGATGATAATTTTTTCATCTTTCCTCCCGTCCGCTGTATCTCGGCAAAGGGATGCTTAAGTGATAACGTCCGAAAGGAGCCGGTCCCGTGCCTGGCGTGAACTCGGCGCTAAACCCGGCCACCCTTTTCCTGGCAGCCACATTCCAGTCAGCGCTGCTTTACAGGGCGGCTATCGCCGCGTCGAGTGCGAGCCCCCAGGGGAGGCGGCGATGAACTATCTGCTGAACAACTGGTCCTTCGACCCGTTCCTCGTCGTGGCGGCCGGAGTCGCGGCCTGGCATGAGCTGGGACTGTGGCAGCTGGCCCAGCGGTCTCGGCCGGAGCGAGCCCGGCAGCGGCGGCTGCGGTCGGCGTTCTTCTATGCCGGGCTCGCCGTGCTGCTGCTGGCCGTCGAGTCACCGATTGACTACTGGGCCGATGATTACTTCTTCGTACATATGATCCAGCACCTGCTGCTGATGTTCGCCGCTCCCACGCTGATCGTCGCCGGCGCCCCCTGGCAGCCACTGCTGGCCGCGCTGCCCGCCCGGCTGGGCCGCGCCGCCACTCGCGGCGTCCTGGCCGGCGGCTGGTCCCGGCCGCTGCGCGCGGCCAGCGGGCTCTTGCTGCGGCCCTGGGTGTCGGTGGCCCTGTTCAGCGCGGTCATGATCGCCTGGCATGTCCCGGTCCTCTTTGACTTGGCCGAAAACAATCAGGCCGTGCATATCTGGCTGATGCATGCCAGCTTCCTCGGCGCGGGCTTGCTGTTCTGGCTGCAGTACATCCCCTCACCGCCGTTCCGCCGCCGGATGCCGCTCACCAGTCGTGTCGCCGCCCTCTTCGTCACCAACGTGGTGATGATCATGCTGGCCATGACGCTGAGCATCTTCAGCAGGGGCTCGATATACCCGGTCTATAACCACCTGCCCGGCGTGACCTTGCCCCCGTTCGCCGACCAGCAGATCGGCGCGTCGATCCTGTGGGTCTGCGGGGACTTCTGGTACCTGCCCACCCTGATCGTCATCATCCGGCAGATTGCCGGTGGCGAAGGCGGCCTCAGTGCCACCGTGGACCGCAGGCTCGGGCGCGCATCGGCCCGCTGGCCGCAACCCCGCCCAGCCGCCGAGCTAACACCGGACAGGCGGTTATCGACAATGAGATCCCTGGATCGCCGGACGTGGATCATCGCCCTCTGGCCTGAATAAGTGCCAGGGAGATGTCATGCGGTTCGCAACATTCATTAGCTGGCTACTGACCGCGAGCCTGGGCGCCTTCATGCTGAGGACCTGGCTACTGCGGGGTGGCCTGCAGCAAGAGCGCGCCCGGGCGGGCGGGCTGCCGCCGCAGCTGATCGCTGGCCACGCCGGGCTGGCCCTCATCGGCTTGGCCGTCTGGGCCGCTTACCTAGCTTCCGGCGCCCGGGCACTGGCCTGGACGGCGGTCGGCCTGCTGATGGTGACCGTGGGACTTGGACTCTGCACTGTGACGCTGTGGACGCCATATCCGGCGCGCAAGCCGGGTGAGCGGCGGGCGTCCACGGCCGATGAGCCGACGATGGTCCGCCCCGCCACTGCCGAGGACAGCACATCGCTGGAGAACCAGGTCACCGATGAGATGATCGCGCGCCTGATCGATGAGCCCCGCCGCGAATACGGGAAATGGCACCGCCCCATCCGGCCTAACCTGGCCGTGCTCGTCCCCATCGCGCACGGCCTCGCGGCGATCGGGACGTTCGTGCTCGCAGTGATGGCCGCCACCATGGGAACGTGAAGCCATCAGCGTGGCCACCGAGGTTCATCAGGCGCTGGATGATGGTTTTTTCATCTTCGCAATCGCTCCTAGTCGCTGAGCCGTTTGCCTCCTAGCGTTTATGATGCGGGCCTGTTCCCCGCGAGCGCCGGGGACGCGGGAGATGGGGTACCTGGAATGAGCGCCTGGACGACGCGAACGGGGCGGCTGATCCTGGCGGGCGGAATCGCCCGCGAGTGGATGCGGGCCGACCGGGGATGGCTCGGCCGCGGGCTGCGGCGGGCCCGGTCGTCATGGGTGGACATCGTCTGGGCGGTGTTCGTCGGCGTGAACTTGCTTGGCATGCGCGAGATGGGGGCCTGGTCGACGATCCCCTTCCTGGTCATCTGGGTGAGCCTGACACTCGTCTACGGGCTGCGCATGTGGCGGCTGCAGCCCGCCATCATGACGGTGGCCGCGGTGACGCTGGCGACCGGGGGAATCATCGTGGCCCAGGTCGTCGATGGTCAGCAGGAAGCGGACTACCTGGTCGAGGTCCCGCTGGTCGCGCTCATGTTCCTGGCGATGGTCTGGCACGGGCGGCGGCGGCAGGCGGCGCTCCTTGAGCGGCTCGCGGCGATGGAGGAGGTGCAGCGCGTCTCGCGCGAGAACCTGTACCTGCTGGAACGCCAGCACCTGTTCCTGCTGGACGCCTCGCATGAGCTCGGGACGCCGATCACCGTGGCGCTGGGCCATGCGGAGCTGATCGAGCAGGCGGCCGATGAGCAGGTCGCCGAGGACGCCCGCGTTGTCGTCGGCGAGCTGGGCCGACTCCGCAGGCTGGCCGGCCGGCTGCTGCTGCTCGCCTCGGCGCCGGATCCTGGCTTCCTGGACCTGGCGCCAGTCCCAGCCGACTCGGTGATGATGGACGCACTGGAGCGCTGGGGCCACGCGCCGCGCTGCTGGCAACTCGGCGAGCTGGCCGAGGCCACCATCCCGGCTGACCGCGACCGGCTGGCGGCCGCGCTGGACGCCCTGCTGGAAAACGCGATCGCCCACACCGATAAAGGCGACCGCATCGAGCTCAGCGCCCGCATTCAGAACGGGCAGGCCATCTTCACCGTGACCGACTCCGGGTGCGGCATTCCCGAGGCTGACCTCGACCGGATCTTCGCCCGGTTCGCCCGGGCCAGTCCCCAGCGCAGCCGCCAGTCCGGCGGGTTCGGGCTCGGCCTGCCAATCGCCCGGGCGATCGCCGAGGCTCACCAGGGCACGGTCCGCGTCCGCAGCAGCCCGGGCCACGGCTCCACATTCGAGGTGCTGATCCCCGCCGCACCGTCACCCCCGGACGGACCCCGACCACACCGGTCAAGCCCAGGCCGACCGCCAGCCGCGCAGGAAAGCTGACGGCAGCTTAGCCCGCGTCAGCAGGGACCGCCCCGTGGGGCTCATTGCGCGGCGAAGTAGCCGGCCCGGTCCATGTCGGTGAGCAGGTCGGGTCCTGCCGGGTTCCAGCCGAGGTCGTTGCGTGTCAGGTCGCTCGAGACGTGGTTGTCCCTGGCCACGAACGGAGCGAGCCAGCCGAAATGGCTGACGGCCTCCTCGTTCGTCAGCGACCTCGCGGGTACGCTCAGGCGCTGCGCGATGAGCTCGGCCAGCGAGCGCATGGCCACTCCCTCTTCCGCCACGGCATGGTAACGCGATCCCGCCGTGCCGTTCTCCAGGGCCAGGCGGAACAGGTGCGCGACGTCCTGCTTGTAGGCCGCAGGCCAGCGGTTGCCGCCCTCGCCCACATACCCGGCGATGTTCTTCTTGCGGGCCGCCGTGATCAGCCGGGGAACCATGGCCTTGTCTCCTTCACCGTGCACCGTCGGCGGGATCCGCACCACCGACGCGCGCACCCCGCGCGAGGCCAGTGCCAGCGTCGTCACCTCCGAGCCGATCCGGGCCGCTCCGGGAGAGGCTGGATCCGGCGGCTCTTTCTCGGTTACCAGGTGCCCGGACGCGAGCGTCATCGTCGGGAATGCCACGACCAGCGGGCCTCCGCTAGCCGTGAGCACGGACCCGAACACGTCGATCGCCCTGCGGTCAGCACCAGCGCCCGCCGCGACGAACCGGCCGAAGATCCCGCGCGGGCTGCCGCCTAGCAGCACCCCGAGCCGAGTGCCGAAGGACATGTGTCCCATCCCGTGCAGGTACGCCAGGTGGATCACGCCGTCCGCCTGCGCGGCTCCGCGCCGCAGGCTGTCCAGGTCCGCCAGGTTGCCCCTGTGCACGGTGGCGCCCGCCGCGGTGAGCTTCGCGGCACCGTCGTCCGTCCGGGCCATGCCGAGCACCTCGTGCCCGTTGTCCAGCAGTTCTTTCACTAGCGGTGTGCCAATGAACCCGGTTGCACCGGTCACGAAAACACGCATGGGGTAACTTCCTTCCGGTTGACCGGCGGGTCGTCGGTCGGTCCGAGGTCCCTGGGCCGGTCGCCGGCGCTTCGGCGCCACAGCGATGACATTCAATGTCATCAGCTTACCTGCCATGACACTGAATGTCATATCTAGCCATGGAAGGCTTAGGGAGCCTGCACCGCTATCCGTCTATACCTGGGCTAACCTGGCTGGTAACGACGTCCGCTCGCGGATGACAGTCAAGGTTGTCAGGGCGGGAACGTGGTGCCGGCAGGTGGCGCCCGCACCACCGGAAGCGAGGATCCGCAGATGGGCAGATGGGAGCCAAATACCCGCGGCCGCCTAGAGAAGGCGGCGATCGAGCTGTACCTGGAGCAGGGTTTCGACCAGACCACCGTGGCGCAGATCACCGAACGCGCCGGCCTGACCACGCGCACCTTCTTCCGCCACTTCGCGGACAAACCCGACGTGCTGTTCGTAGGACACGACGAGCTCAGCGAGCGTATCGCTAAGACCATCGTCGCCGCGCCGCGCCCATGGTCCGCCGTGCGGGCGGCCGCCTCCGGACTCAACATCGCCGCCGCCGCCCTGCAGGTACGGCGGGATGAGGCCGAGGATCGGCGAACCCTGATTCGCTCCACCCCTGCGCTTCGCGAGCGCGAGCTGATCATCTTCGCCTCGATCGCGGAAACGGTCGCCGGGGCGCTGAGCGCACGGGGGGTCGAAGATCGCGTGGCGCGCGTGACCGCGGAGGCGATGCTCGCCGCCTTCCGGGTCGCGTTCGAGCAATGGGGTGAACACCCGGACCGGGAACTGCCCCAACTGGCCGACGAGGCGGTCGATGAGCTCAAGGGGGTCATGCGATCGGACAGTTGAGCGCGCCAGCCGACACGAGATGCCCGCTGCCGCACCGCTCAGCGTTGTCTGCCATCATCGTTGGGTGGCAGACAACGTCTTCTTTGACATCCAGATCAACGACCAGGACGCGGGCAGAATCGTCTTCCGCCTCTTCGACGAAGAGGTACCCAAGACCGCTCGCAACTTCCGGGAGCTCGCCACCGGCGAGCACGGCTTCGGCTACGCGGGATCCAAGTTCCACCGCGTCATCCCTGACTTCATGCTGCAGGGCGGTGACTTCACCCGGGGAGACGGAACGGGCGGCAAGAGCATCTACGGCGCGAAGTTCGAGGACGAGAACTTCAAGCGCAAGCACACCGGGCCGGGCCTGCTTTCCATGGCCAACGCCGGCGCCAACACCAACGGCTCCCAGTTCTTCATCACCACGGTCAAGACGGCCTGGCTTGACGGCAAGCACGTCGTCTTCGGCGAGGTCGTCGAGGGTCTCGATCTCGTGAAGACGATCGAGTCGTATGGCACCCAGGGCGGCAAGCCTAAGGCATCGATCAAGATCGCCCAGTCCGGGACCGTCTGACCATCGGCCCGCCAGGCAGTTACGTCCTGGATCGAGAAGGCGGGCAGGCCGGCAAGCGTGCGGACTCCGCCCGGCGTCCTGCGACCGTGCTTGCTGCCTGCTTGCCTGCTCCCAGCAGCCTCAAGGACCGGTGCTAAAGTCGAGTGCACCCACCGACCAGTATGTGATTGAGGGACCAGGTGCCAGCACCGGAGAGTGCGGTGTCGGCGTCCGGGCACCTGCCAGCGCCGCGCCTGAACCGGCTATTCGTCGTCGCGCTGCTCCTCGCGAACTTCGGCAGCAACGTGGCGCTCATCGCGCCGATCCAGAACCTGCTGCCCCGCATGATCGAGCAGGCCGCCGGATCATCGGGCAAGGCGGTGGGCCTCGGCCTGGTGACCGGGATCGGCGCGCTCGCTGCACTGGTGTTCAACCTGGTGGCCGGCCACCTCAGCGACCGGTGGCGCAGCGCCGACAACAGGGCTTACACGGTGCTTTTCGGCCTGGTGACCGGAACGCTCGGGCACGTGATCCTCGCCTACCAGCACTCCGTCCTCGCCATCGCCATCTGGTGGGCGATCTGCCAGGCCGCCATCAACGTCGCCTACTCGCCCATGTCGGCCGTCATCGTCGACCATGTCGACCGGAAGTCCTGGGGACTGGTGTGGGGGCTAGTCTCCGTCGCCCAGGCGGCTGGGCTTATCATCGGCCTCGCCACGGTCGTTCTGGTGTTCCCCTCGACCACCGCCGGGATGCTATCGGTGGCCGTGGGCTACGGGATCTTCCTGATCCCGCTGGTGCTCGTCCTCCATCGGCTGCCCCGGGTCAGCAACGGATCGGCCGGCGCGGGTGCCGCCCGGCACCGGCGGGGACTCATCGCCGGCAGCCTGCCTGCCTTCCGTACGCTGCTGGGCGGGCGCGGGTTCCGGTCGGTCATGGTCGGCCGGTTCCTCATCATGCTGGCCGAGACCGTCGCCCTGCTCTACATCTTCTACTACCTGCAAGACGACATCCGCCTGCCCAACCCGGGCCACGGGCAGCTGATCCTCATCCTGATCGCGACGATCGCGACGATCATGGCGACCGTCACCGTCGGGCGCGTGGCCGACCGGTCGGGCGGCTACCGCCGGTACTCCGTGCTGGCATCGGTGCTGATGGCGGCGACCGCGCTCGCGCTGGCGGGACTCAGCCAGTGGACGCTGGTCATGGTGTGCGCGTTTGCCCTCGGGGCAGGCTACGGCGCCTTCATGTCGGTCAGCCAGGCACTATCGCTGACGGTCCTGCCCGACTCGTCGACTGCAGGCCGCGACCTGGGCATCCTCAACATCGCCTACACCATCCCTCAGGTCCTCGGCGCGCCGGTCGCCGGCCTTGTGATCGCGGACCTGGACGGCTACCGTGGCCTGTTCATCTTCGCGGCGCTGCTCGCGGTCGTCGCGGCCTTCTTCTTCAGCCGGGTGCCGTCCGATCCGGATGCCACGCCTGCTCACGGCAGCGGTCTTGCGCCATCGGCCGAGCGGCTGGACGCCCCGGCCGAGGAGGCCTGCAGCTGATTGCTGTGCTGGTGCCCGCCAGGTCCCGCCCGCGCTTACGATGGCTGCCATGCCCCTGACCGTCGAGTCCGTCGCCGCGGCGAGTAGCGACTGGGGATGGATCCCCGAACTACTCATGGCCGTCGCCGAGAGCCCGCAGTATAAGATCGCCCGGCTACCCGACCACTTCGATCACCAGCTCACTGTCGTGGAGTTCCGGCCATCGGGGCCGCTCGGTCTCGCCGTCGACGCGGTACTCGAAGGGGCCCGCGCCTTCGGCCTGCCTAAGCTGCGCTGGGAGGTGCGGCTGGGTAGCCCCGAGCGCCTGGCCGCCGAGCTCACCGCCCGCGGCGCCACCCTCAAGGTCATGGTCGACGTACTCGCGCACGACCTGCGGGAGCGCGCGCCGGCACTGCCGCCGGCCTCGGTGGATGTGCAGATCAAGTGGGCGACAGACTTCGAGACCTCGCGGGATGGCTCAGCGGTAGGCGTGTCCGGGTTCGGCGGCGTGCTGCCCCCTGACGACCGGATCGAGGCGAACGCGGCCAGGGACGCGACCACCGTTCCCGCCGGCGAGGGCGGGATGCTCGTGGCCTACGTCAACGGCCTGCCATCCGGTTCGGGCGGGGTCCTGATCGTGGACGGGGTCGCACGGCTGTGGGGCGGGGTCGTCACCCCGTCCGCGCGCGGGCAGGGGATCTACCGGGCGATGCTCGACGCGCGGCTCTCGTACGCGACCGCGCACGGCGCGACGATGGCCCTGGTGAAGGGGAACGTCAAGACGTCCGCGCCGATCTTGCGCCGGGCCGGGTTCCTCGCCTACGGCTGTGAGCCGGCCTACGACATACCGCTGTGATGGCGGCGGGGCTAGGCGTGCCGCTGGCGTCGCCCTGATGGCGACGCCAGCGGCACCGGCGGACCCGCGGCTCAGCCCGCTGGGGCCGCCATCGGGTCGATGCCCTCCAGGTCCGACTTCTTGACCCGGATCATCACCACGGCGATGATCAGCGCGAGGACCGAGATCCCTGCCGACGCCAGGTACCCGCGCCCGAACCCGTAGGCGAGCGCGTGGTTGCTCAGCGCCGCCTGCGCGGCCGCCGACAGGTGCGCCCCGTGGGTGGCGGCAATGGCCGACTTCGTGTTCGACGCCACCGCCGACCACGCCACCGTGCCCAGGATCGCCAGGCCAATCGACCCGCCAACCTGCTGGCCGGTGTTAAGCAGCGACGACGCGACCCCGGCGTCCTTGTTCGGCACCTTCGCCAGCGCCACCAGGGACAGCGGCACGAACGTCAGCCCCATCCCGAGTCCGGTCAGCATCAGCGGCCCGAGCAGCCCGCCGGTGTACGTGCTGGTCTCGGAGATCCGTGACAGCCAGAACATGCCCCCGGCGGCAAGCAGCGGCCCCACGGTCATCAGCGGCCGTGCTCCGACCCTCGCCACCAGCTGAGAGGAGGCTGCGGCCCCGACCATGATCAGGGCGACCATGGGCAGGTAGGCGACCCCGGAGCGGACCGGCGAGTATCCCCAGACCTGCTGCACGAAGATCGTCATGAAGAAGAACATGCCGAAGACTGCCGTGCCGATGCACAGGCTGATCAGGTAGGCGCCGGTCCTGTCGCGCGACGCGAGCACCCGCGGGGGCACCAGCGCGTGCCGCGACCGTGCCTCGATGAGCGCGAACGCCCCGAGGAGCACCACGGCCGCCGCCAGCGAGACGATGACCTTGGTGTTCCCCCAGTGGGAGATCGCCTGGCCTCCGGTGAACGTGGTGGCCGCCTCGGAGAGCCCGTAGACGAGTGCTCCTAGGCCCACGGACCCGGTGATCGCGCCGGCCAGGTCGAAGTTGCCGCGCACTCGCTCCGACTCGCCCAGGACCCGGGGCGCGAGCAGCACGAGGACCAGGCCGATCGGCACGTTCACGAAGAACACCCA